>Ga0209066_10002253_pt1 | contig 23796 bp, 17 predicted proteins | sample All_14_2_FD_187198 | JGI IMG/M metagenome (GOLD analysis project Ga0209066, IMG submission 187198) | Freshwater microbial communities in response to fracking from Pennsylvania, USA - Allegheny Zone_MetaG_DW_15 (SPAdes) (version 2) ... | reverse complement strand
ATAGCGGGAAACGACCCGTGGCCGACCCGATCGGAAGCGAAAAATGCCATCGAAATCGAGAGGCCGATACGGGTATGTACTCGAAATCGGTCAACGGTGACTCGAACATGATTTGTTCAGCACTTCCTTAGAGGGACTGGCTGTCGGGAGGGACTCTTTTCCGACCCCAGATTCCGCAGCCAATTCCGGAAGCTCTTCTCCAAGCCACCTGTCATAGTTTGTAGTTACAAAGACGGGGCGCAGCCTCGTTAGCAGTCCGTAAAGCTCCAAGCCCTCTTGGCTTGGTTTCACAGGATGAAGGATGGTATCGAAGTTAATATTTAAATTGTATTCTCTTGCCAAATCTAGAGCTATTGACAAGGTCCGCCGATTGTCGCCGAGGTTACGCAATTGCTCGGCTTCTAGAAAGCTAAGGTGGGAGGCGCCTTCCAATGCGGAAACGACTCCATAGGCGAACTCTTGCCAACTTGGGCTGCCACATAGCTTCGACGCACCGGCGCCTATGAATACAACCAGCTCACCGTGCATTGCAGCATCTCGTATCAGTTGATGCGGCCTGTACTTGCCTTCGTCGCTCAAAACTTCACCTAGGTCCGAATAAAGAAAAAGACAACTTTTATGCAGCTGCTCGTTCTCTGAATAGCTCCAACACCTGAAAAATCATCTTAACTTCAGACGGTTGGAACACCCCCAACGGTCCCTGTGCATTAATGTCTGTATACGGCGACTCGAACAGCCGCGCTGGCTCCATCACCCCGTTCTGCGTCAGCTCCTCGACCACCAGATTGATGAACTCAATCTGGTTCGGCGTCGCCGTAGTGCCGCCGATGAAGTCACTGAAGGCCTGCATTGCGGCATCCCGTTCGAGTCCCACGAGGGAGCGAATGAAAATGCCAAGGCCGTGGCTTTTTTCCCTCGCTTCGTTGATGAGCGCGGGTGACCCACCAGCCTCCAGCAGCATCTTTTCCAGCTCGGCCAGGTCGGTTGGCGTCAGCGGTTGATTGCGACGAAGCCGCTGCAGCGCAAGGTGTGACTCGTGGGCTCGCAGGAAGGCGCGTGCCTTGTCCTTGAACTTCGCCATGTTCAGGCCGGCGGTCACTTGCGGGAGGTCGATGGTGGCAGCGTCACCAAGCTCGTCCTCGAAATCCGTATAGACAACTGTCCTCTCCGCCTTGGGGATGAGCTTGACCAATGCACGCAGCCGGCGGCGAACCGTTTCGAGCATCGGTACGTTGACGCCCTCCCACCAGTCTTCGCTGGCGACTGCCTGGATGAGCACCATTTCGGCATTGATAGCGGGAATCGCGGACTGCTCTTCCAAGGCACTGGCCAGCGCTTGAATCTTTTCCTTCAGGCCGGTGAAGGCCGGCAACGCCTGCAGGACCGCGAGCTGTGCGCGCAGCACCAGCATATCGAAGCGCTTCGCCTCCTCGTCCTCATCGACGAGCTCAGTCGGAAGGCCTGCGACGTGATTGGTCAGCACCTCAAAATCATCGGGCCCCAGCACCTGCCACGCCTCGGGTTTGGCGTACTGCTCGACGTACCGTCGATGCGGGCGGACAACGAAATTGTCCTGGTTCATCGCGGCCACGTTCTCATGCAGCATCGCCGCCGTCTCGGCCCGCAGTTGCGCCTCGGTCAGATGCCCGCCATACGGCGCGGCAAGCTGGTCGCTGGCGCTTTGCCCCCGGGCCAACTTGGCATCCAGGCTGGAGATGAGTTGCAGCCGTGCCCCAAACAGGCGCTTGCTGAGCGGCTCGGCGGCCGAACCCTCGGCGAAGTTCGGGTTCTGGCTGAAAAACTCCAGATTCTGGCAGAAGTCGAAAATGTAGAAGTTCTGCTTGTCCTCTCCCGGGCCGAACAGGTCCTTGCACAGGCGGGTGCCGCGCCCGACCATCTGCCAGAACTTCGTCTTCGAGCGGACAATTTTGAAGAAGACCAGATTCACCACCTCGGGCACGTCGATGCCGGTGTCGAGCATGTCGACCGAGACGGCCACATGCGGCATCTTCTCCTTCGCCGAAAAGTCGTCGATGAGGCTCTGGGCGTATTCCGTCTTGTAGGTCACGACCCGCGCGAAGTGACCCTTGTAGTGCGGGTAGTTGGCGTCGAAGCGCTGGGCGATGAAGTCGGCGTGGTCGTTGTTCTTGGCGAAGATGATGGTCTTACCCAGCCGGTCGCCGCCCGCGACCTTCTGCCCCTTGGCCATCAGGGTCTCGAGCACCTTGTCGACGGTGTCCGTATTGAACAGCCACTTGTTCACCGCCTCGGCGTTCACCTCCTCCGGCACCGTGCCGTCGTCGCTCCACTCGAGGGCGTCCCAGGCTTCCTTCTCCTCTTCGGAGAGGTCCTCGTACTTGATGCCTTCACGCTGGAATTTCAGCGGCACGGAGATGGGGACCGGGGGCACCAGGTGCTTGTCGGCCACGGCTTCGTCGAGGCCGTAGGCATCCGTCGGCACGCCGGTTTCGAGGTCGAACAGGCCGTAGGTGTTGTGGTCGATTTCATCTTTGGGCGTGGCGGTGAGCCCCACCAGCAGCGAATCGAAGTAATCGAAGATGGCGCGGTACTTCTGATAGACGGAGCGATGCGCCTCGTCGATGATGATGAGGTCGAAGTGGCCGACGCCAAAACGACGTTGCCCGCCGAACGCCTCGTCAATCAGACCCATCATCGTCGGGTAGGTCGACACATACACTCGCCCTTCGGTGGCCTTGTCGGTCACCAGATTCACCGGTGCCGAATCCGGAAGATGCGCCTTGAAGGCATTCACGGCCTGATTGACGAGCGCCACCCGGTCGGCCAGGAACAGCACGCGCTTGGCCCAGTTGCAGCGCATCAGGATGTCGGCCAGCGCAATCACGGTCCGGGTCTTGCCGGCACCGGTTGCCATCACCAGCAGCGATTTGCGCAGCTTGTCCGTCTCGAAGCTCTCCCCGACGCGACGTACCGCCCGCGTCTGGTAGTAGCGCTCGATGATGGCGCTGTTGATGACGGCTTCGGACAGCTTCTTGCGGCTGCTGCGCCGCTGGATGAGGAGCTCGAGCTCAGGCTTTTTGTAGAACCCCTGCACCGCGCGCGGCGGGTAGGACGTGTCGTCCCATATCCAGTGCTCGTAGCCGTTCGAATAGAAGATGACCGGACGCTGGCCGTATTGCGCCTCCAAGCAGTCCGCGTAGAGCTTGGCCTGCTGCTGCCCGACCGTCGGATTCTTGGTCGTGCGTTTCGCCTCAATCAGGCCGAGCGGCTTGCCGTCGTCGCCCCACAGCACGTAATCGACATAGCCCTTGTTTTCGGCATTGGGCATTCCGGTGACTTCGACTTCAAAGCTCTTGGCAGGATCGAGGCTCCAGCCGGCTTCCTTCAGCAGCGTGTCGATGAAGAGCTTGCGGGTTTCGGCTTCCGAATAGTCGTGGGTGTCGGGCTGGGCCGTATTGGCCTGCCGTATCGCGGCGAACTCCTCGCGCAGACGACGCAGCTCCTCATCCAGTGCCGCCCGTTCGGACAGCAGGGAGGACAGCTTCTCATCCCGCGCCCGCAGCTCGACCTCGAGCTTCTGGAGTTGCTCGACGGTCTGCGCCGGCAGTGCCGACGCAGTCGGCAGCAACTTGATGTCGAAGCGCTGGCTCGGGTCCGGGCGGGCCACGCGACCGTAGGTGCGCGCAAGCCAGTAGCAGAAGTGGAAAAGCTCGCGGGTGGTATTGACCGCGTCGGCCGGCGCCATCTTCTTGGCGCTGTGCCCCGCCATGTTGCCCAGGTCCTTGATGAGCCGGGCCTTGGTGAAGAGCGCATCGCCGACTGTCTGGCGGAACGTCGGCTCATGTATCAGCGCGCTGAGGTTGTCCTGATAGGGCAGCTTCAGCGACGTGTCGTGCTTGTAGAGCCAGGCGACACCCAGCTCCAGCGTGCGCCGCGCATAGAAGCAGGATGCCCGGGCATCCGTATTCGCCAACTCCTCCGCCTTCGACGCCGACTCGAAGAGAAAGGCCCACTCGGGAAGGCTGAGGAAGGCGAAGTTGCTCATAGCTTGGCTTTCTCCCGGATAAAGCTGTTCATCCGCTCCGCCAGCGCGACCCGGCGCTGCTGTAGGAAGTCGCGATAACACGCCGTGGCCCAGAGCCCAGGGTCGGTCGGCACACACTGACTGGTCAGCGCCTCCGCGCCCTGCTTATCGACGATGGTGGCCAGGTAATCGCTCGCTTCCTTGTTGCTGATGCGCCGGTTGGTCTGGCCAGTGATGAAGGCCATGTTGGCGATTTCATTGATTTCGCCGGTCTCGTAGCCCTGCGCCTTGAGCAGGGACTTCGGGATGATGTGATGCCACTGGATGAAATGCAGCTTGCCCTGATGGGTCAGCGACAACCCCAGGCCGCTGTACCAGTCCTTGGCGCCCGAGGCCTTCAACGCCAAGTAGGCGAGCGAGAACAGCGGGCTATTCACCCCGCGGCCCGCGAGGTCGCCCGGCTCGACATGCAGTCGGCCGAACTGGCGCTTGACCGGCTCCATCAGCTTGCCGATGTCCTGGTCGCGGAAAACGATGGCCAGGTCCTCGTTTAGCAAGGTTTCGGTCGAGCCGCGTGAATACCGGCCGCGAGCGTTGGCCACCAACAGCCAGTGCAGCAACTTGCTCTGCTCGTCGGCCGTGAGCTTGTTGTCCTTCACCCGGCTCACGGCCGCGAGCGTGTGGATGAACATCGGAGAGGACAGCAGGGATTCGTCCTCGATGCCGACATTGGTGCGCAGGAAGTTGATGGCAAAGCGCAGTCCTTCCTTCGCCTGCTCCCAACCCGCCTTGAGCTTGTCCACCGGCGTGCTCGCCACCGAGCGGAACAGACATTGCTGCGTGGCAAAGACGACGATGGCCCGGACCAGGTGACCCAGTTCAATCGTGAACCAGCTCTGCTCGCATTCCTCCTGGAAGGCCTCGAGTTCCTTCAGCAGATTTGGCCAGCGCGAGGTCATCTGCGCCAGCGCCAAGTCGGACGAGCGCAGCTTCGCACCCAGGGAATTCACCCGCACGAAGATTTCCGTGACTTCTTCGTAGCTCATGGCGCGTTCGAGGACGTGAACCACGTATTGGTAGTCCTTGATGGCGCGCAGCTTCTTTAGGCGGTCGGAGTATTTCTGGAATCGCGGGTCCTTGAAGGACTCGATGCCGGCCTTCTCCAGGATTTCTGCATCGTTCGCGGTGCGGAACACGTGGCTGACCGACACCCAGTTGGGCTGCGACAGCAGGTTCTTGCTCGCCACGACGAAGGTCCGGCGGTTGAGCTTCTCCTGCAGGCCCTGTTCGGCCTCGTCGGTCTCCTCTGCCTCATCGTTCACTTCGTCGTCGGGGGTGAGCGGAGAGGATTCGTCGCTTTCCACCTCGGTGTCGTCGATGGGCGGGCCGTCCGGATGTTCGAGGTTGAACAGGATGTCGATGGGGCGCTTACGACCACGGACCGACACCATCTCGCCACCCAGCACTGCGGTCAGGGAGGTCAGGCGCTGCTGGCCGTCGAGCAGCAGTTTGCGGCCGGCAAAGGCATTGGTCTCCTGCGCGATGGCGAAATCTCGCGTCGGTACCGGCTCGTCGGTCTCCCACATCAGGATAGAGCCGCTGGGGTAGCCGCGGTAGAGCGAATCGAGCAAGTCGCGGACCCGGGTAGCTTGCCAGACGTAGTGGCGCTGGATTTCGGGCAGGCGCAGCTCGCCGCGCTTGTACATATCGACCAAGGTGCCGATGGGGATATTCTGTTGTTGCATGGTCAGACTTCCCCACGAAATGCTCGATTTTGCAGCGACTGAAATAGGCGACTTGTCTCGTCAAGTGCTGCCAAATGCAAAGCACGGAGCTTCTCTAGCTCGGTTGCTCGGCATGCAAAGCTGTTTTGTAGTGCAACTGGGGGCACAGGGACGTTCAGCCCCCTCAGGCTTCCCATACTTATCCGAACTCTGGTTTGCCCGCGCTTCAGTTCTTGCGCAAGCAGCTCCGTCGATGGGTGATTGAGAAGCTCACAGACGAAGTAGGGGTTAGCAACTGCAGCATTCGCGCGAATCTGAACGCAGTCCGCTTTATTGATTGCCAGCGGAATTTCCTGCGGCAGCAGACACGCTCGCAAGTTCGGGTCTCCCATAGTCCCCACAAGAACATCACCGGGTCTGCACTCGTGCTTCCTTATGGTCGCGTAATGTTCCTCAGACACGAACGCCTTGTCGTCATCTATGAACTTTCCAACGCCAATATTCTGGAGTCGAACAACGCGAATCCCATCCTCGACGTAGTGTTCTGACTTCAGATTTGAGCCAAATGGCCCATCTGAAAATTTCGAGGCAATCGAGCCAAGCATTTTCAGCGGCCATCCCTTTGGGTTCTGGGCTGGGTCCCCAAACATCTCGATGAAAATCCCCCGCTGCAGCTCATCGAGCAGCGCCAAGGCTTCCCGCCGCTTGGCACGCAGCGTGTCGACTTGGTCGAGAATGGCGGCGATGCGGCGTTGCTCCGAGAGAGGAGGCAAAGGAAACCGGTAGCGTGCAAGGTCTTGCCCTGTGAGGTGCTTGATAGTGGCACCCGTGTAATAGTCGGCTAACCGCCCGCTTTGGTAGTCGGCCATCAATTGGTGGACGAAGTACCGCGAATCCAGACGAGGGCCCGGCCGAACGCGGTGAATGGCCTTTTGGAACTTCACGTCCGGCAGGCGACCATCCCAAATCGCGGCACGCCCTGCCTCACCCCCTTCACAGATAACAATGTCGCCTTTTTGAAGGCCATATCGTTCATCTTCATGGGGCTCAAAAGGCATCAGCTTGAGGGCTGAGGTATCGACATCAAACCAACGGACATTCGGGTTAGCCAAGTAAGGCAGCATCCGCCCCTTATTCTTCTTTGCATCCAGCATCTTGCCCAAGCAACGTTCGGCAACTTCTGCTAACTGAACCACAGGCCATTTCTTGGTAGCAGGGTTTGAGGCGAAGGTCACTGCAGCATCCCCTCAAGCACCTTCATCCCCGCCTGAATCTCCTCTTCCAGCTTGGCCAGCTTGGTAAGAATTTCCTTCGGTGGCAGATGCTCCACCACCTCATGCACCACTTCCTTGTAGCGGTTGATGGAGAGGTCGTAGCCCTGCGCGGCGATGTCGGCCTTGGGCACGCAGAAACTCTGCTCGATACGCGAGCGCTGCCGTTCGTCCTCGTTCCGCTGCTGCCAGCGCGCCAGCACATCCGGCAGGTTGTTCTTGGCGTGCTCCGCCTCGGAGAGCGCCTGCAGCGGGGCCACGCCGAGCTTGTCCTCGGACAGCAGGGGCTGACGCTTGTCGTCTAGACTCCAGCCGTCGGCCTGCATGTCGTAGAACCAGACGTGGTCGGTGCCGCCAGAGTTGGTCTTGGTAAAAATCAGAATTGCCGTCGACACCCCCGCGTAGGGCTTGAAGCAGCCCGAGGGCAGCGAGAGGACCGCGTCGAGCTTCTGCTCCTCCACAATCATCCGGCGCAGTTCCTTGTGCGCCTTGCTGGAGCCGAAGAGCACGCCGTCCGGCACGATGACCGCAGCGCGCCCGCCGGGCTTCAATAGGCGTAGGAAAAGCGCGAGGAACAGCAACTCGGTCTTCTTCGTCTTGACCAGCGCCAGCAAGTCCTTGGCCGTGTTCTCGTAATCGAGCGACCCCGCGAACGGCGGATTGGCGAGGATGAGGGAGTATTTCTCCTCGTCGCCGGCGTGGTCCTGCGCCAGCGAGTCCTTGTAGCGGATGTCCGGGTTATCGACGCCGTGCAGCGCCATGTTCATGCTGCCGATGCGCAGCATGGTGTTGTCAAAGTCGTAGCCGTGGAACATGCCGTGGTGGAAGTGCTCGCGGGCCGCGGCATCGTTGAACAGCGCCGAGTGCTTTTCGCGCAGATATTCCCCCGCGGCCACCAGGAAGCCGCAGGTGCCGCTGGCCGGGTCGCAAATAACGTCCTTGGGTGTGGGCGCGGTGAGTTCCACCATCAGCTTGATGATGTGGCGCGGTGTACGGAACTGGCCGTTCTGACCGGCGGCGGCAATCTTGCCGAGCATGTACTCGTAGAGGTCGCCCTTGGTGTCGCGGTCCTCCATCGGCACGTGGTCGAGCATGTCCACCACCTTGGCCAGGAGGCCGGCGGTCGGGATGGTGAAGCGTGCGTCCTTCATGTGGTGACTGTAGGTCGAGCCATCGCCGCCACGGGTGCGCAGGAAGGGGAAAACGTGCTCGCCCACCACCTCGAACATCTCGGCCGGCGCGAAGTTCTTGAACCGCGACCAGCGAAGGTCATCGTAGGCCCGCCCCTTGGGGTCCGTGCCTTCGGGGAAGATGCGGTTCGCCATCGGCCGCCTGAGGAGCGTCGCCTTGCTCTCCTCCAGGGTGTGCGCGTCATCCAGGCGGCGGATGAACAAGAGGTAGGTAATCTGCTCCAGCACCTCCATCGGGTTCGAAATCCCGCCCGACCAGAAGGCGTTCCATACGGCGTCGATTTGGCTACGAAGTTCGCCAGTCAGCATTGAATCGTTCCTGTGTTTCCTGTCCTGCGGCCTGTTCACGGCCACATGGCGGAGGCATTTCAAGCGATGCTATCCGCCGCGTCTATGTCAATCAAGTTTGCTGATGCCGATGCGATGAGGCTGACCGAGATGCTTCATATCCCGGCGCGCACCGACCTGCCATTTAACGAGCCGAGGGTACCAGCAAGCGCCGCCATCGCGGCATGGACGCGCTCGGGCTTCAGTCGCCGACGGGCGCCGGCATCATGCGGTTTTTTCGCTCACTGACCGATGGTCCCGATTTGGCCGACTGCCACCTGACCAACTCCACAGTGAGGTGCGACTCCGTGAGTTCGAATGCGGCGACGCGCACCTTTTCCGGCACGTCCTCACGCTGCAAGCGCGCCAGAGCCTGTTTCAGCCGACGCCGGAACTCCCGAAGTTCGCAGACGACCCCACTCCAAAGGAACACATCGGTGACTTTCAAAGGATATGGTTTGGCATGAGAGCTGTAGTAGCTCGCCAGCCACGCAGGCAGCCCTGAGTAGTCATGCAGCGCCGCGTCAGTCACCGCGCTCCAGTCTTCCGGCCCAAAGAGGCGGGCCATGGAGTCCAGAACGCGAAAGGAAATCAGGTCGCTTCCCTTGAGACCGCGCGCGTCGGTGTCTCGGCCCTGATAGCCGTCGTCGAAGACGGCATCGAGCAAACGAGGCATCGGGATGTCGACCCGTTTCACCCGGATGCGCAGGTGGGCGGCGTTGAGCCGAATCAGGCTGTCGCGAATGGCCCGGTGGGTATTGGCGCTATAGGTGACATTCAGGTCCCGAGCCAGCTGCCAGAAGGTCACCTTGACCCAACGCAGCTCGCTCCCGGGACAGAGCGGCCGGTCGTCGCGATAGTAGTTGAGGCAGGCTGCAAAAACCCGGCGGTCGTAATCGCCCAGCGGATGGCCGGTCAGCGTCAGGGACATGTCGCCCTGCACCCCTATCTCCACGTTCATTAGCGGTTTATCGGTGACCTCGGCGGCGCTGAACAAGGAGGAGCGCAAGAAGGCGTTCGGAAGGCCCACCGTCGCTTCGCGCCACGCGGGGAGATATACCTCCTCGCCGCGACGGACCGCCCGCCGCTGCCGTGCCTGGCGGACCTCGGTGACGGATGCGTTGTCGGGCAAAACGAGCACGGGCTCCTCCTCGGCTGCCATCCGCCTCCGCTGGCTGCGCGCGACCGATTCGAGTGTCTCGGCAGCCGCATAGGCGAGGTCCTGGGTCAGGAAGTCCGGCGCCGACTCCGAAGCCCGCCGTGCGGCTGCGGCCTGAGCGTGGAGCTCGGCAATCTGCTCAGCGCTGCGTCGCATGGCCATGCTGGGCTCCGGCTGCACGTTGAACGTACGCGGCCAGGAGCCCGCGAAGGACGACCGACGCGCACACGCCTTGAACCGCGCACAACGATGCAAACTCGTTCTTCAGGTCTTCCGGCACCCAGACTTTCATCTGCACCGAGCCTGCGCGATGCCGGCTGGACTTTTCAGTTTTTATTTTCAAGTGTCTTCTCCACAGGGAACGCAATGGGGCCCCACAGGGAGGTATAGCGCGCAAAGTGCGCATGACGTTCGGCAACCGGTACCCATCACGCATCCCTGCTTGGCCTCAAAACACGCTTTACTTGGCGTCGAAACACACGGCACTTTGCGTGGCCCCACAGTTCGCTTGGCGTCAAAACACGCTCATCGGCCTCCCACTGGAAAATCGCCGCGCGGCGCCGGGCGTTTTGATGGGTATCCACCCGGTAATCCTTAATCCTTTAATCCGCCCCTCTGGGCCATGCGCTTCGAGCAGCTCCCTCGCAAACCGGGCTGCAGGCTTGGGCGAGACACGCTGAACCAGATGTTCGACTTCATGCGAGCAGACCCACATCCGGCAACCAGGCTGGCCAGTGAGCTCAGTGGAAAACAGCTCGAGCCCCACTCGCAAAATGGGTTGGTTCGCATCAGCGCTGCGTCCTGGCTGCCCTGATGAACCCGGCGGGTCGCCACCTCGCAACGCTCACGACGCCGAATCCAAGCACTCGGTTCGCAGACGTCGATTCCGGCAAACAGGTCACCTTGTGCGACGCCACGAGGAACAACGCCGACATGCGCATCAAGAGAAACAGGTTCGCCATCGAATAGCAGGCTTAACCCATTGATTTGCGAATGCAGCCGCTTGCGGAACCGGTTAAGCCATACCCGTCATCGCGCAAAAAATGCCCCACTCCGACACTCACGGTGCTTTCAACTTCCGCGCCCGTGGACTACGGTGGACCCCAGCTACTTGGATAGCTACGCGTTCGGTATCGGTTGATGGGGCAGCAGTTCGCTCCAGGGCGCCATTTTGTGAACAGACCACGAAATGGGGCCTAGGCAATGAGCATTGTCAGCAACTTCACCGCGCGCACTGCCGTTAAGGCAAAAAGCGTTTTTATCTCATGGCTTTACGGCCCATCGACTCACTTGCCCGCAGGGTCGCAGGCGGCTCCCAGCCCCGCTGCCCCCACTCCGCCGCTTCGGTCAGCGCTCCTCTCGTCGCACCTCAAGCGTATAGCCCATTGCGTGCAGGCACGCGAGCAGAAAACCCGCGTTGAAATTTCCGCGGTTGATGCGCCGGTTGATGACGGCCGCGCTGCGTTTGATGCCCAGGGGTTTGAGCGCTTCCGACAGCTCGCCGTAGCCCCAGCCGCGCTCGCGCATCGCGCCCTTGAGCACGACGCTCGCCTGCAGCCCCCACATCTCGGTGGCCACGGATTCACGTCTCGTGGCCTCTGGCCGCACCCCCACCGAAATCGGCCTGCCTGGCTTGTTCATTTTCTCGCTCCCTACCCGTTCCGTTCTTCGACGCAGACGAAGGCATTAGAGTCAATTTTGGCACACGCATCTGCCCAATTTCTACACTCTGATTCACCCCTTGTGGAGATTGGAAATGCTTGAAACACCCCAGCGGGAGCGCCTGCTCGACCGCCTTGGGCTCCCGAGCGCCGGAAGGCGGCTCATTCTTGACGCGGCCAAGTACGCCCCTGTGCGCAAGGTCGAGTCGAAGGGCGGCGGTAACGTCCTTACGCCCTATCAAAGCCTGAAAATGCAGCGGACCGTGGAAACGGAAAGCCGCCATCTTGAGTTCCCGGCCGCTGTCAGCCACGAACATGACCCGACGGTGCTGGAGTACTTCCCGCAGCCCTGCCGTTTGAAGTTCGAACTGGTGGACGCCGACGGAGAAATCCATGCTGTCGACCACACGCCGGACTTTCTCGTCATTACCGAACGAGGGGTCTGGCTGGAGGAGTGGAAGCACTGGCGAAAGCTTGAAAACCTCGCTCGCCGCTCTCCCTGGCGGTATCAGCTCGACCAGGATGGACGCTGGTGCGCCCCCGGCGTCGAACAGTGGCTAGCCGACCGTGGCATCGGCTACCGCATCCGCACCGACCGCGACGTTCCCCAGCGTCGTATCGAGAACACGCTGTTCCTCGAAGACTACCTGGCCCCTGGGGCGCCGCCCTGCCCCATCGAAGTCGCCCTGAAGGTGCGCGATGCGCTGGAGCGTGACGCCACCCTGTACCTGGCGGAGCTCTATGAAGCCCTCGAGTGCCGTCCCGACGACATCTTCAAGCTGATTGCCGACGGCCTCGTGGTGGCCGAGATGGATGATGCGTCGCTGGCCGAACCAACCCGCTGCCGCGTGTTTCGCGATACGGCGGTCCGCGATTTCGAACGGATGCGCTCACTCCCACCCCCGTTTGCGCTTCCGGGCACGCTCGACATCACCGTCGGCGCACGACTCACGTACGACCAGCAGCCATACACGGTCATCATGGTCGGAGGCTCGAAGGTCGTTCTGCAATCCGACGACAAGCGGTCGGTCGAAGTCTCGTTGGAAACGCTCGAATCGCTCGCCCTGCAACAGGACGTCGTGATGGCCGATGGGTCGGTGCCGACTGCGCCCCCTGTTCGGCTGTCGGACTTCACCGAAGCCGAGTTGCGGGCGGCGCTGGAGCGCCGAACCGCGCTCGAGCAGGTCACCAGACCCAACCGGAGTCAGCGCCGTCATTTGAAGGCTCTGGCCATTGCAAAGCTGAGCGGAACGGATGAACTCGTCGCACTCATCCCACAACTGGGGCAGCGCGGAAACCGGACTCCGCGCTTGAGCGCCGAGCAGGAGGACGCGCTGGCAGAGGTCATCCGCGAGGCCTATCTGATTTCAAGCGCCCCCAATGCCAAACACTGCTATCTCAAGCTGAAGACGCTGTGTGCCAGCCTCGGTATCAAGGCGCCGTCCTACCCGACGCTGATTAAGCGCATCAAGGCGAAGTCGCCGAAAGAATCCGACTTGGCACGCCACGGCAAGCGCGTGGCCTACCAGAATGCGGATTTCGTACCCGTCCTGTATATCGACACACCGGTGCACGGTTCGCGTGCGTTCCAGTACGTGCACATGGACCACACCGAGCTCGACATCGAGCTCGTATCGCTGAAAACCGGGAAGGTGCTGGGGCGTCCGTGGCTGTCGTTGGCGATTGACGCCTTTACGCGTCGAATTGTCGGCTTCTATCTGTCGTACGACCCGCCGTCGTACCGCTCGAACATGATGCTGCTGCGGGACATTGTCCGACGCTATCGGCGTTTGCCGCAGTTCATCGTCGTTGATAACGGTGCTGACTTCCGCAGCGAAGATTTCAAGCGCGTCACCGAACTGATGTGCATCCATGTCCGGTATCGCCCCTCGGGCCAGCCGCGTCACGGCGCAGTCATGGAACGCATCTTTGGTCGCGCCCATACCGAATACGTCCATAACCTTGCCGGTAACACGAAGGCGCTGAAGGAAGTCCGCACGACGACGGGGAAGTTTCTCCCCTCGCGCCTGGCGGAATGGACGCTCTCCTACTTGTACTACGGCCTCGAGTACTGGGCCTTCACCTACTACGACACAGCCGAGCACTCAACACTGGGGCTGAGCCCACGCGAAGCTTTTGAGCGGAGCATGGCCACCTCGGGGCTTCGCGCACATCGGGTCGTCACGCTGACCCAGGACTTCCTCATCCTGACGTGCCCTACGGTCGGACGGAAAGGAGAGCGTACGGTCGACCGGCAGCGTGGCGTCAAGGTGCACAACAACTTCCGTTATTGGTGCCCCGAACTGGGCGACCCACAGCCCCATGGTCGGAAGGTGCCGACGCGTTACGACCCATGGGACGCCTCGACAGTGTATGTGCAGGTCAACAAGCGCTGGGTGCCTGCCCAATGCAAGGTGCTGGCAGGGCTTGGTCAGCTCACGGAAAAAGAGCGCGAACTCATTTCGGACGAAATGCGAAATCGCTTCCGTATCTCGGAAAACGAGGAGCTCACCCTGCAGCGGGTGGCCGAGTTCATGCGCATCTTCACGCCCCAGGGCGCCATGGAACTGGCCCTCGAGCGACAGCATGAAAACCGCGAGTTGTACCGGGACCTCGGGATGGGGGCCATCTCGCCCCCCGGTCCGGTGCCGCTGATGCTCGCCGCCAACCACCTCCCCACCCAAAACGGGCTCGCGGTACCGAACACACCCGCCGCCCCGGTTGTGCAGCAACCGCCCGCTTTGCACGAGGCGGCAACGACCGCAGACGTGCAACACGACACACCTGATTTCGAAACTTTTTGATTTACCCCTTGAACATGACCATTCAGACTTCTAACAGCCAACCGGCGCTCAACGCCCCGAACATGCGCGGCCAACGTATCCGCCATACGCGCATTGCCTCCACCATCGACGAGTGTCGGCTCATGCTCGCTACGGGCGATAACGCAAACCTAATTCTCCTGTGCGGCCCAACGGGGGTCGGCAAAAGCACCCTCGGCGATTTCCTTGTCGAGTCGGAACTCAAGAACCAAGCGGCAGCGTTGTCCGAGAATCCTGGCTACATGCCGGCGATTCGCGTCGAGGCACCGGCCTCCGGCGAACGCGACTTCTCCTGGCGCTTGTTTTACCAGCACATGCTCGATGCGCTCGAGGGCGAGTTGGACGCGCCACGGACTGCATACGGCATCGACCCGGAAACCGGAAGGGTTGTGCGCCCCGTAGGTCCGCAAACCAACCGCCTCTCGGGCTTGCGCACAGCGGTGGAGCGCTCCCTGCGCAATCGCGGCACGCAATTCGTTGTCGTCGATGAAGCGGCGCACATAATGCGCCAGTGTCATGCCAGCCGGCTCGTCGAACAGTTCAATACGCTCAAGTCCCTTTCGAACGGGTACCACGTGCAGTGGGTTCTGCTCGGCTCTTACGACCTGTTCGAACTCGTGTCGCTGAGTGCCCAGCTCGCGCGGCGCACCCACGTCATCCATTTCGGCCGGTATCGGGAAGATAACGAGGACGACGTCAAGGATTTCCGCGGTTGCCTGAAACAGCTGGGCACACACATGCCGGCCTTGAAGGACCTCGACCTCCTGAAATACGCAGAGGTGTTCCACCAGAACACGCTGGGGTGCGTTGGCACGCTGCGCACGGTGCTTGTGCGCTTGAACCTGCTGGTCAGCGAGAAGGGCTGGTCGGAGGGCACGCTTTGCAAGGCGCTCCTCACCGAAGCGCAGGTCACCCAAATCATGCGGGAAATTGTGGAGGGCGAGTTGCGCATTGCGCCTGGCCTCAAGCGCAATCTGGCAGTCACGCAGCCTGAAGCCGGTCGGAGCGTTGCGTGATGAGCACTTTGCACAATCCGCGCTCGACGCTGCACGCCCTGGAACCGATGGGCCGCGGCACCCCCGAAGTCGAGAGCCTGACGAGCTATTTCTGTCGTCTCGCCTACTCCCACGGCATGACGGCGCAAAAACTGGCTGACTGGGTGCTCGCCCACTTCGAACAGTCCGTGTGCGAAAAGTACGGCTGGCATCAGCGCAGCTTCTCCAGCATGTCGCCAGAAAGCGAGCAGTGGGCAGCCTGGCTGGCAGCCCTGACCGGCATCGCCTCGCTCGACCAGCACACGCTGGCGCCTTGGCGCGCCGTCCTGGGCACTCCCGGGCTGGCACCGAAATCCGACCGCTGGTGCCCATGCTGCCTGGCCGAGGACAAGGAAACTGGCGACGAGCCCTACCTTCGCTTGGCGTGGGATGTCGCACCCGTCACGGTCTGCTTGCGTCACAAGGTCCAGTTGGCAACGACCTGCCCGCACTGCCAGCGCACCAATGTTCGGAATCGGTCGGCGGTAGTTGTTCCGGGCTACTGCACGTCTTGTGGTGGATTTCTCGGCGATGCCGAAACCGAGCCCGCGACCCCAGAAGGCTTGTGGACAGCGCGCCAAGTCGGCCTGATGTTGCAGGCGAGCCCGAAGGTGGCTCCCACGGGATTGGTTCCTTTGCTGGAAACGGTCATCGAGCGCATGGCAGATGGCCGACCGAGTACATTCGCGAGCCGCTACGGCTTCTCGAAGAGTGGCATCTCTCACTGGCTCAACAAGGGCGGAATTCCCACGCTGAAGGCGTGGCTGACCATCGCGCTGCACGGAGGCATTGGGCTCGACAAACTTTTCGCTGGCGACGTCGAAGGCTGGGAGCCTCCGCTCACGCCGGTTCAGATGTCCATCGAGCTACCCGAGTCCCCGCGTGCAGGCATCAAGTCGCGGGAGCTCGACTGGGACAGCATCCGCGCCCAGTTGCAGGCGCTGCTTCAGGAGCCCGAACCGGTTTCGGTCCATGAAGCCAGCGAACGCCTTGGCGTCGACCGGAAGAACCTGTACCTGCGCGCCAACATCGAGACCCGTGCCCTTGCCGACCGCTACCAGCGCCACCGCGCGTCGGTCGGCGAACAGCGCCAAGCCCGGCTTCAGGCTCAAATTGGCGACGTCCTCGATGAGCGTCTGGCAGCGGGTTACGAAGGGATGAGCGCACGCGACATCTGGAACCGGCTCGACACCGAGGCGCAGTCAGTGCCGGGCATCTTCCGCCACATCAGCCAGGTCATAGACTCTCGGCGAACCTGACCCGCCCGCAACCGCCGCCGAAAAGAAAAACGGGACCGAACGGTCCCGTTTTTTTCAACCTACATTCCGACCGGCGCTAGCCTGCACGGACAGCCAAACCAGCAAGCCTACTATGTGCAACCCAATAAACCAAAATGTGGCCCATCGGGAAATAAAGCATAAAGTGTCCGCGTGGCCACTTTATGCTTAACGGCACATCACACTCGGACTACTTTGGAAGTGTTCATGGTGGACCGAAGGAGGATCGAACTCCCGACCTCTGCATTGCGAACGCAGCGCTCTCCCAGCTGAGCTATCGGCCCTGAAAGAGCCGCGAGTATAATGAGCCGAAAGACGAAATGGAAGCCCCAGCGCAGCCCGAGGCTGCTTCGGCGATCGTCCGCCCCGCTTATCGCACGGACAACGGTGACGCACTGCCGCAGTGCCTCGGCAAAAAGACGGAGCTCCCCTTCGGCGATATCCGCAACGTGCAGCACGCCTGATCAGGCTTCGTCGTCAGGCACCAGGTGATCGTGCATGGCGACGACCTCGCACAACGCGGTGACGTGGTTGATCTCGGAGAACATCACCGGGATACCGAGGAAGGTATCTCTCGACCCCCAGCGCCCGGGCCCGAGCATCAGCACCGCGAGACCTTCGCTGAGCGCATTCAGGCGCCCGATCACGTGCGTCACCGCAAAACGCTGGGCTTGGTTGAGCGCGAACGCAATCTCGACCGGAGGGGCGTAAGCGGCGCGCAAGGCGGCCAGCAACGCACGCAGATCCTCAGCGATCAGTCCGTCGAAGGTCAGGAATGCCGGGCGATGGCGCTGAAATGCGTCTCGGGGCGCAGCACGGCATGCAGGCCAGGCAGACAGGTTGTGGGCGCAAAGCTGCGGAGACACCCTCAACTTCTCGCAGAAATTGGCCCGCTTTCCCCGGCCTTATCGCCGCATGAACTTGCGATGTGCGGCGCTACGCTACAGCCATCGACGCCACGCGCGTCATCGCCAGCCAGAGAGGCTCGCCATGGACATCGAATATATCGAATATGAAGTGATCGACCTGCCGGAACTGGAGCCCGCGGTCACCGAACACGCTGCGCGAGACGCCGAGGCCATCTACCTGAGCTGGTTCACCGACTGGCAAAACCGCTTCAAGCTCAGCACCGCAGATCAGGCCTGAGCTGCGCCGTGATCAGGCCTTTTCGCTCGAACCCGACCCTACCGCAGCCCGCCCAAGGCGATCGGCCACGGCCTGCCACTGCGATCCAGCGGGCACATTTTCGAGAAGAATGAAGTCGGCATCGAGCGCATCCATCGCACGCAAGCTGGCGTATAGATCCTGCGCATACGCGGCCGGATCGGACGGCATGGCGTGCCAGATGAGGCGCGAGTCCTGCGGGTTGGCAACGGCATGGGCGAGGACGGCGACACGGCTGCCTTCTGCCGCGAGCATGGCCGCCTCTTCCGCCAGCAGCCCGGGTTCGACCAACCGCAAAGGCGTGCGGGGCGCATAGTGCGCCGCCAGCGCGCCTGAAACACGCGGTGCTGCCTCGGCGGAAATACGTTCTTCCCCTTCGGTTTCGCCCCGCACACGCGGACGCCTGCCGATGATGCGGGCGATGTCCTCGGGCGTGATCGCGCCCGGTCGCAGGATCTCCGGCACGTCACGCGAAAAGTCGAGGATGGTCGATTCGATCCCGACCGGGCACGCACCCCCATCCACGATCATCGCCACGCGTTCACCCAGCTCTTCCTGCACATGTGCAGCGGTTGTCGGACTGATGCGACCGAAGCGGTTGGCGCTGGGCGCAGCAATGCCGGAATCGAACACCTGCAGCATGGCCAGGGCGATGGAATGCGAGGGCACACGCAGCCCGACCGTGTCCTGCCCCCCCGTCACTTCATCGGGCACATCGGGTGCCCGCTTCAGGATCAGCGTCAGCGGCCCAGGCCAGAAAGCGCGAGCAAGCGCGATGGCATCCTTGGGAATGCTGGCCGCCCAGCGCGGCAGGTGATCGGCGGAGGGCAGATGCACGATCAGCGGATGGTCGGCCGGACGGCCCTTGGCGGCGAAGATCTTCTTGACCGCCTCCGGGTTCAGCGCGTCAGCGGCGAGGCCATAGACCGTCTCGGTCGGCATGCCGACGATGTCGCCGGCGCGCAGCAAATCGGCTGCCTCGCGAATCGCAACCAGCGTCGGCGCTTCGATGCGACCGCGCGGTCTGTCCCCGGTGGTGCTCATCGCTGCGGGCTCACTCGTCACGGATGCCGATGGCAGCACGGGCGTGCAGCGCACGCGCCAGCACCTCGTCAGCCTCATCACCAACGACGACGAAATGCCCCATCTTCCGCCCCGGGCGGGCATGGTGCTTGCCGTACAGGTGCACGCGCAGGCCGGGCACAGCATGCAGCACCGACCAGTCGGGCTCGCGATAAGCCCCATGCCCCTTGCCGTCCTCGTACCACAGCTCACCGAGCAGATTGACCATGACCGCCGCCGAATGCTGGCGCGGCACGGCCAGCGGCAGGCCGCACAGCGCCCTCACCTGCTGCTCGTACTGGCTGACGTCGCAGGCGTCGATGGTGTGGTGACCGCTGTTGTGCGGGCGCGGCGCCATCTCGTTGACGAACAGCTCTCCGCGGCAGACGAAGAACTCCACCCCCAGCGTGCCGACGTAGCCGAGCTTTTCGGCGATGCGCTCGGCAATCTCCTGCGCGTTGTCCCTCAGGCAGGCCGACGCCTGCGCCGGCGCGATGGTGACGTCGAGAATGCCGTTGCGGTGGCGGTTCTCGCCCGTCGGAAAACAACGCACGGTGCCGGCTTCGTCGCGGGCCAGCACCACCGAGACCTCATAGTCCAGCGTGAGCATCTTCTCCAGCACGCAAGGCTCGCCCTTGAAGTGCTGGAAGGCAGCGACCGCCTCGTCGCGGTCGGCGACCCGCGCCTGCCCCTTGCCGTCGTAGCCGAAGCGCGCCACCTTGAGCACCGCCGGGAACAGGCCCGCATTGGCGTTGCGAATGTCGTCTTCGCTGCGGACGGCGGCGAAGGGGCCGTGCGGCAGGCCGTTGTCGGCGAGGAAGCTCTTCTCGGCGATGCGGTTCTGGCACACCGCGACTGCGCTCGCCGCGGGATGCACCGGGATGAACTTGGTCAGGTAGTCCAGCGTGTCAGCAGGGACGTTCTCGAACTCGGTCGTCACTGCGGCGCATTCGCTGCCCAGGGTGTCGAGGGCGACGTAGTCGTCGTAGGCGGCGACAAGATGACGGTCAGCGATCAGGCCGGCGGGGCTGTGCGGGTCGGGGTCGAGCACCCAGACCTTGTAGCCCATCTCGTGCGCGGCCGAAACGAAAAAGCGGCCAAGCTGGCCGCCGCCGAGCATGCCCAGGGTGGCAGGCGGGAGGATCATGATGCGACTCTCAATCCAGGGTCATGTCGAGCACCGCCTGGGTCTGGCGGGCACGGAAGTCGGCAAGTTTCTGCGCCAGCGCGGCATCCTCGTTGGCCAGCAGTGCCACCGCGAACAGGCCGGCGTTGGCTGCGCCCGCCTCGCCGATGGCGAAGGTGGCGACCGGGATGCCCTTGGGCATCTGCACGATGGACAACAGCGAATCCTGCCCGGATAGTGCCTTCGACTGCACCGGCACGCCCAGCACCGGCAGCGTGGTCTTGGCCGCAACCATGCCCGGCAGGTGGGCCGCGCCGCCCGCACCGGCAATGATCGCCTTCAGCCCGCGACCACGCGCGGCTTCGGCGTATTCGAACATCAAGTCGGGCGTGCGGTGGGCGGAAACGACCTTGGCCTCGAAGGGCACGCCGAAGTCTTCCAGCATCTTCGCGGCAGCCTTCATCGTGGGCCAGTCGGAGTTGGAGCCCATGATGATGCCGACGACGGGTTGGGTTTCGCTCATCGCAGTTCCTTTACTTGCGCGGGGCGCGGGCAGCGCGCTCGGCAGAAATCACAGTGTTTTCCAGCAGCATGGTGATGGTCATCGGACCCACGCCACCGGGGACGGGCGTGATGGCGCCCGCAAGCTCCTTGGCTGAAGCGAAATCCACGTCGCCGCAGAGCTTGCCGGCATCCGGGCCGTCTTGCAGCCGGTTGATGCCGACGTCGATCACGGTGGCACCGGGCTTGATCATGTCGCCCGTGACGAAACGCGGCTTGCCGATCGCGGCCACCAGGATGTCGGCGCGGCGGGTGTGGAAGGCCAAGTCCTTCGTCTTTGAGTGGCACACGGTGACGGTCGCACCGGCATTGGTCAGCAGCATCGCCATCGGCTTGCCGACGATGTTGGAGCGCCCGATCACCACCGCCTCGGCACCCTGCACCGGCACGCCCGCGGTTTCCAGCATCTTCATCACGCCATGCGGCGTGCACGGGATGAAGGCTTCGCGGTTCTGCGACAAGCGGCCAACGTTCTCGGCATGAAAGCCGTCCACGTCCTTCTTGATGTCGATGGCCTCGAGCACCGCGGTTTCGTCCAGGTGCTTGGGCAGCGGCAACTGCACCAGGATGCCATGCACCGACGGGTCGGCGTTGAGGTCGGCCAGCTTGGCCATCACCTCTTCCTGGGTCGCGTTCTCGGGGTAATCGAAGCGCAGCGAACGGATGCCCGCCTTTTCACAGCCTGCGACCTTGTTGCGCACATACACCGCCGACGCCGGATCGACGCCAACCAATATGACCGCCAGGCAAGGTTGCACACCCCGTGCCGTCAGCGCGGCGGCACGTTCTGCGATTTCATCACGCACCCGCGCCGAAAGCGCGTTGCCGTCGATGATGCGAGCGGTCATCGGTAGAGCCTCGAAAAAGCTCGCGATTTTACCAGCAACGGGCGCCGACCGAGCAGCGGATGCAGGTTTGAAATCCGCACGCCGCGTCGCGCACCCACTTCGAGTATGCGGTCACGCCGGTCAATCGCGCTTGGAGGTGACCAGCGGCGGGCACTTGAGACCGACTTCGGCGATGACGCCGCCCGGCCCCATCTCGCGCACCGTCAGCACGAAGGCCCCCACTTCCACCCGGTCCCCGACCACCGGAGGACGGCCCAGGCGACGGCGCATCATGTCCCGCAGCGGCATGCTGCGTTCGTCGTCCTCGAATTTCAGCCCGTACGCCATGGCCAGGTCGCCCGCCAGCGCAGAGGGATCGACCACAAATTCGCCGAAGAAGCTGGCGTTGGTCGTGAGCTCTTCGTCGCTGCTGTTGAACAAGCGTGCGATCTCGCCCGCCAGCTCATCCGGCGCCACCAACCACAGCGAGTCGCCCGGCACCAGGCGGGTGTTCAAGCCCATGCGCTGCAACTTGCCGCGCTGCACCAGCGCAACACAGCGCACGCTGATGCCGCCCGCCTCGGCCGCCACATCGTCGGGGTGCCGGCCCTCGGCCCGCGAGCCGGCTTCCACACGGTACTCCAGCAAATCCAGCGCCGCGCGGTCGCCCACCCACACCTCTCGCACATCCACCGGCTCGGGCTTGGGCGGCACTTCCACCTTCAACCACCGCGCCGCCAGGGGCACGGTGGCGCCCTGCACCATCAAGGACAGCAACACCACCGCAAAGGCCACGTTGAACAACAGCTGCGAATCCGGCACGCCCATCATCACCGGGAAGATCGCCAGCGTGACCGGTACCGCGCCCCGCAGCCCCACCCAGCTGACGTAAGCCAACTCGTTGCGCTTGTAATGAAAAGGCCACAAGCCGATAAGCACCGCAACGGGACGCGCAACCAACGTCAGGAATACCGCCATCGCCAACGCTTCCCAAGCGTGCGCCAACATGTTCGAGGGCGTCACCAGCATCCCCAGCACCACGAACATACCGGCCTGCGCCAACCATGCCAGGCCATCCATCACCCGCAGCACATGCTCGGTGGCATGACTGCGCCGGTTGCCGACGACCACACCCGCCAAATACACCGCCAGGAAACCGCTACCGTTCATCAGGTTGGTGGCGGCAAAAATCAACAAACCACCGGACAGGATCAGCAACGCATACAGACCTTCGGCCAGATTGAGCTTGGCCATCATGCGCGACAACACCCAGCCCGCAGTCAGGCCGATGATGGCCCCCAAACCGAGCTGACTGACCAGCATCCAGGCAAAACCGGCTGCACTCGCCTTCTCGGGGTGCAACAACATTTCCACCAGCGCCGTCACCAACAGGATCGCCATCGGATCGTTGGCGCCGGACTCGATCTCCAGGGTGGCCTGCACGCGTTCGTTGAGCCGCACCCCACTGTTGCGCAGCAACGCGAACACCGCTGCCGCATCGGTCGACCCCACGATGGCCGCCAGCAGCAGCCCCAGGCGCCAGTCCACATCCAGCAGCCAGGTTGCAAACACGCCGAGCAATCCGGCGGTGCCGATCACCCCCCAGGTCGCCAACACAGCGGCAGGTTTCAGCGCCACACGGAAACTCGCGACCTGCGTGCGCAAACCGCCATCCAGCAAGATCACCGCCAGTGCGAGCTGGCCGATCATGGTGGCAATGAAGTAATCGTCGAATGCGATACCGCCCGGGCCATCTTCGCCCGCGAGCATGCCGACACCCAGAAACAGCAGCAGCAGCGGCAGCCCAAGCCGGGCCGAAACAGTGCTGGCCAGTACGCTGATGAACAGCAGCAGGCCCGCAAGCAGAAAGAGTGCGTTGATTCCAGTCATTGTTAGAAATTATCGCACGCGGCGATTATGAAAATCGAGCCAATGATGCGACATCATTTCTCACGGACCGGCCCAAGCTGGGATGGCGCCGCCCGGGCGCCCTTGCTAACGCAACACGGCACCCGGCTCGACGGTCACCACATGCTGAACGAGTTCCGCAAGCGAATTGACACCCATCTTTTCCATGACGCGCGCGCGGTGCACTTCCACCGTCTTGATGCTGATCCCCAGCACGTCGGCAATCTGCTTGTTCAATTTGCCGACGATGATCAGGTCCAGCACTTCGCGCTCACGCTGCGTGAGATGCTCCAGCCGGCGCGCGGTTTCCGCCTCAAGCAAGCGTTTGTCACGATTATCGCGCTCCAGCGTCAGGCACTGCTCGATCAAGCGCAGCATGTCCTTCTCGCTGAAAGGCTTCTCGATGAAATCGACCGCACCCTTCTTCAACGCCGAGACCGCCATCGGCACATCGCCATGGCCGGTGACGAACACAACCGGCAAGGTGCAGCGCCGGCGCCCGAGTTCCTCGAACATCTCCAGCCCGCTCATGCCCGGCATGCGCACATCCAGCACGACACAGCCCGCCATGTCGGGGCGGCACACGGCCAGAAAGGCTTCGGCCGACTCGTAGGTCGCCACCGTGTAGCCATTGCCTTCGAGCATCCAGGTCATGGAATCGCGCAGGGCTTCGTCGTCAT
>Ga0209066_10002252_pt1 | contig 23796 bp, 24 predicted proteins | sample All_14_2_FD_187198 | JGI IMG/M metagenome (GOLD analysis project Ga0209066, IMG submission 187198) | Freshwater microbial communities in response to fracking from Pennsylvania, USA - Allegheny Zone_MetaG_DW_15 (SPAdes) (version 2) ... | reverse complement strand
CTGGCGAAAGGCCCTGGGGGAAATCGTCGCGACGGGGCCGTGGGCCGCGCGGCTGACTGGCGTCGAGGGCGTGCGTCCTTCCCATGAGGCTGGCGACTACTACGACTGGCTGGCGCCGCTGTGTCCACAGATTGATATCTGGACGACCACCTATCTGCACGTCCTGCATGGACAGGACCCCATCGTCGACTGGACCCAGGGGTCGACCCTGCTGCCGTTCCTCGACGCGCTGGGCGATACGGAGGAGAAGACGGCGTTTCTCGACGCCTGGCGCGCGCGGCTGGCCCGCGACTATCCGCGCCGGGCGGACGGCGTGACCCTGTTTCCCTTCACCCGGCTGTTCATTCTCGCCCGGAGGGGGTGAGCGCCGCGCGGGCGCGTTCGGCCAGGCTGGGCCGGCGGCGCAGGTCATTGACCGGTCGGTCCAGGCCGTCGAGGGCGAAGGCGGCGGCGATCTTGCCGGCCGCCACCGCAGGGGCGAAAGCGCGCCAGTCGCGGATGTCGATCTTGTCCATCCTGGGGGTGATCAACACATCCGAGGCTTCGCGGCTGGCGGCCAGATCGCGTCCTGTTGAAACAGTGGCGGCGCGCATCAGCAGGGCCACGATGGGCGGTCCCTTGCGCCACTCGCCCGACCAGAACCATCGCCAGAGAGACGGCGGCGTGACCACGTCCTCGTCGGTTATGCTCCGGCCGCGGGTGACATCCACGCCGACGATCGGCCCCAGCTGGAAGGCGCGCATCACATCGGCCGGGAAGTTCTTCATCACCGCTCCATCCACCAGAACCGCACCATTCTCGCACACAGGCGGCAGCACGCCGGGCAGGGAGATCGAGGCGCGCAGGGCGTTGTGCAGCGGACCCCGTCGATGCAGGTGGTAGGAGCCGGAGGTCAGGTTGGAGGAAACGCAGAAGAACGGCAGCCATAAATCGCTGATCTGGATGTCACCGAAGTGTTCCTCCAGTCGCGCCTTGACCTTGTCGCCGCGGGTCATGGCGATCATCGGGAAGGCGATGTCGTCCAGGGGGCTTGATTCCACAAAGGCCTGTCGGATGCGGGTCTCCATCTCGCCGTCGTCCCAGCCCATGGCCAGACCCGCCGCGATCACGGCGCCCATCGAGGCGCCGCCGACAAAGTCGATGGGAATGCCGCGCTCGCGCATCGCCTCGATGGCGCCAATATGGGCATAGGCGCGCGCGCCGCCGCCCGACAGCACAAGGCCGACCGACTGGCCCGTCAGCACCCGCGCCAGCCGCTGAACATCGGCCATGCCGTTTTCGCGCAGATGGAACAGACGGGCGGCCTGGGTGGCCTCCATCCACGCCTCGGAGCCCTGTGGTTGCTTCAGGCTGCTTGATTGCAGCAGGATCAGGTCGACCAGTCGCTGGGCCTGAAGAGGGCCTGAAGCATAGGTCGGGATATCTGCTGGCGGCGCGCGGTCGCCGCGCCCTATCCGGAACAGGTGGTCCACCTGGCGGCCGACCACGTACTTCCACTGGGTTTCGTCGGCCTCGGCGACGTAGAGGACGAAGTCGTGCTCGCGCTCGACATTGCTGAACCACTCGGTCGGGGCCAGCGACGACTCGCCGCCTTCAACGGTGACCGAATAGCCCAGGGCCTCAATGCATCGCCCCAGGCGCTCGACGATCGGCCGAACCGCCAGACCGGCCTCTACGGCGATGAAGCCGAACACCGAGGGATCGCCGATGGCCGCATGAGTCTGGGCCTGGCGGGCGCGACGGATCATCAGCCGCGACAGCTCCAGCATCACCGTCGGGTCGCTCTCGGCGGCCTCGAAGAAGTCGTCGCGAGGCAGGGCTAGAATCTCGCTGTCGCGCAGGGCCACGAGGTTGGCCGAGTGAGGGGTGCCGCCGATCAGGGCCATCTCGCCGGCCGGCTCGCCGGGACGAATCACGCCCAGAAATTGCGGCTCCTGGCCTTCCTCGCGCCGAAACGCGCCCAGTCGGCCGGTGCGAAGAAAGTAGAGCTGATTGGCTTCCTCGCCCGGCGCATACAAGGTTGCGCCGCCGGGCAGGGAGAACCATGCCGCCGACCCGTCGCGCCGCTCACGGGCGAACAGGCGCGCCAGGGCTGAGTCGTTGAAGGCGTCCAAAGGCGTTCCCACGGCCGGACGCTAGCGTGAATGGCATGGCTTGACCATCGGGCCCTGATCGGTCCGACTGTTGCACCCTCGGCCGGCTTGGTTGCGGAGGGTTCTTGCGGACTAATACTGAACGGGAGGCGAAAATGACCGCCTTCCGGGTTTGAATGGAAAAGGCTATGCCGCTCACATGCCGAAGCTGACCTCCGCAATCGATCCGTCAGGCGAGACCTTCGCCCGCAACGCCGCCCACAATCGTGGTCTTGTCGAAGAGCTGCGCGCGCGGGTGGCGACCGCCGCCCTGGGTGGTTCCGAGGCCACGCGTCAGCGTCATGTCTCGCGCGGCAAGCTGCTGCCGCGCCAGCGGGTCGAGCGCCTGCTGGACCCGGGTTCGCCGTTCCTGGAGATCGGACAGCTGGCCGCCTGCGACCTCTACGACGGCGAGGCGCCCGGCGCCGGCGTGATCACCGGCATCGGTCGCGTGTCGGGCCGCGAGGTGATGATCGTCGCCAACGACGCCACGGTGAAGGGCGGGGCCTATTTCCCGATTACCGTGAAGAAGCATCTGCGCGCCCAGGAGATCGCCCAGCAGAACCGCCTGCCGTGCGTCTATCTGGTCGACAGCGGTGGTGCGAACCTGCCCCATCAGGCCGAGGTCTTTCCCGACCGCGATCATTTTGGCCGCATCTTCTTCAATCAGGCCCGGATGAGCGCGGCGGGCATCGCCCAGATCGCCTGTGTCATGGGCTCATGCACCGCCGGCGGCGCCTATGTGCCCGCCATGAGCGATGAGACCGTCATTGTCCGCGACCAGGGCACCATCTTCCTGGCCGGGCCGCCGCTGGTGAAGGCGGCGACAGGCGAAGTCATCAGCGCCGAGGAACTGGGCGGGGCCGACACCCACGGTCGTCGCTCCGGGGTGGTCGATCACGTCGCCAATGATGATGAACACGCGCTGGAAATCGTCCGTTCGATCGTCGCCAATCTCAACACGACAAAGCCCTCCGAACTGGTCATCACCGAAACCAGAGCGCCGCTGTTCGATCCCGAGGAGCTGTACGGCATCGTTCCGACCGATGTCCGCGCCCCCTATGACGTCCGTGAGGTCATCGCCCGCATCGTCGACGGCAGCGAGTTTGATGAGTTCAAGGCGCTGTACGGCACGACCCTGGTCTGCGGTTTCGCCCGCATCTGGGGGCAGCCGGTGGCGATCCTGGCCAACAACGGCGTGCTGTTCTCGGAGAGCGCCGTCAAGGGCGCGCACTTCATAGAACTGGCCTGCAAGCGCAAGATTCCACTCGTATTTTTGCAGAACATCTCAGGCTTCATGGTCGGCGGAAAGTATGAGGCCGGCGGCATCGCCAAGGACGGCGCCAAGCTGGTTACAGCCGTCGCCAGCGCCGAGGTTCCGAAGTTCACCGTGCTGATCGGCGGCAGCTTCGGGGCCGGCAATTATGGCATGTGCGGCCGGGCCTACAGCCCGCGCTTCCTGTTCACCTGGCCCAACAGCCGCATCTCGGTGATGGGCGGCGAGCAGGCCGCCAGCGTGCTGGCGACGGTTCACCGCGACGCCGCCACCTGGACCGAGGACCAGGCCGAAGCCTTCAAGGCCCCGATCCGCCAGAAGTACGAGGATGAGGGTAATCCCTATCACGCCACAGCGCGACTCTGGGACGACGGCATCATTGATCCGGCGCAAACGCGCGACGTGCTGGGTCTGGCCATATCGGCCAGTCTGAACGCGCCTATTCCGGAAACGACGTTCGGGGTCTTCAGGATGTAGCCATGCCGACCACGCCACACCCCCAACTCAAGCGCTGGACCGACGCTGACTTTCCCGCCTGGATCGCAATCCACCAGGACGACAAGGTTGCCCAGTGGCTTGGCGGACAGATTTCGACGGAACTGCTGCGGGCGGCTTTTGACCGGGCTTCGGATCATCTGGCCCAGCATGACTGGGGCGTTTGGGCGGTGCTGGACAGCCGGGGCGACGTGGTTGGCGCTACGGGCCTTCAGCCGATCCGGGAAGGTTTTCCGGTCAGGGGCGTGGAGGCGACCTGGCGTCTCAGATCGGACGCCTGGGGCCAGGGCCTTGTCACCGCAGTCATGCCCGACCTTCTGGCCGACGCCTTCCGACGCTTCAGCCCCGAAGAGATCATCGCCTTCACGCCGAGACGAAACCTGAAATCACAGTCGGTGATGCAGCGCCTGGGCTTTCAACGCGACGAAAGTCGCGACTTTGACCACCCTGCGCTCGCCAATGACCACCCCCTGCTGCGCCATGTCGTGTACTGCTTGAAAAGACCCCAGGAAGGCCCAGACCAATGACCAACCCCATCGCCGACCCGATTGTCGAGGTTCCCGACACCGACGCCATGAGCCCGCTGGTTCATCTGGAGAGCACGCCCGCAGGCGCGGTGACGGTCTGGATCAACCGGCCCGAAAAGAAGAACGCCTTCGACGCGGCCACCATCGCGGCCCTGCGCGAAGCCTTCGAGACCCTGCACGGCGCCGAGGGCGTTCGGGTGGTGTTCCTGCGCGGCATGGGCGGCGTATTCAGCGCCGGCGCCGATCTGGCCTGGATGGCCGACGCGATCGAGTGGGATGAGGATGACAATCGCCAGGACGCGCTGGAACTGGCCCACATGCTCAAGGCCCTGCACGATGTGCCCGCCCTGACCGTGGCCCTGGTCGAAGGCCCGGCGTTCGGCGGCGGCGCCGGTCTGGTCGCGGCCTGCGATCACGCCATGGCCACGGCTGACGCGACGTTCAGCTTTTCCGAGGTCAAGCTGGGTCTGACCCCGGCGACCATCAGCCCCTATGTGATCGCCGCCCTGGGCCCGCGCACGGCCAAGCTGCTGTTCGCCACCGGCCGGGTGTTCGACGCCGACGCGGCCTGGAGCTACGGCCTGGTCGACGAGGTGTTCGACGATGTCGCCGGCCTTGAGGTCGCGCGCGACGCCCTGATCGAGGAGATGGTCGCCTGCGCCCCGGGCGCGATCGGCGACGCCAAGGCCCTGGTCAATGACTTCACGGACCAGAAGCTCGACAAGGGCCTGATCGAGGAGACCGCCAGGCGCATCGCGCGTCGCCGCGTCTCGCCTGAAGGGCAGGAAGGCGTGCGGGCGTTCCTGGCGCGCCGCAAGCCGTCCTGGACGGAATAGTCCGGACTTTCCAGACGCCGCCACCCTCCACTCCGTCCCAGATGTAGGACTTCTTCCGCCGTGATCTCTTCCGTCCTCATCGCCAACCGGGGCGAAATCGCGCGTCGCATCATCCGCACCGCCAAAGAGCTGGGTGTTGAGACGATCGCCGTCTATTCGGAAGCCGACGCCGACGCGCCGTTCGTGATGGAGGCCGACTCCGCCATCCTGATCGGCGCGGCGCCGGCGCGGGAGAGCTATCTGGACCCGGCGAAGATCCTGGCGGCGGCGCGGCAGATGGGCGCCGAGGCGATCCATCCGGGCTATGGCTTCCTGTCCGAGAACGCCGACTTTGCCCAGGCGGTGCTGGATGCGGGTCTGGTCTGGATTGGCCCGCCGCCCAGCGCCATCCGCGCCATGGGCCTGAAGGACGCCGCCAAGAAGGTCATGATCGAGGCGGGCGTGCCCACCACGCCCGGCTATCTGGGCGATGATCAGTCGGGCGAGCGTCTGGCCAAGGAAGCCGCCGCCATCGGCTATCCTGTGCTGATCAAGGCCGTGGCCGGCGGCGGCGGCAAGGGCATGCGCAAGGTGCTGGCGGTGGCCGACTTCGCCGAGGCCCTGGCCTCGTGCCAGCGCGAGGCGGCGGCCAGCTTTGGCGACCAGCGCGTACTGCTGGAGAAGTATGTCACCCGGCCGCGCCATATCGAGGTGCAGGTGTTTGGCGACAGCCACGGCAATGTCGTCCACCTGTTCGAGCGTGACTGCTCGCTGCAGCGCCGCCACCAGAAGGTCATCGAGGAGGCCCCGGCCCCCGGCATGGACGAGGCCACTCGCCAGGCCGTCTGCGCCGCCGCGGTCAAGGCCGCTCAGGCCGTGAACTATGTGGGCGCCGGCACGGTGGAGTTCATCGCCGACGCCAGCGAAGGTCTTCGCGCCGACCGCATCTGGTTCATGGAGATGAACACCCGCCTGCAGGTCGAGCATCCGGTCACCGAGATGGTGACCGGCCAGGATCTGGTCGAGTGGCAACTGCGGGTCGCCTCGGGCGAGCCTCTGCCCCTGACCCAGGACGAGATCGTGCTGGATGGCTGGGCCATGGAGGCGCGCCTCTATGCCGAGAACCCCGTCACCGGCTTCCTGCCCAGCACCGGCAAGCTGAAGCATTTCCGCCTGCCCGAGGGCGATGTGCGGGTCGACAGCGCAGTGGAGGAGGGCGGCGAGGTCACGCCCTTCTACGATCCGATGATCGCCAAGCTGATCGCCCATGGCGTCGACCGTGAGGACGCCGCCCTGCGGCTGGCCGAGGCCTGCGCCCTGGTCGAAGTCTGGCCGGTCAAGACCAACGCCGCCTTCCTGGCCCGCTGCGCCAGCCACCCCGACTTTGTCGATGGCCGGATCGACACCGGCTTCATCGAGGCCCGGCTCGATGAACTGGTCGAGCGCACCTTCACCGACGCCCCGACCCTGGCCGCCATCGGTCAGCGCCTGGAAGGCTTCATGGAGGCCGATCAGCCCAGGGCCGATCCGTTCGCCAGCGCGCCGTCGCGGCTGCTTGGCTTCCGTATGAACGCTCAGCGCGCGGCGATGGACCTGCCGATGAGCATCGACGGGCGCAAGGTTCCGCTGCGGGTCGCCCTGGTCGGCGCAGGCAGCGATGACTGGTCGTGGGACATCACGGTCGAGGACGGCCGGGCGCTTGACGATGTGGATGTCCTGCCCGGCGCGCATGGCGATGGCCCGCTGCGGGTGTTCGAGGGCGGCGATGTCCAGGAGTTCGAGTTCGGCTATCAGGGCGGTGGCGCGCACTCAGCCGTCTCGGACGGTGCGATCCTGTCGCCGATGCCGGGCAAGATCGTCTCGGTGGCGGTGCAAGCCGGCCAGAGCGTCGTCAAGGGTCAGACCCTGCTGACCCTGGAAGCGATGAAGATGGAGCACGCCCTGGCGGCGCCGTTCGACGGCGTCGTGGCCGAACTGTCGGTGGTGGCCGGCGGGCAGGTCAGTGAAGGCGTGGTGCTGGCCAAGCTGGAACCGGCGGCCTAATCACCGGCCATGGCTCTACATATCATCAAGCTGGTCGTCGGCTGCGACACGATCGAAGACCTGCTCGCCTGGCACGGATCCGGCGAGCCGTGGATCATGCACACGCGCATGACACCCAAGCGCATCGACGAGGTGCTGGACGGCGGCTCGCTCTATCGCGTGTTCAAGGGCCAGGTGCTGTGTCGCCAGAAGATCCTGGCCATCGACACGGTGGGCGAGGGCGCCGCAAAGCGCTGCGAGGTGACGATCGATCCGCCGATCATCCGCGTCGTTCCCCAGCCTCGGCGCGCCTTCCAGGGCTGGCGCTATCTGTCGCCCGAGGATGCGCCCGCCGATCTGACCGAGAGCGAGGCGGCCGACATGCCGCTGGAGCTGGCGCGGCAGCTTCGCGAACTGGGCGCCTGGTAGAACGCCTGGGTTCAGCCGACGGCCATGTTGTCGATCAGGCGGGTCTTGCCCAGCCAGGCGGCGACCAGGATCCGGCCATTGGCCCCTGCGATCGGGCCGGGTCCCAGCTTCGACAGGTCCGAGGCCTCGCGGATATCCAGATAGTCGATCTGGCCAAAGCCGGCGGCGACCAGTGCGGCCTTGCCGGCCGCTTCCGCCTCGTCGATCCGCCCGCCCTCGACCACGGCTTGGGCGGCCGCGCGCAGCGCCTTGGGCAGGGCGGCGGCGATCTGGCGTTCCTCGGACGAGAGGTAGGCGTTGCGCGACGACAGGGCCAGGCCGTCTTCAGCCCGCGCCGTGGGGGCCGAGACGATCTCGACGGGCAGATCCAGGTCGCGGACCAGTCGCTTGATGACCTGCAGTTGCTGATAGTCCTTCTCGCCAAACACGGCGTAGTCGGCCTGGCACTGGATCAGCAGCTTGGCGACCACAGTCGCGACGCCTCCGAAGAACTGCGGCCTGGCCGCGCCCTCCAGTGGCTCGGAAACGCCCGCGACACTGATCGCGGTCGAGAACCCCGGGGCGTACATCTCGGCCGCCGAAGGGGCGAACATCAGGTCGCAGCCGGCCAAGGCCAGCTTCTCGGCGTCAGCGGCCTCGCCACGCGGATAGGCGTCGAAATCCTCGTGCGGGGCGAACTGCCTGGGATTGACGAACACGCTGGCCACGGTGCGCCGCGCCCGGGCCTGGCCCAGCTTCACCAGGGTCAGGTGCCCCTCGTGCAGGGCGCCCATGGTGGGGATCAGGGCGATCTGGTCCCCGGCGGCCTTCCAGGCGGCGACCTGGGTGCGCAGATCGCCGACGGTGCGGACGATGATAGGAGAAGCTTGGGGCATCGACGGCCTCCTGTGCAAACAGGCGTTGGCTTATGGCCGAGGGGCGAGGCGGCGTCTACTGCGCCGCACAAGACGTTTCCGGCCCACGTTCCCCCTGCGACAAAAGGGCCTGTGGAACACTGCGATGACCTCTCGGCTGAGTCATTGCGTGCATGTTAACCTTTCATTGACCGTGCGAGTCGCGGCGGATGAAGGAGCGGGTTCATGGCCGATACGCGCGTGATCGTCGTCGGGAACGAAAAGGGCGGGGCGGGCAAGTCGACCATCGCCGTGCACCTGGTAACGGCTCTGCTGTATGGCGGCGCCAAGGTGGCGGTGATCGACCTGGACCTGCGCCAGTGCACCGCGATGCGCTTTTTCGAGAACCGCCGCGCCTGGCTGGAAAACAAGAAGCTTCCTCTGCCCGAGCCGATCCAGATTCGACTCAGCGAAGATGACATCGCGCTGGCCGCCGCGCCTGAGTCCGAACAGGTCGAGCGCTTCGAGGTCGCCTTCGCCCGCGGTCTGGAAGAGGCCGACTTCGTCCTGATCGATACCCCCGGCGGCGACACCGCCATTTCGCGCCTGGCCCATGGCCGCGCCGACCTGATCGTCACCCCGATGAACGACAGCTTCGTCGACTTCGACATGCTGGGTCACATTGACCCGGTGACCATGGAACTGACCACGCCCAGCCTCTATTCACAGTCGGTCTGGGAAGCCCGCAAGGCGCGCGCCATGAGCGGCCAGCGGCAGGCTCTGGACTGGGTGGTGCTGCGCAACCGCCTGGCCACCACCGAGGCCCGTAACCGCAAGCGGCTGGAAGACCGTCTCACGGCCCTGGCCAAGCGCGTGGGCTTCCGCATGGGCCCAGGCCTGCGCGACCGCGTCATCTATCGCGAGCTGTTCCCGTTCGGCCTGACCATTGCCGACCTGTCGCCGCAGGTGCGCCCGGTGCCGGTGTCGCTGCAGCACCTGGCCGCGCGCCAGGAACTGCGGGCCCTGATGCATTCGCTTGGTCTTTCGGCCTATTCCGGAGAAACTCTGCTCGCCGCTCAGTAGCGGCCCCTCGGGGGCCGCCTGATCGCGTCCGGATTCGCGATGATCTATCTGTTGCTTGGCGGCATTGTGCTGGCCCTGGTCTTCTGGGGCAGCCGGAAGCCGTTTCTGAAGGGAGACGGCTGGCGCGTTGGCGCGGGCATCGTCGCCCTGGCCGCTTTTGCAGGCGCAGCCTACACCACCCTTCGCGGCGGCTGGGGTACGGGCCTTGTCCTGGGTGTGGTCGGCCTGTGGAGCGCGTCGGAGGCGCGCCGACGGCCGGCGGCTCGCAAGGTCTCGCCTGCGGTCTCGGGCCTGTCGATGTCCGAGGCCATGTCTCTGCTGGGCGTCGATGCCAACGCCACGGCCGACGAGATCAAGGCGGCCCATGCGCGCCTGATCCGCCTGGCGCATCCCGACAAGGGGGGCACCGCCGGCCTTGCGGCCCAGCTGAATGCCGCACGTGATCGGCTGCTAAAGGGCTAGGCTAAACCACCTCAAACCGCTCTCCCCGGCGAAGGCCGGGGCCCAGATCGAACCCAGCGCGGTTGTCGATCTGGCTAGGGCAGTTGGCGCATCATCCACAAACGCTCAGGCTGAATCTGGGCCCTCCGGCCTTCGCCGGGGAGAGCGGGGTTAGGTAGACAACATGCGCTGGTGCTAGCGCGGCGACAGCACCATGCAAGGCTGGCGCTTGGCCGTGATGGCGGCGCAGGTGCTGCGGGCGGCTTCGGCCGTCAGGCCCTGGAACTGGGCGCGGAATGCGCCGCCGGCCGCGCCCTCGACCGCACCCTCGGCATTGGCCACGAACTTTGCGAAGCGTCCGCGAACCAGCGCCAACTGCTTGCTGGCGAGGCTCTTGGACTTGAAGGCGCCGACCTGCACGGCCCATTTGCCCTTGGGCTTCCCAACCGGCTTGGCTGCAGCCTTGAGGGTAGGCGATACCTTCAGCGGCTGGGTGCGTGGCGTGTCGGTGAGCACGATTTTCAGGCCCGCTTGCTCGCCGTCGCCCTGCTCGGTCGAAGGCCTCATGATCGGGCCGGTCGGCTCGTTCTCGAAGAGGTTGGCCGCGATCGTTGTCCGGTCGCCATGAGCGCGACGCTTGAGGACATCGAACCCGGTGAGCAGCAGGTCTTCCATGTTGTTGTCGCGCCAGGCCGTCGAGGATCCGCCAAGCACGACGGCGATCAGTCGGCGGCCGTCGCGAACGGCCGAGCCAGCGAGATTGTAGCCCGAGGCGTTGGTGTAGCCGGTTTTCAGGCCATCGAAGCCGTCCATGCTGTCGAGCAGACGGTTGTGGCCCCGGATCGTCCTGCCCCGGAACGAAACCGATTTCAGGCTGAAGTAACTGTAGTACTGCGGGAAGTCGCGCATCGTGGCGCGCGACAGAATGGCCAGGTCGCGGGCCGTGCTGATCTGGCGGCTATCGGGCAGGCCTGAAGCATTCACGAAGCGGGTGTTGCGCATGCCCAGTTCCTGGCCGCGCAGGGTCATCAGGGCGGCGAACCGCGCCTCGCTGCCAGCCAGCTTTTCCGCCATGGCCACGGCCACGTCATTGGCCGATCGCACGGTCAGGATGCGAATGGCTTCGTCGACGCTGAGGCTGTCACCGGGCGGCAGTCCCAGCTTGGTCGGCGCCTGGGCGGCCGCGCGAGGGCTGATGACGACACGGTCGGTCGGCTTCATCCGGCCTTCGCTCAGCGCCTCGAAGGCCAGATAGACCGTCATGACCTTGGTGATGGACGCAGGATAGCGAGGGCTGTCTGCGCGCTTGTCGTAAAGGACTTCGCCGGAATTGGCGTCGATCACGATGGCCGCATATTTGGGCTCGGCGGCGTTCAGCTGGAGATAGGGGATCTGGGCGGACGCGCTGCCGGCAGGCACGAGGGCGGCCAACACGCACGACAGCACAAGGCCAATGGTGGCGAGAATAGTACGGGCGGCGCGAAGCTTGGCGAACATGAATGAACGTCCGTCACATTTGAACTGAGCGGTTCCGCACCGCCACACGCGTGAGCCTAGCATGACCTGACCCGCCTTTAGCCAAAGTAAACAACCGGTGAGCGATGTTGTCGCGGATGCGAAAAAAACGTGCGCGTTGCGGTCAGGCTTCAGCATGCCCCTAGGTTATGGTGCGCTGCACAATTTTCTTGACTGCTGCACTGCAGCATGGCAAATCAGCGTTGTCCCAAGCGCATGGGGCTGCTCGCACAGCTTCGCCATGCCCCGCCAAATTGCCAGGAGACTCCCCATGGCCGCCGCCGAAACGATGAAGAAGACCGTCGAACAGTTCAGCACCGCCTCCAACCAGGCTTTCAAGGATGGCGTCGAAAAGTCGCTGGCCGCCCTGGCTGAAGCCAACACCCATTCCAAGAAGAACCTCGAAGCCGTCGTCGCTTCGGTGACCGCCGCCACCAAGGGCGCTGAAGCCCTGGGCGCCGAGACCTTCGCCTACTCCAAGAAGGTCGCCGAAGACCAGGTCGCCGCTGTGAAGTCGTTGGCCGCCGCCAAGAGCGTTCAGGAAGCCATGGAACTGCAGACGACCTGGGCCAAGTCGGCTCTGGAAGCCTACATCGCCCAGATGAGCAAGGCTTCCGAGATCGTTTCGGCGTCGATCAAGGACTCGATGAAGCCCCTGAACGAGCGCGCCAGCGCCGCTGTCGAAAAGTTCCAGGCCGCCCGCTAAGGCAGCCTGGCGGGCCGCGCCCGACGCGGTTCCGACAGATCTGATTGAAGGCCCGAACCGGCGACGGTTCGGGCCTTTTTTCTTGTGCGCGCGCCCTGCGACGTTAAGCATTGCGGCGCGTGAACGGAGTGCCTGATGTCGAAGATCGATGACCGCCTGAACGAACTTGGCGTGGTGCTGCCGCAGCCTGTGGCGCCGGTCGCCAACTATGTGCCGTTCGTGCGGTCGGGAAATCTGGTTCACATCTCCGGCCAGATCTCGATCGACGCGTCGGGCGGTGTCAAGGGCACGGTCGGCGTCGATGTCGACCTGGAGACTGCCCAGAAGGCCGCTCGCCTGTGCGGCGTGAACCTGCTGGCCCAGATGAAAGCCGCCTGCGACGGCGACCTGGATCGCGTCGTTCGCGTGGTCAAGCTGGGCGGTTTCGTGCAGGCCGGCCCCGACTTCATCGACATTCCCAAGGTGATCAATGGTTGCTCGGACCTGATGGTCGAGGTGCTGGGCGATGCTGGTCGGCACGCCCGCTCGGCGGTAGGCGTCTATCGCCTGCCACTGGGCTTTGCGGTCGAGGTTGACGCGGTGGTGGAGATCGTCTGATGCGCGTTCACGAGCGTCCCTCGGCCGAAGTGTTTGGCGAGGCCTGGGAGCGCCTGTTCGAGCCCGCCATCGCTCACCGTGGCCTGTGGACGCCCGGCGGCGCGCCGGAGAACTCGCTGGCCGCCTTTCAGGCCGCCTGCGCGCGCGGCTACGCCATCGAGCTTGATGTCCAGCTTACGGCCGATGGCGAGGCCGTGGTCTTCCACGACGATCGCCTGGAACGCCTGACCGGCGTCGAAGGGCGTCTGCGCGACCACACGGCGGCCGATCTTGGCGCCATGACCCTGATGGGGAGCGACGAGACCATCCCGACCCTGGCCGACACCCTGACCCTGATCGGTCACCGGGCCATGGTCTATATCGAGCTGAAGACCCCGTTCGGCGAGGTCGGCGAGCTGGAAAAGCGGGTCTCCGAGGTGCTGATCGATCACAACGGGCCGACGGCGGTGATCGGGTTCAATCCCTATTCCCACGCCTGGTTTGCTGACCACCACCCGCAGATTCTGCGCGGTCTGGACTCCTATGGCTGGAACGACGACAGCGCCCGCAAGCTGGCGCCGGAAATGCGCAAGTCGCTGGCCGCCCTGGAGCAGGTCGAGATCGCGCGGCCCGACTTCCTCGCCCTTGGCCTGGACATGCTGCCCAGCGCCCGCGCCGATCTTTATCGGGCCAAGGGCATGCCGGTGATCGCTTGGACGGTGCGCGCGCCCGAGCAGTGGGACGCCATCAGCGACCATTGCGACAACCTGATCTTCGAGGGTTTCGAGGCGTGACGTCGGTCAAGGCGGCGGTTCGCGTTCATCGCGAGATCGCTGAGGTCGGACGCGAGGCCTGGGACGCGTGCGCGTCGCCCACGGGCGATCCGTTCGTCAGCTACGACTTCCTGTCGATCCTGGAGGAGAGCGGCTGCGTCGCCGCTCGTACCGGTTGGGCGCCGCAACACCTGTCGGTCGAGGATGATAACGGCGTCGTGGCCGGGGTGATGCCGCTCTATCTGAAGTCCCACAGTCAGGGCGAATATGTCTTCGACCACGCCTGGGCCGACGCCTATGAGCGGGCCGGGGGGCGGTATTATCCCAAACTCCAGTGTTCCTCGCCGTTCTCGCCGGTGACCGGTCCGCGCCTGATCGTGCGGCCCGATATCGACGCCGACGAGGGCCGCTCGGCTTTGCTGGGTGGCGCCCTGACCCTGTGCGAGCGCATGGGGGCCTCATCGCTGCACGTGACCTTCCCCAGGGCCGACGAATGGGAATGGATGGGCCAGCGCGGCATGCTGCTGCGGCAGGACCAGCAGTATCACTGGGAAAACGCCGGCTACGCCACCTTCGACGACTTCCTGGCGGCCCTGTCGTCCAACCGCCGCAAGACCATCCGCCGCGAGCGGCGCGACGCTCAGGCCGGTCTGGAGATCGTCGCCTTGACGGGGGACGACCTGACCGAGGCGCACTGGGACGCCTTCTTCGGCTTCTACATGGATACGGGCAGCCGCAAGTGGGGCCGGCCCTATCTGAACCGGGCGTTCTATTCTCTGCTGGGGCAGAGGATGGCCGACAAGGTGCTGCTGGTGATGGCGCGTCGGCCGGGCGGGCCCTGGATCGCCGGAGCCCTGAACCTGCTGGGCCGCGACTGCCTTTATGGCCGCCACTGGGGCTGTAGCGAGGACGTGCCGTTCCTGCATTTCGAGCTCTGCTACTATCAGGCCATCGAGCATGCGATCCGCCTTGGCCTGCCGCGCGTCGAGGCCGGGGCTCAGGGCCAGCACAAGATCGCCCGAGGCTATCTGCCCAGCGCCGTCTATTCGGCCCACTGGATCGCCGACCCCATGCTACGCGAGCCGGTGGCGCGCTATCTCGAGCGCGAGCGCGAGGCGGTCGGCGCCGAGATGGAGATACTGTCGGAAGAGTATTCCCCGTTCAGGAAGAGCTAGATTACTATCTAGGCGTGTGTTTACCTGCTGGATCTGAAACGCGGGGGCGCGGTCATGAACCGGGAGTTCTTCTTTTCCTTCGTCAGGGCGCAGCTGTTTGGCGGCAGGTTGAAACAGTCGCAGGTCAACGGCCTGACGGCAATTATTGACTATTGGGACGCGCATCTGGCGGCAAAGGACGACCGCTGGCTGGCCTATGCGCTGGGCACCGCCCACCACGAGACCGACAAGACCTTCGGGCCGATCCGCGAATATGGTCGGGGCCGGGGCAAGGCCTATGGCGTTCCGACGGCTCCCCATGGCCATGTCTATTACGGCCGTGGCCTGGTTCAGCTGACCTGGAAGGACAACTATCAGAAGATGTCCAGCAAGCTGGGCGTCGACATGGTGGCCGACCCGGATCTGGCCCTTAAGCTGATCTACGCCGTGCCGGTGATGTTCATCGGCATGGAGCAGGGGTCATTTACCGGCGTTGGCTTTGGTCGCTATTTCAATGAAACGAAAGGCGACTGGGTGAACGCGCGCCGGATCATCAACGGGACCGACAAGGCCAACCTGATCGCTGACCACGCGCGCATGTTCTACGCCGCCATCAGCCACACGGTCTGATCAGGATCGCTGCCATGCCGCCCCCAGCAACGCTCTGACCTCGTCGTCGATATCGGCGGGCGCGGCCAGGGCGAGCTTGGCCTTCAGGCGCTCGGACCAGCTTTCATTCCGGGGCTCGGACAGGCGAGGGGAGGCGTCGGGCGTCACCGCCAGACCCAGCAGGGCCGTGCCGCCCTTGATCGGCTTGATCGCCGCGAACTGCAGCCTGTTGGACCAGGCGGTGAAGGCCTTGCGCTGTCCGGTGACCAGGCCGGGAAAGTCGGCGATGACGACTTCAACAGCCTCCAGGATCGCGGTCGAGGCCGGGTCCGTCCAGAGGCTCGCGCGCAGGCCGGCGGCGTCATCCCAGCCCATGGTTGAGGGAAAGGCCTCCGACAGGATCAGGGCCGCGCGGTTGACGCCGATCCCGTGGTGGGCTTTCAGCCAGTCTGAGCGCGCCCGGGGCTTGGTCTCGGTGCAGTCGCGCCGAACGATCTCGATCCATTCGTTCAGGGGCTTGCCGGTCTCGCGTTCCAGGTTTTCGCGGATCGAGGCGAACCACTTCTCCTGCTTCTCGGTCAGGCCCTGAGGCTTTCCGCTGGACTTGATCGTCATGCTTGCGCGCCCCCCGTGGTTTGCTACGACACGCCTCGTATCAGGAGATGGTCATGAGCCTTCACGGAACCTACGATCCCGACAACATCTTCGCCAAGATCATCCGGGGCGAGATGCCGGCGGTAAAGGTGTTCGAGGACGACCAGGTCCTGGCGTTCATGGATGTGTTCCCGCAGGCGCGGGGCCATATGTTGGTGATCTCGAAAACCTCGAAGGCCCGCAACCTGCTGGAGGCCGAGGCCAAGACCCTGGGCCGCCTGATCGGCGCCACCCAGAAGGCCGCCGCCGCGGTGGCCGCCGCCCTGAAGCCTGACGGCGTGATTGTCACCCAGTTCAACGGCGCTCCGGCGGGCCAGACGGTGTTCCACCTGCACTTCCACGTCATCCCCCGCTACGAGGGCGAGGCGATGGGCCGGCACGGCGAGGGCATGGCCGATGTCGAGGAACTGAAAGCCCTGGCTGAGAAGATCGCGGCGGCGCTTTAAGGGACCAGCTTGATCAGGGCGGTGGAGATGGTCATCAAAACCGCCACGCCGCCCATGAGCGCCCAGCCCTGAAGACGCATCTTCTCGCTGAGGCGAGCCTCAAGCGACGCCATCTCGCTCCTGAACTCGCCCTTGATTTCGATTTTTGTGGCGCGGAGTTCAGCATTTGTCGTCTGCAATTCCACGTTCGTCGCCTGAAGCTCAGCCCTGGTGGCAAGGCCGCTGACCTCAGCTTTCGTGGCCAGATTGCGAACGTCGTCCTTGGTGGCGAGATTGCTGATGTCGGGCATTTGCGCCGTCTGCTGAACCAGTTCCACGATGGCTTCAGCCGCGCGTTCGTCCATGCCAGCTTCACACAGGCGTTTGGAGGCGCTCAGGGTGTCGAAGGCGATCGCGGTCATGACCACACGCTAATCGGTTGTTCTTGTTTTGTATACACGGTTCACGTGAGTGGAATCGAAAGAGGCCCGGATCGCTCCGGGCCTCCCGATGGTCTTCGATCTACTCGGCCAGAGCCGGTTCGGCTTCGCTCGGATCGGCGCTGGTCGCCTTTCCAGGCTTTTCCGGGGTGCTCTCGATCTCGAAGTCGATCTTGCTGTCCTTGAGGATGATCTTGACGTGGCCGCCGCGCACCAGACGCCCAAACAGGATGTCGTCGGCGAGAGGCTTCTTGATGTGCTCCTGGATGACCCGGCCCAGGGGGCGGGCGCCGTAGAGCTCGTCGAAGCCGTTCTTGGCCAGCCAGTCGGCCGCGTCGTCGGACAACTCGATCGTCACGTTCCGGTCGGCCAGCTGGGCCTCCATCTGCATGACGAACTTCTGCACGACCTGGCGGATGATCTCCGGCGTCAGCGGCTTGAAGGCCACGACCGCGTCGAGGCGATTGCGGAATTCGGGCGTGAACAGGCGCTTGAGGGCGGCCTCTTCCTCGCCGACCACCTTGTCGCGACCAAAGCCGATCGACTGACGCTGGGCGTCCGACGCGCCGGCATTGGTGGTCATGATCAGGATGACGTTCCTGAAATCGACCTTCTTGCCGTTGCTGTCGGTCAGCACGCCATGGTCCATGACCTGCAGCAGGATGTTGTAGACGTCCTGGTGAGCCTTCTCGATCTCGTCGAGCAGGACCACGGCGTGCGGGTGCTGGTCGACGGCGTCGGTCAGCTGACCGCCCTGATCATAGCCGACATAGCCGGGAGGGGCGCCGATCAGGCGGCTCACGGTATGGCGCTCCATGTACTCCGACATGTCGAAGCGGATCATCTCGATGCCCAGCGTCGAGGCCAGCTGCTTGGCGGCTTCGGTCTTGCCGACGCCCGTGGGGCCGCTGAACAGGAACGAGCCGATCGGCTTGTCAGCGTCGCGCAGACCGGCCCGGGCCAGTTTCATGGCCGAGGACAGCTGCTGGATCGCCGTGTCCTGACCAAACACCGCGCGCTTCAGATCCGTTTCCAGCTCCTTCAGCGCCTCGGTATCGGACTTGGAGACCGACTTGGGCGGGATGCGGGCGATCTTGGCCACAACGGCCTCGATCTCCTTGACGCCCAGAACCTTCTTGCGACGGCCTTCCGGCAGCAGCATCTGGCCGGCGCCCGCCTCGTCGATCACGTCGATCGCCTTGTCGGGCAGCTTGCGGTCGGTGATGTACTTGGCCGACAGCTCGACGGCCACCTTGATGGCGTCGTTGGTGTATTTCAGCTTGTGGAAGTCCTCGTAGTAGCTCTTCAGCCCCTTGAGGATCTTGATGGTGTCTTCGATGGTCGGCTCGTTGACGTCGATCTTCTGGAAGCGCCGGACCAGGGCCCGATCCTTCTCGAAGTGCTGACGAAACTCCTTGTAGGTGGTCGAACCCATGCAGCGCAGGCTGCCTGAGGCCAGGGCCGGCTTCAGCAGGTTCGAAGCGTCCATCGCCCCGCCGCTGGTCGCGCCGGCGCCGATCACGGTATGGATCTCGTCGATGAACAGCACCGCATTGGGGTGGTTCTCGAGTTCCTTGACCACCTGCTTGACGCGTTCCTCGAAGTCGCCGCGATAGCGGGTGCCCGCCAGCAGCGCGCCCATGTCGAGCGAGAAGATGGTGGCTTCCGCCAGCACTTCGGGAACCTGGTTGGTGATGATCTTGCGGGCCAGACCTTCGGCGATGGCCGTCTTGCCGACGCCCGGTTCGCCCACCAGAAGGGGGTTGTTCTTGGTGCGACGGCACAGGATCTGGATCGCGCGTTCCACTTCGCTGGCGCGGCCGATCAGGGGGTCGACCTTGCCCTGGCGGGCCTTCTCGTTGAGGTCGACGCAATAGGCTTCCAGAGCCTCGCCGCCGGTCTTGGCGTTAGGCTTTTCGGACTCTTCCTCGGTGGTGCTGTTGGCGCCCTTGACAGCCTTGGGCTCGGACGCGCCGGCCTTCTTGGCGATGCCATGGGCGATGAAGTTCACCGCGTCATAGCGCGTCATGTCCTGCTCCTGCAGGAAGTAGGCGGCATGGCTTTCGCGTTCCGAGAAGATCGCCACCAGCACGTTGGCGCCGGTCACTTCCTCGCGACCCGAGGACTGCACGTGGATCACGGCGCGCTGGATCACGCGCTGGAAGCCGGCAGTCGGTTTGGCGTCGTCCTCGTCGTCGACGACCAGCGAGGCCAGTTCGACGTCGAGATAGTTGGCGAGGCTCTTTTTCAGGGCGACCAGATCCACGTCGCAGGCGCGCATCACCCCGGCGGCGTCATCGTCGTCGGTGAGAGAGAGGAGCAGATGCTCCAGGGTCGCATACTCGTGTTTACGCTGGTTGGCGTAGGCCACGGCGCGGTGGAGGGATTCTTCGAGAGGGCGAGAAAACGAGGGCAAGGGGGGAGGCTCCTCAGTCTTTTTCCATGGTGCACTGCAGGGGGTGCTGATGACGGCGCGCCGAGTCGATGACCTGCGCAACCTTCGTTTCAGCAACTTCGTAGGTATAGACGCCGCACACACCAACACCGTGTTGGTGAACGAGCAGCATGATCCGGGTCGCGTCTTCGCGTGACTTGTTGAAGAACCGTTCGAGGACGTACACGACGAATTCCATCGGCGTGTAGTCATCGTTCAGGATCAGTACTCGATAGAGCGAAGGCTTCTGTGTCTTCGGTTTCACCTCAGTGATGACCGAAGAACCAGTTCCGTTATTCTGACCGCCTTGCTTCCGCTCGGCCATTGACCGTTTTCTCCCGGCGGGCCGAACCACCCACCTTGTTAGGATTAGATATGGAAACGCGCGGGCTTTGGAAGAGGCCGACGCGCCGCTGCGCCGCTTTAACACAGGGGCGCCCTGCAAAATGGCTTCACGATTGGGGGAGCGGGGCCGTGCGATGACGATTTCCCGGGGGCGAGGAGCCGAAATGGGGCGTATCGCATCCTCGCGCAAGGGGTGGTGGGTCGCGCTGAGCCGACTCACCGTCCCTTGAGGGCCCGGCCGGTGACCACGGCGCCGGAGCCGTACTTGCCGCGCAGGGCGTCGATGGCGGTTTCGCTTTTCAGCGCTCGCCGCTCGTCGCCGGCAAAGAAGTCGTCGGCCGCGCCCTCGGCGGGGACGAACTCGGTCAGGCCGGCGCCGATCAGGCGGTAGTAGGTTCCGCCCGGTTCGGCCGCCAGGAGCTCGCGCGCCACCTGGAACAGGGTGCGGGCCGTCTGGGTGGGCACCGCCAGGGTGCGGCGGCGGGTGTGAACCTTGAAGTCCGGCGTGCGCAGCTTCAGCGTCGCCACGCGTCCGGCCACGCCCTCGACGCGGGCCTGCTTGGCCACGCGTTCGCACAGAGGCCACAGCTGGTCCTCCAGATCCTCGCGCTTGAACAGATCGTTGTTGAACGTGGTCTCGGCGCTGATGGTCTTGCGGCTCTGGTCGGGATCGACGGCGCGGGCGTCCTGACCCTGGGCCAGGCGGTGCAGGCGCAGGCCGCTGGACCCCAGGACCCTGGCCAGATGCTTCAGGTCTGCTGCGGCGATGTCGCCGACGGTGCGAAAGCCTTCGGACGCCAGGGCGGTGACGGTGGCGGGGCCGACGCCGGGCAGGATCGAGACCGGCTTGCCAGCCAGGAAGGCCTTCGCCTCCGCCGCGCCGATCGCCGAAAAGCCGCGCGGCTTGTCCAGTTCGGAGGCAATCTTGGCCAGGAACTTGTTGGGCGCCAGGCCGATCGAGACGGTGAGATTGATCTCGGCTTCGATCTCGCGCTGCAGCCGGGTCAGCATCACGGCCGGCGAGGCCCCATGCAGCCGTTCTGTGCCCGACAGGTCGATCCAGGCCTCGTCCAGCGACAGCGGCTGCACCAGCGGCGTCAGGGCTTCCAGCTTGCCCATGATGTGGCGGCTGGCGGCCTTGTACTTGGCGAAGTTTGGCTTGATGACCACGGCGTCGGGGCACAGCTTCAGCGCCTTGTACATCGGCATGGCCGAGCGGGCGCCGCTCATGCGGGCGATGTAGCAGGCGGTGGTGACCACCCCGCGCTTGCCGCCGCCCACGATCACCGGCTTGTCGCGGATCGAGGGGTCGTCGCGCTTCTCGACCGAGGCATAGAAGGCGTCGCAGTCCAGGTGGGCCATCGACAGCGCGGCCAACTCCTCGTGGAAGACGGTGCGCGGCGAGCCGCAGGACGGGCAGCGCGGGGCCTTGACCTCGCCTGTCCAGTCGCAGTCGCGGCACAGGGCCTTCATGTCAGGCCTCTAAAGGCCACAGCCAGACCGCGCCGCGGACACCGGAGCTGTCGCCATGCATCGCCTTGCGCACAGGCGTCTCGAAGGTGTCGGAAAACACGTGCGGGGCGATGGCGGCGGGCAGGCGGTCGTACAGCGCCTCGACGTTCGACATGCCGCCGCCCAACACGATGACGTCCGGGTCGAGCAGGTCGCACATCGCGGCCAGCGCGCGGGCCGTGCGGTCGATATAGCGGTCCAGAGCCGCCATGGCCAAAGCGTCGCCGGCCTCGATCGCCGCCATGGCCGCCTGACCCGTGGGATGACCGGCGTCGCGGGAAAAGGCGGGGCCGGCGATCCAGGTCTCCAGGCAGCCCCTACGGCCGCACCAACAGGCGGGGCCTGGATATTCCTCCGGCCGGGGCCAGGGCAGGGGCGTGTGGCCCCATTCACCGCCTATGCCGTTGCGGCCCTCGACAATCCGGCCATCGACCACGACGCCGCCGCCGCAGCCGGTGCCGAGGATGGCGGCGAACACCACGCCTTGCCCTGCGCCCGCGCCATCGGCGGCTTCCGACAGGGCCAGACAGTTGGCGTCGTTGGCCAGCCGGACGGAACGGGCCAGGCGGGTGACCAGGTCCTGCCCGAAGGGGCGACCGTTCAGATAGACGCTGTTGGCGTTGCGGATCAGGCCGGTGCGGGGAGAGATCGAGCCGGGAATACCCATGCCCAGCCGCTCGGCCTTGGCGCCCGCCATGGTCTCGGCGTCCGCCAGCAGATCGGCGACGACCTCCAGGGCCTCATCATAGTTACCCGGATTGGGTTTACGGACGCGCGCCACGAAGGCGCCGTCCGCGTCCAGGGCGGCGGCCTCGATCTTGGTGCCGCCGAAATCGACGCCGAAACGGATCATGCGAACAGTCGCGCCTCGATCGCGGTCTTCAGGTGGGGCCAGTGGTCGATCCGTGCGTGACGGTCTGGCGCGCTGGGGGCCAGGGGGCGTAGCCGCTCGTCGCTGACCATCTGGAAGCGGGTCACGCCGGGCGCGCTGACCGCCACCGATTCGAGCTGGGGCAGAAGGTCGTCGATAAAGACCGAAGGGCCAGAGGTGCGACCCGACAGCTTTGCCGCAGACGGCCCCTTGGGGCCGCTATTGATGACCAGCGGATAGTCGAAGCCGTGGGTCTTCAGCCATCGCGCGCGCGCCTGACGGCCATGCTCCGGGGCATTGGTGAGAATCACCACGCCGGCGCGGGTGGAAAGATCGGCCAACGCATCGGCCGCCCCTTCCGCCGGTTCCAGATCATGTTCGCCGTCGCGGAAGAAGTCGTCGAACAGGGCCTTGCCGGCGATTATGTCCAGATGCTCGGGCTCGCCCGGGCGGTAGATGTTCTGGAACAGGGCAAAGCGGTCGACCCGCAGTTCGAAGCCGTGCCGGCCGATAAACGACCCGAATCCGCGCATGAACTGGGCGAGGACCTCATCCACATCGACGATCACCAGCGGCGCGGCGGGATCGATGATGCAGGCTTCGATGTCGGCGTAACTGGGTTCCATGATCTGCAATTGGCCGGTGTTAACGCGATTAGCGCGGGCTTAAGGATATTCGTGCGATCTGGAAGACAGAAGCGGCGCGAATCCCTCAGGCGTCGCCACGGACCGTATGGTCGGGGTCAGGATGACGAAGAAGGTCCTCATCGTGGAGGATAATGAGCTGAACATGAAGCTCTTTCATGATCTGCTCGAAGCCCAGGGTTACGAGACCCTGCAGACCCGTGAGGGTCTGCAAGCGCTATCGATCGCCCGGGATAATCGCCCCGACCTGATTCTCATGGATATCCAGTTGCCGGAGATCTCGGGACTCGAGGTCACCAAGTGGCTGAAGGAAGACGAGGATCTGGCGCACATCCCCGTGGTGGCCGTCACGGCCTTCGCGATGAAGGGCGACGAGGAGCGGATCCGCGAGGGCGGCTGCGAGGCCTATATCTCCAAGCCGATCTCGGTGGCCCACTTCCTCGACACCATCAAGCGCCTGCTGGAGAAGGCCCCGGCATGAGCGCGCGCATCCTCGTTGTGGACGACATCGAAGCCAATGTCCGCCTGCTCGAGGCCAAGCTTTCGGCCGAGTATTATCAGGTCTCCACCGCGTCCGACGGCCCTACGGCCCTGGCGATGGCGGCCAATGATCTGCCCGACATCATCCTGCTGGACGTGATGATGCCCGGCATGGACGGCTTCACCGTCTGCAAGCGCCTGAAGGAAGATCCGATTACCCGCCACATACCGGTGGTGCTGGTCACGGCGCTGGACGGCCGCGCTGACCGCATCCAGGGCCTGGAAGCGGGCGCTTCGGACTTCCTCACCAAGCCCATCGACGACGTCATGCTGTTTGCCCGCGTGCGCAGCCTGACCCGCCTGAAACTGGTCATCGATGAACTGCGCCAGCGCGAGGCCTCGGGCCGTCGCATGGGCGTGATCGCTGGGGCCGCCTCGCGCCTCGATGGTCTGGGCGGCCGCGTGCTGATCGTTGACGATAACGAACGCCAGGCCCAGCGCATCGCCGCCGAGCTGAGCATCGAACACCGTCCTGTGGTCGAGTCCGACCCGGAAAAGGCGCGGATCAGCGCCGGCGGACCGGTCGATCTGGTCATCATCAACGG
>Ga0209066_10002251_pt1 | contig 23812 bp, 24 predicted proteins | sample All_14_2_FD_187198 | JGI IMG/M metagenome (GOLD analysis project Ga0209066, IMG submission 187198) | Freshwater microbial communities in response to fracking from Pennsylvania, USA - Allegheny Zone_MetaG_DW_15 (SPAdes) (version 2) ... | reverse complement strand
GTTTCGAGCTGGCCCAGATCTTCTTTGCCAGCGGCCACTTCACCGAAGCGATGGACGAGCTGCTGGAGATCATCATGCGCGACAAGGGCTGGAATGACGAACTGGCCCGCAAGACCTATGTCGCGATCCTGGAAGTGATGAGCAAGCCCCAGCCCAAGCCGATCCCGCCCAAGGCTGCGGCAGCAGCGGGAGCCGCCGAGGGCAAACCGCAGCTGGAAATCGCCGGGAAGGTGGCGGTGACGGCCAATGACCCGGTGGTGGACAAATACCGCCGCAAGCTGAGCTCGGCGCTATTCTGAGCACCAGCCCAAGGAGCCGAACCCTGACCGGGGCGCCGCCAAGCGGTCAACCGCACGCGATGAACGGTGAGCGCGCCCGCCGCTGGCTTCGCCGCAGTCACGCCCTCGCTGATGGGCTGTGATTTTTCCACCATCTTTGACCCAGATCGGGGACACCCACCTTCCCAAGTGAAGCGTGCTGCCTGATCATGAAATCAACCAACAAGGGCTTTTGGCATGACCGCTTGCAACACACCCCGCACCCTCCTGCGCCGCACGAGCCAGGGCTTCACCCTGATCGAATTGATGATCACGGTGGCTGTGGTGGCCATCCTCAGCGCCATCGCGCTCCCGTCTTACACCGCCTACATCGCCAGAGGCAGGATCACAGATGGCTTGGCGTCGCTGGCTGACTATCGCATCCGGATGGAGCAGTACTTCCAAGACAACCGAAACTACGGTACAGCCAACGCCACCTGCCCCGTCACCTTGCCCACGAGCCAGTTCTTTACGTTCACCTGCACCACTGGCTCGACCACACCGACTGCGTCCTATACCGTCACGGCCACGAGCGTAGCTGGCATTTTAGGTGCCGCCACCGGCGACTACACATACACCCTCAACGAAACCAATACCAAATCAACAACCAAATTCAAAGGCGCAACAGCAACCAGTTCGTGCTGGATCATCAGGGGCGGCGAATGCTAAAGAAACCACCTCAGGGATTCACGGCGATCGAGATGCTGATCACGATCTCGATTCTGGGCATATTGGCGGCGATCGCTGCACCGTCGTTTAAGAATCTATTAATCAATGCACAGATTCGCACCGCCGCGCAAGGATTGACCGATGGCATTCAACTGGCGAGGGCCGAGGCCATTCGACTCAACCAGCCAACCGTGTTCACCAAAGGCACTCAAAGTAGCTGGACCGTCACCGTCGTGAACGGCGGCGCAACCCTGCAGTCTCGACCCCACACCGAAGGGTCCAATGTAGCCACGGTGGCCGTCACGCCCAGCACAGCGACCAAAATCACCTTCAATTCACTGGGCCGCGTGATCGCCAATGCGGATGCGACTGCACCTATCGACCGGCTGGATGTGGATGCCCCAACAAGTTCGATTTCAGCGGCAGACTCTAAAGAGCTGCGAATCATTGTCACAGGAGGTGGCGCCATCCGCCTGTGTGACCCGAACGGCACCGCCGGCGTGGGGATGGGATGCTGATGAAACACCAACAACACCCCGTCAAACAGCAGGGCTCCGTCTTGCTGGAGGCGCTGATCTCCATTTTGATCTTTTCCATCGGCATCTTGGGCTTGGTGGCCATGCAGGCTGCGGCCATCAAGAACAGCATCGATGCCAAGTACCGCACAGATGCGTCGTACCTTGCCAACCAGATCATCTCTCAGATGTGGGTTGACCGAGCCAACATTGACAGCTACGCCCATTTCCCCACTGGCACGCCATGCACTTTCAGTGGGTCCGCCTCAGGCAATGCGCACGTCACGAGTTGGGCGGCGCAAGCCGTGTCCCTGTTACCCGGCGCAGCGTCTAACAAAACACAAATAGAAGTAACCACCCCCGTCTCTATCCCTGGCACCAGGCAGGTCAAGGTCACAGTCTGCTGGAAAAGCCCCCAAGAGACCGTGACCCACAATTTTGTTGCCACAGCGCAGATCAACCAATGAAGACACACCTCGTTCGGCACATGCGCTTGGCCACAGCTCAGCGCGGCTTGAGCCTCATCGAAACCATGGTCGGCCTGACCTTGGGGCTGTTGGTCACCTTGATCATCACTCAGGTCTGGGGCGTTTTTGAGGGTCAAAAGCAGCGCACGATCAGCGGATCCTCTGCCCAGGCAAGCGGCCTGCTGGCATTGACCGAGTTGGAGCAAGACATTCGCAGCGCCGGCGCCGGCATCACCGAAGCTGCGTCGTTCACTTGCACCGATATCTACAGCTATGTCAAGAATGGGACGACGATCCAAGACCCCAACCCAGTCTACAACGGGCCGATGGGCATGGCGCCAGTCACAATCATCGACGGCGGAGCTGCGTCGGACACCATCACCGTCAAGCGGGCATCAGACACTTTGGGCGGGCTGCCCACCACGTTGACGAAAGCCAAACCCCAATCCTCGTCGGAGTTGGACGTCAACTCCACCACAGGCTTAGCCGTCGGAGACATCGTCTTGGCCGTGGGGGCGACGGGACAATGTCAGGTCATGGAGCTCACACAAGTGCAGCCCAGTGCATTCAAGCTTCAACACAATCCAGGCCAAGGTCAAGGCCCAACCTACAACCCGGGCAACAAATATCAGAAAGACAACGGTTGGCCCGCCTTCGTTGAGGGCGACAAAATCATGAAGGTGGGCCAACTGCTTAAGCACACCTTCACGACCGACGCTCAAAAAAATGAACTCACACTGACCGACGAGACAGACTCGACTGTGTCGCAGGCGCCAGTGTCGGTGCTGGCCTCCGACATCGTCCGCCTCAAGGCCCAATATGGCATTGCCGATGCCGGTAGCCAGGATGTCAACCGGTGGGTCAGTGCGACCAGTGCGGCCGGCTGGGATAAGGCGAGCTTGACCGCGGCCAAAATCAAACGTGTCAAGGCCATCAGATTGGTGATCGTCGCCCGGAGCTCCAAGCTGGAAGGCACCAATGTGACTGCACCTTGCACCAATGTCAGCGGCGGCGTCAACAACGGCCCCTGCGCCTGGGTGGACACGGCGGCCGATCCAGCACCTGTCATCAACCTCAGCGCCGATGCCAACTGGCGCAGATACCGGTATCGCACGTACCAGACCATCATTCCAATTCGCAACGTGATCTGGGCAGGGGTATGAGCATGACGCAGTCTCACAAACGTGCCACATGGCGCAGCGCCCAACAAGGCGTCTCTCTGATCATTGCGCTGTTGTGTCTGATCGCCTTGACGCTGGCAGGCCTTGCGCTCATCCGCTCAACCGACACCACAAACGTGATCTCAGGCAACCTCGCGTTTCGACAGGCCGCCCTGCACGCCACAGACGTGGGCGTCGAGACCGCATTCGACAAGATTGATGCCATCGCCGCAGCCACATCCCTTGACAGCAACTATCCAAGTGGCTGCTCCGCAGGGGGATGTAATTACTACCCCACCCGACAAGCCACAGACACCGCCGGCATCCCCACGGCCATCAACTGGACACGAGTGCCCAGCACCACCGTCGACAACAGTTACACCGTTCAGTATGTGCTCGACCGGCTGTGCGATGGCCCCACACCGGTCACCGATATACGCACACAATGCATGAACACTGGTGCCGCCTTGGTCGGCAGCAAGAAGGCAGGCGTGGAACCGCTTTCAAAGCCCGTGCAGGTCTACTATCGGGCCACCGTGCGCGTCGTGGGCCCTCGAAACACAGAGAGCATCGTCCAAGCGCTCTACGCCCACTGAACCATGACTTTGAATAGCTGAATCTATCCACTGATTGGCCAACTCACATTCATCATAAAAATTGGAGCGGCATCATGAAAACAAATGTCCCCACTGCGCGCATGAAAACCGCCATCTCAACGGCGGTCTTGTTGCTGCTGTTCCCATACGCTGGCACACCCGTCGATGCCGCCTCGACAGACATCGCCGACTATCCCATGGCGGTGTCCAACATGGTCTCGCCCAACGTGCTCATCGTCTACGACAACTCCCAGTCGATGGACGCGTTCATGGGCGGAACCCTTGTTGGCGCCCACAACCTGTCAACACGAGGAAACATCGGCCGATCGGTGATGCGTGACGCCATCGGGACGTATCAGGATTCGTTCAACTGGGGGCTGATGAGCTTCGAGATGCGCAACCTGCAAAAACTCAATACTTACGCCCAATACATGGGCTCAAGTACAGGGATGGTGTTCACTGACGACTGCGTCGGTTTTGTCGCAGGCAACCCGCCCATCCCAGGCATCTCGACGACCAATGGCGGGCTCAGGTGCATCGCAAACCCCGAACCTTTCACGGGCGGAAAATATGTCACCTACCAACTCAGCGGTGACGATCCAGAAATCCTGGATGTGCTCTACACCTCGTCAATTTACAATCAGTTGTGGCTCATCAACCCCAGTAACACTACTTACGATGGCTACCGGAATCACCCGACGAGCTCGGGGAACTCCTGGGCTAGCACAGCCTTCAGTAACTCCGAAGGGTCCATGTCTTTCACAGCGACGGATGCAGGCTTTCTCGCGAGCGCCACATCCAACCCGCCCGTCGGAGGCATACAACGGCAACTGTATGTGCCCAGAGACTATGGCTACTATGCGTCGATCAGCGGCGTCGGGACACTGAACGTACCCGTGACCGCGAGTACGACAACTCAGATCAATGATCTGAAAGCCAAACTGGGAAATGGGACCAGTGACTTGGTCACGGGTGAAATCAAGAACGGCGCGGTATTCACACCCCTGAGGGGCACCCTGGCGTCTGCGAAAACCTATTTCGCAGGCAACACATCTCCCATCCAGTACTCCTGCCAGCAGAACTTTGTGATGCTGGTGACCGATGGCCTGCCAACTGGCAAGACAGACGGGACACTTTACTCCAGCGCAGACCGGACCAACTCGTGTGACTGGAGCACGACCACCAATTCGTGCTCCACTGGGTCGTTTGGCACTGCCGCCACGGAGGCCATCTCGGCCGTTCAAGCACTGCGTACGACGACCAACAGCAACGTGTCCTCCACCTATCCTGACGGAACAGGCGCTGTCACAGGCAACTTTGACGTTCAAACTTACGTGGTCGCTCTTGGCGATACCGTGCGCAATGCGCTGGCCCTGTCCGTCATGGATGGCATGGCTTTTGCCGGGGGAACAAAAAGCGCAATCCCGGCCAACGATGCAAGCAGTTTCCGCCAGGCCATCACCGATATCGCGGATGACATCAACGCGCGAGTCGGTGCCGCCGCCGCCGTGGCCGTCTCGAATGTGCGCCTCACATCGGCCGATAACGACTCCTTCGTCACCAGCTACAACTCGGGCACCTGGACGGGGGATCTCGAAGCCTTTGACATCGACAGTGTCACAGGCATCCAACTGACCACGCCTCTGTGGACCTCAGGCTCGGCATCCACGCAACTCGACCAACGTACCCCGGCAAGCCGTTATATTGTCACGTCCACCGACACCGCCGGATCTGTTGGAGGGGTCCAGTTTCAGCCCACTGCAGCCACGACAACCACGAAGTTGAGTTCGGCACAGCAGACATTGCTCAATTCGCCGTTGGCAACGGATGGTGCGGCGGTGTTGGCGTACCTCCGGGGCGACCGCTCTGGCGAGGGCGTCACCTATCGTACGCGCGCGCATCTGCTGGGTGACTTGATCAATGCCGAACCGGTCTTGGTCAAAGCGCCGACCGCCCGATATGCCGACGCCGGCTACAGCACGTTCAAAACCAATCAGGCCAACCGCACCCGGGTCATCTTCCAAGGCTCGAACGACGGCATGCTTCATGCCTTTGCTGCCTCATCTGGGGCCGAGACGTGGGCGTATATCCCGAATCTGGTGTTGGGCAACCTGAACAATCTGAGCAAAAAAGTCGGCTTCAACCACAGGTACTATGTGGACGGCACCCCTGTGGTGGGTGATGTCGATTTCGACAACATTGTCGGAGGCACCTTCGCCGCGCCAGATTGGCGGACCATTCTGGTCGGTGGTTTGGCCAAAGGGGGGCGTGGCTACTACGCTTTGGACGTCACGACCCCAACGGCCACCAGCGAGGCCGATGCCCAGTCCAAGGTTCTCTGGGAGTTCCCCAACAGCATCACCAACGCAACCGCCCGCGCTTCGGCCATCGCGAACATGGGCTATACCCACGGCAAGCCCATCATTGTCAAAACGAAGGCAGCCGGATGGGTGGTCTTGGTCACATCGGGCTACAACAACGGCACTAACGCTGGGGACAGCGGCGGCGATGGTCGAGGCCATTTGTATGTCATCAACGCCAGAACAGGCGATCTGATCAGAGACATTGTGACGCCCGCAACCTGCTCCTCGGCGCCAACTAGCAACCCCTGCGGTCTGGCGCACATCAGCGCCTATGTCGACAGCGAACTGGACAACACCACGGACTATGTTTACGGGGGCGACCTGTATGGCAATGTTTGGCGCTTCAATTTGACAGACCTTACGTCGAGTTCATCTTGGTCTGTGGCCAAATTCGCCACACTCAAAGATGCCTCTGGCAACGTTCAGCCCATCACCTCAGCACCCGAGCTCAGCCTGATCGACAACATGAGAATGATCTTCATCGGCACAGGCCAGTACCTGGGGCCAACAGACATTCCTGGAGCAACCGGGGCCAACAGTTACGCAAGTCAGGGCCAAACCATCTATGGCTTGCGTGATCCATTAACTACCGCGTTGGCCGAGCCGCTCAGACCGGTCTTGGAACAGCAAACGATGACCACCAGTGGCTCTCTGAGAACGCTCACCAACAACACCGTCGACTACACCGCAAACGGGAGGAATCGAAGGGATGGTTGGTACATTGATTTGCCGTCCACCGGCGAGCGTGTCATCGGCGACCCCACCATTGCGCTGAGTACGCTCGTGATCACCACCAACATCCCCAGCTCCACAAAATGTGACCCGGGCGGCAGCAGTTGGGAGTACTTCATCAATCTGAAGACGGGCGGTTTGGCCGAGAACTCAACCGTCACTTGGTCAGGAACCTTTCTTGGCAACGGTCTGGCCAGTCGTCCCACCATCGTGCAGTTACCGAACGGCAAGGTCGTCAGTCTGACAAGGTTGTCTACCGCCCGCACGATCAAAGTGGACGTCCCGATTTCCAGCACATCGTCGACCAAGAAGCGTATTTCCTGGCGCGAGATCATCAGATAAGCCCCAGCAGGAGATTGCAATGAAAAAATCTATCGCCATTTCCGTTTTGCTTCTGTGCTTCACAGCGCTCGCACCTCTCAGTCATGCCGTGACCACTGGCAGCGCCCTGCCTGCGAGAACGCTCCCGGAAACAACAGCGGTCATTGAGCGCGGAGGCACCGTCAATGCGGTCGATCCAGAAAAAGGCACGATCACCGTTGATGATGTGGCTTATAGGATGAACCCCAGGACCTTGCCCATCCACCCCTCACCACGGTCCGGCGCATCGAAGTTTTCCGTGATGCCCATTGGGTCAAAGATTCAGTTCCGCACATCTCGGCCCGCATTCTCGGGTCAGGAGAGCGTGACGGAGGTCTGGGTTGTCAAATGACGGGCGTGATTCAAACGGGTGAGAGCCGCGACATCAGCATTCAGCGCCCATGAAAGCCGCCGCCATCCAGATGATCTCCACCCCCCGGGTGGACGAGAACTTCGCCCAAGCCCGCGCCCTCATCGCGCAGGCAGCCCAGGCCGGCGCCGAACTCATCGCCCTGCCCGAGTACTTCTGCCTGATGGGCCAGCGTGATGCCGACAAGCTCACCATCGCCGAGCCCCTGGCCGACGCCGACCACCCCGCCACAGCCAGCACGCCCATGCAGCACATCCTGGCCGAAACAGCCAAGGAGCACAGCATCTGGCTGATCGGGGGTACCCTGCCCATCCGCGCCCCTGACAGCGACAAGGTCTACAACACCACCCTGGTCTACGACCCGCAGGGCCGCCGCGTGGCCCGCTACGACAAGATCCACCTGTTCTGTTTCGATGACGGTGAGCGCCGCTACGACGAGGCAACCACCCTGCGCCCCGGCGACGAGCCTGTGGCCTTCACGCTCACCGACCGCAGCGGCACCGACTGGCGCATCGCCCTGAGCATCTGCTACGACCTGCGCTTCCCGGAGCTGTTCCGCCAGCTCGGTGCCGCGCAGCCGCTGGACCTCATCGTACTGCCCGCGGCCTTCACCGACACCACCGGCAAAGCCCATTGGGAGCTGTTGCTACGCGCCCGCGCCGTCGAAAACCTCTGCCACGTGCTGGCACCGGCACAGGGCGGTCGTCACGAGAACGGCCGCACCACCTTCGGTCACAGCATGGTCATTGGCCCTTGGGGAGAGGTGCTGGCCGTCCGGGCGGAAGGCCCCGGCATCGTCCTGGCCGATCTCAGCCTGGCCCGACAACAGCAGGTACGCTCCCAACTGCCCGCCTTGCAACACCGCGTGCTACACGCTGGCTGAGTGTCCTTCCAGGGACTCTCACGGCATCAAATCCGACCAGTCCGTCCCCGCCGCATCCTGCGCATCAGGCGGCACCACCTGCCCCGACGGCGACAAACCCGCGTGCCCACCTCCGTACAAAGACAGCGCATGCCCCTGCATCCCCTCCCGGAAATGCTTGCGGTCAAACAACTTGGCCTGCGCCTCCGAGGGCAGGTCGGTGATGCGCAGCACATTGCGCCGAATCAGCGCGTCGATCAGGTCTTCCAGCACACGAACCAGGTTCGCGTCCAGTTGCGCAAACGAGCGCTCGCCTTCGTTGCCCAGAAAGGCCTGCACCTCCGGGTGCTGAACAGGCAAAGCCTCCGCCCCCGCTACCGGCTCACGGTGCAAGCTCACGATGGCGCCCTGAGGGTCACGGATGGCGTAGCGCATGCAGACAGATCCCGACACAAGATGCCCGCAGTGTATCGGGCCAAGTCAGAGCGTGCCGTAAGAATGCAGCCCTGACAGGAACATGTTCACACCCAGGAAGGCAAACGAGGTCACCAGCAGGCCCGCCAGCGCCCACCAGGCCGAGAAGGTGCCACGCAGCCCCTTCATGAGGCGCATGTGCAGCCAAGCCGCGTAGTTCAGCCACACGATCAGGGCCCAGGTCTCTTTCGGATCCCAGCTCCAGTACCCGCCCCAGGCCTCGGCCGCCCAGAACGCGCCCAAAATGGTCGCGATCGTGAAGAAGGCAAAGCCCACGGCAATGGCCTTGTACATCACATCGTCCAGCACCTCAAACGAGGGCAGCTGTGCTGCGATGCGCCGACGCGCCGCCACAATGGCCGCCACGATCAAGGCCGCGATCCCGAAATACACCGCCCAGAAACTGCTGAGCCACTGCTCGCTGCCCGGCTTGGCGCGAAACACCACCGGCTCGAAGCACAGCACCACGCCCACCAACCACAGCGGCGCCAGCTTCCACCAGCGCGTTTCGCTGGCCTGGTGCTTCACCAGGTAGGCAAAGGCCACCATCGCGGCCAGCGCAAAGGTGCCGTAGCCAATGAAGTTCGCGGGCACGTGCAGCTTCATCCACCAGCTTTGCAAAGCCGGCACCAGGGGCTGGATCTCATGGGCGCCACGCTCCAGCGCGTACCACAGCAAAAAGCCCACCGCCGCACACACCACCAACATCACAAACGCGCCCAGCGAGCCCAGATCGCGCCCCATGCGGGCGAAGCGATCCTCGTAGTACAACCAGTACGCCGCCGTCAGCCAGGCAAACAGCACGAACACCTCATAGAGGTCGCTCACCGGGATGTGGCCGATGTCCGGCGCGATCTGATGGCTCTCGAACCAGCGCACCAGCGTGCCCACCAAGGCCATGAAGATCCCCGCCCAGGTCAGGCGCGAGCCCAGCCTGGTGGCCGTGGCGCTGCGTGCCACCAGGCCAATCCAGTAAAACGCCGTGCTCATGAAGAACAGCACGCTCATCCACAAGATCGCGCTCTGGCTCGACAAAAAGTACTTGAGCCAGAACACCTGATCGGCATAAGCCAGGTCCGCCCCGTGGGCATCGGTGTGCTGCTGGTACAAGGCCATGGCCCCCCAGGTGGCCAGCCCCACCAGCACCAACAACAGGCGCAAGGGCCGCCAGAACCAGCCCATCGCGATCACGCTGGGCACGGCCGCCGCCAAAATGGCCTTCTCGTAGCCATCCATGGCTGAGCCGTAGGCCGCAAAGCCCCAGGCGCCCAGCGCCAGCGTCAACACGGCAAACAGCCAGTCGGTGACCGGGCGGCGCAGGCCGCCCGCCGGAGCCAGCGCAGCGCTGGCAGAACTCGAAGTGCTCATGAAGATCAGCTTTCCTTGGCAGTCGGCGCCGTCAGGTCGTTCGGCGCCTCGCCCAGCACCGTCTGGCGCAGGCGGTCAAATTCTCGGTCGGTGTCCAGCGTCTGCCGGGTAGACGACAAAGCCATCTGCACCCGGGTGCCGCCCCCAGCATCTTGCTGGAGCCACACCCACAAGCGTCGGTCGCGGATGTAAAGCATCGCAAAGACACCGATGATCAGCAGCACGCAACCCAGATACACCACATTGCGACCGGGGGTACGGGTCACCTGGAACACACTGGCCTGGCGCTGCTCGAAGCTGTCGAGCATGAACACCACCGGCACGGGGTACAGCATGGCATCAGACAGCGACAGCACCGCGCGGCTCATGAACGCCTGCACGGCCGGATCGTCGATCGACTGCGCCGGCAAGCCCGCCTTCGTGCGGCTCAGGTTGTACAGCTCGAACAAAGCCCCGTTGAGGATGCGGATCAGCGTGCCCGAGGTCTGCTCGCGCTGCGCGGGCGGCACCACCTGCTCGATGAAGCGCGACAGCGCCATCAGCCCGCCATTCGGCACATCGCTCGCGGGCTGCCCCGCCGCCGTCTCCAGCGCCACTGCCCCGGCAAACAGGTCCAGCGAACGCTGGGCCGACACGGTCAGCTGCTCGCGCACCTCGGCTCGGTCCACCGGCCCCGACGCCTCACCAAACCGACGCGCCGCCTCGTCCCGCAGCACCTTGTCGTTGAGCGCCTGACGCAAACGCAACCAGCCTTGCAGGCTCATCGCCTCGTCAGCCGGCACCCGCAGGTAGCGGTAGGATTCAGCGTGCGTGTCGCGCACCCCCAGCAGGAACATCCGGTACCCATCCAGCTCCACGGGCACCATGAAGTTCTGATACTCCCGCGCCTGCCCGGCCGCGTCGCGCAGCTTGTAGGTCACCGAAGGTCCAATGTTGACCAGTTGCTTGTTGCCGCCCGGCCGGGCACCCGAGCCCAGGTGCTTGCTCAGGTCCGACAGGTTCACCCCGCGCACATCGGTGGCGGCCGCCGCCGGCGCCGCGCTCTGTGCATCGGCCAGGTTCTCGACGTTGATCACGCGCAGCCCCGTCACCTCCAGCTGCAAGGGGCTGGCCCCCTGAGCCAGCCAGTCGGCCGGCAAGGCCGCCACCGAGCCGCCCACAGTCGCGTCCAGCACCTCTGGCCCACTGCGTCCGCCCGCCCGGTCCAGATACAGCGGACGCAACTTCACCAGCGAGCCGCCATCTTCAAAGCTGGACTGGAAGATTGTCACGCCGTCGTACACCACCGGGTGGTTCACCTCGATCGTGAAAGGCTTGGCCACCTTTTCTCGCGGATCGTGGATCACGATGTCACTGGCAAAGCGCTTGGGCATGCCCGTCTCGTAGTACTCCACCACAAACTTCTTGAGCTCGATCTCGAACGGCAGCGGCTGCACCAGCATGCCCTGCTCCAGGTGAATCACCGAGGCATTGGTGCGCTGGCCTTCGGAGACAAACAACTGCGCCCGGTACGCCGGATTGCGCTCGCTCAGCCGGCTGTTGGCCAGCTCCGTGCCACCCCGAAACGGTTGCAGATCCTGCGCCCAGGCCTGCACCTTGACCACCAGGTCGCCGTCGAACAAGCCCCCCAGGCACACCAGCACGATGGCCGTGTGCGCGGCGATGTAACCCACCTTGTTGGCCTTGCCCAGACGGGCCGCGATCATCACCCCAGCCTCGCCCTGCTTTGAGGCGTCGCGCTGTTGCGTCTTGATCGACCAGCCCTGCGCTTGCAGCGTCTGCAGCACCTGGCCCTCAACCACGTTCACTGGCTCAGCCAGTTGACCGGCCGCCTTGTGGTGGAAAGCCTGCAAGGCCCGCTCGCGGATGCCTTCCTTGTGCGTTCGCCAGTCCGCCAGAATCTTGGGGGTGTTGCGCGCAATGCACAAGCTGGTCGAGATCACCAGAAAGGCCAGGATCACCAGAAACCAGGCCGAGCTGTAAATGCGATACAAACCGAGGGCGCCAAAGGCCTCGGCCCAGAACGGCCCGAACTGGTCCACGTAATTGACCATCGGCTCGCCCTGCTTGACCACCGTCCCGATGGCCGAGGCAATGCAGATCACCGTCAGCAGCGCGATCGCAAAGCGCATCGACGCGAGCAGATCCAGCAGTTCACGGCGTCGCGAATGGCGCGCCGGCACAGGGGAAGGAAGGGCTTGAGCAGTCATAAAGTCAGACAGAACCGTGGCGGACTATAGCGACAACACCCGTCACCACGTCGTCGTGGGGGCATGTGCCTGCCCAGGGCACACAAAACAAAAGGCGGGCACCCCGCATCCGGGATCCCGCCGGGGCATGGTGAGCACCATTCCTCACGTCACGACCGGCGCCTCGGCACATCACGCCAAGCACGCCCGCATGGCGCTCAGCGCAGACCGGCGATGTAGTCGGACAGCGCTTCGATTTCCTTGTCGCTCAGGTTGGCGGCAATGGCCGTCATCTGAACGCTGTTGCCACGCTCGCCCTGGCGGAACGCCACCAACTGCGACTTGGTGTAGTCGCTGTGCTGGCCGCCCAGACGCGGGTACTGCACGGGCAGGCCGGCACCGTTGGGGCTGTGGCAGCTGGCACAAGCGGCAACGCCCTTCTTGGCGATGCCACCGCGGTAAATCTTTTCACCGATGGCCACCAGGTCCTTGTTCTTGGCGGTGCCCGCAGGCGCCTTCTTGCTGGCGTAGAAGGCCGACACATCGCGCATTTCTTCGGCCGTCAGGGGCGCCGCCATGCCCGCCATGATGGCGTTCTTGCGCTTGCCTTCCTTGAACTCGACCAACTGCTTGACCAGGTACTCGGGGTGCTGCCCCTGCAGGATCGGGTAGGCAGGCAGGCCGCGCGAACCATCCACCGAGTGGCAGGCGGCGCACACGGCCGTGGCCTTGGCTTCGCCCGCAGCCAGATTGGGCTTGGCGGCTTTGGGGTCGGCGCCATGGGCCAGGCCGGACAAGGACAGGGCCACCGAGGCAAGGGCAATCAGGTTCGAGAAGCGCTTCATGGCGTAGGGGCAGTGTGTTGGCTGTGGGGTGGAACCGGCGGCTGACAGCGCTTTCACCTGTGTTTCCACGGGGTCAGCAATCAGCTTTAGGCAGATCAATCGAGAGATTTTACAATGCCCTATGACCCGTCACACACCCAATCGCCCCGGCTCGGCCAAACAGGCCCCCACCAAGACGGCCAATGGCCCACAAAATGCCGCCACTCCGGCCCGTGTGCCCACCCACGATCTGGCTCGCCACCCTGCCAAAGACGCCCTCGCCTGGGCCCACACGGCCCGCTTCTACATCACGGCCGCACAACTGCACCAGGTGCCCGTGAGCGAGTTGCCCGAGGTCGCTTTTGTCGGACGCTCCAACGCCGGCAAGTCCACCGCCATCAACACCCTGGCCCAACAGCGCCAGCTCGCCTACGCCTCCAAGACCCCTGGGCGCACGCAGCACATCAACCTGTTCCACCTGGGCCCCAAGGCCGCACCCAACCAGCTCTGGACCGACCTGCCGGGCTACGGTTATGCCGCCGTCGAGCGCTCGGCCAAGCTGCGCTGGCAGGAGGTCATGGCCAGCTACCTCGAAGTACGCCGCAACCTGAGCGCCGTCGTCCAGATGGTGGATTCCCGCCACGGCCTGACCGAGCTCGACCGGCAACTGCTGGAGTTCGTCACCCCGCGCGTGCGCAGCGGCGAGGTCAAACTGCTGGTCCTGTTGACCAAGGCCGACAAGCTCAACCGCAAGGAACAGGCCGAATCGCTGCGCAAAGCGCAAGAGGTGCTCGCCGACCTGGTCACCGAAGAATCCGACGTCAACATCACGCTGTTCTCGTCACTCAACAAGAGTGGCGTGGGCGATGTGGCCGAAGTGCTGCACGGCTGGGCCGCCTCACCCGAAGTGGCCGAGGCGCTCGCGGCAGCCCAAGCCGCCCCCGACGTCCTCCCGGACGCCTGGGACGACCAGTCCCAGTCCGAAGACGATCAGGCCTGACCGGTCAGGCGCACCAGGGCTTCCTGGTACTTCGCGGCGGTCTTCTCGATCACATCCTGCGGCAAGGCTGGCGACGGCGCGGTCTTGTTCCAGGGCAGACCGTTGACCGTGGCCTGCTCCAGCCAGTCGCGCACGAACTGCTTGTCGTAGCTGGGTGGGTTGGCGCCAGCCTGGAAGGCCTGCTCATAACCTTCCACCGGCCAGAAGCGCGACGAATCGGGCGTCAGCACTTCGTCCATCACGGTCAGCGTGCCCTGCTCGTCCAGGCCGAACTCGAACTTGGTATCGGCAATGATGATGCCCTTGGTCAGCGCGTAGTCCGCCGCCGTCTTGTACAGCTTGATGGCCAGATCGCGCACCTGCGCAGCCAGATCCGCCCCGATGATCTCCACCATCTTGTCGTAGCTGATGTTCTCATCGTGGTCACCCATTTCGGCCTTCGTGGCCGGCGTGAAAATGGGCTCGGGCAGCTTGCTGGCGTTCTTCAAACCCGCTGGCAGCTTCACACCACACACCTCGCCGTTGTCCTGGTATTCCTTCCAGCCGCTGCCGGCCAGATAGCCGCGCACCACGGCCTCCACAGGCAAGGGCTTGAGCTTCTTGACCAGCATCGAGCGGCCCTCCACCTGGCGACGCTCCTCAGGCTTGACCACGCTGCAGGGGTCTTCCCCCGTCAGGTGGTTCGGGGCCACATCCTTGAGCAATTCGAACCAGAACAGCGCCATCTTGGTCAGCAGCGCGCCCTTGCCCGGAATCGGCTCGCCCATGATCACGTCAAACGCACTGATGCGGTCCGAGGCCACCATCAGGATGCGGTCATCGCCCACGGCATAGTTGTCGCGCACCTTGCCACGGGCAAGCAGGGGCAGAGAAGTCAGGGCAGAGGTATGCAGGGCGGAGGTCATGAGGCGGTCACCTGGTCAAGCGTGACACCGGCGACGGCGTCACTGAAATCGGCAAAGCGATATTGTGCCGCCTCCGGCCCCTCTCGCACAGTGCGGTACAAAGCGGGACCGCACTGCCGCGGGCTCAGCCCATTCGCTTCAGCTGATCGGCCTTGCGATCGGCCGCCACCTTCTGAGCCGTCGGGCGCTGCTCGACCAACTTCACATAGCTCTTCCAGTCAATGCCGGCGGCCGCCACCAGATCCTCGCCACACACCAGCTTGCTGGCCAAGGCGGCCAGCGGCAAGCTCGTGTACACCGCACAGTCCGCCATCGTGAACGTCTCGCCCGCGGCATACGGCGCAAACGTCGCCAGTTCACGGAACGCCACCAAGTTGCGGGCCAGGTCCTTCTTGACCCGCGCCACGAACTTCTCCGACAAGGTGCCGCCAAAGAAGGCCTGCGCATACAACTGGCGTGCGCACAACTCCACGTGCAGATCGCAGTACGTGATCAACTCGCGCACCTTGGCGGCCTGCCACGGATCCGCCGGGATCAATGCCGGGCTGGGCCAGCGCGCCTCGATGTAATCCACGATGACCTGGCTCTCACACAGGAAACCCTGCTCGGTCTCGATGTAAGGCACCTTGCCCAGCGGCGATTTGTCGGCATGCGCCTCGGGATCACTGCCAGGCCCGACCGGCGCATGCACCTCCTCGAACGGAATGCCTTTTTCCAGCAAGACCAGCTTGACCTTGTTGTAGTAGTTGGACAGCGGGAATCCGTATAGCTTGAGCATGGCAACACTCCGAAGAGCCTGTGAGACAAACGCTCAGCTTAAAGCCAGAGCGCCAGGACACGAACCACCACAAACCCGTATCCCCGCGCGGCCCCCGCCTCGGGCGACCCATGAAAAACAAAACCGGCGAAGGCTCACGCCCGCGCCGGTTGTCGTCACACCCGACCGCTCGGTCGGCTGTCAGTGCTCAGTCCGCATCAATCAAGACACGACCTGAGCCAGCTTGCCGCTGGCGTACGCCGCAGCGATGTCCACCAGGCTCACCGGCTTGATCTTGCCGCCCTGGCCTTCGCACCCGAACTCCAGATAACGCTGCTTGCAGACCTGCTTGGCAGCTTCACGCGCAGGCTTGAGCCACTCGCGGGCGTCAAACTTGTCCGGGTTCTCGAACATGAACTTGCGCACGGCACCGGTCATCGCCAGACGAATGTCGGTGTCGATGTTGATCTTGCGCACGCCGTACTTGATGGCTTCCTGGATTTCCTCGACCGGCACGCCGTAGGTTTCCTTCATCTTGCCGCCGTACTGGTTGATGATCGCCAGCAACTCTTGCGGCACCGACGACGAACCGTGCATCACCAGGTGGGTGTTGGGAATGCGCGCGTGGATTTCCTTCACCCGCGAGATCGCCAGGATGTCGCCCGTGGGCTTGCGCGAGAACTTGTAGGCACCATGGCTGGTGCCGATGGCGATCGCCAACGCATCCAGTTGGGTGGCCTTCACGAACACAGCGGCTTCTTCCGGATCGGTCAGCATCTGGCTGTGGTCCAGCTTGCAATCAGCGCCGATGCCGTCTTCTTCGCCAGCGTCACCAGTTTCCAGGTTGCCCAGGCAGCCCAGCTCGCCTTCCACGGTCACACCCACCTTGTGGGCCATCTCGACCACCTTGCGCGTCACGTCGACGTTGTAGTCAAACGAGGCCGGCGTCTTGCCGTCTTCCATCAGCGAGCCGTCCATCATCACCGAGCCAAAGCCCAGATCGATGGCGCCTTGGCAAATCTTGGGCGACGTGCCGTGGTCCTGGTGCATCACCAGCGGAATGTGCGGATACGCTTCCACAGCCGCCTGGATCAGGTGCTTGATGAAGGACTCTCCGGCGTACTTGCGCGCACCGGCCGACGCCTGCAAGATCACCGGGGCACCGACCTCATCCGCCGCCGCCATCACGGCCTGAACCTGCTCCAGGTTGTTGACGTTGAACGCCGGAATGCCGTAGTTGTTTTCAGCAGCGTGATCCAGCAGCTGACGCATCGAGACGAGTGCCATGAGTTCCCCAATAGCGGTGTGAGCAAAACAGAAGACGCGCGCACGCGCGTCTCAAACTGTGCGAGATTCTACCGAGAGCCGCGCTCCACCCCAAGCCCCCGAAGCGAACGCCGACGCATTTGCCGGGCTTCTCAGTGCACGGCGCAGACTTTGAGCATGTTGGTGCCCCCTGGCGTGCCCATCGGCTCCCCGCAGGTGATGGCGTAGGTATCGCCCGGGCGCAGCAGCCCGCGCTCCACCAGGAAGGTCTCGGCCTGGCGCAAGGCCTCGTCCCGATCCGCATAACTGGGCACCAACAGCGGGTGCACATTGCGGAACAAGGCCATCTTGCGCTGCGCAATGTCCCGCGCCGTCAGCGCAAAAATCGGCACATGGATGCGATGGCGGCTCATCCACAAGGCGGTCGAGCCTGACTCGGTCAACGCGATGATGGCCTTGCAGCCCAGGTGATAGGCCGTGAACAGCGCACCCATCGCGATCGACTGATCGATGCGACCAAAGGTCTTGTTGGTGAAATCCGCGTCCAGCGACACTTCCTCGGCGTGCTCGGCCTCCTGCACGATGTTGGCCATCTGCGCCACCGTCTCGACGGGATACTTGCCCGCAGCGGTCTCGGCACTCAGCATCACGGCATCGGTGCCGTCCAGCACCGCATTGGCCACGTCCGATACCTCCGCGCGCGTCGGCACGGGGTTGACGATCATCGACTCCATCATCTGCGTCGCGGTGATCACCACCTTATCCATCTCACGCGCCATCTTGATCATGCGCTTTTGCAGGGCGGGCACCGTCGCATTGCCCACCTCGACAGCCAGATCCCCACGCGCCACCATGATCCCGTCCGACGCCTTCAGGATGCTTTCCAGATTCGGAATGGCCTCGCTGCGCTCGATCTTCGCAATCAGGGCCGGGCGATGCTTCCAGGGCTCCCCCGCCACATTGCACAACTGGCGCGCCATCTCCATGTCCGTTGCACTCTTCGGAAACGACACGGCGATGTAATCGCACTGAAAGCTTGCCGCAGTCTTGATGTCGTCCATGTCCTTGGCCGTCAAGGCCGGCGCCGTCAACCCGCCACCCTGCTTGTTGATGCCCTTGTTGTTGGACAGCTCGCCGCCGAGCTTCACCACCGTGTGCACCGCCTCACCCTTGACCGCCTCGACGGTCAGCACAATCAGCCCGTCGTTGAGCAAAAGCGTGTCGCCCGGTTTCACATCTCGCGGCAACTCCTTGTAATCGAGGCCAACCCCTTGCAGATCACCCAACTCGGTGCGGCTGGCATCCAGAATGAAAGGCTGCCCCGGCTCCAGCATCACCTTGCCGTCGGCAAACTTCCCCACCCGAATCTTCGGGCCCTGCAAGTCCGCCATGATGGCAACCACCTTGCCCACGCGCAGCGCCGCCTCCCGCACCAGTTGCGCACGGTCAATGTGATCCTGCGCCTTGCCATGCGAAAAGTTCAACCGGACCACATCGACACCGGCACGCAGCATTTGCTCCAGCACCTCCGGCGTCGAAGAAGCAGGACCCAGGGTGGCGACGATCTTGGTGGCACGCGGCATGTTCAAAGCTCAACAGTAGTTGGTTCTCCCTCAGTGTCACACCAAACGCTTGGCCTGAAAATATCGCTTGCCCCCGCACGGCATCACGTCCCCGTCGTGACGCCCGAACGCAACAACACCATGGCCCCGCTCGATCTCCATCGCACCATCGTTTTTTCGCACGCCAACAGTTTCCCGGCGCACACCTACCAGGCGCTCTTCGAGCGTTGGCAAGACCAGGGCTACACCGTCCACGCCATCGAGCAATACGGGCACGACCCACGCTACCCGGTCACGCCCAACTGGCCATGACGTGCCCCCTGCAGCCATACCAATCAGTTGGAGAGAGGTCCAGGGGTTTGCAGGTTAACTGATCCTGCGTCGGTGGTGGTTGGGTTTGAGTTGCGATGCTTGGCTGCAAATGCAGCCGGTGGGATTCTGCCAATCGTGCCGTGGGGACGCACCTCGTTGTAGTCTTGCCGCCAGATGGCGATGGCTTCACGGGCCTGGGCCAATGATTCGAACCAGTTCTCGTTGAGGCATTCATCCCGGAACTTGCCGTTGAAGCTTTCAATGTAGGCGTTCTGGGTTGGCTTGCCCGGTTGAATCAGGATGTGCTGGATGCCTCGTGCCTGCATCCATGCCATGAAGGCCCTGCATGTGAACTCCGGTCCGTTGTCGGTCCTGATGGCCTCTGGATAGCCCCTGAAGCGTGCAGCTCGCTCAAGGACTCTGGTGACGTACGCGCCAGGCATGGACAGGTCTACTGCGATGTCCACACATTCATGGCTGAAGTCGTCGGCAATGGTCAGGCACTTGATGCGCCTGCCGTTGCTCAATGAATCGCTGACAAAGTCCAGGCTCCATGTTTGATTGACCCGAGTTGCGGCCACCAGCGGCGTGCGCTCGCCTCGGTATCTCTTGCCCTTGTTGCGCTTACGTACGGCCAGGCCTTGCTCGCGGTAAAGCCGAAACACCTTCTTGTGGTTGGTGCCAGGAAACTCGCCCTGCAGCATGTCGTGCACACGGCGATACCCGAAGCGTCGCCGCTCCATGGCCACGGCCTGAATGCGTTCAGCCAGACGCGCCGTTTGCGTATCGGGTTGCGGTGGATGCCGCCAGGCATCTCGGGACAGCCCCACAAGACGACAAGCCCGGCGCTCAGAAATCTGGGTGTGCTCCAGCATCATGGCGATGGCCTTGCGCTTGCCTTGTGGGGCTAGCGCTTTACCCCGAAACCGACCTTGAGCGCCTCCAGGTCAAGGTGCGCTTCAGCCAGTAGCTTCTTGAGCCTGGCATTCTCGACTTCGAGATCCTTCAGGCGCCGAGCCTCATCAGCTTCCATGCCACCGTACTTGGTGCGCCACTTGTAGAAGGTGGGCTCGCTGAACCCGCCTTGGCGGCAGACCTCCTTGACCGGCAGGCCCGACTCGGCCTGCTTCAAGAAACCAATGATCTGCTGCTCGGTAAATCGACTCTTCCTCATGTCCGTCATTCTCCAGGTTGACGGACCTCACTTCCATTCAGGTGGTACGGCTATGAGGGAGCACGTCAGCCACACCTTGTCACCCAGTTGCGCGACTTCATCTCCCAGGAGGTCGGCCACCCCGCCTACCTCGTCGGACACTCCCTGGGCGGCTACCTCAGCCTCATGTTGGCCAGTCAACACCCTCAATGGGCGCAAGGCGTGGTGGTGATGGACTCCCCCATCTTGCAAGGCTGGCGCAGTGCAGCCGTGGGCCTGGCCAAACGCATCCACCTCATCGACCGCGTCATGCCGACGCGCGTGGCCGCCCAGCGCACCCACGAGTGGCCCACTTTGCACGCAGCCCAGCAACACTTCGGCCTCAAACCCAAGTTTGCGGCCTTCCATCCCCGGGTCCTCCAGGACTACCTCTCACATGGGCTGGAAGCCCTGCCAGCGCATCCCACTTACCGCCTGCGCTACCAGCGTGACGTGGAAGCCGCCATCTACAGCACCATGCCGCACCGCCTGCTGGCCGCGTTTCAACAGCACCCGCACCAGTGCCCTCTGGCCTTCATCGCAGGCACCCATTCTCGCGAACTACGCCGCGGCGGCCTGCACGGGGCCCGCCAGTTGGTCGGCAAGCACCTCAGCTGGGTCACAGGCAGCCACCTCTACCCCTTCGAGCGTCCCGAACACACCAGCGAAGAAGTCCTGCGCTGGCTCGCCCATTTCGAAGCGCTGCGTGCACCCTGATCGCCCCCGCGCCTTTGTACCAAGCCCGTATGCAACTGCGTTTCGCTTCATCCGCAGTGCCCAACTAAAGGCGGGACTGACTCCCGAGTTCGCCGATGCTGGGCACATAAACAAACAGCCCCGACCTGTGGGGATCGGGGCTGTCTCATTCAGCACATGGCGCGCTTGCTGAAAATCAGCCCGCAGCGCGCTTGCTCAGGATCTCGAACGCCGGCAAGGTCTTGCCTTCCAGGATTTCCAGGAACGCACCGCCACCCGTCGAGATGTAATTCACGTCCTTCTCGATGCCGTACTTCGCGATGGCCGCCAGCGTATCCCCACCGCCAGCAATGCTGAAAGCAGGGGACGCGGCAATGGCACGCGCGATCGTTTCGGTGCCATGCGAGAAGGCTTCAAACTCAAACACCCCCACCGGACCGTTCCAGACGATGGTGCCGGCGGACATCAACTGCTCAGCCAACTTGGCCGACGTCTTCGGACCGATGTCCAGGATCATGTCATCGTCCGCGACCTCGTTGGCCGCCTTCACTGTCGCAGGCGCATCCGCCGCAAAAGTCTTGGCCACGACGACATCCTCAGGGATGGGCACCGCGGCACCGCGCGCCTTCATCGCCTCGATCACCGCCGTCGCCTCGCCCAACAGGTCCGGCTCAGCCAGCGATTTGCCGATCTTCAAACCGGCCGCCAACATGAAGGTGTTGGCAATCCCGCCGCCCACGATCAGACCGTCCACATTCTTGGCCAACGCCTGCAAAATGGTCAACTTGGTCGACACCTTCGAGCCCGCCACAATCGCCACCAGCGGACGCTTGGGCGCCTCCAGAGCCGTGTTGATCGCGTCGATCTCAGCGGCCAGCAAAGGCCCGGCGCAAGCCACCTTGGCAAACTGGGCAATCCCATAGGTCGTCCCCTCTGCACGGTGAGCCGTCCCGAACGCATCGTGCACAAAAATGTCGCACAAGGCCGCCAGCTTGCGAGCCAGCTCTTCGCTGTTCTTCTTTTCACCCTTGTTCAGGCGGCAGTTCTCCAGCAACACCACCTCACCGGGCTGGACGCTCACGCCATCCACCCAGTTGCTGATCAACTTGACCTCGCGCCCCAGCAACTCCCCCAGGCGCAGGGCCACGGGGGCAAGCGAATCCTCAGGCTTGAACTCACCCTCCGTCGGACGCCCGAGATGCGACGTGACCATCACCGCCGCCCCAGCCTTCAGAGCCAACTCGATCGCCGGGACCGAGGCACGAATTCGGGTGTCCTCAGTGATGTTGCCCGCGTCATCTTGCGGAACGTTCAGGTCAGCGCGGATGAACACGCGCTGGCCAGCGACACGCCCTTCGGCCACAAGGTCTTCAAATCGGAGAATGTTCATGGTGGCAGCGCCTCAATGTCGAAAAGATGAAAACCGACATTGTAAAAAGGTCTGTGCGCTTTTGAGGGCAACTGACCCACCACGGCACAATCAGGCTGACGACACACCAGTTCTGGCTTCAGCCATCGACCTCTCCCTCCTCACTCGCCGCCGCCCTGCTTGGCCCCAGACGCCACGCCGGCATCGTCCTCAGGCAAGGCATCCGAGGCAGCCGCCTTGGCAGGCGGTTTCAACGGCACGCCCGTACGCGGTACGACCGGCGCAACGCCTTCGATCTTGTTCTCGCGCATGTATTCGTCCATCTCGCGCCAACCCTCGAACACAGCGGACTTGTCTGCCTTCGGATTGAGCAAATAGCAGTCCTCGATGGCACGCATCGCATGTCGACACGCAGCCCCAACTGCCTTCGCTTCGGCCCCCTTGCGCTGTGCCACCTTTTCTGGGGTGTCAATGCCCAGCTGGTCACACCCACCAAGCAAGCCCGCCACAATGACGGTGAAAGCCAAAACCTGGAATCTACGCATATCAGCCACCAACTGAATCATGGTTCCTCCTTCACCAATCGGTGCAAGGCTGCCCACGGGAAAGATCACACAACGAGTACCCGGCAAAACGAGCGAACGCTGGACACTGTCATATCAGTGCATCACACGGTCACAGTCATCTACGAACAACTCGTCCAGAATCAGCGCATCCGGCTCCTCGCCTAGACTCCAGAACACCAGCAAAACCAAGACCTTGAAATCGTCCAGCGCGACGGGCCCCTTGGGTACCGCAGACACCCGATCCAGTACCACCTCGCGCAACCGAGGCGTCAACACACCTGCAGACACCAGGAACTGCAAGAAACCCAGCGCCTCGGAGCCCAAGCGATCCAGCTCGGTGTCGCAGTACACCCGTGTACTGCCCGCATCGGGCGACACTACGTTCTCCTGAGTCAACGCCTGCAGGCCATCCAGCCAAACAAGCGCATCAGTAATCTCCTCAGGCTCAAACCCCATTGCACTCAGCTTACGGGCCAACAACCCCGATTCGGGGCAAGCGTCAGGGCGCCAGTAGTGCTCGTAAACATACACAAGTACATCAAACATAAGTTCACTATACTCCAGTCGAACACATCACACAGTCCAAGCTAGGCATACCTAGGCCCTCTTGGGAGGTGTCATAGACGCAGGCACGCCATCAGCCATGCGCACGCCACATTCCAACCGTGAGTGTTTGGGCGCAAGAGACGCTTGGCACTCTCTCCACCTGTTTGGAATGGCCGCAAGGGCAACGTCAAGACGTATGCGTCCGGTGAAGTCATCTTGAGATCAAACGCGTGACCCGCAACGATAGTTGAGGTTGCCCCCGAAAAGTGGAGTTCTTAGCTCATGACCACAATGCTGGAAAGGAGCGAAGAAATGGTCGACAAGCAGGTACGTGGCAAGTACACCCTGGAGTACAAACTGGAGGCTGTCAGGCAG
>Ga0209066_10002249_pt1 | contig 23825 bp, 27 predicted proteins | sample All_14_2_FD_187198 | JGI IMG/M metagenome (GOLD analysis project Ga0209066, IMG submission 187198) | Freshwater microbial communities in response to fracking from Pennsylvania, USA - Allegheny Zone_MetaG_DW_15 (SPAdes) (version 2) ... | reverse complement strand
GCTGGTGTCGATTGCTTTGTAGCGTGCCATTGCCGTCTCCTGAACTCAACTGCAGCTTGGAGTCTTGTTATTCCATATGGTTCACGGCACGATGCGGGCATGAAGATACTTTTTCTACAGCTTCGTTATGCGTCTTCACTCACTGGCTCCGTTGCAAATGGCTGATCCCATCGAGTTCGAAACTGAGCGCCTTTTCTTGCGGCAGTGGATACCTGCTGACCGTGAACCATTTGCTGCGCTCAATGCAGATTCAAGGGTGATGGAGTTCTTCCACGCCCGGCTCACACGCGCCGAAAGTGACTCGATCGCTGATCGTTGCGAGTCTTTGATTCGAGAGCGTGGCTGGGGGTTTTGGGCCGCTGAATTGAAGGCTTCTCACGAGTTCATCGGGTTCGTCGGCTTGCACACCCCGTCAGCCGAACTTCCATTCTCGCCGTGCGTGGAAATCGGCTGGCGTCTTTCCTTTTCGCATTGGGGCAAAGGGTTGGCTTCTGAGGCTGCGCGGGGAGCACTTCGCATAGGTTTTACCTCCCTCGGCCTAAACGAAATCGTGTCCTTCACGGCAGTTAGAAACTCCAGGTCTCGCGCAGTTATGGAAAGGCTCAATATGTGCGAATCAGGCACCTTTGAGCACCCTCAAGTACCTGAAGGCAGTTCGCTACGCTTGCATTGCTTGTACCGTCTGTCGCATGCCGACTACGATGCATAACAATTCATTCCAGCCCGATTTCCGGCAAAAAAATGGCGCAGGTTTTATCTGCGCCATTTCGCTTTTTCATGTCACTGAACAGGCCAATCACTGCCGATCTGATGCCATCTGATTATCGATATCTGGTTGCGATTTTGCCAACCCTGATTGCACGGCAAGCCAGGCGCGAAAACTGGGATAATTGCGGCATTTCCCAAAAACGAAACGGAGAACATCCATGGGCACGATCCGCGTCTTTGGCATCAAGAACTGCGACACCATGAAGAAAGCCATGAACTGGCTGACTGAAAACGGTGTCGCTTACGAATTCATCGATTACAAGAAGGCCGGCGTGGCCGAGGCGAATCTGCCGGACTGGGCGGCGCGGGCGGGTTGGGAAGTGCTGCTGAACCGGCGCGGGCTGATGTGGAAGAAGCTGACGGATGAGGAGCGTGCTGCGGTCGACGCGGCAAAAGCGCTGAAATTGATGGCGCAGTATCCGGCGCTGATCAAGCGGCCAGTGCTCGATACCGGCAAGGAACTGCTAGTCGGCTTTGCGCCGGAAACCTATGCGGAAAAACTGAAATGAGCGCCAGCACGATTCGTCGTTTCATTTTTGAGGGGCTGGACATTCGTGGCGCCATCGTTCATCTGGGCGATGCCTGGGAGCAGATGCAGGCCGGTCGCGATTACCAGCCGACGGTGGCGCAGTTGCTTGGCGAGACGGCGGCGGTGACGGCGCTGATTGCCGGCCAGTTGAAGCAGCCCGGCCGGCTGACGCTGCAGTTGCGCGGCAACGGGCCGATCCAGTTGCTGGTGATGGATTGCAACGAGGCGTTGCAGATGCGCGGCATGGCGCGCAGCAACCCGGTGGTGCTGCCGGCGCCAGTGCAGGAACTGCTGGGCGCCCACCAGGGTGGGCAGTTGCTGATGAGTCTGGATCTGCCGACGGCGCGTCAGCCTTACCAGAGCTATGTGCCGATGGTTGGCGACAGCATTGCGCAGATTTTCGAGCATTACCTGGAGCAGTCGGAGCAGCAGCCGTCGCGGCTGTTCACCACGGCCAGCCCGCGCGCGGCGGTGTGCCTGTTCCTGCAGAAGCTGCCGCAGGCGGACCAGCACGATCCGGATGGCTGGCACCGCATTACCCAGCTGGCGGCGACGGTGAAGCCGGCCGAACTGCTGGAGCTTGATGCGGAAACACTGCTTGGCCGGCTGTTCCATGAGGAAATCGAAGCCCGCGGCATCCGCATCTACGATCCGCAGACGGTGGTTTATCACTGCCCCGAGGATTGGGAGAAGGTGCGCGACATGATCCGCAGCCTGGGTCGCGAGGATGCCGAAACCATCGTCGCCGAACATGGCGAGATCCTGATCCGCGACGATATCTGCAACCGCGATTACCGCTTCAGCCCGGAAGACGTGGCGGCGCTGTTCGACGATTTTTCGAAGCAGTCCATCCATTAAAGCCAGACATGCCGGCAATCGTCCTTAACCGACAGGTTGAGCTGCTCTACCGGAATCTTCGGCTGGGGCAGATTGCTTCGATTTTCAATGCCGGTTTTCTGGCCTGGATAGCGCATGGCATGGTAGCAACGCCCCCGCTGCTCATCTGGTGGCTGCTTGCGACAGTGACGGCGGCTGTCCGGATGGGCCAGGCGGCGCGTTATCAGGCAGGCGAGGCAGTTCAGCACGAGGGACAGGCTCAACTATGGCGGCAGCGTGCCTTGTTCGGGGCTGGCAGCGGTGGCGTTGTCTGGGCGGCCGGCACGCTGTTGCTGATGCAATCCGGCAACATGACCTTGCAGTTGTTTACCGGTTTCGTGATGGCCGGCATGGTGGCCGGCGCAGTGCCGGTACTGGCCGCCGACCGGCTCGCTTTCCGCCTCTATGCCTGGCCGATCGTGTTGGCGGTGATTGTCGGCGCCCTGGGTCCTGACACGCTGCATATCGCTTTCAGTGCCATGTCTGTCGTTTTCCTGTTGATCGCGACGCGCAGCGCGGATTATTTTCATGATGCGCTGCTGGAGACCCTGCGTCTCGAAAACGAAAAGGACACTCTGCTCCAGCACCTGGAGATTGCGCGTGGTCAGGCCGAAATTTCCAACCGGGCAAAGACCGAGTTTCTCGCCAATATCAGCCATGAACTGCGCACGCCGATGAATGGGATCATCGGCTTGTCCGACCTGCTGGCCCATGAGGATCTGGCACCGGAGCAACTCGCCCTGCTGACGCCATTGCGAGGATCGGCGAGCGATCTGATGCACAAGATCGAGCATCTGATCGAACTCTCGGCGCTTGAGGCCGGACATCTTCAGCCCAATCCGGCAACTTTTGCGGTCAACGAGTTGCTTGAGGGGATTTTGTTCAGCTATCGCCAGCGCCTGCAAGCCAGGGGGCTGGGCCTGAGCGAGCGGGTCGAAGGCGAGTTGCCTGCAATCCTGGTGGGTGATGTTGAACGCTTGCGCAAGATTTTCAACCACCTGCTGGATAACGCGCTGAAATTTGTCGATCACGGCGAGATCGTGGTTGGACTGCGCGTCGTCAATCAGCAGGCGGAACAGATCGTCCTGGCGTTCAGCGTTGCCGATGAAGGACCGGGCATCCCCCGGGACAAACTGCTTGAACTCGAAGGCCTGATGGTTCAGGCCGATGGATCAACGATGCGCCGGCACGGCGGCATCGGTATTGGTCTGGCCATCGTTCGCCGCCTGGTCCGTTTGCTCGGCGGCGAGTTCCGCATCGACAGCGAGGCAGGCCGCGGCTCGACCTTCAGCTTTACCCTGCCCTTTACTTGCCCAACAAATCTGGCGATTACTGACTGAAGAGCAGTTGGACGCGGCGCATTTTCTTGCGGCATTGTGCCGACTTGCAGCCACGCCCCATCTGCTCGCTACCAATGCTGTAACGATGTATTTGCGTCAGCGGCACCCCCTGGCTGCGCAGGATGGCATAAACCGCATTCACCCGCTGTTCGGCAATAGCCAGGTTGTACGACGAGCTACCGAGATTGTCGGTATGCCCGACCAGGGTCACCATCAGTTCGGGATTTTCCTTGAGTCGGGCGGCATGCTCGATCAGCCGCTGGCGACCGGCAGCATCGACTGTCGTTCCGGATGAGATAAAAAACACACTGTTTTCGACGTCGACCGCAGCAATCAAGTCCTTTTCGCTGCTTGCCCCTTCCGCGACCGGGACAATATCCGGCTTCCTGCTCACGGGCGGCGGCTCGACCTCGTTCTGTACAGGTACTGGTGCGCCGGCACATGCAGCCAGCGTCAATGCCACGAATACCCCCTGATAGATCAAGCGTGCAGACAAACTACTCCCTTTCCGGTTGTTGCAGCATGTCGGCAAGCGGCATGCTGGCGAATTTATCGTCCTTGCCCGGCAGATGCTTGAGCAATTCATCAAGATTAATTTGCAATGTTCTGAGCACGACATCCGGCACGGCGGACAAGGCCTCCGGCAAGATACCTTCGGCCGGCCCGGGCAGTGCCGCCAGGGCAATACGGCCGCGTTCGGCCAGGCACAGACCGACCCGGCGCTGGTCGCTCTGCTTCTTTTGCTTGTCGAGACAACCCAGCGCCACCAACTTGTCCACCATCAGGCTGCAGGTGGATTGGTGAATACCCATGCGTGAGGCCAACTCGCCAATGCCAATTTCCGGTGAACGCTGCACTTCCTGGAGCACCCACATCTGCGATCCGGACATGCCGCAACGTTCCTCGACGAGCCGGAAATGCCGGCGCATCGAGCCGTAGATCAGGCGAAATTGTTGCAGTACATCCAGTACGGTCTGGTCCGACTGCGCGTTATGCGGTTTCAATATTCAGTTCCGGTTGAAATAGTGTTGCACGATTTACAAGGCTCAATTATATTGCTTGGCAATGGAGTTGTAACTTAGGTCATAGCCCCATTCCTTTTCGACGAGGACATTTCACTGGGGGGATATTCCCCCCATTTTTTCCCCACTCGTCGTTACTGTGCCCGCAGAGGCTGCCAGACAGGCGCCCGGCACACACAAAAAAAACAATAGATCGGCCGGATTGGCAACATTCCGGCGCCCCGGATTTTTCGTCGATCCATCGAGGTGAATATCGACAAACGATTATCAAACTGCAAGAGAGAGGGTATTTATGATCAAGATCGGACTCATTGGTTACGGCAAGGCCGGCCAGGCGGTTGCCGGCGTACTGCGTGAAGACCCGCGCTACGAACTGTGCTGGATCGCCCGGCAATCCGACTCACCGGCCGACACCGACATCCCGGTGGTCAAGCTCGACAGTGCAAGCTTCCCGGCCTGGCTGGACGCTCATCCGGTAGACGGCATCATCGATTTCTCCAACGCCGCGGCCATCCATCTGTATGGCGAAGCCGTCCGCCAGCGCGGCATCATGCTGGTCACTGCGATTTCCGGTTATCCGGAAGAAACGCTGGCCTACATCCACGATCTCGGCCGCGACATCCGCGTGCTGTCCTCGCCCAACATCACGCTGGGCATCAACTTCCTGCTGCTGTCGTCGAAGATCCTGCGTCACATTGCGCCGTTTGCCGATGTCGAGATCGTCGAGCAGCATTTCCGCGACAAACCGGAAATATCCGGCACCGCCCAGCGCATCGCCGAGGTGCTGGATGTCGATGACGATCACATCACGTCACTGCGTCTGGGCGGCATCGTCGGCCGGCATGAGGTGATTTTCGGCTTTCCGTACCAGACGGTGCGGCTGATCCACGATTCGATCCGGCGCGAAGCCTTCGGCACCGGAGCGGCGTTTGCGATGGAGCAGCTGGCGCGCTGCGAAACCGGTTTCTATACGCTGGATAGCCTGCTGCTGCGGGTGATCCGTGACGAACTGCAGCGCGAGGACGATCTCAGCCTGGCCCAGGCAGTTTCCCGGGATTCATCAGCCCGCGTGGATCGAGTGCCTGCCTGATCGTCTGCATCAGGGCGATTTCCGTGGCCGACTTGTAGCGCCGGATTTCCTCGCGCTTCAACTGGCCGATGCCGTGTTCGGCGGAAATCGAGCCGTTCAGCGCGTACACGGTGTCATGGACGATGCGGTTGACCTCGGCCTGGCTGGCGAGGAAAAGCGCGTTGTCCTGGGCACCGGGCTTCGACAGGTTGTAGTGCAGGTTGCCGTCGCCGACATGGCCGAAGGCAACCACGCGGATGCCGGGAAAAGCCGCCGCCAGCGCCGCATCGGCGGTGCTCAGGAAGGCGGGAATGCGCGACACCGGCACGGCAATGTCGTGCTTGATGCTGACGCCTTCGATCTTCTGCGCTTCAGAAATGTTCTCGCGCAGCGCCCACAGTTTTTTTGCCTGCGCTTCGCTGGCAGCGATCACGCCATCGGCGACGGCGCCGGCTGCCATCTGCTCGCCCAGCCAGCCTTCGACCGCCGCCGGATCGGCGTCGGAAAACTCGGCCAGCACGTACCACGGGCTGGCTGCCGCCGGCCGGGTGGCGCCGGGGATGTGCTGCAGCACCAGGGCCAATGAGGCTTCCGAGACCAGCTCAAAGGCGGTCAATTGCGCATCGAACGTGCTTTTTGCCTGATTCAGCAGGTCGACCGCAACAGCCGGCGAGGCGATGTTGAGCCAGCAGGTGGTCTGCGTTTTCGGCAACGGGTAGAGCTTCAACACAGCGGCGGTGATGATGCCGAGCGTGCCTTCGGCGCCGATGAACAGGTGCTTCAGGTCGTAGCCGGTGTTGTCCTTGCGCAGGCCGCGCAGGCCATCCCAGAGTTCACCGCTGGGCAGCACGACCTGCAGGCCGAGCGTCAGTTCGCGCGTGTTGCCGTAGCGCAGCACCTGGACGCCGCCGGCGTTGGTCGACAGGTTGCCGCCGATCTGGCACGTCCCTTCGGACGCCAACGCCAGTGGGAACAGCCGGTCGACGGCACGCGCCGCATCCTGCACGGCGGCCAGCGTGCAGCCGGCTTCGACGGAAATTGTGTTGTTTTGCCGGTCGACCGCAAGAATGCGGTTCATCCGGCCAAGGCTGACGACCACTGCCCGGCCCGTTTCATCCGGCGTCGCCGCGCCGCACAGGCTGGTGTTGCCGCCCTGCGGCACGATCGCCACACCGGCTTCGATGCAGGCGCGGACGACGGCGGCGACTTCTCCGGCATTGCCGGGACGGACGACGCACTGCGCCGCACCGCGATAACGGCCGCGCCAGTCGGTCAGGAAGGGCGCGGTGTCGCCATCCCCGGTCAGCACATGAGCGCTTCCCAGCATCCCCCGCAAGCTATCGACCAAAGCCTTCATCCGCAGCCCTTCCCTGTATCAGCTGACCACCACAGCCTGGCCGGCATTCTCCGGCAGCGTGCCGGCAAACGTCAAACGACGCTTCCCTGCACCGGGCAACAGGACTATGATCCACGCATAGCAAACACTGGTCCGCCATGCCACTTCCCGTTCTTGTGCAGCATCTTGCGCGCAACCGCCTGGGCGCCTACTGCGAACGCCGTATCCCGGTTGAACAACGCGACACAGTGCGCCTTGAACTGCGCTTCGAGGACGATAGCGTCGTCCTCGTCGAATTGCGCCCCCATTTGCGCCAGACGGGCGACTGGGCCCATCTGGACATCGCCCGTTTTCGCTACAACCGTGCTTCCGGCTGCTGGATGCTGGATGCCCCCAGCTTCACCGGCCAGACTGCCTGGCGCCCCTATTCGCCCAAACCGGTACGCGAACTTGAGCGCCTGATCGCCATGCTTGATGCGGATGGCGACGGCATTTTCTGGTCCTGATCAGACGCGTTCGGCGTAGAGATCGTGATGGTCGGCGTCGATGACGCGGACCTTGAGGAAATCGCCCGGCTGGGCGTCGAAATGGCCGTCGAGGTAAACCACGCCGTCGATTTCCGGCGCATCCGCCTTGGAACGGGCGATCGTGCCTTCTTCGTCCACTTCGTCGACCAGCACTTCGATCACCGAGTCGATCTTGGCCGCCAGCTTGTCGGCGGAAATATCTTCCTGGACGCGCATCAGCCAGCTGCGGCGGTCTTCGCGCACGCTTTCCGGCGGCAGGCCGGGAATCTCGTTGGCCGTCGCACCTTCGACCGGCGAGTAGGCGAAGCAGCCGACGCGGTCGAGCTTGGCGTCTTCGAGGAACTGGATCAGTTGATCGAAATCCTCGTCGGTCTCACCGGGGAAGCCGGTGATGAAGGTTGAGCGGATGACGATTTCCGGGCAGATATCGCGCCATTTGGCGATGCGTTCCAGCGTGTTCTCGGCTGAGGCCGGGCGCTTCATCGCTTTCAGGATCTTCGGGCTGGCGTGCTGGAACGGCACGTCGAGGTAAGGCAGGATCTTGCCTTCGGCCATCAGCGGGATGACGTCGTCGACGGACGGGTACGGGTAAACATAATGCAGGCGGACCCAGATGCCGAACGAAGCCAGCGCCTCGCACAGCTCGCGCAGCCGGGTCTTGACCGGCTTGCCGCCCCAGAATTGCGTGCGGTATTTGACATCGACGCCGTAGGCGCTGGTGTCCTGCGAGATGACGAGGATTTCCTTGACGCCGGCACGGGCCAGATTCTCGGCCTCGGCGAGCACATCGCCGACCGGGCGCGAAACCAGCGGGCCGCGCAGCGACGGGATGATGCAGAAGGTGCAGCTGTGGTTGCAACCTTCGGAAATCTTCAGGTAGGCGTAGTGATCCGGCGTCAGGCGGATGCCTTGCGGCGGCACCAGATCGGCGTACGGGTCGTGCGGCTTGGGCAGGTGCTGGTGCACGTGGCCCATCACCTCTTCCATCGCGTGCGGGCCGGTGACGGCGAGCACCGACGGGTGCGTAGACTGGACGATGTCGCCCTTGGCGCCGAGGCAGCCGGTGACGATGACCTTGCCGTTCTCGTTGAGCGCCTCGCCGATGGCGTCGAGTGATTCCTCGACGGCGGCATCGATGAAGCCGCAGGTGTTGACGATGACCAGGTCGGAATCGTCGTAGCTGGGGGAAATCTCGTAACCCTCGGCGCGCAGGCGGGTGAGGATGAGTTCGGCATCGGAACCGGCCTTCGGGCAACCCAGGCTTACGAAGCCGACGGTCGGCACTTTCTGTTGAATCGTCATGCGTTTATCTAACCTTTTTCCGGCACGGCCGGCGAGCAAAGCGCGTATTTTACGCGGGGGAAGGCCGTGGACCGCAGAAATCACAGAAAGTGCCGGGCTGCGGACAGCGAACTTTGTGCAGAAGCACCACAAGCGCCTAAAATCACGGCATGTCGCTCCCAAGTCAAAATCTGGATGATGATCCGCTGCTGATTGCCGCCGTGGTTCCGCCCCCCGGCATCAATGCCGACCTGCCGGTACGTGCCTTCGTCGCCGACCTGCGCGCCCGCGGCGTTCGCGTTGCCGGCCTGTTGCAGGACATGCTGCCAACGGCCAGCGGTTGCAACATCTGCCTGGTGGACATCGAAACCGGCGACAGCTATCCGATCTCGCAGCGGCTGGGCAGCCAGTCGGCGTCCTGCACGCTCGATCCCGGCGCCCTCGCCGACGCCAGCCGCGTAATGCGCCGGATCGCCGAAGACGGCGCCGAGCTGGTCGTCTTCAACCGCTTTTCCGGCATGGAAGCCGAAGGCGACGGCTTTGCCGGGGAAATGCTCGACTTCATGAGTTGCGCCATCCCGGTCCTGACCATCGTCCAGGAAAAACACCTGCCCGCCTGGCGCCACTTCACCGGTGGCATGGCCTGCGAACTACCGCCGGAAGCGCAGGCACTGGATGACTGGTACGCCCGCCTAGGCCGCTGAGCCCGTTTATTGCAAGCCTGGTCGCAATGCCGACATTCGTTATATAGTCGACAACATATCGTAGCAAATCCGACACAAGACCGCTGTCAATACGAGCGAATACATGCCGCCATCGCTGGCACTGGTCTTGCTGAAGGAATTCCAACCGATATATACACAACTATATTTCCAACATGAACACACCGACCAGACATGACACCCGGAGCCGGACCAGGTGCGACCAGCACAGTTCTTCCACCGAGGCGGAAATACGCTGGCGCGACCAGCTGCCCGCCGACTGGGCCGACGCCGTCGACCCGCCGCTGCATTTCCGGCATTACCGCGAATACGAAATTTCAGCCGAGCGCTCGGTCGGTTACGACGAGGATGAGCAACCTTGTTTCATCACCCACCGTTTCGCCCTGACCCGACTGGTCAGCGATGACGACGAGGAATTCTACGAGACGGTGACCTTGAGTGAAGAAATGACCGCCTGGCGCCTGCGCGATGGCCGCTGGCTGGTATTGCGCAAAACCCACCCCGGCACCTGCCAGGCCAACAGAGGCTTCTATGCGATCTCTCCGGACATGCCGCGCTGAGCGCGGCGGCAAACCCTTGGCAAACTCAGGCGGGAATACCGAGGATGACGTGACTGGCCTTGATCAGCGCCGTTGCCGGCTCGCCGACCTTGAGCCCGAGTTCGAGCACCGCTTCGTTGGTCACCACCGAATGCACCACCGTACCGCCAGCCAGCATGATGGCGACTTCGGTATTCACCGCGCCTCTGGTCAGCGCGCTGACCGTACCGGACAACTGGTTGCGCGCCGAGAAATGCACATCGGGCGCCCCAGACAGCAGCATGACCCACGGCGCCTTGACGTAGGCGACCGCCTCCTTGCCGACGGCCAGACCGAGCGACTGGACACTCCCCTCTGTCACGATTGCGACAATCCTGTCGCCTCCCGCCAAGGTCAGCTCGACTTCGGCATTGACCGTACCGTCGGTGAGAGCGGAAATTTTTCCTTTGAAAACATTGCGTGCGCTGACATTCATGGCTTTCTCCTGGTTGATCGATCCGGCTGGCCCAATTTTCGCTATATACAAAAAGAACTAACGAATCATCGCCGGTCGCTGCCAATGTAACCAGCATGCTTATACAGACACAACCATAGCGCTGCAGATAATTTTCGATAAACTCGCCTTCGTTATATAACCATCGACATAACACCATGAACCAAGCCCTTCCCCGCCTGCGCAGCAAGCTCGAATTCGATGGCCCACTCGGCGCTTTCCTTGGCGACACGCGCATCCGCCTGCTTGAAGCCATCGATCAGCATGGCTCGATCTCGCAGGCAGCAAAAGCCGTGCCGCTGTCGTACAAGGCCGCCTGGGACGCTGTCGATGCAATGAACAACCTGGCCGAGCAACCGCTGGTACTGCGCTCGACCGGCGGCAAGCACGGTGGCGGCACGCTGCTGACCGATTACGGACGCAAGGTGATTGCCCTCTACCGCGCGCTCGAAGCCGAATATCAGGCGGCGCTCGACCGTCTGACGGCAAGCATGAACGACGGCCAAGCGAGCGACTTCCAGCAGTTCAGCCAGTTGTTGAAGCGCATGTCGATGAAGACCAGCGCGCGCAACCAGTTCGCCGGCAAGATCGTCGGTCTGCGCGAGGGGGATGTCGATTTCGAGGTGCGCATCAAACTCGATGAAGAAAATGAACTGGTCGCCGTAATCACCGGCGAATCGGCCGAAAACCTCGGCCTGACGATCGGCATGGAGATCAATGCGCTGGTCAAGTCGTCGTCGGTCCTGCTGCTCAACGACCCGGCGGTGAAGACCACGGCGCGCAACCACCTGTGGGGCGAGATCACCCGCATCCACGAAGGCCCGGTCAATTCCGAAGTGACGCTGGCGATGAAGACGGGCAAGTCGGTCTGCGCCGTCGTCACCCACGACAGCGTCGAGAAACTCGGCCTGGTCGTCGGCGAACAGGCCTGCGCCGTGTTCAAGGCCTCGTCCGTCATTCTTTGCAAGTACGCCTGAAACCCAACTGCCAAGGAGAAGCCCCCATGAAACGCCTGTCCGCCCTGTTCGTCACGCTGCTCACCGCCGCCGGCCTGCATGCCGGCGAAGTCCAGGTTGCCGTCGCTGCCAACTTCACCGCGCCGATGCAGCAGATCGCCGCCGATTTCGCCAGGGACACCGGCCACAAGGCCGTGCTCTCCTTCGGTGCCACCGGCAAGTTCTACGCCCAGATCGTCAATGGCGCGCCATTCGAGGTCTTCCTCGCCGCCGACGACACGACGCCGGCCAAGCTGGAAAAGGAAGGCCATGCCGTGCTCGGCAGCCGCTTCACTTACGCGGTCGGCAAGCTGGTGCTGTGGTCGGCCAAAGCCGATTTCGTCGATGCCAAAGGTGACGTACTGAAGGGCGGCAACTTCAACAAGGTCTCCATCGCCAACCCGAAAACCGCGCCCTACGGCACAGCCGCCGTCGAAACCCTGAAGAAGCTGAACCTGCTGGATGCCGTGCAGCCCAAGTTCGTCCAGGGCGAGAACATCTCGCAGACGCTGCAGTTCGTCCATACCGGCAACGCCGACCTCGGTTTCGTCGCGCTGTCGCAGGTATTCAAGGATGGCAAGCTGAACGGCGGTTCGGCCTGGATCGTTCCCGGCGAATTCCATGAGCCGATCTACCAGGATGCCGCCATTCTCGCCAAAGGCAAGGACAACGCCGCCGCCACTGCCCTGCTCGCCTACCTGAAGAGCGACAAGGCCAAGGCCGTGATCAGGTCTTTCGGTTACGATCTGCGCTGATATCCCCCACTGCCGAATACCATGCTGCTGACCGACTCCGACCTGCAAGCCATCTGGCTGACCATCCGCCTGGCCGGGATCACGACGCTGATCCTGCTGCTGATCGGCACCCCCATTGCCTGGTGGCTGGCGCGCAGCCGCGCCTGGTGGAAAGGGCCGGTCGGTGCCATCGTTGCGCTGCCGCTGGTGTTGCCGCCGTCGGTGCTCGGTTTCTACCTGCTGCTGGCGATGGGGCCGAATGGCCCGTTCGGCCAGCTGACGCAGTCGCTCGGCCTGGGCACGCTGCCCTTTACCTTCTGGGGTCTGGTCATTGCATCGGTGTTCTATTCGCTGCCGTTCATGGTGCAACCGCTGCAGAATGCCTTCGAGGGCATCGGCGAGCGGCCGCTGGAAGTTGCCGCGACCTTGCGCGCTTCTCCGGTCGACACCTTTTTTTCAGTGGTTTTGCCGCTGGCCAGGCCGGGCTTCATCACCGCCGGCATCCTGACCTTTGCCCATACCGTTGGCGAGTTCGGTGTCGTGTTGATGATCGGCGGCAACATCCCCGGCGTCACCCGCGTTGCTTCGGTGCAGATCTACGACCACGTCGAGGCAATGGAATACGCCGATGCGCACCGGCTGGCGGCGGTGATGCTGGTCTTCTCGTTTACCGTGCTGCTGGCGATGTACACCCGGCGCAGCCCGGCCCGAAAGGCGGCCTGACATGGACAACATTCAAGCCCGCTTCAAACTCGACTGGCCCGGTTTCACGCTGGATGTCGACCTGAACCTGCCCGGCCGCGGCGTCACCGCTTTGTTCGGCCATTCCGGTTCGGGCAAGACCTCGCTGCTGCGCTGCATTGCCGGACTGGAAAGGGCGTCCTGCGGTCGACTCGTGTTCAAGGGCAAAATCTGGCAGGACGAAAACACCTGGCTGCCGACGCACCGCCGGCCGATCGGCTACGTCTTCCAGGAAGCCAGCCTGTTCCCGCACCTGTCGATTCTCGGCAATTTGCGTTACGGCCAGAAACGCAGCGACGGCGCCGGGCGCGTCGGCCTCGATGCGGCCATCGAACTGCTCGGCATTGGCCACCTGCTGGAACGCAAGCCGGATACGCTGTCCGGCGGTGAACGTCAGCGCGTCGGCATCGCCCGGGCGCTGGCCGTCGGCCCGGAAATCCTGTTGATGGATGAACCGCTGGCGGCGCTCGACCTGAAGCGCAAGCAGGAAATCCTGCCCTACCTGGAACGCCTGCACGACGAACTCGATATTCCGGTCATCTATGTCAGCCATTCGCCGGACGAAGTCGCCCGGCTGGCCGACCATATCGTTGCCATGGACGGCGGCCGCGCCGTCGCTGCCGGCCCGCTCGGCGAAACGCTGGCCCGCCTCGACCTGCCGATCAGGCTCGGCGAGGATGTCGGCGTCGTACTCGATGCAACGGTCGGCGAAATCGACGCCGAATGGCATCTGGCGCGCGTCGATTTCGCCGGCGGCAGCTTGTGGACGCGCGACCATGCGGTGCCGGTCGGCAAGCGCGTCCGGGTCCGCGTACTCGCCCGCGACGTCAGCCTGGCGCTGAACGAACCAGGCATGAGCAGCATCCAGAACTGTCTCGATGGCTGCGTCGAAAGCGTCGCCGCCGACGATCACCCCGGCCTGCTGCTGGTCCGCGTGCAAGTCGGGGCAAGCCTGCTGGTCGCCCGCCTGACCCGCCGTTCGGCAGCCCAGCTCGGCATCGCACCGGGCCTGCCGGTCAAGGTCCAGGTCAAGTCCGTCGCCCTGATGGAATGAGCCGATGAGCCCCTATACCCTGCCTGACCACGAACTCGAACGCCTGCTCGGTGAAGACGCCCCGACCGGCGATGCGACGACTTTCGCACTCGATATTGGCCAATGTTGCGGTCGACTCGATTTTCGCGCCCGTTTTGCCATGGTCGTCTGCGGCAGCGAGGAAGCCCGACGCCTGGGCGAACTGCGCGGCCTCGTGCCGACCTGCCCGTTTGCCGCCAGCGGCACGACGCTGCAACCGGGTGAAACAATCCTGTCCCTGACCGGCGAGGCGGCCGCGCTTCATATCGTCTGGAAAACCGCGCAGACCTTGATGGAATACCTGTCCGGCATCGCCACGGCGACCGCCGACATCGTCGCCGCCGCCCGCAGCGGCAACCCGGACTGCGCCGTCGTGTGCACGCGCAAGAACTTCCCCGGCACCAAGGCGGCGACGGTCAAGGCCGTGCTTGCCGGCGGCGCCAGCCCGCACCGGTTGAGCCTGTCGGAAACGCTGCTGGTCTTCGCCGAACATCGCGCCTTCCTCGCCGAAACACCTGCAGCAACGCTCACCCGCCTGCGCCGTCGCTGGCCGGAACGCGCCATCGTCGTCGAAGTCGGCGACGAGGCCGAGGCGCTGGCCTGGGCCGGCGCCGACATCCTGCAACTGGAAAAATGGCCAATTGCTGCGGTCGACCGCATCAAACAGCAAATTCCCGGTACGCGCATTGCCGCCGCCGGCGGAGTCAATGCCGCCAACGCCGCCGATTACGCTCGCGCCGGGGCCGCCATCCTGGTCACCAGCGCGCCCTACTTCGCCGGCCCGCGCGATGTGGCGGTGAGCATCAGCCCCGCCTAATCCGGCCCGCTCTCCCTGGCGGCGCGCGCCGCCATGATCGCCGGCAGGTTGAATTCGATCCAGTCGGCCAGCACCTCGACCTTGCCTGCAACCTCAATGCCCAGCGGGGTCAGGCTGTACTCGACGTGCGGCGGCACCACCGGGTGGGCAATGCGGGCGACGAAGCCATCCGCTTCCAGCCATTGCAGCGTCTGCGCCAGCATCTTCTCGCTGATGCCGCCAACCTTGCGCCGCAGATCGCTGAAGCGCTGCGTGCCAGCAAGCAAGGCCACTAGCAGCAACACGCCCCAGCGGCTGGTCACGTGCTTGAGCACTTCGCGCGACGGGCAATGTTCGGCAAACACGTTGCCGCGCCGCATCAATTCAGCCAGCGTGGCGGGTGGTGTGGCTGCGATCCGATCGTTCATTGGGCACTTACCTTTCCGTGCGTACTTACTATTAGTTAGCTTAGTCGCTATTCTGCCGCTTCCCCATCACGAAATAAAGAAAGGAATTCCCATGATCGTCATCACCGGCGCCACCGGCCAACTCGGCCAACTGGTCATCGAGCACCTGCTCAAGCGCGTGCCCGCCAGCGAAATTGCCGCTGCAGTGCGCAACCCGGACAAGGCGGGTGCACTGGCAGCACGTGGCATCGCCATCCGGGAAGCCGATTACGACCGTCCGAAAACCCTGGCAAAAAGTTTCGCTCCCGGCGACAAGCTGCTGCTGATTTCGTCGAGCGAAGTCGGCCGCCGCGTGCCCCAGCATCAGGCCGTCATCGCTGCCGCCCGTCAGGCCGGCGTCGCCCTGCTCGCCTACACCAGCCTGCTGCACGCCGACACCTCGCCGTTGCCGCTGGCCGCCGAACACAAGGCAACCGAAGCGGCGCTGCAAGCTTCCGGGCTGCCGGTCGCCATCCTGCGCAATGGCTGGTACAGCGAAAACTACCTGGCCGGCATCGCCGCCGTGCTGGCGCATGGCGCCGTACTCGGCAGCGCCGGCAACGGCCGCATCGCATCGGCGGCACGCACCGACTATGCCGAAGCCGCCGCAGCCGTCCTGACCGCTGACAACCAGGCAGGCCGGATCTACGAACTGGCCGGCGACACCGCCTACACGCTGAGCGAACTGGCCGGTGAAATCGCGGCGCAGACCGACCGCACTATCATTTATCGCGATCTGCCGGCCGCCGATTACCAGGCCGTACTGCTCGGCGCCGGCCTGCCCGATGCGGTGGCGACACTGCTTGCCGAATCCGATACCGGTGCAGCACAAGGCGGCTTGTTCGACGACAGCCACCAGTTGAGCCAGTTGATCGGCCGGCCGACCACGCCGCTGGCCGAATCGGTGCGGGCCGCGCTACGTCAGGATTGATCGGCACAACCGGGCGCGAAACTTGCACAGCAGCAAAATCACTGTCCGGTTTACGACAACCATGAAAATCGCCATCGCCACCAAGGATTTCACCGCGGTCAGCGGCCATGCCGGCCAGTGCCGGCACTGGCTGGTCTACGACCTGACGGAACACCGTTCGAGCCAGTTGCTGCCACCGCCGCTACGCGTCGACCTGGACAAGGACGAAGTCCTGCATGTATTCGAGGACAACCGGCCGCACCCGCTCGACGGCATCGCCATTGCCGTCTGCGCCAGTGCCGGCGATGGTTTCATCCGGCACATGCGGAAAAGGGGCTGCGACGTGCTGTTGACCGGAGAAAGCGACCCGAGCCTGGCGATCACCCGCATCCTTGCCGGTGAAGCCCTGCCCGATCCGCGTTTCGACATCACCACGTCGTTGTGCAAGTTGCGCGATCTGTTCTCGCGCCACTGAGTCTCAGTCGGCCAGTTCGATCTGGCCGCTGACTGTCGTCGTCAGCAGGCTTTCACCGGCTTCCAGCGGCGCCGGCGCAGCTTCGGCCATCATTACCTTGGCGCTGCGATAGATCGGCATCGGCATCGCGCCGCCCTGCTGCGAGACCGACAACTGCTTGATCGTCCACCGCTTGCCCAGCGCCCCGGCGATCACTGCCGCACGTTCCTGGAACGCCTTGATCGCATCCCGCGTTGCCTCATCCTCGACCTGACGACGGGTTTCCGGCGACGGCATCTGGCTGACGTTACCAACCGCCAGGCGACGCTGCTGCAGTTCGCCGAGCAGATCGGAAACCGCACCGAGATCGCGCGATTCGAGCACCAGCTCACTGCGCATGCGCCAGCTTTCGATCTTCTGGTCGCGTCCATAAACCGGGTAGGTCGACTGGTTGCCGCTCTTCACCGACACGCCGGCCTTGCCGCGGATCAGTTGCAGCGCGCCGGCGATTTCCTGATTGACCCGGCGGGCAATCTCGGCCGGGTTGCTGCCCTGGCCTTCGCTGTAAACAACGGCTCGCACCTGGTCGTTCACTGCTGGTCGTGAGGCCTCGGCAGCCAGGTCGACGGTCGTTGCCGCCTGCACGGAAGCCGCCATCAGGGTCAGGGAAAAGAGCAGGACAGGTAGTGATTTCATCGTGAATCTCCGGAAGGGTCAGAAACGATCATAGCTGGCGGGTTTTCCCATGCCCACGGCAAAAAGGTAAAAATATGTTTCCTGGCGATTAAACCGGCTACGTGTTTTTGCTTGTATCCGACTCTGCCTTTTGTAATACTTCGGCGTCTATGATCAACGTTCTCAAAATCGACCGCGTGCCAAACCAGGACGAATTTCCCGAGGAAGGCAGCCGCCGCATCATCGGTGGGGAAGAGCGCGTTTTCTACGACGGCTACTGGATCAAGGTGTACAAGGTTCCGGCAGACACGCTGGAAGCCAAGAAACGTCTGATCGATGCGCTGACGCGCCGCCTGTTCAACCATACCGAACATGGCCTGAACATTCCCGGCACGCGTCTGGCCGAGGCCCGCAGTTCCTTCGAGGCTGAAACCGATACTGCCCGTCGCCGGGTCAAGGGCGCCATGCTCGCCGGCGCGCTGTTCAACCGCGCCGCCGACATCTTCCGCAAACTGGTCGAACTGCAGGCCTGCGGCATCGAAATCCTCAGCGACAACCCGTTGATGCGCGAATGCGGCCGCTGCCTGCTCGAAGCCATGGAACTGGGCCGCAACGTGCTGCACCGCAGCGGCGAGGAAGGCATCGACGAACTCTGGGGCGAACCTTTCCGTGCCTTCTCGATTCCGCTCGAGGACTTCTACGAGAGCCGCTACATCAAGATCGGCCAGACGATGCGCGACATCGACCGCATCGCCAAGTGCCTGATCATCAATCTGGCACAGTTGCCGGCATTCCAGGGCGTTGAATCGGCCATCGTCGATCTCGCCAATGCGGCCAAGATCAAGACCGAAACGCTGCGTACCGACCCGGACATCTTCGACGTCTGGTCGATCATGGTCACGGCCGGCGAACGCCTCGCCAACCTGACGCCGCACCCGGTACCGGCGACGGAAGAATGCATCCGGCACGATTCGGCCGAAGGCCTGCAACTGATCCGCCAGGGACGCGACCTGATCTTCTACATCACCCGCGCCCGGACGCCGATGCCCAAGAGCACCAGCGAATTCATCTCGCGCTGCGAAACCTACCTAGCAACCGGCCACGCGCCGCTGGCGACCTTCCGCCAGGACTGAAACCGCCCGGCAATTTCAGTTGGATTCGTGGCGATTGCGCCCGGCATCCTTGGCTTTGTAGAGCAGTTCGTCAGCCTGCCGGAAAAGTTGCTTGACCAACCCATTCGCTGGCGAAAAGCAGGCAGCCCCCACCGATACGGTCACTACCCCCCACGACTCATTCCGCTCGTGCGGAATGCCAAGCGCTGCAACCGCTTCAACGACCCCCAGCGCCATGCCGACATGGACCCCTTCACTCACATAGGGAATGACCAGCGAAAATTCCTCGCCACCGTAGCGCGCAGCAAAAGTCCCTGGGGCCATCTGGTCTTCATCAGCCTGCTGGGCAACCCGGTCAATGCATGCGGCCACCGCGCACAGACATTCATCCCCAGCCTGATGACCGTAGTGATCGTTGTATTTCTTGAAGTTATCGACATCGATCATCAGCAGGCTGAACGGCTTGCCGAGACGGACCGCTTCTTCCCACAGCGAATCCACCCGCATATCCATCGCCCGCCGATTGAGCAGGCCGGTCAAGCCATCACGATTGGCCTGGTCCTGCAACTTGCCATTGGCCTGGGCCAGGCGTGCCCGTAGCGCGGCGATCCGGGTCATCGCCTTCATCTTCGCCTGCAGCACGCTTTCCGGCGAACTCTTGGAAATGAAATCATCGCCACCGGCCTCGATGGCGGTCACCAGATTGGTATCACTGTCGGTCGCCGTGACGAAGATGATCGGCGTCCACGCCCAGGGTTCATGCCCCTCCAGTGCGCGAATCCGGGTTGTGGTTTCGAAGCCGTTCATGCCAGGCATCTCGATATCCATCAGGATCAGGTCGAAATGATCGCTCTGGAAAAGATCGATGGCCGTCTGACCGTTGATCGCATGGCGCACTTCGTGCCCATAGGACTCGATACGTGCAGTCGTGACCATCGCTATCGCCCGCGAATCGTCGACCAGGAGTATTTTCATTGCTTGGCAACCCTGTTACTACAAGACAGCCGACAGGATACCCTTTAGGCCATTCATCGGGTAGCACCAAGGTCGTATTATTGGCATTCATCCCGTCGGTGCGAAGCACTACAATGGCTTTACATTGCTTGACAGACAGGCAGGTAAACCGGGATTACCATGCGCCCTCACCCGCCAGGAGAAAACCATGAGTTCACAAATCACGCTGATCAAGGCCATCCGCGCAGGCCAGCTGGCTGCCGTGCGCGCAGCACTCGACGCTGGCGCCCCGGTGGAACTGGATGATGGCAATGGCGACCCCGGCCTGCCAATGGGCATCGCCTGCTTCATGGGCTTTGCCGAGATCGTGCGTGAACTGGCGCAACGCGGCGCCCGCATCAATGTGGGCGACAACAGCCAGCCGACTTCGCCGCTAAGCATGGCCGTACGCGGTAAACGAACCGAGGTTGTTCGCACGTTGCTGGAACTGGGTGCCGAACTACCGCCGGGCATGGAAACCGGGCTGAACGAAAACGAGATCATGATCGCCCGCTGGAAAGCCCAGCGCGATGGCTTTGCAAAAAAAGATGAGCTTGATCCTGCGGCACTCCAGGAAATTGAGGAAATCGAGATGACTTCGTGCATCGGTACCGACACCATGGTTCTCGAAGCCGACGCCCTCCGCCTGGCCCGCGACATACGCTGAAACCACCAGCAGTTGGTCATCAAGCGGTAACACGAGTGCAACAAAATGAGCAGCTTGAGGCCTATACTTGAGAAACTGCTTCCGGATCCTGCACGATGCCAATCAACACCCTGACCCATCGTTTTCCGACGGAAAACTACCTGAACCGCGAACTCGGCCTGCTGGCTTTCAACCGGCGCGTGCTGGCCCAGGCGGAAGACGAGCGGATGCCGCTGCTGGAACGCCTGCGCTTCCTGTGCATCGTCTCCAGCAACATGGACGAATTCTTCGAAATCCGCGTCTCCGGCCTCAAGGAACAGATTCGCGCCCAGGCTTCAGTCGCCACCATCGACGGCAAGACGGCGCAGGAAACTTTCCGTCTCGTTTCTGCCGAAGCCCACGCCATCGTCACCGAACAGTATCTGCATCTGAACGACGTGATCCTGCCGGCACTCGCCGAGCGCGGCATCCGCTTCCTGCGCCGGTCGACCTGGAACGAAGCCCAGCGCGAGTGGATCCGCAACTATTTCATCCGCGAGATGGTGCCGGTGCTGACGCCGATCGGACTCGATCCCTCGCACCCCTTCCCGCGCGTGCTCAACAAGAGCCTGAATTTCGCCGTCGAACTGGAAGGCAAGGACGCCTTCGGCCGCAGTTCGAACATCGCCATCGTTCAGGCACCGCGCGTGCTGCCACGCGTCATCCGGCTGCCCGAGGAACTGGCCGGCGTCGAATACGGCTTCGTTTTCCTGTCGTCGATCCTGCACGAGTTCGTCAACGAACTGTTCACCGGCATGACCGTGCTCGGCTGCTACCAGTTCCGCGCCACGCGCAACTCCGACCTGTTCGTCGATGAGGAAGAAGTCACCAACCTGCGCACCAAGCTGCAGGGCGAACTGCCGCAGCGCCATTTCGGCAATGCCGTGCGCCTCGAAGTCGCCGACAACTGCTCACCAGCCATCACCGAATTCCTGCTCTCGCAATTCGGCCTGCAGGCTGCCGACCTGTACCGCGTGCATGGGCCGGTCAACCTCGTGCGCCTGATGCAGGTGCCGGACTGGGTGGACCGCCCGGACATGAAATTCCGCCCCTTCGTCCCCGGCACACCGAAAGGCCTGCCCAAGGGCGCCAACATTTTCGACAGCATCCGTAAGGGCGACATCCTGCTGCATCACCCCTACCAGTCGTTCGCGCCGGTGATCGAGTTGCTCAACCAGGCCGCGACCGATCCCAGCGTCGTCGCCATCAAGATGACCGTCTATCGTACCGGCACCGACTCGGTGCTGATGCAGTCGCTGCTGCGTGCTGCGCAGAGCGGCAAGGAAGTCACCGTCGTCGTCGAACTGATGGCGCGTTTCGACGAGGAAGCCAACATCGTCTGGGCGACCAAGCTCGAAGAAGTCGGCGCCCATGTCGTCTACGGTGTCGTCGGCTACAAGACCCACGCCAAGGCCCTGCTCATCGTCCGCCGCGAAGAAGGCGGCCTGAAGCGCTACGCCCATCTCGGCACCGGCAACTACCACCCGCGCACCGCCCGCATGTATTCCGACTTCGGCCTGATGACCGCCAACGAGGAAATCACCCATGACGTTTCCGAGGTTTTCAAGCAATTGACCGGACTCGGCAAGGCGCGCACGCTCAAGCACCTGTGGCAGGCACCCTTCACGCTGCAACCCAATGTCGTCGCGGCGATCCAGGCCGAGGCCGAAGCCGCCCGTGCCGGCCAGAAGGCACGCATCGTCGGCAAGATGAATTCGCTGGTCGAACCGGAAGTCATCAACGCACTGTACGAAGCCTCGCAGGCCGGCGTCGACATCAATTTGATCGTCCGTGGCGTGTGCATGCTGCGTCCCGGCGTTCCCGGGCTCTCGGAAAAGATCCGCGTCCGCTCGATCATCGGCCGCTTCCTTGAACACCACCGCATCATGTACTTCTACGCGGGCGGCAAGGAAAACGTCTATCTCTCGTCCGCCGACTGGATGGACCGCAATTTCTTCAAACGCATCGAACTTGCCTTCCCGGTCCTCGATCCGAAACTGAAGAAGCGCGTCATCACCGAAGGCCTCAAGTTCTACCTCGCTGACAACCAGCAAGGCTGGGACATGAACAGCCAGGGCAGCTACCAGCGCCGGCGCTCCAGCCGCAGCAAGCCGCACAATGCGCAAGGCGAACTGATGCTGACGCTGGGCAGCAGCTGAACGCTACCCGACCAATCTGCTGAGGGTACTCATTCGCCGATCACATCGGCCCCGGCCGGCGGCGTGAAGCGGAACAGCGTCGCCGGCAGCGTCGGATTGCGCTCGTTGCGCAACAGCCGGATGTGGGTCGTCTGGCCGAAGTTGTCGAACAGTTCCATGGCCTTCATGTCCTTGCCGGCCATGCCGATGCGGACCTTCTCAAAACCGCTGTCGGCACTTTTCGGGATGGCTTCGACCCAGGCCAGGCCTTCCGCATCGCCGGCTTCGCGCAGCGTGAAGTTCTTTTCCAGTTCGTTGCTGCCGGCAAGCAAGGCCGCCGGTGAGCCACCGATGGCCTGCCCGGCCTTGCGCACGGTGACCTGCTGCAATTCCGGATCGTGGATCCAGATTTTTTCGCCGTCACCGACGACCAGTTGCGGATAGGGCTTGAGGATTTCCCAACGCAGTTTCCCTGGCCGCAGGATCGCCAGCGTGCCCGACGATTCCTGCGGTTTGCGGCCGTTGCGCGAAACCACGGCCTGCTCGAAATCAGCCTTGTAGCTGCGCGTTTCGTTGAGGAAGCCGCGTAGCTGATCGATGGCACCGGCGTGGGCGAACAGCGGCAGGGCAGCGAATATTGCGGTCGACAGGATTTTTTGAGCGATTTTCATGAGCGCAGCTTACGCCAGTGCGAACACCGGCGCTGTTTCAATGTGTAAGCGGATCCGAGCCGCTTCAGCGTGATCAGGCATCATTCGGCAGCCGGCTTCTTCATCAGCACTTCGCGGCCACCGCGACCGTCCATCGCCGACACCAGGCCGGCGTTTTCCATGGCTTCGATCAGCCGCGCCGAGCGGTTGTAGCCAATGCGCAGATGGCGCTGGACCAGCGAGATCGACGCGCGCTGGTTCTTCAGCACGATATCGACAGCCTGATCGTAGAGCGGATCGCTCTCGGCATCGGCCGCGCCGCCCTCGCCGGCTTCACCGCCGCCATCGTCATCACCGCCGGCGCCGCTGAGGATATCCTCGACGTACTCCGGCGCGCCGGTGGTTTTCAGATGCTCGACGACGCGATGCACTTCATCATCGGAGACGAAGGCGCCGTGGACACGGGTCGGGTAGCCGGTGCCGGGTGCAAGGTAGAGCATGTCGCCCTGACCCAGCAGCGCTTCGGCGCCCATCTGGTCGAGGATGGTACGCGAGTCGATCTTGCTCGACACCTGGAAGGACAGGCGGGTCGGGATGTTGGCCTTGATCAGGCCGGTGATCACATCGACCGACGGGCGTTGCGTCGCCAGCACCAGGTGGATGCCGGAAGCACGCGCCTTTTGCGCCAGACGGGCGATCTGCTCCTCGACCTTCTTGCCGACGACCATCATCAGGTCGGCCAGTTCGTCGATGATGACGACGATGAACGGCATCGTCTTCAGCGGCTCCGGGGCTTCCGGCGTCAGCGACAGCGGATTGGGAATGTGTTCGCCGCGCTTCTCGGCATCCTTGATCTTGGTATTGAGACCGGCGATGTTGCGCACGCCCATCGCCGACATCAGCTTGTAGCGCTTTTCCATCT
>Ga0209066_10002248_pt1 | contig 23826 bp, 19 predicted proteins | sample All_14_2_FD_187198 | JGI IMG/M metagenome (GOLD analysis project Ga0209066, IMG submission 187198) | Freshwater microbial communities in response to fracking from Pennsylvania, USA - Allegheny Zone_MetaG_DW_15 (SPAdes) (version 2) ... | reverse complement strand
CCCTTCGCTCCGCTCTGGGCGACACGTTTGGACTGCGGTGTGGGTTGAGAGACAGCCCTTCACTCTGATGCTCAAGCGTGTCGCCCAGAGCGGAGCGAAGGGTCTCCTGATTGTGGCTCGGTGCCACCTGATAAACCGACATTTTTCCCTTAACCTGACGGCCATGGGCCAGAGCCGCAACTTACAACCCCATGCTACTACACGCCGGCCCCGCCTCCTCCACCTCAACATCCAGCAACTCCGGTATAGTCAAAATTTTATTCAGTTTCATCAGATGACAGGAAAAGTGGCTGTCCAGTAGGAATATGTTGTCGAGCCAGGTCATCAGTTTGGGTGACAGCCGCAGTTCATCGCCGTATTTTTCCAGCAGCGCTGCTTTAAAGGCAGCCTGTTTTTCCCCGGGAATATCAAAGCTTGTTAGCAGCGCCTGTTGCTCATCGGTCCAGGGCTGTAAATCTTCCAGCGCAGTCACTATCTCCCTCAGCGCGGCTCGCTTGTCAGTATCCAGCAGGCTCTGGCAGTGCGCCAACAGCAAATCATGTACCGCCCATTCCAGCAGCGGCAGATCCAGATTCGACATCAGCGGATGACCAATCAAGGATTGAAAAATTCCGCGCAAGGTGCCGGAAAAACACGAAGGCCTGTCGCGCTTCATATCATCGTAATGCTCCTGTCTTCGCGTGTGCAGGTTAAGACGTTTGTTATGCCAATTATGGCGGCGCTCGATCAAATGCAATTCATCAATGAAATGGCTAATACGCCCTTCCAACGTATGATCATCCGTCAACGGCGCGTGCTCATCGCTGGCGGCAAGCCACATCAGCAGAATGGGGGTTTTATAGTCCGTAAAACGCGACCAGGCGCCCCCTGGACTATTGACATCGCCATGGCAATATCGGCTGCTGGCCAACCAGCGATTCGGTTTGCTTAACCAGCGCAGCGCGCCGTGATCGCGGTTCGCAAAATAAGATTGTTCAGCTTTTACCCGATCATCCGGCAACAAGTTTAACTGGTTAAAATCTTCCCAGCTGCAAGGCAGCTTGATGGATTCGCCGTTAGCCAGCAACAAACGGGCGGGATTGGCTTCATAACGCTGCCTCAAAGTGGCGCGTAATTGATCCAGCAACGGCTCAACTCCTTCCGCCCTGATCCGTGCGATATAATGATTTTTGACCCGCTTCATGCGCAGCTGTTCTTCGTCGGTCAAACGCCGCATTGAAGACTCGGGATCGTCTGCAATACGGCGCAAATCCAGCTCGGCGTTGGGCTGATAATAGAAATTATTCTGTGCTGCCAGCTCGCTGACCGCAGGAACGGTCAGCAATGCGCTGGCGGCTTGTTCATTCCCCAGTCTCACCGCAAAGCGCAATAGCTCGTTATTCCCTTGATGCGCCAGCGCCTGAACGCCGGGAATGTTCAGCATAAAACGGATCTGATCCTGTTCATCGTCACGATTACGCCGGATCAGGTAACGCAAGATCCGCCAGGCGTTGGTACAGGACTCTGCGCCGTCAAGGTCAAAAACGGCATCGGGATTGTCTTGCTCCATGGCATTTTTTTGTGCTATCAACAAGGCAACTTGATCAGCGACAAACAAATCCACCACCCTCAATCCTGCTTCGTGTCTAAACGCGTATTGCAAAACGTTGGGGAAACTCAGGAGAAAATAACGGACACTTTGGCGGATTTGAGCGTCAGTTTCTTCGTTCCGGCCCGCTCTGTAAAAGTAAAAATCATTCTCCGCGATCATCTCAAGCAGGCGGTCCTGTCTTTGACAGCCGTCAGCAAGCAAAGAGCTACCTTGAATTGATTCGCTTTTGCCGCAGCGGGGAAAGCCTGTTTGATTCGCGCGTACACTTTTTCCCGATCGCCTGTTTGCACCATCCAGTTCAACAACCAGATTATCGCTGCGCTGTGACCCGCCTGCGCGGCTTCTTCAACGCTACTGGGCGATATAGATTCGATCGCCGGCAGGCGCTGGTCTTCTGCGATCATATCGAGCATCCAGCCCAGCGTTGCCGTTTCTCCAAGTGCAAAAACCTGATCAAAGGCATCAAACTGGTTTGAAACAAAGATGTCACGAAATGGAACCGGTGCTAACCAGGCAGCCAGTTTTTCCAGCAGACGTTGGCGCGCGGGCAAGCGTATTGAGGTGGTCAACGCGGCACGAATCACGGCGTAATCATTGGCGCTTACCATCTGATGTTGTTGTTCGGGGGAGGTGAGAAAGCCGAACAAATAGTCCATCACTCTGATGCTGGCGCCGTCTACTGCCTGAGCAAAGATTTGATAGTTGTTGTCTGTCAGTAACACGGCTCGTTTGGCCGGATCAATTCGCTCATATAACCAGGTCACTTCTGTGAAATAGCCCAGCTGCACGGCAATCGGAAAGGCGCGGATCAACAGATCCTGATAGTCCGGCACATCTTGTCGATCCGCCAAAAACAGGAGCAGCGCCAATTGCCACTTCGCAGCGGCCAATGTTTGGTGGCTGCAACGTTGCCCGAGGCGAAGCGCAGGCTGTCGTTTTAACAAAATGTCGCTTAATTGGCTTTCATCGACATTGGCCTTGATCAGAGCGTCTATACTCAGGTTATGTGCAAATCGAGCCGTGTTTTCAGCAACTATGTACAGTCTTTCTCGTGCGGGATATTGGAGCCAGTTATTGGATTGTATGTCAAATTGTTGGTTGAAACGCTGGCATATTTCCAACTGCTCCCCCATATTTTTGAGAAATCCCGCACGAGGTGGATCCCTGCTATCAGACCTGTAATCGCTGCCCGCCAACATGGACAAAGCCAACACTTGATATGCAGACAAACCTGAGTAAGCGTCAAAACATTCATAAGCGGATGTCTGTATTCTATCCAGGCAAAGTAAAGCCTCTCGACCTCCGCCGTTCATATAATAATAGTGTGAAAAGACCAAAGACGTACTCCGCACCACCGGAGGAAAGCTGCACTGGACGGGTTGGATATTTAAATAGTTTCTTATTGGTTGGCATACCAGCTCTTGAGCGTTTTGATCAGGTATTCGCTGTCCATACAGCCGCCAGAGCATTCTCGCCATCTCGGAGAGCGCGCGCTCCCGCTCGCTGATTGATGCAAGTATGTGCATGGAACTTGATGCTGGCAGAGCAGATGAGTCAGGCAGCATGTGCTGATTCACGTAGGCTAAAAAATTCTGACGAACCAGGCTTTCGTCTTCTTCAACGTTGCACAACGCCATGATGGCATCCAGATGCCGTTGGGTGAAACATTCAAGGGCTATGTTTGCCCATGCCGGCCCGGTGTCTTCGTGAAACAAGATGCTGGAATATTTGATCAGATCATGAATATTGCATTCCGTTACTGACAGCAGCAACAGGTCTGACAGTTTCGACTCCAGAATAGCACGCAGACCAACATCGAATGCAGACAGGGAAGGCGGGGGATACGGTTGGTTGGTCAGGAATTCATTGAGTAATCTGCCCTTCTCTTTCAGGCTTCTAACCGCTCGTATAAACCCGGCGATGTGTGCAGCGCAGGGCAAGGCGCTGGCGAATAGATCATATTTTTCGGTATTTAACGGGATGCTGCGCAATAAATCCGGAAACGAATTTTTTAACTCATCCAACACCGCGCTGATATCCTGACGAGCTTGCATTCGTTTTTCCTTACATTCAGGACAGATAAAGTGGATGGATTTATATCACGAGAGAGATTTATTGAGCAATTTAATTTATGCGGGTTTTATTTTTGGTGGCGCAAAACAGGCCGTAGCCCCATTGCCATCAAGTTAACGTTAGATCCTGGCAAGAACGCGTAGGTTGGGCCCTGGCCCATAGCCGTCAGGCTAAGGGAAAAATTTCGGTGCCAAGCGAGCCTAAGGAGACCCTTCGCTTCGCTCTGGGCGACACGTTTGGACTGCGGTGTGGGTTGAGAGTTAGCCCTTCACTCTGATGCTCAAGCGTGTCGCCCAGAGCGAAGCGAAGGGTCTCCTGATTGTGGCACTGATCTTGACGTACCGCGGCTAGTCCGCGGTATCCAGATCGGAGCTGGATACCGCGCATAAAGCGCGGTACGTCAGCATCAGTGAAGCGGCTACAGTGAGTTTTATTCCTTACCCTGGCCCAACCTACGCGTTCTTGCCGGGCTACGGTCTACTGCTACACGCCGGCCCCGCCTCATCTGCGTCAGTATCCAGCAAGTCCCGTTTTTGATGAACATTAACTGCCTCACATTTTTCCAACTGTGTAATCAGATTCCTGAAGAATAGGTCACGATTTGGGTCTGGGTCTGGTGCAAGCTTAATCATCTCCGGAAACATAAGCGGTAAGATTGGCATTCGTACCCAAGCTTGATGATGACTTATCTTTTTTTTGCTTTCTTTATAATAATAATAGCCCGCCAACATGGACAAGGCTAAAACCTGATACGCAGAGAGGCCTGAGTTCGCGTCAATACAGTTATTTGAAGCTCGTATTCGTTGCCAACAAGAACGGGCATCTTTACGTTGCTCGTATAGATGCGCTATCTGTGAAAACCGGGGAAAAGGAGAGCGTACGGAGCCGGGACTCACACTTAAATACCTCTCAATTAAAGCACATACTTCTCGTTGCTCATGCAGATTGTGACCGTACACGCGCCAGAGCATCCTGGCCAGCTCGGAGCAAGCAGGATCAATATCATCAAGAGACAGGGTCATCGCGCTGGAAGACGAAGCAATCGAGACGCCTGGCGCCTGGCTGGATCCCGACATCTTTTGATTCACATAGTCTAAAAAATTTTGACGCAGAACATCCTCACTTTTATCCTCTTTGCATAGCGTAATAATGGCATCGATATGTGATGGGGTGAAACAGTCAAGTGCTATGTTTATCCATACAGGCCCGGTGTCTTCATGGAACAATATGGTCGAATATTCAATCAGACTGTTGATGTCGCGCGCTTCCACAGACGCTATTAAATTGCGTACACGGCCCGTGTTCACGAGAGCAAGCAAACCCACATCAAAACCTGACAAGGATGGTTGAGAGCCAGCCCGGCGAGACCAGAATCGAGAGAGCAATTCGTAACTTGTTTCCAACAGGTCGACTGCTGCTATAAACCCTTTCAGATGCGGTTTAAAGAAACAACCGAAGGTCTGGAGATCCATCCGGGTCATGTTCAGCTCTTTGACCAGAGCAATAATATCCTGACGAGCTTGCATTCGTTTTTCCTTACATTCAGGACAGATAAAGTGGATGGATTTATATCACGAGAGAGATTTATTGAGCAATTTAATTTATGCGGTTTTTATTTTTTGTGGCACCGGGCGAGCGTCAGGAGACCCTTCGCTGCGCTCTGGGCGACACGTTTGGACTGCGGGGTGGGTTGTGAGACTACCCCTCACTCTGATGCTCAAGCGTGTCGCCCAGAGCGCAGCGAAGGGTCTCCTGATTGTGGCTCGGTGCCACCTGATAGTTGTCGCAACCAACGCGTTCTTACCTGAATCTGACGTTAACTTGATAAGGCGTAATACGCTTTCACTTCATCCACCACCCTCAACACATCCTTTTGATGCACATCCAGATGTGTCACCAGGCGGATGGTGTTTTGTTTGTTTGCCTGTTTGGGGAGGATGATGCCGCGCTGGAATAAATGCTGGCGTAAATCGGCGTAGTTTTCGGGTGCTTTGATAAATAGAATATTGGTTTGCAGGGCTTGTTGATCGACTTCGATTTCGCTGATTTGCGCTAAACCGGCTGCGAGCCTGGCGGCGTTGTCGTGATCGTCTTGCAAACGGGTTACATGGTTGTCGAGGGCGTACATTCCGGCTGCGGCCAGGATGCCCGCCTGGCGCATGCCGCCGCCCAGCACTTTGCGCCAGCGTCTGGCTTTCTGGATCAGGTCTTTGCTGCCGCATAACAACGAGCCAACCGGCGCGCCCAGACCTTTGGACAGGCAGATGGAGATGGAGTCAACGTACTGACTGATACTATATAGCTCCACGCCGAGTTTCACTGTGGCGTTGAATACCCGGGCACCATCAAGATGAGACGCCAGGCCGCGCGCACGGCAGAAGCTTTGCACCTGCTGCAAATACGCCAGCGGTAATACGCGCCCCTGGGTGGTGTTTTCGAGGCAGAGCAGGCGGCTGCGGGCGAAATGATCATCCAGGGGTTTGATGGCTTGATCGACTTTGTCGAGGTCGAGTGTGCCATCGGCTTCAAAATCCAGCGGCTGGGGTTGAATGCTGCCCAACACCGCAGCGCCACCGCCTTCCCAGCGATAGGTGTGCGCCATTTGTCCGACGATGTATTCATCACCCCGTTCGCAATGCGCCATGATGCCGATCAAATTGGATTGGGTACCGCTGGGCGCAAACACGGCCGCTTCCATACCGGCGCGTTCGGCGATGATGGCTTCGAGGCGATTCACCGTGGGATCTTCGCCGGCCACATCATCGCCGAGTTCAGCGTTGATCATGGCCTGATACATGCCGGTGCTGGGTTTGGTGACGGTGTCGCTGCGTAAATCGATTGTTTTCATAAGGTATTCCTGTAAGTTTTGCTGCGAACGGGTAGGTTGCGGCCCTGGCCCAACAACGATCGTCCGGTGTAAAACCATGTTGGGCCAGGGCCCAACCTACGCGTTCTTGCCTTGATCTGACGCTACAACCACCCGACTCTCGCCCGGCAGCATGCCGTCCAGCGACCAATCTGCGATACGGTGTCTGACCAATCTCAGCGTGGGAAATCCAATCGCTGCGGTCATTTTCCGCACCTGATGATTTTTGCCTTCATTTAAAATAATCTCCAGCCAGGAGGTCGGGATCGATTGGCGAAAACGAACCGGCGGCGTGCGCGGCCACAACGGCGGTTCGTCGATCAAACGAACTGTCGCCGGTAAATAACGCAGCGCACCTATCGACAATCCACGGTGCAGAGGCAGCAAATCCTCATCCCGCGGAACCCCTTCCACTTGCACCCAATAATATTTTTCCTTGCCAAAATCCGGGTGACTCAATCGCTGCTGTAAACGTCCGTCATCGGTCAAAATCAACAAGCCCTCGCTGTTTTTATCGAGACGCCCCGCCGCGTAAAAACCCGGGCGTTTGATATAATCCGCCAACGTCGATTCGTGCTGCTCGCCGGTGAATTGACTGACGACGCCAAAGGGTTTGTTAAAGAGTAATATACCGGGCATACTGCCGCCTCGCGCCTGAAAAGAAACCAGTATCGTGAAATTTTCTTTTTCTGACAAGTCCTGGTGTATAATATTATTCCATCATGTAAAATTTATGGGAGACAACGAGTGAAAGTTCTTGCCTTAACCAACCCTGCTTTTGTGGGTGACAACAATCAGGTTCTCGGTATTACTGCTGCCATGCGAGCCAGAGACGCCTCAACAAGCGTAATCAACGAAGCTGATCTGAATATCGATGAGCTGTCGCCCGATACCCTCATCGTGGCGGCCGGTGATCATGGTTTGCGAATCATTGATGCCATCAAAAATAAACGCCCGGAAATTTTGGCCCTGTGGTCAGGTCATCAGTTTTTTGATGATTTTCAAAGCATCACACATTGGCCGAATACGCTGGCTCTGCCCAAAACCGCCGTCAGTGAAGAACACAAACTTTTCATCGCTCAACACAAAACCAGACTGGAATTAACCGATGGGGTTGCGCATAACGTCCACCTCGGAACCATCAGAGATGATATGAACAGGTTCAAAGGCACGTTTCCTTTAACTGAACGGTATCCCGTTCAGATTGGTATTGTCCTCGCAGGTGATGCGCCCACTGCCAGCGGCGAAATGCGTTTTTTTGGCCCGGATGACGCCAGAAAACAAGCGCAATTTATCGCACAACATATCAAGCGTCAGAATGTATGGAGTGAAAAAACAGCCATTATGATCACCAATGGCCCGCGCACGGGCAAGCACAATGCCGAGACCGGAGAGATCTACTCACCTGATCCTCATCGCTCCGGCGAGGTGGACGCCAGCTCCAGCGCATTTATTGAAGCTTTGTCACATGAGCTGCAAGCAAAACCTGAGCAAATATCTTTTTATGACTTCCAGTTTGCAAACCTGCCCAGCGCATACAAACCTTTGATGTTCGATATTATGATCAACGAGAGAAGCATGTGGTTTGTGCCTTGCGAATCAACGTCCATGGTGAGCGAAAGCACCTGGCTGGTTGAGCGCTGTGTGGACGTCGTGGTCTATCATCCTGCCAGCGAAAACGATGCGCATCTGCGCCATGCTGAAGATTATGTTGGCCGGGGAATTGTGACGGATATAAACAACCCGGATGCCGTGCACGCAAAGCGCGACACCCGATTTGTCGCAGCGGCCACGCAGATAGCGGCCAGTGTACTTTCGCCGCTTGTGCCGCTTGTGCCGCATTGCTCGTTCTTTGCTTCGTCTTCTTCTAGTCAGGTGCCTGACACGTGGACTGCTCCGCAACCATCATGAAGGTCAAAAGCCGGGCATGGGCACGCTCACAGGCGCGGGCACGTGAATGAGCGCTACGCGAATCTATAAAATATCAAACTCGCGAAGCGTACATTCACGTGCCCGCGCCCGTGCCCGTGAGCGTGCCCGGCTTTTAACCTTCAAATCAAGAACTACTACTGTAAACTCTCCCCTTGGGAATCCGACTTTCGCCATGCTATGATGATCCTCTTTACCAAAATCGGGGATAATGATGTCATTCGAAAAAATTAAAAAACCATCGCAGGGACAAGCCATCACGGTTGCCGCTGATTTATCATTAAATGTACCGGATTTTCCAATTATCCCTTTTATTGAAGGTGATGGCATTGGCGTAGATGTCACCCCGCCCATGCGTGAAGTCGTGGACGCTGCCGTGGCCAAAGCCTATGGCGACAGCAAAAAAATCGTCTGGATGGAAATTTACGCCGGCGAAAAAGCCACTCAGGTGTATGGCAAAGATCAATGGCTGCCCAAAGAAACCCTGCAAGCCATGAAAGATTTTGTGGTGTCGATCAAAGGCCCACTGACCACGCCCGTTGGCGGCGGCATTCGCTCCCTGAACGTGGCCATTCGTCAGGAACTGGATTTGTACACTTGCCTGCGCCCCATTCGTTATTTCAAAGGCACGCCCAGCCCGGTTAAAGAGCCATGGAAAACCAACATGGTTATTTTCCGCGAAAACTCGGAAGACATTTACGCCGGCATCGAATGGCAAGCTGATTCGCCCGAGGCCAAAAAAATCATTAATTTCCTGCGCAACGACATGGACGTGACCAAAATCCGCTTCCCTGATCATTGCGGTATCGGCATCAAACCCGTATCCAAACAAGGCACCACCCGTCTGGTCAAAGCGGCCATTCAATACGCCATCGACAACAACCGTGACTCAGTTACCCTGGTACACAAAGGTAACATCATGAAGTTCACCGAGGGTGCGTTCAAAGACTGGGGATATCAGGTTGCCAAAGAACAATTCGGTGCCGAACTCTACGACGGCGGCCCCTGGATGCAATTGAAGAATCCCAAAACCGGATCCAGGATCATCATCAAAGACATGATCGCCGATGCCTTCCTGCAACAAATTCTGCTGCGCCCCGAAGACTACAGCGTCATTGCCACCCTGAACCTGAACGGCGACTATATTTCTGACGCGCTGGCAGCCCAGGTCGGCGGTATTGGTATTGCCCCAGGTGCGAACCTCAGCGACGACGTTGCGGTGTTTGAAGCCACGCACGGCACAGCACCCAAATACGCAGGTCAGGATAAAGTGAATCCAGGTTCTCTGATTCTGTCAGCGGAAATGATGCTCAGACACATGGGCTGGACCAAGGCTGCGGATTTGATCATCACGGCCATGTCAGCCGCCATTGAAGCCAAAACAGTGACCTATGACTTTGAACGCATGATGGAAGGCGCGACCTGCGTCAGCAGTTCCGGATTCGCCAAAGCCATGATCAAACATATGTAAATCAGAGTAAATGCGGAGTTTGCTTGCATCCTCCGCATGAAACTAATCTAATCATGATGGTTTCCATTACAACAGCCTTTGATTTTTTCATGAATAAAATCACTTTTTACTGGCCAAATGCTCGTTGTAAGTCTATAAAATTAAGTAAGGGCATATGAAGATGAGCGGCCAGTTTTTGGAAGAGTACGTAGTAGAAAGAACAGCAGAGGCGAAGACGAAACCGGCTGTTGACGTACCAAAAAAATATAAAGTAATTATGTTAAATGACGATTATACACCTATGGACTTTGTGGTGGATGTGCTGAAACGTTTTTTTGGTTTAACCGAAGAGCTGGCCACCCAGGTTATGTTGCAGGTTCACGTGGCGGGTCGCGGGATTTGTGGTGTATATACACGGGATGTTGCAGAAACGAAAATTGCTCAGGTCAATGACTATTCCAGAAGTCAGGAGCATGCGTTGTTGTGTACAACCGAACCGGAGTAATTGCAGGTGGGTGAAGAGGAGCAGCGATAATGTTAAACAAAGAACTTGAATTCACCTTGAATCTTGCCTTTAAGGAAGCCAAAGAGAAACGTCATGAATTTATGACCGTTGAGCATCTATTGCTATCTCTGCTTGATAATCCAGCGGCAGGAAATGTTCTGCAAGCGTGCGACGCCAATGTCGACTCTCTGCGCAGAGATTTGATCGAATTTATCGACGAGACAACGCCCCGTATTCCGGATGGCGTGCACGATCGCGAAACACAACCCACACTGGGCTTTCAACGCGTATTGCAACGCGCTGTCTTCCATGTGCAATCGGCTGGTAAAACCGAGGTCACAGGCGCCAACGTGCTGGCTGCTATTTTCAGCGAACAGGAAAGTCAGGCAGTCTATTTCCTGCGTCGGGAAAACATCACCCGTCTGGACGTCATTAACTATATTTCCCATGGCGTGTCCAAATATCATAACAATGATAATAACGACAGCATGAACTCGTCCATGGACGAAGATTCCATGTCTGGCGAAGGCAATGAATCGCCGCTGGAAAGTTATTGCACCAATTTGAACAAACGCGCCAGACTGGGGAAAATTGATCCGCTGATTGGCCGTCACGAAGAAATTCAACGCACAGTTCAGGTTCTGTGTCGTCGCCGTAAAAACAACCCCCTGCTCGTTGGCGAAGCCGGCGTGGGTAAAACCGCTATTGCAGAAGGCCTTGCCAAACGCATCGTCGATGGCGAAGTGCCGGAGTCAATCAGCAATTGCGTGGTCTATTCCCTCGATTTGGGCGCACTGCTGGCTGGCACCAAATACCGCGGCGATTTTGAAAAACGGTTGAAAGCGGTCTTGAAACAATTGGGGCAACAGGAAGGCGCTGTTCTCTTTATTGACGAAATTCACACCATTATCGGCGCGGGGGCTGCCTCTGGCGGCGTGATGGATGCGTCCAACCTGATCAAACCCCTGTTGGCCAACGGCGAGCTGAAATGTATTGGTTCGACTACGTATCAGGAATACCGCGGTATTTTTGAAAAGGATCGCGCCCTTGCCCGACGTTTCCAGAAAATTGATATTTCCGAACCCTCTATCGACGAAACCTTTGAAATTTTGAAAGGGTTGAGAGGCAAGCTGGAAGAGCATCATGGCGTGAAATTTTCCATCCCGGCACTTAGAGCGGCGGCGGAATTATCAGCCAAGTATATTAACGACCGATTCCTGCCCGACAAAGCCATTGACGTGGTGGATGAGGCCGGTGCTTATCAAAATCTGCTCACGGCCAACAAACGCCGTAAAATCATCAGCGTTAGTGAAATTGAAAACGTGGTGGCGAAAATTGCCCGTATCCCGGTCAAGAAAGTGTCTGCCCGCGACAAAGATACCTTGCGTAATCTGGAACGCGATTTGAAACTGCTGGTGTATGGACAAGATACGGCCATCACGGCCCTGTCATCCGCCATCAAACTGGCACGCTCCGGCCTGCGTGAATCGCAAAAACCGGTGGGTTGCTTCCTGTTTGCCGGCCCGACCGGTGTGGGTAAAACCGAAGTCACGCGCCAATTGGCCAACGTGCTGGGTATTGAACTGCTGCGTTTTGACATGTCTGAATACATGGAAAAACACACCGTATCTCGCTTGATCGGCGCACCTCCTGGTTATGTGGGCTACGATCAAGGCGGTTTGTTGACTGAAGCGGTCACGAAAAGCCCGCACTCCGTTCTGTTGCTGGACGAAATTGAGAAAGCGCATCCAGATGTGTTCAATCTGCTGCTGCAAATCATGGACCACGGCACCTTGACGGATACCAACGGTCGTCAGGCTGATTTCAGGCACGTCATTCTGGTCATGACCAGCAACGCCGGCGCCAACGAAATCACCCGTAATTCGATTGGCTTCTCGCTGCAGGATAACAGCACTGACGGGCTGGACGTGATTAAACGCCAGTTTAGTCCCGAGTTCCGCAACCGGCTGGACGCTATTATCAACTTCGCGTCTCTGGATCATGTCACGATTGGCTTGGTGGTTGACAAGTTTATCATGGAACTGGAAGAGCAACTGCTGAACAAAGGCGTGACCTTTAAAGTCGAACAAGCCGCTCGCGACTGGTTGATTGAACATGGTTATGACCGGTCAATGGGCGCTCGTCCTATGGCCAGGTTGATTCAGGAGCATATCAAGAAACCGCTGGCCGATGAGCTGTTGTTTGGCAAACTGGCGAATGGCGGGCATGTGACCATCAAGGAAAAAGATGGCAAGCTGCACTTTGATAGCCATGATTATCGGGAAGGGGTGTTTTAGGGCTTTGTTGAAGAACTGCGGCCACGGATTGGCACCGGGCATCCGAACCGCGACCGTTAGGGAGTGGACATGTTGGGTACGCTTCGGCCTTGCTAACAGGCAAGTACGTAAAATCTCCACTCCCTAACGGTCGCGGTTCGGATGTTCCGTGCCCGCCCTTCTCTACTCCAAACCAACAAACCCTTACATTTACCTCAATCTCCAGATACAATATCCCGATTTTATTCATTATTCTGGTCAATCCATGCTCACAGTCATTATTATTACCAAAAATGAGGAAACCAACATCCGCCGTTGCCTCGCCTCCGTTAGCTGGGCGCAGGAAATCATCGTGCTGGATGCCGGCAGCCGCGACAACACCGTTGCCATTGCCCGGGAATACACCGACAAAATATTCACCAACGAAGACTGGCAAGGCTATGGCGTGCAAAAACAACGCGCGTTAAGCTGTGCTTCCGGCGACTGGGTTTTGAATCTCGATGCCGATGAATCCGTTGATGATGAACTAAAAGAGGCCATAGAATCTCGCATGGCCGCCAACGAATACGATGGATTTCGCATTCCGATTTGCATGAATTTTTACGATGAACCGCTGCGTTATTCCTCCAGCCCGACGCGCCACGTTCGCCTGTTCAAGCGTGAAGGTGCACGTTACAGCAACGACATCGTTCATGAAAAAATCATTCTGCCGCCCAACAGCCGGGTAGCGCAACTATCCACCCCCATCATGCATCACTCCTATCGCGATGTCAGTCATGCCCTGTATAAAATGAATCGCTACTCCTCCTACAGCGCCAAAATTCGCATGAAAAAAAATTCCGCGCCTGGTTTTGCCGGTGTGCTGCTGAGCACGAGCTGGATGTTTTTCCGTTGCTTTTTATTGCAACGAGGTTTTCTCGATGGCAAAGCCGGATTTTTACTGGCTGTGTTTAATGCGCAAGGTACTTTTTATCGTGGAATCAAACAAATTTACCCTGATGCCAGAATCGACAACTTACCGGATATCAATGGCCACAATGGATAAAAAAGCCCTTACGCTCAGCAATTTTTCCGCCAACCTGCTCATTCCCCTGCTACTCGTTCTGACCATTGGCTCCGTTCCGGTCAGCACGGCAGGCAAAGGTTTGTTTCTGTTGCTGTCGTCACTGGCGATAGTCCTCACCCCCTCTTATTGCAAACATTTGCGCTGGGTGGTGAAACGCTCCTGGGCCTGGGCGGCTCTGCTGATGTTTATTCTGGTGATTGTGGCCTGTTTATGGAGTCCGGCCACCCCGCATAATCAGTTTTTTGTGGTGGAAAAATATTGCAAGGTGATGTTTCTGTCGGTGATGGTGATAGGTTTTCATAAGGAACGCACGCGTCATTACGGTTTGCATGCATTTTTACTGGCTATGCTGGTTACTTGTTTCATTGCCATTTTAAAATATCATGGATTTTTACAGGCCTTTAATATCAATGCGGATCGGGTATTCCGCAACCATATTATGACCGGTTTTATGGTGTCATTTGCGGCGTATTTGTCGGTCTGGCTGGCTTGGCGGGCGCCAAAGGGCTGGCAGCGTTATGCTTATATTGCGCTTGCCTTTATTTATACCTATCACACGTTTTTTGTGAATCATGGCCGCACGGGTTATGTGATTTATTTGTTGCTGGCATTGTTGTTGCTGAGCCAGCTCTGCACCTGGCGCCAGGCGATTATTGGCGGCGTTCTGGTGTCGCTGGTGTTTGGCATCACGTATTTTGCGAGCCCACAGATGCGCTCGGGTCTGGATTCCATTGCTGAGCAAGTTCAGGCCTATCAGCATAATGATAAAGATTCATCGGTTGGCTTGCGCCTGCAATTTCATGAATTCGCCCAGAGCCTGTTTCTCAGACATCCTTTCATGGGTAATGGCACGGCGAGCTTTCAATATTATTTTCATGTGGAAAACCCGGTTCCATCCTGGGGGCATGATTTATGGGAGCCGCACAGTCAGTATTGGCTGATGGCGTCGGAGTTTGGGGTGCTGGGTCTGCTGGCCATGGGATTTTTTCTCTATAGCTTGCTGAGCACATCTTTGCGCTTGAAGACCATGCGCATTCCGGCCCTGGGGATGTTGCTCCCTTTCTTTATTGGCAACTTGTCGGATTCCCTACTATTCTATTCGGGGTCTGGTTACTTTTTTATCATCTTTATGGGCATCTGCCTGGGCGAACAATTGGATATGTATATTAACAAGGACAAATCATGAAACGATACCCATTGGCATTAGCCGCTTTACTGGCAGGTTCTGCACTGCAGGCAGCGACGATGAGCAGCGTAATTTATTCAACTGACGATAAACACACAAAACTGGGCACAGTGAGCTTTGAGGATACGGCCAAAGGATTATTGATTACGCCGGTTTTGGCGGGTCTGCCGGCGGGCGTGCATGGTTTTCATATTCATCAGCATGGGAATTGCGGCGCGGCGGGTATGGATGCGGGCTCTCATTTTGATCCGGCCAAAACGGACAGCCATTTGGGGCCAGAGGGTCAGGGGCATAAAGGCGATTTGCCTGCTCTGACTGTCAGCGCCGAAGGCACGACGTCCGGCACGCTGCTGGCACCGCATTTGAGCACGGCGGATGTGAAGGGTTTGGCGGTGATGGTTCATGCGGGTGGAGATAATTACAGCAATGAGCCGCCTTTGGGCGGTGGTGGTGCGAGAATTGGATGTGGGGTGGTGGAGTAGGAAGCTCCGTGCCACACCGTGTTGGGCCAGGGCCGCAACCTACCCGTTCGCAGCGAGATCAAGGCAGGTTGGGCCCTGGCCCAACAATTCCGCTCACTTCAACAAAGCCAGCACCTTCTTCATCCCCAACTTCCGCAAGGTCTCCATGTTTCGTTCCGGAATACCCTCCGTATCGCCATAATAGTCTATCGCTTTGTCCAAACTGTCTTCACGTAGCAAATGCAACATCGGATACGGGCTGCGGTTGGTATAGTTGGTGACGTCGTTGGCATCGACACCGGCAAAGCAATAATCCGGGTGAAAAGTTGCCAGTTGGTATACGCCTTCGTAACCCAGTTCCTGCATGCGGTCTTCGGCGATAGCTGCAAAATCGAGATAGTCGAAAAAATCATTTAAAAAATCAGGGATGATCAATAGCGTGGTTTCGATTTCGACTTGTTCATCGAGGCGTTTGCAGGCTTGAATCACCGCCTCCAACGCCCGTTCGCAATCTTGTTCATGCAGCACAGACAGGCTCAAGGTCCCCTGCTCCACCACATGGCTGGCGAAGGGGCAAATGTTGTGGGCAATGACAAAGGAGCGGATCCAGGTCATGGTGCGTTGTATTACGATATCGTCCGGGTTCATTGTTTATAGTCTCTAATAAAATATGTTCTGGATTCATAAACTGTCCTTGATACCCTCTATCAAGGATGTGAATTGAAAATCAGGTAAGGCCTGTTGCAAGGCCGCGATGCTCAGGCGTTTGGAACTTTGCATAAATTCCCGTTTCATGGGACTGGCTTCTTGCCAGACCTGTGTGAAACGCTGACTTGGGGCAAGCGGTAACTGACAGGCCAGGGCGACTTGTTGTTGCAGGGTTCCCATGCGATTGGGTTGGCCGTCTGCCACGTTGAACACGCCAGCAGTGGATAATCGGGCGGCGATCTTGACCAGATCGTGCACGTAAATATGATTGCTGAACGGCGCTTCGTCTTCACGGATAAGCGCTGTCTGGTTCCTGGCCGCTTGTTCCGGCAAGCGTTTGGGGCCGTAGATTCCGGCTACTCTTAATAAAATACAGTTTATTGCTCGTTGTTCACAGTAGTTTTTCCATTGTGTTTCGGCATCGAGACGGCGTTGTTGGCGATCATTGCCAGGTTGGCAGGGGCTTTGTTCATCCACCCATCGTCCTTGTTGATCGCCATATACGGCGCTGGAACCGAAGTATACAACTTTGGCGGGCTTCAGCGTATTCATGCTCAGAAACTGACGAAGGATAGTGTCTTCGAGGCCATCGGAGGGTGGCGGGATTAAATAGTAGAGCGTGTAGTTTTCATCATCGTCTGGCAATGGGCTTAGTGCGTTTTGGACAAGATGGGTGACGGAAGGCAGACGCAGGGAATCATCGAGATGACGGGAAACGGTGATCACAGTTTGATCTTGCTGGCGCAGGTGGTTTGCGAGGTGGTAACCGCAGTAGCCGTAGCCGATGATGAGATGCTTCATATTTAGCCTTTTGTGTTTGTTGCGCAGTCCGTCATTGCGAGGCACGAAGCAATCCAGTGTTCGGAGCACGGAACTCTGGATTGCTTCGCTGATCGCTCGCAATGACGGACCTTCTCTCAATTCAGTGCAAACCTGCACAAACTCTGAAAATCACATTGCTGACACACCGATGGACTGATCGGTTGCGGTGAGCAATATCCGCGCTGATACTCCTGCGCCAGATCATACAGCAAATTGTGCCATTGTTCGCGGTAATCCTGCCAGCTGGCATCATCCTTCGGGCTGTTGATGCCGGTCAGTTTCAGCGCATCTTCACTGAACCCCTTACAGGTCATCTGGCCGTTTTTCAACGCTCCAAACAACATCGTATTGATACGCTCATCCAGCAAAGCATACAGCAGCAACTGCGGTTCTTTCGGGCGCTCTTCGTGCCATGGCGAACCGGATGGCAGGGAGCTTTTGTAATCTATCACCCATTTTTTGCCATCCGCGGTCACATCCAGACGATCCACGCGCAGATTAAATTGTATCCCCGCCAATTCCAGCGCAAACGATTGTTCCAGCGCGTCCACCACAAAAACCGGACGTTGCTTTTCCCAGTCCAGGCAAGCCTGAGCCAGGCGGTGCAGGCGGTTGCGCTCCACTTCCTGCACCAGCGGGGGGAAAGAATGATGCCTGACGCGCTGCCAGGGCAGCAAAGCCTGATCGACCGCCTGATCAATCGCAGCCATCAACTCCGCCTCCGACAGCGTAAACAAAGACGCTTGCCGTTCAAGTTGCTGCCACAAGACCTCCATCACTTTGTGAATCAGCTTGCCGCGCTCCACCGCATTCGGCCCATCGGACGGAGCGGTTCCTTTCCTGGCTTGCAAACGATGCGCCGCAAAGGCACGAAACGGACATTTGGCCTGATTGGCCAGCAAGGCCGTGCTGCCAGTTAAGGGGTCGCGGGCTGTGAAGGGAATATCATATTGCTCCGTAAATACCTCCAACGCCCCAACCCGCTCCGACAAGACCCTCTCCCGGGCTGCATATGCCGTCAAGTCACAAATCAGAGGACTGGGCAAATTCGGTTTGTCTTTGCTCAATCGCGGATAGCTGAACACCAGCTGATGACTGCTGTTTTTCAGGCGATTCACAATGCGGCTGGCCAGCAACAACTCCCGATCCGGACTGGCATGCGGCATGGCCAGTTCGCATTGCAGCTGCGCCGGGATAAACGCCGACAAACGGGTCTTTTGCGGCAGGCATTCATCCGTCGCGCTCATCATCCACAAGCGATCAAAATAACAACCCGAGGCCTCCAGCAAGCCGACAATTTGAATGCTGGATTCCATTTTTTGCGCCTGAAATACCGTATTGTTCGCCAGCGTATTCAAGGTCGACAAAGCCTGGGTCAATGTCAGACTGGAGGACAACATCGCCAACTGCTGCATTTCATCGAACAAAGCCAGAAAACGGTGATAACACTGCCAGGTGACGGAATTGATCGGGTACTCGCCCGGAAAGCCCAGTGCATGCAGGCGTTGAGTAAACAAAGCCACCCATTCATGCACCGTGCCCTGCTGCGGATACGCTTGCAAAGACGCCAGCAAACGCGCCAGCGCAGGCGCGTAACGGGTCAATTCGCTGAGGAAAAACGCATAATCAATCGTTTGTTCCTGCATGGCCGTGCTGTCCTGCAACATGCGGGCGCGCGCCAGCATTTCGCTTCGCGCATCCCCCAAATACGGCGATGACAATAACAAGCGCGCCAGTTGATGACTGATATCCGTCCCCTGCTGCAAGCCCAGCCAGGACAAGGCATGCGCCACCAGCGGAAACTGCGTCAAAGGCTGACCGAGCGAAATATCAAACAAAGAAGCCGGCATATGCGCTTGCAACAAGCGCTGTAAACGCTGCGCTTGATGATGCAAATCTGGCACTACCACGGCGACGCGCTCATGCCCCTCCTCTGCCTGACGCTGCAACCAGGACAGCAGTTGCCAACGCTCATCGTCTTCATCATCCGCTTCGTATATCAAAGCCGATTCGTCCTGCTCAGGCAGATCGAGATAATGCTGAACGCAACCCGCAGTTTGCAAATACTGCTGCCACTGCCGCTGTTGCGGGGTGTAGTCGTCAAAACAATACCAAACGATGCAATCCGGGGGAATCTGCGTGTGCTGTAGCTGGAGAAAATCAACCAGTTGCTCCGAACAAATCACCTGACGTTGCTCCAGCTCCATTTGCAACTGCCCTGCCCACTCCTGAAACTGCCGGGTTTGCGGCGTCAGGGCAAAGCTGGCTTGATTCCAGTCCAGTTGCCAGAGCAGGCATCGACGCCAGGCTTCCTGAATTTCGTCAATCAAGCCCTGATTCAAAGACTCACCAAGATGACCGGCTATCAAACGCGTCCACAAAAAACGCAGTTGTTGCAATGACAGCAGCACCGGCATGGCGGTTAGAGGATGCTGGCAGGCATGCAGGCGAAAGGTTTCCTGCAAATACATCTGCCAGGGCAGGCAGCGCGGTTTCTCCAGCACCGGATTTGCTTCGGCACGGGAAAAAGCGCTCAAGACGTGACTGGACAGGCGATTGTTGGGCGTTATCACCATCGCCCCTTGTTTTATCAGAGCAAACAGCGACTCATGATTATTCATCAGACGAGTCACGCTCGCGTTTGTTTTCTTCAATACGTTTGGCATCCACAGCCAGCAGGCCCGGCAGGAACTGCTTGTTGAAATGAATGGCAGCCAGCCCCATCAAGGGAATCAGCCAGATGCCCGCAATCAGGGTGATGGACACAAACAACGCACCGAAGATCACAAAGTAATCACGCCAGGTATGCAGGCGGGCATAAAAAGCGCTGTCATAAAACCAGGCGTGAATCATAATAGCCAGGCTGATTAACAGGATGGCAATCACCGCCATAAAGCAGCCAATAATCAGCGAATGATACCAGGTTTTGCTTCTGGCCAGCGCCGCGCCAAACAGGCTGCCAACGTAAGCGCCAGTGAACATGACAATCAAAATCGACGGAAACAGCGGTAACTTCAGGCTGTCTTGCAGGGACAACAGGGTGTATTTGGTAAAAATCAGAAAACACAGGGCAAAGATGGCAAAATAGATGGCCGCAGCCAATCCGGGGCCAATGGGTTTTTCTTCATGTTCATTGGAGGTCATTGCTGTCACTTTGATATAAGAAAGGGTTGTTTGATTCTAGCAGATGGCTTCGCGTGTCGTCTAATGGTCATAGCGATGCGCAAGATATACGTGCTATTTCAAAATTTTGTGTCTACACTTACCAGTAGTGCAACTAATGGACAAGGTGATCATTTTGGATATTACTCCTTTTTTCAAGATGATGATGGAACGCAATGCATCCGATCTGTTTTTCAGCGTAGGCGCGCCACCACATCTCAAAGTCGAAGGGCAAATTGTACCCATCGGTCAAGTTCCCCTGAAAGCAGCGCAGATGGACGAAATCGCCCGGTCCATCATGAACGATCAACAAAGCAAAGAATTTGATACCAATATGGAACTGAACATGGCCATGTCCATAGAAAATTCTGGTCGTTTCCGGATAAACGTGTTTCGTCAACGCGGGCAGATCGGCATCGTGGTACGGTATATTACACAACAAATTCCCGACATAGAAAGTTTGGGTCTTCCTGCTTTGTTGCCCGGTTTGATCATGGAAAAACGGGGTCTTATTTTGGTGGTTGGCGCGACCAGCTCGGGGAAATCCACGACCCTGGCGTCGATGATTAATCATCGTAACAATCAACATAACGGACATATTCTAACCATTGAAGATCCCATCGAATATCTCTATGTCCATGGCAAATCCATTGTCGATCAGCGTGAAATCGGCATCGATACCCTGAGCTACGAAAACGCCCTGCAAAACGCGATGCGCGAAGCGCCCGATGTGATTTTGATTGGCGAGATCCGCGAGCGCAGCACGATGAAACATGCCATTTCCTATGCGCAAACCGGTCACTTGTGCTTGTCGACCCTGCACGCCAACAACGCCAACCAAACCATGGAGCGCATCATCAATTTCTTTCCGGAAGATGCCAAACGTCAGATTTTGTCAGATTTGGCTCAAAATTTACGCGCCATTATTTCCCTGCGCTTAATCCCCGGTCTGAACAGTAAACGCGTTCCAGCGGTAGAAATATTGATCAATACGCCACACATCGCGGATCTGATTGAACGAGGAAAAATCGATGATATCAAAGAGGCCATATCCAAAGGCAGCACCCTCGGCATGCAAACCTTCGATCAGGCGCTTATCAAGCTGTTTAACGAAGGGAAAATAAGCAAGGAAAACGCCGTCAATTTTGCTGATTCGAAAAACAACGTCAGTTTGCAATTGCGTCTGGCGGATACCAATGAGATGAAAAACGACTCGGATTTAAGCATTCAAAAAGATGAACCGGATCCGGTCACGTATTGATAAATCGTGGCCAAAGGGAAAAACTTCGATTTATCAGGCTGCACCGAGCGAGCGTCAGGAGACCCTTCGCTGCGCTCTGGGCGACACGCTTAAGCATCAGAGTGAAGGGCTGCCTCTCAACCCACACCGTAGTCCAAACGTGTCGCCCAGAGCGCAGCGAAGGGTCTCCTGATTGCGGCACGGTGCCCTGATAAACCGAAGTTTTCCCCCTAACCTGACAGCTATGCAACCCTCGCTCAACAATTCCCGACCCTTCTTAATGTTCTCTTAATAGTCAACCTGTTATAATCCGCTAAATTAATGGACAACAGGACTACCCACATGGCAACGTATGATGAGACAAAAACTTCCCTTTTACATACGCTCAACACCTATATTGCAAACAATAACTGGTTTTACAAACGGCTCTGGAACGCCATCACCAGCCGCAGCCTGGATCCGTTGTTTAATCATCAGGTAAATCAAATCGAAGCACTGCGAGATCAATTAATGAATCGAACGACAAGTTTAAAAGATGTTATGGATGGCATTCTGTACGACACGTCACAGCGCAGATGGATTGGAACCAGGAACGATGAGGCATTTTTTGCTGGTGGTATTCACTATACCAACGATGCGCCTCCATTCTATATGAACATGAGTATCCGCCTCTTTAATCATGCCGCCACTGAGTTGGTACGTAGTTTGTGGCGGATTGTTTCCAATTATACGCCTGCGTCCGCAAACGATGCCGGGCTGTCGCAATTATTGGTTCTTTCAATTGGACATCGAGCACCAATCGATGCGATTACATCCCTGATTGACCAACATGTTAACAAGCCCAATATGCTCAATATCAATATCCTGGCCACTGCGCTGAACGAGTATGCACTGGGCAGGACGTATCTCATCAAGCAGCAGAATGAGGTTACTATGTGGGACGATCCAATGGATAGGATGGCAGGCGGAATTGTCAATACTCAGGAAACATGTTCCATCATCAATCTCGACGCTATTGACACGATTTTGGCGCGTATTCAACACTTGCCTGCCGTGACCCGACTTGAAATTCTTTCTCCGGCAAATAACGCCCTTAAGGCGAAATCGGTAAATGATCGCGGCGGATCAAGAAGCGATGCAATTAAAATGGCATGGACCAAAGCATGGAACGAAGCGAATACAGTGACCATCCCTGCTGAATACACCCAAAGTATCAGTGGTCTTGAACGATTGAAGAAATTGAGTCCCGATCTGCTTGCCAAAGTGTATCCAGGGACGACTGTAGACGCGTTCAGGACAGCCACGCCCTCCAGTTGGTTCTATGCTCTCGCAAACGCGTGCTTTGCTCCCTTCATTGGAGCCTTTGTCGACACAGCAGACGACCCGAAACAATTTGCTTTTTTAACTACATCAAATCTCACTCAATCTATGTTTAACTGTGTTTTCGAGCCGTTGACGCCGAGCATGAAAATTGCAGTCATGGCGCATTGTCTCAACGTCACCTTACCCCCCAATGTTGGCAGCAGCTCATCAAGCGAAACATACGCCGATCGCCTGTTCGATAGCGGTCTGCATTCAGCTCTGTATACAAACCCCAACGCGGGAATGTTTCGAGCTTACCCGGACTTATGTAAGGATCTTGAATTAACAGCCGAGACGATTTTTGCAAACGAAGATCATTTCGGCAAATGGATGACCCATCACAAACCCCAACTGGATATCCCTCAGGACATGGCTATCAGCAAGCTGGTCAACGCAACGGATAAGGCTGTGATTAAATATCTTTTTTCAACGACGACTCAAAGTCAGAGCAATCTGCTGCTGAATATTTTGAAACACAGCCAAACGAGTGCAAACACAGCAGAAGAAGTACTGGATGCGCTGGAAAAACTGGACACGGTGGATCAAAAACAGTTTCTGGAACAAAAAAATGTGCTCGGTGATTCGGCTATCAATACCAGCGTTAATAAACCCTGGTTTGCTCGTGTCATGACGATTGCCCAATGCGTTGGCGCGTCTGTTACCTTTGCTCAGGTGGATTCACCGGCGGAAGCAAGTAAAAGCAGAGAACGTGCTCCAGGCAGGTAAAAGACGTATCGTCATTGCGAGCGATCAGCGAAGCAATCCACGTTCGGAGCACTGAACCATGGATTGCTTCGTACCTCGCAATGACGGGCTGATACTACCAATCATAACTATAAATACTTGGGCCATAATACACGCCGGCGCCGTACCAGTTACTGGTATAATCAGGACCCCAATAGGCATTCGTGCCATAATAATTCACAGATGACACATACGTTCCGGTATAAGCAGGTGTTGCGTAGCTGGTCTCCACAACCGTACAACTGCTGAGGGAAGCGGTCAATACGAGGGTACTTGCTATGAGAGTGAGTGTTTTCATCATTGCCATCCTGTGCTAGTCAAGTGTCTACCTCTAATTCTAGTACAAAAAAACAGCAACATGTAAATTTATCGGAATCTTTCAATC
>Ga0209066_10002247_pt1 | contig 23833 bp, 21 predicted proteins | sample All_14_2_FD_187198 | JGI IMG/M metagenome (GOLD analysis project Ga0209066, IMG submission 187198) | Freshwater microbial communities in response to fracking from Pennsylvania, USA - Allegheny Zone_MetaG_DW_15 (SPAdes) (version 2) ... | reverse complement strand
AGTCCAATAATAAAAGGAGGCGGAAAAGTCTTCTCCGCCTCCTTTTTATTAGTCGATGATAAAGTCTGGGGTGGATTAAAGCCCTTTAGAACCTATCAGGGACCTATGTACTTAGGGGGTTTTAGTGATCATCTACCCGTTTACTGCAACCTTATAATAAGATGAGCCACCAAAACATTCACCATTTAAATACCCTTTAAGAGATATTAATAAAGTATAAAACATCAAATTTAAATCTGACATCTACTATTCGATACCAGAGAAGTGCTTCATAAATTGTACACGCTCATAAGCAGCGGGGTTCTGAGAATTCTTAAGGCTTAATTTGCCTCTGAAATCTTCAATAGTAGCGAAGCCCTTTGCATTCATCCAAGACAAGATTTTCTCATTCATAAGAGCAACCTCAGCGATGCCTCTCTTATAAAGAACACTGGTTACCTGTACCGCCTTAGCACCGGCTAAAAGCATTTTAATCGCAGCTTCTCCACTCTCTACCCCTGTGCTTGCACAGATATCACAATGTAACCTGCCACTGAGCATGGCAATCCACCTTAGTGGCATTGAGATATCTGAAGGATTACTAAAGACAAACCCAGAAGTAACCTCCATCTTGTCAATATCAATATCAGGGGAGTAAAAACGATTAAACATGACCATACCTTTTATACCAGTCCATGAGAGCTGTAATGCCGTCTTTCCAAGACTTGAGAAATAAGAACTCATTTTAATGCTAACGGGTATGTTAACCACCTTTAAGACCTGGTTAATTATAGAGTGATAAACCGCTTCATTATCATCACCAGTTCGATAAGTATCAGAGGGTAACATAAAGATATTCAACTCTAAGGCATCGGCACCTGCCTGTTCAATTTTTGCAGCAAAGTCAAGCCATTCATTGGCAGAAACACAGTTAATACTAGCAATTACAGGAATGGATAACTTGCTTTTTGCCTCACGGATTAAGTTTAAATAACTCTCTATGCTATCAGAACGAGTATACTGAGCAATATAATCATACGCTTCAGGATAGACCGAGCTATTATGACCATCTACCGAGGCCTTCAAAATCTCGTTTCTTATCTGCTCCTCAAAAAGAGATTTCAACACTACTGCACCGACGCCTGCTTTCTCAAGAGCAACTAAATTATCAATCTGATTGGTTATTCCGGAACTACCAGCGATGATCGGGCTTTTCAGTGAAAGCCCCATGAAAGAAGTATCTAAGCTAGCCATTGTTGTATAATTATCAATTTGGTATTAGGGGTTCATTAAAACAAACCTACACTTTTTTTTTCTTTCAGCAATGTGGCTAAGGCAATGATTCACCTATTTTCTGAGAAACATCCATCGGACTTTTGGAAATGAGCAAGCTATACAGATCTCGATTATGAATCAGCCTCAAAGCCTCCTGATAAGCCACTTCGGTTGGAATAAGCACCCTATTATAAACATCCGAAGAATAAAGATATCTACCAATGGTTGCTTTTAGAAGAGCCTTTAACATCCCTTTGGTCGTTTCATCCATCTTTGAAAATAAAACCCCTTTAGACTCAAGCACATGAATAAACTCCTTATTCGTAACCGTATCCATTGTCCATTTCTCAATAAAACGATCTTGCTTTGGATAAATAGAAAGAATTTCATTCTTCAACGATTGACTCTTCTGAAGAGCAAAAACGGAAACAGCACTTAGCCGAATGGCCTTATTCCAATTAGAAAGACTTAAACTGTCGGGCTTAGGAATAATAAAATCAGGCATGATTCCTCCACTTCCAGAGACCTTTCGTCCACCATCAGTATAGTAAACAATAGAATCCTTTTGCATAAGTCCCGATGAACTCATCGATTTATAAGGTTTTTGTATTACCCTTCCCGATGGAGTGTGATATCGGGCAATGGTCAGCCGGATAGCTGAGCCATCTATAAGGTCTACCGGTCGTTGGACTAGTCCTTTTGAAAAGGTCTTTGACCCTAAAATGATGGCTCTATCATGATCTTGTAACGCCCCGGCTACAATCTCAGAGGCCGACGCCGTTGCCCCATCAGTTAAAACAACCATCTCTCCTTCCGTAAAAATACCTTTACCATCGGCGAAATAATTCTCCCGTTTGCTATGTTCGCCTTCAGTATAAGTTATTAATACACCCTCTTTGAGAAATTGATTGGCCACCTGAACACCAACATCAAGATATCCCCCAGTATTTCCTCGTAGGTCAAGCACCAACCGCTTCATTCCTCTCTTCTTCAAGTTTGTCAGTGCGTCGGACATCTCTTTTGTGGTGGTACGAGCAAAGCGCTCCAGCTTGATGTATCCGGTCTTCTTATCGGCCATCCAATAGGAAGCTATACTCTCCAACGTTATTTTCTCTCGATTGACGATAAAACCAAGTGTATCTTTCTCTCTCAGAAATAGTAATCTTACTTGAGTATTCTCCCTCCCTCTAATTCTTTTAGTCAGATTCTCAGAAGTTAGTGATATAGCACTCTCCCCATCTATTTTCAATAAAAGATCACCTCCCAAAATGCCTGCACGTTGGGCAGGGCTACCGGCTATCGTACCAGTAACAACCACCGTATCATTAAGCAGAAGATACTGTAAACCAACTCCAACAAAAAGCCCATCGAGCTTCTCTGTTGCATCCTTCTGTTTAGCAGGAGGCAGATATACCGTATGCGGATCAAGATGTTTTAGCATTCCTTCAATAGTTAATTCGCTCAAACGCTCCATATCCACCTCATCAATATAATTATTCTTTATCTGATTCCAGACTTGGATGATCTTCTGTAAAGAGCTATCGGCAACGACATTCTGAGCCTCCAAACTTGTATTAATTACAATAACCAGAAACAAAAAAAATACCTTTAAAATCCTCATTGATTAATTAATTACTTTTTCCCAAACTTAACCAATTTATCCTATAACTCCTCCTCTTCAAAAAAAGAAGAGCAAAATTATTCGAAATACAAGAATAACAACGCTCATTATCAGCCAGGTTACATTATTGAGAAAGATAAATAACCAATTAACGTAAAAACAAGTTAATACGTCTTTTTTACCCCCTAAACTGACGACACTATCCATAATTTAGCAGAAAAAAAGATGAGTTATTCTCCTGAAAAACCCACTATCAGAGAATGGGCCGAAGATGATCGCCCGCGAGAAAAGCTAATGCTTAAAGGTGCTGCAGCGCTAAGTGATGCAGAACTCTTGGCCATCTTAATTGGTACCGGCACCCGATATGAGACGGCGGTTGACTTAGCTAAGAGCATCCTCGCTACATTCAATAATGATCTGCAAAGACTAGGACGAACTGATTTGAAGGAACTAACCCAAGTGAAAGGAATCGGACCGGCAAAAGGGATAACAATTTTGGCTGCCCTGGAATTGGGGCGAAGAAAACTAAATAAAAACAACAAAGAAATTGTCATTATCAATAGTAGTAATGTAGCTTATGAAGAACTCGCCGGTTCGCTTATTGACTTAGATTACGAACAGTTTATGGCTCTTTTCCTCAATAACCGGAACGAAGTCATCGAGAAATATTTAGTAAGTCGGGGAGGACGAACCTCAACAGTAGTTGATCCGGTCCTACTCATCCGACATGCCGTCCTATCAAAAGCAAAAGGGATTATCATTGCTCATAACCATCCTTCAGGAAACCCACAACCCTCTCCCAGTGACATCTCCCTCACTACGCGATTAAAGGAGGCTGCCGCTCTCTTCGATATTCAATTACTCGATCATCTCATCATAACCAACCATCAATACCTTAGCTTTGCAGATAAAGGCATGATTTAAACCACAAAATATAGCCCAAATACCTGCGTCATCAGCAGGTCTGCGTCATGATGGGTAGAGTATATCCAGAAAGTCTAACAACTAAAAACAGAAATAGCCCGTATCATAAATGATCGGGCTACAAGCTTTATTGTAAGAAGCAATGAATTACAGAGTATTAACTCTTCTCATTAACTTCGACTTAAGGTTCGAAGCTTTGTTTTTGTGAATGATAGCTCTTTTAGCTAATTTATCAAGAAGAGAAACAACCTTAGGAAGTTGTGCTACCGCTTCAGTCTTGTCTTCCAAGCTGCGGAATTTTCTAATTGCATTACGCATGGTACGAGCATGGTAACGATTTCTAAGTCTTCTTTTTTCGTTCGAGCGAATTCTTTTAAGAGCTGATTTATGATTTGCCATTGCGTTACGGATATTTTATTTCCTATTCAAACGGGAGTGCAAAATTAACATTTTTTCATCATCTCACACTATCAAGTACAATAATTTTAACTTTTTCCTTCAAATTTTTCATCTTAAACTTCATGAGCCACTGCTGCTAAATCGTTTATCCGGAAGATCCTTTTTTGGTAATTCTATAAAAGACTCTGATAGGTCAAAGCATATTAAGTTGCTTGAATACTCTTTTTATACCGTCAATGATATCGCTACTATCGGCGGCCTCTATTCCAACTGACTTGATAGCCTCATCGGCAGCTTTACCATGCAACCAGGTAGCAAACAGGGCAGCTTCTTTTGCAGTATAACCCTGAGCCAGTAGTCCGGCGATTACCCCTGTGAGTATATCCCCAGTACCTCCTTTAGCCAAAGCAGGATTACCCGATGTATTGAACCATATCTTTTCACCAGGAAAAGTAATAGAACTGTTAGCCCCTTTTCGGATAATAACAATCTGATACTTATCCGACATCTCCTGCTGTAAATTAAAGGCTTCAAGACTATTATCAACCTCCCCGAAAAGACGAGCAAACTCAGCGGGATGAGGTGTAAGAATAGAATTAGGAGGTAATAGTTTCAACCAACCTTTGTTCTGCGACAATATATTCAACGCATCAGCATCTATAACCAACGATCCTCTGAATTTTGTCAATATAGAGTATAATCGTTCTTGGGCTATGTTGTCTGTTCCCATACCCGGGCCAACAGCAACCACATTATAGGGATGAATTGTTAAATCAATAGTTACTGCTGCATCGTCAATAATGGAAGTCATAGCGCCGGGAAGGCTTGAATTAATCGCCGAAAGTAAGCCCTCTGAGACAAGTAACGTTGTTTTTCCGGCACCCGAAGCCAGGCAAGCGGAGGCAGTCATTAATATCGCTCCCCCCATCTCACGTTTTCCCCCAATTAAAAGAGCATGCCCAAACTGTCCCTTATGAACAAACCTCTTTCTCGGTCTATAAATTGCCCCGGCAACCTCATCCGTAATAAGCCAGGCCAAGGGATCAGCATTAGCTAAGTAGGCTCTATTAAGGCCAATATCCAAGGTTACAACAGAGCCAAAGAACTCTTCATTCTCCGGTAAAACAAACATTCGCTTTAACGGAAGGAATGTTATGGTATAATGAGCCTTAAAGCAAGACTCAACATCAATAGCATAACCATCAGCCGTCAATCCACTGGGTAGATCAAGCGCAATCCTTAAATAATTGCCTCGATTAACCATTTGAACAACCCGCGAAACCTCTCTATCCATCATCCGATTGAACCCAGCACCAAACATAGCATCAATGATAACACTACCGGGTTTAGGATTAAATAGCACCTTAGTCTCCTCAAATGGATGAATTTTAACCAGTTTTTGATAAATCAACCTTCGAGTATTAATCTCAGAGGCGTTACTCAAAGAGCCTTCAGAAACCATCCACACAGATGTCTTAAATCCCCATCCGGCAAGCCACCTTGCCACCACCAACCCATCGCCACCATTATTTCCAGGGCCACAAAGCAGATGAATACGAGCTCCTGGAGCTAACTTCTCTCGCAGCCAATAAGCACATAGCGTGGCTGCCCTCTCCATTAAATCGATCTCTAAAATGGGCTCATAAGCTATCGTAGCTGAATCAGCCTCCCCTATTTGCTGGGCAGATAATATCTTGTTTATACCCATCTTTTCCGTGTCTGAGTTATATGTAATCATTAAACATATCTTCTTCTTAATTAATGTGAAAGTTAAGAAGATTCAATCATAAACCCAAACCACAATAAATAGAACCCGTCTAGCCTATCGACCTGGCAAAATTATGCAGGTCAAGCATAAAATCACTCTTCTTTCGCACTGAGACCTCTAATTCAGCCCCCCCTTCCATCTTTACTGAACCTCCTTTTCCTCTAATATATTGCAAACAGAATCCAAGATTAATAAGATATTTGCTGTGTATCCGGGAAAAATGCTGGTCGGTCAATAGCTTTTCAAAAGAGGCCAACGGACGGCTAGCCAGTAACTTCTTACCCCCTTGAAGATAAAACGTGGTATAGGTATCTGAGGCCTCGAGATAGAGAATTTGATCCGATTTCACAATATGAATGGCTTCGGCATCGGGGACCAAGATCCGCGAAGGCAATACTCTTCGACTCTCAATAACCTTATCAACACAATTATCCGACCTTACCGACAAAGCCGTAAAACGAGCCAGGGCCTTCTCCAGATCCTTCTGGCGTATCGGCTTAACCAAATAATGGATAGCATGAACATCAAAAGCCCTTATAGCCTGATTCTCCACAGAAGTAGTAAAGATAACCTCGAACCCATGATAAGTAACCTGCTCCAAAACATCAAAACCCTCTCCATCGGTAAGCAATATATCTAGAAAAACTAAATCCGGCTCAACTGAATCAATTAAAGCAACCGCTTCAGCCACCGTTCCTGCACTTCCTATAATCCTAAACCCGGGATTAATATTATCCACTAACTGACTAAGAATCAAACGAGAAGTTTGATCATCATCCACAATAACTGCTTTAATACCTATCTTTTCCATTACCCTTTTTTTTATAAAGTTACATCATTATTCAAGCTATGGCTCTAAATTAAAATAAATATTCATTTAGGTATCAACTGACCTGAATTATTACCTTTGCAAGAAAAATTATGTCGTTTGCAGAGCTATTAAATCAGGAGACCTTCAGCCATCAGGATCTTGTTACGATGTTGAATGCTTCAGGAGATGATCGAAAGCTACTCTTCTCGAAAGCTTCCACAATAAAGAAAGAAACTATTGGCAATAAGGTATATTTCCGCGGATTAGTGGAATACTCAAATCGATGTGGAAAGAATTGCTATTATTGTGGAGTGCGTCTGGGCAATAAGAAAGTCTCAAGATACACGATGACGGATGAGGAGGTGCTCGAAGCTGCAAAATTTGCTTACGAAAACCATTATGGTAGTATGGTGATTCAGGCTGGTGAGAGAAACGATGAATGGTTTGTTGATAAAATAGAGGATCTTTTGCTTCAAATAATGAAAATAACAAACTCTACCCTTGGCATCACCCTATCCTTAGGTGAACAATCTCGTGAAACCTACCGAAAATGGAGAGCCGCAGGGGCAAAAAGATATCTTATCCGTATCGAGACCTCTAATAGAACCCTGTATAGCCAACTGCACCCTAATGACTCTATTCACGACTTTGACAAGCGAATTCAAGCTCTCTATGACCTCAGAACGGAAGGATTTCAGGTTGGGAGTGGAGTGATGATTGGATTGCCGGGGCAGACCATAGAGCATCTTGCCGACGACCTTCTTTTCTTCCAGAAGATGGATATAGACATGGTTGGTATGGGACCCTATATTGAACATGTTGATACGCCACTTTACTCCCGACTCAACGAGCTTCAACCGCGAGAATCACGTTTCGACCTGGCTTTAAAAATGGTCGCTTCTCTTCGGATCCTGATGAAAGATATTAATATCGCTGCAACAACAGCAATGCAGACCATCGATCCACAAGGACGGGAAAAAGCACTAATGGTAGGTGCAAATATCATTATGCCGAACCTAACCCCGGTAATATACAGAGAAAATTATAAGTTATATGAAGATAAACCTTGCATGGATGAAGATGCAGATGAATGTCGCTCTTGCCTCGAAGCAAGAATTCATATGTCGGGTAATGAAATTGGTTGGGATGAATGGGGTGACTCAAAGCACTTCGCCGCCCGGCAACAATAGAATACCTATCTTCTTATAATAATCTGTTTACTATAAACCTGTCCCTCTCGTTCCACCTTCAGATTATAACAACCATCTAAAAGACTGGTAATATCAAGTTCAATATTATCACGAAGTTTACCAAAAAACACCTGTTTACCCATACAGGTAAAGATATATAGGCGCCCTTTGGTTACCCCTTTTACAATGATTTTGTTTTTAGGAGCATTGACAAGAACCTGAATCTGACTTCCTTCAAAAGAATTTACACTATAGCCATCAATAACTTTCGCTTGCTCTTTACCCGGCACACAAACAACCTTGCCAGTATTCTGTTGGTTCATAGCTAAACGAATATGATGATCTGTTGCCCTATTTCTACCTGATTCCCTTTTCTTAGCCAGATTTTTAATGGTATCTGACTTTCTGAGATGCGAGATATTCGACACCTCAGCTACTTGATGATCCCTGTTCAAATGAGTATTGGAGAGATGTTGAAAACAGATAGAACCCCCAAACAGGCTTCGTCCGAAGAAAACAGCGAGGCAAAAGAGACTAAAGAAGAGTACAAATCTGTTTAAACGGCTATTCATAGGTGCTAAGTTAATAAAATATGAGTGCAAATGTTTATCCTTTTTGAATCAATATTCCAGAAGATGTAAAACCCGTCTCGTTACCAATATCCAACCTTCATAATGATCAATACATCCATTTCACTTCCCAAACACTCCCTCACAGTTAAAGAAAATCAGACAACAGGTCAAAAAAGGGAAAACTTTGGCCTGATTATTGTAAATAGTACACACAGAAGTTCTGACCACTTTTTAATTTTTATCGAAAATCATTAAAGTATCAACGGATTATTTTCAACTCCGTATACAACGATCGATCAAATGTCATTATATTTGCATAATATTTGGATGAAGGTAAAACACATTTTAATCTTTGCAAGTAGCATAACAAAAGAAATCGTAGTGAGATTTCGATAATTAAGATTGGTTTTAAACGATCACTCCAACCTAGTTTAAAGATCAGATTACTGATAGATAAGCTTAGTCCCGAGTGAGATTCTGCTGGGTGACCACAGAAAAACTCCGGTAGAGATACCGGCCCGAACGATGAATTTCCTTTCAGGAAGTTTTCTCATAATTGTTAGATTTTGGTTGATTGATTAGCCAATGACGCCGGGAGGCATCGTTGGCTATTTTTTTTGATTATTAGGATTGGAGGCCTGACTCCATTAATTCAACCAATCTTGAATCATTGAATCTTGAATCTTGAATCATTGAATCGTCCAATTTCGCCCCCCCTTCCCCACAACTATTAAAACAGATTAGACAAACCCTAATTTACGAATTGCATCGATAGGGATAAAACTAAAAGAGGCCCCCGGGGAAACCGGTGGCCTCAGTAAGATAGTCTTTGCAAGTAAATTACCCCAGATAACTTTTCAAGATTTTGCTTCTAGTGGTATGTTTCAGGCGTCTGATAGCTTTTTCTTTAATTTGTCTGACTCGTTCGCGAGTTAGATCGAACTTTTCGCCGATCTCTTCAAGAGTCATAGGATGTTTTCCTTCTAAGCCAAAATACAATCTGATAACATCGGCTTCTCTGGGGGTAAGAGTACAGATAGCTCTATCGATTTCACGGCGAAGCGACTCATAGATCAGTCCACTTTCAGGGGTAGGGCCATCGTCGCTACGCATGACATCGTACATAGTATTCTCTTCATCTTGAACCAGAGGAGCATCCATAGAAACATGTCGTCCTGAGTTTCTCAACGATTCTTTGACTTCATTCTCGGTGATTTCGAGAAGACCGGCGATTTCTTCGGCATTAGGTTCCCGCTCATACTCTTGTTCCAGTTTAGCATAAGCTTTATTGATCTTGTTAATTGATCCGATTTTGTTGAGGGGAAGCCTAACGATTCTAGACTGTTCGGCGAGAGCCTGGAGGATCGATTGGCGGATCCACCAAACAGCATAGGAGATGAACTTGAAACCGCGGGTTTCGTCAAAACGTTGAGCAGCTTTAATCAGGCCTAGGTTGCCTTCATTGATAAGGTCAGGCAAGCTAAGACCTTGATTCTGGTACTGTTTTGAAACGGAAACTACAAAACGCAGGTTAGCTTTGGTAAGTTTCTCGAGAGCCACTTGGTCACCTTGCTTGATGCGTTGTGCCAGAGCTACTTCTTCTTCTGCTGTGATCAGCTCTACTTTGCCGATCTCCTGCAGATACTTATCCAGTGAAGCTGTTTCCCTGTTAGTAACCTGCTTTGTAATTTTTAACTGCCTCATTTTAAATACTTCAATTAATAACTATAATTCCTGAATTTGCTGTTACAGTTATCAGGCTAGAATTACTTTTGTCCTTCGGGTTTAGGAAGAAGGACTTTTCTTGAGAGCTTAAGTTTACCTGTCTTAGAATCAACTTCTATCAGTTTAACCTCCACTTCATCTCCGACCTTTAGAACACTTTCAACGTCATTAAGTCTGCGCCATTCTATTTCAGAGATATGCAAGAGGCCATCTTTACCGGGAAGGATCTCAACAAAGGCACCAAAGGCGGTGATTGTCTTGACTTTTCCTTTGTAGATCTGACCCACTTCCGGGATTGCAACGATAGCGCGGATACGAGCCTTAACAGCATCGATAGAATCCTTATTAACCGCTACGATATCTACAACACCTAGATCGCCAACCTCTTCAATAACGATAGTTGAACCCGTTTCACGTTGCATCTCTTGAATTACCTTACCCTGAGGTCCAATAACAGCTCCAATAAACTCTCTGGGGATCGTTAATTGTACTATTCTTGGTACATGTGGCTTGTAATCTTCACGAGGTTCTGTGATCGTCTTGGCCATCTCACCCATGATATGAAGTCTACCTTGACGAGCTTGCTCAAGCGCTTGATATAAAATCTCGTAAGGTAATCCATCAATCTTAATATCCATCTGACATGCAGTGATACCATCTTTCGTGCCACACACCTTAAAGTCCATGTCACCCAAGTGATCTTCATCACCCAGAATATCAGAAAGAACAGCCCATTTTCCAGTGGTTTTATCCGTAATAAGACCCATAGCGATACCCGAGACAGGTTTGCGAATCTTCACACCGGCATCGAGTAGAGCTAATGTTCCGGCGCAAACGGTAGCCATGGAAGAAGAGCCATTAGATTCAAGGATATCAGAAACCACACGAATCGTGTATGGGTTTTCCGGATTTCCTGGAATCACTGGCTTCAGAGCACGTAGGGCGAGGTTACCGTGTCCAATCTCACGACGGCTGGTACCTCTTAATGGTTTAGCCTCTCCAGTGGAGAAGGGAGGGAAGTTATAATGAAGCATGAAGTTATTTTTGCCTTCGATCACGGCTCCATCAATGGTCTGCTCATCGAGTTTGGTGCCCAGTGTAACGGTAGAGAGTGACTGAGTTTCACCACGGGTAAAGATGGAAGATCCATGGGCTGAGGGCAAATAATCAACTTCACACCAGATGGGTCTGATTTGATCTGTTTTCCTTCCGTCAAGACGAATACGTTCGTTTAAGACGACATCTCTAACGGCATGTTTGTGAACATCGTGGAAATAGCGGCCAATCATGCCGGCCTTTTCTGAACGAGTCTCCTCTGGTAATGATTCGAGGTAATCCTTTAAAACCTGGTCAAAGAGTTCTGTTCTCTCATGTTTTCCACTGGCTTTGCAAGCAATATCGTAAATAGGCTTATAGCAGAAATCGTTTACTGATTTTCTGATCTCCTCATCGTTAACTTCGTGGCAATACTTGCGTTTTTCTACACCACGGCCAGATTCCTTAACCATATCAATCTGAGCCTGACATTGAATCTTAATCGCATCATGAGCAAACTTAAGAGCTTCAATCATATCGGCCTCTGAGATCTCCTTCATTTCGCCTTCCACCATCATGATATTCTCAAGAGTAGCGGCAACCATGATATCGAGATCAGACTGTTCTAATTCAGATAAAGAAGGATTAATGACAAGCTTTCCATTGATACGTGCTACACGTACTTCAGAGACCGGGCCATTGAATGGGATATCAGAAACGGCGAGAGCAGCAGAAGCGGCAAGACAAGCGAATGCATCGGGAAGAGTATTCTTATCGCCTGAGATTAAATAGACCAACACCTGTGTATCGGCATGATAATCATCGGGGAAGAGAGGGCGAAGAGCACGGTCAACGAGACGAGCCGTTAATATTTCGAGTTCATGAGGACGCGCTTCACGTTTAAAGAAGCCGCCGGGAAACCTACCAGTAGCAGCGTATTTCTCCTGATACTCAACGGTAAGAGGCATGAAGTCAACATCCTCTTTAGCCTCTTTGGCCGAAACAACCGTTGCCAACAACATGGTATTGTCCATTTTAACAACAACAGCACCATCTGCTTGTTTGGCAAGTTTTCCTGTTTCCATCTGAACCGTACGCCCATCAGGAAGTTGAAAAGTTTTGTAAAAAGCTTGCATAATCTAAATCAAATTAATCTGTAACAACATCTTAACATCTTGTGCCAAAATTGTAGCAAAGATAGCTCAATTGACACCTTCTAACAGCACAATAACCAAACACAAACACAGATATTGTCCTTTGATGAAACTTTTATCTGCCTTGTATTCAGTCTTATCATTTTCTACATCTAACGTAAAAAAGCATGCCATAAATACCAAAAAAAGGCAATTCAAGAATTGCCTTTCTAAGGTTCTTCCGGCTAAAACCCGGAAATAAATTACTTTCTGAGGTTCAGTTTTGCAATAATTGCTCTGTAACGCTCGATGTCTCTTTCTTTCAAATAATCGAGCAGTTTTCTGCGCTTACCTACCAAACGAACCAGCGAACGCTGGGTAAATAAATCTTTGCGATTGCTACGCAAATGATCTGTAAGATGAGTAATACGATACGAAAAAAGTGCAATCTGACTTTCTGCACTACCTGAATCACTATCAGTAATGCCGTACTTCGTAAAGATATCCTTTTTAATTTCAGGCGTTAAATACATATCTGTTTTCTGCTAAATTTTTGTGAGCCAAAACGGGTTGCAAAGATAAAAACTTTTTTCTGTATTATCGCACTGATCTTCAATTTTTCTTTTATAACAACCTGTTCATAAAATCAAGTTCCCTAACAATCCTCCTTATTAGCCCACATTTTCTATACCAAAGTTAACTAAATTCCCAAGATGAACAGACCTTCCCCTTCGCTCGCCCTTCGCTTCCTCTCCCTATCATGCTCCTTTAATTTTGCTTACTATTTAAATCATTCGGATTACCTCCAACAGCTCAATAATTGAAGTCAAATTAGGAAACCTCCATTCCAAAACCTAATCACCATTCTAATACAATCTATGTATCTAATATTTGCCTCCTTAAGATCGGTTAAATTTTGTAAATTTGCACCCCTGCGATCAAAATCGCATGTAAGTAACTGATAATTTAACACCCCAGATATCATGTTCGAAGGTTTAAGCGATAAACTCGACAGAGCCTTTAAAGTCCTTAAAGGACAAGGGCAAATCAGCGAAATCAACATAGCCGAAACCCTCAAAGAGGTTCGTAAAGCTTTGCTTGACGCAGACGTAAGCTATAAAATCGCAAAGCAATTTACCGACGATGTAAAAAAGAAAGCACTTGGTCAAAATGTACTGACAGCGATCTCTCCAGGTCAGTTGATGGTTAAAATCGTTCATGATGAGCTTGCCGCCCTAATGGGGGGAGAAAAATCAGACATTAACATCAAAGGCCAACCCGCAATCATCTTGATTGCCGGCCTCCAAGGCTCGGGTAAGACCACTTTCTCGGCAAAACTTGCCAACTTCATTAAAACCAAACGTTCTCATAAACCTCTACTGGTTGCTTGCGATGTCTACAGACCTGCCGCTATCGACCAATTAAAGGTGCTTGGTTCACAAATTGAGGTGGAAGTTTATACAGAAGAAGGCAACAAAAATGCGGTTGCTATCGCTAAAAATGCTATAACCCACGCCAAAAACATGGGTCATAGCGTCGTCATTATCGATACTGCCGGTCGTCTGGCAATCGACGAGGAGATGATGAAAGAGATCGCTGCTATCAAACAGTCGGTTAACCCTCAAGAAACCCTCTTCGTTGTCGACTCTATGACGGGTCAGGATGCAGTCAATACAGCGAAAGCTTTTAACGATCGCCTCGACTATAACGGTGTCGTTCTCACTAAACTCGATGGCGATACCCGCGGTGGTGCTGCCCTTACCATCCGTTCGGTCGTCGATAAACCCATCAAATTTGTTGGACTCGGAGAAAAGATGGACGCAATCGACATCTTCTACCCCGAACGTATGGCCGACCGTATCCTCGGCATGGGCGATATCGTCTCTCTCGTCGAAAGAGCTCAAGAACAATTCGACGAAGAAGAAGCCAGAAAACTCCAACAAAAGATCGCTAAAGACCAGTTTAATTTCGACGACTTCCTCAACCAAATTAAACAGATCAAAAAAATGGGTAATATCCGTGACCTCATGGGTATGATCCCCGGCATGGGTAAAGCCCTAAAGGATGTTGATATCGACGATAACGCCTTCAAAAGCATCGAAGCAATCATCCACTCTATGACCCCCGAAGAACGGGCAAACCCCGCCATCCTTAACGGCTCTAGAAGAAAACGTATCGCTAATGGCTCTGGAACCGAAATCCAGGAAGTGAATAGACTCATCAAACAATTTGACGAAACCCGCAAAATGATGAAACTCATGACCACTAGCGGCGGACAGAAAATGATGAAGATGATGGGTGGTATGAAAAAGAAACGCTAACATCTTAAATACGCTTATCTAATGACCCTACTCGACGGAAAAGTCATCTCTGAAGCCGTAAAAAACGAAATCAAAAAAGAGGTCGCTTCCCTCATCGATGCCGGTAAACGAGCTCCCCACTTAGTTGCTGTCTTGGTCGGTAGCGACCCCGCCAGCCAAAGCTATGTCGCCTCTAAAGATAAAGCTTGTAAATCCATCGGCATGACCTCCTCTCTCTACCTTTTAGATGAGACTATCACCGAACAAGAACTCCTTAAAACCATCCACTTCCTCAACAATGACCCCGATGTAGATGGCTTCATCGTCCAACAACCCCTCCCAAAACATATTAATGCCGACACAATCCTCGAAGCAATCAACCCCGAAAAAGATGTCGATGGCTTCCACCCTACTAACGTCGGTAAAATGGCTCTCGGCTTAGATACCTTCCTACCCGCTACCCCCTATGGAATCATGGAACTGCTGGAAAGATATGATATCCAAACCGAAGGTAAACACGTGGTCGTTCTCGGAAGATCTAATATCGTCGGTACCCCCGTCTCTCTCCTCCTTAGCAGAAAAGCAAAAAGAGGCAATGCTACTGTCACGCTGTGTCACAGCAAGACCGATAACCTCGCAGATTATTGCCGTCAGGCAGATATCCTCATTGCTGCCATCGGTCAACCCCACTTCGTCACTGCCGACATGGTCAAACCCGGCGCCGTAATTATCGACGTAGGAATCCATCGCATTGAAGATGCCTCTAAAGAAAAAGGATATTATATCACCGGCGATGTCAAATTCGACGAGGTTAGCAAAATAGCTAGTGCCATTACCCCGGTTCCAGGCGGTATCGGTCTGATGACTATCGCAGCCCTCCTCATGAATACAATGAAAGCCTATCATAAAAATCAAAAACAGTAGTTTTTCCCTACTGTGAAAAGAACAGCGCCCCTCAAGAGCGCTGTTCTTTTTTTGTATTCATCGCAATAATAGAGCCTGTCACGAAGTTTAGCCATAACTTTGTATAAAATTTCATTGAAAATGATCCATCTCATTTCCTGGTTGACCCTCATCCCCCTCTTCTTCGGTAATCCAGTCTTCCTTTCTAACCCTCATGATAGCCCATCTCCTTTTCATGCCGTAGATGCCCCCTTTATTAGCCCTTACGCTTTACCAACAGATACCTCTCAACCGGAAATCAAAGTAATCAATCTCGTTAAAACACCCTATTGCGCCTGCAATCAACTCCCCAAAAAGGTGAATGAGAGCTCAGGCCTGCAATGGATTGCAAATGGTTGGTGGACCCACACTGATAGCCAAGGTAAACCCGAGATCTATGCCCTCGATAGCAGTGGTTGTAATATCATCAAAACCATCCGATTTAAAGAGGCTGTCAACAACGACTGGGAAGATATAACTATCGACGATAACTATATCTATATCGGCGATTTTGGAAATAACCTTGGAAAACGGAAAGATCTTACCATTTACCGCATAAGAAAAGAGGCGGTTGACTCAAAATCATCATTGGAGGTATCCTCTGAAAAAATTGGCTTTAAATGGGATGACCAAACCGACTTCTCGCCTCGCAATAGAAAACAAAACTTCGACTGCGAGTCCATGTTCAGTGCCGGAGGAAGACTTTGGTTCTTCAGCAAGGACTGGGGAGATAATCAAACAAGACTCTATTGTCTTAATGAATGGAAGGATGGTGAGAGCCTAAAACCTATCCAAAAGATAGATATCGGCGGTCTGGTAACCGGGGCAGACTACTCTGCAAAAGATCATCTCCTTGCTCTTATCGGTTACGATTTCTATGCCCCTGTTATCTGGTTAATTCCAGGGTTTGACCCCAACCAACCCTCAATAAAATACATTGTAAGGATCAATCTGGTTACCCTCTTTGGAGCCCAAACCGAAGGGATCGCCTTTAGACCTGACGGGAAACTGTTCTTTAGCTGTGAAGAGACCCCAATCATCAAGGCATCTCTCTTCTCACTCAACCCAAAAGAATTCTTACCCGAATTGAAGATTAATGCTCAAGACACTACTTTGCCATTCATCGTTTCGACTATTCTAATCGGCGATAAAAATGAGGGTGAAGTAGAAATTGAAGGGAAAAATCAACGCTCCTTCTCTGCCAGTTTACTCAATAGAAAAGGAGAACGGCTTGCTAAAGGCTCCACAAAAACTGGTAAGTTAAAGCTGGTCATCTCAGAAAAGGAGAGCTCAGGCAAGCTATTACTCGTTAAAATCGAGGAGAACGATAAAGTCTATTATATTAAAGTAACACGGTTTCAAAATTAGATGACAGAAGAGATAAAAGATAGACTCGACAAGGGGCTAATGCTACCCTTGGTCGAAGAGTTTTACACATTACAAGGAGAAGGCTTACAAGCAGGAAGAGCCGCCTATTTCGTGCGTTTGGGAGGCTGTGATGTAGGTTGCGCATGGTGCGACACCAAACACTCCTGGAACCCCACCCTCTTCCCTCCTGTAGAGACCGATGAGATCGTTAGTCGCTGTATAGAATGGCCTGGGAAAGCCGTAGTAGTGACAGGCGGAGAGCCGTTAAATTACAACCTTGAATACTTCACTCGCAAACTCAAGGAGTATCAGGTAGAGACCTTTCTTGAAACCTCAGGAGCCTACCCTATTTCAGGTTACTGGGATTGGATCTGCTTATCACCCAAAAGAAATATGCATCCAGTGAAGCCAATCCATCAGATGGCCCATGAACTTAAAGTTGTAATTCAAAACGAAGAAGATCTATTGTGGGCCGAAGAAAATGCAAAAGAGGTAAGCCCTAAATGCTCCCTCCTACTACAACCCGAATGGAGCAGACGAGAACAGATACTCCCATCCATAATTGGGTATATCCAAGAGAATCCGCGCTGGCGACTATCTCTTCAGATGCACAAATGGATTCATATACCTTAATAATCATTGAATAACTAAGTCACATCCCTCCCATGAGAATAACCCTTTCACTGGCTCTTCTTCTGTCACTCCTGGCGGTATCAACCGGCCTGGTGGCTCAAAACATGCACTTATCCACCGAGTCACAACGGGCAGAGAAATCTTACTATAGAGCATCAGAGCTTTATCGTAACAACCGACTTGAGCAAGCTGTTGAAGAGATGCGCAAAGCGGTTGCCTACGATACCGCATTCTCGGAAGGATGGCTAACACTGGGTGACATCTACACCGACCTTCAAGACCTTCCTGAGGCCATCAAAGCCTACCGTTACGGCATGGAGAAAGGTAGACAACCCTACCCTCAAGTCTGGCTTCTGATCGCTAACCTTGAACAAAAAGAAGGCAACTACCAAATAGCCATAGATACCTACCACAAAGCCCTAGAATTTGAACCGGCAAGCAGCTCCAAACTCCCGAAAATAGAGAAATCGATCAACCAATGTCAGTATGCACTCGAGATGATGCAACATCCGGTTGACTTTCATCCAATAAACCTTGGTTCAGCAATTAACTCCGCCTATTCAGAGTATTTCCCCTGCATCACTGTCGATGGAGAGACTTTCCTATTCACCCGTAGAATACCCTCAACAATCCACCAAGGGAAAGAACAAGAGGACTTTTACATAGCAGCTAAAAGCGACACCGGATGGCTTCCCTCTAAACCCATAGGAGAGCCTATCAACAGCGATTGGAATGAAGGAGCTCCTACCCTCTCCCCCGATGGTCAATTCCTCTTCTTCACCGCTTGCGCTAATATGATGAGAGAATATGGTCCCGATCGTGATGGATATGGAAGTTGCGACCTCTTCGTTTGCAGAAGACTCGGAAGCGGTTGGTCTGATCCTGTTAACATAGGGAGTCCTATCAATACCGCCAACTGGGAGTCTCAGCCCTCGTTCTCCTCTGACGGACAAACCCTCTATTTTATTAGAGGAGGCCGTACAAGACAAAACGCCGACGATCAAGACATCTATACAAGCTCATTATTGAAAGACGGGAAATGGAGCACACCTCAACGACTGCCAGATATCATTAACTCTAAAGGTAAAGAAGAGAGTGTCTTTATTCATCCCGATGGCCATACTCTTTACTTTTCATCAGATGGCCATCCAGGAATGGGAGGACTGGATATCTTTGTCAGTCGTCTCTCACCTAATGGGGAGTGGAGTGAACCTGAAAATCTAGGTTACCCAATCAATACGTATAAAGATGAGAATAGCCTCTTAGTCTCGGGAGACGGAAAATGGGGCTACTTTGCGTCAAATAGACCCGGAGGGTTAGGTAAGCTCGATCTCTATAAGTTTAAGCTTCCTGAATCGGCAAGACCTCAACAACTCACATGGTTAAAAGGAACCGTTTATGATGCAAAAACAATGGCTAAACTCGAAGCACGATTCGAATTAATCGATCTCTCAACCGGCAAAACCGTGGTAGAAAGCTATTCCGACCCATCTGACGGCCACTTTCTAGTCGCTTTACCCTCTGGAAAAGAGTATGCCCTCAACGTCTCCAAAAATGGATATCTGTTCTTCTCAGATCATTTCAACTTAACCGGTCCCGCAACACAAAATGATCCCTTCCTTAGAGATATCCCTCTACAACCAATTATCGTAGGAGAAACCGTTATTCTGCGCAATGTCTTCTTCGATACCGATAGCTACCTGCTCAAAGATCAATCTAAAACCGAGCTGTTACGTCTGGTTGAACTGATGAACTCAAACCCTAAACTAAAAATTGAACTTAGCGGACATACCGATAACAAAGGGGATAACAAACATAACCAAGAGTTATCGTTCAACAGAGCCAAAGCCGTTTTTGATTTTCTAATGGAACAAAAGATTGCTTCTGATAGGATAAGCTTCAAAGGATACGGCGAGACAAGTCCTATCAGTACCAATGAAACCGAGGAGGGCCGGGCATTGAACCGTAGAACCGCCTTCATGGTAAAAGAAATTTAAAGTAACTGAAACGGTATTACTTATCTACGGATTTATTAAATTCGTTAAAAAAAAGTCGAATATGGAAAACTACTTTGACCCTGCTAGTCCTATCTATACCTATCTCATAGTGCCCCTATTGATTTTTCTTGCAAGAGTAAGTGATCAAAGCATAGGTACCTTAAGAATAATCTTTGTTTCAAAAGGGTATAGATATATTGGTCCTTTTCTTGGTTTCTTCGAGGTTATCATTTGGTTAATTGCGGTCAGGTTTGCACTCGAGTATATTGATACCAACATTCTTTGTTATGTTGGATATGGAGCAGGATTTGCGATGGGCAATTTTGTTGGGATGGTATTAGAAGAGAAGATCTCATTGGGAACCGTATTAGTCAGAATCATCCCAAAAAAGGATACTACCGAGTTGGTCAAATACCTACGTGAAAACAATTATGGGTTGACCATCATGGATGCAGAGGGAAGTATAGGTCCGGTAAAGATTATACTCACTATCGTAAAGAGGAAAGATACCCAACACATCATTGAGATCATAAATAGGTTTAATCCGAATGCTTTTTATACCGTTGAGGAGGTAAAAGCAGTCAATAGAGGCATCTTCAAAAGACAAGAGGCAGATGGTTTATTAACAAATGTAATGCGGGGGGCACGAAAGGCCAATTGAATATGAAGACAATAAAGATTCCCTTTAGATCCTATCTACTGATTACCGTTCAACTAAGCGCATTAGGGTATCTTATTGTCCCCGAGTTGATCCATCAACCAGATAATTGGTTTCTATTTGGTTTTGTCCCCTCTTTTCTACTCGTCTTTTGGGCCATTGTAATGATGAAGCGGAGCCATTTAAGCGTTTTCCCAGATCTTCCTGGTAAGGCACGTTTGATTACGGCAGGGCCATATCGGTATATAAGACATCCAATGTATAGTTCTTTAGTTTTATTAACCCTACCCATTATAATCAGAGACCATAGTTGGGATAAGATTATTGCCGGTTCCATGCTTTATATAGTCATTTACCTCAAGATCAAGATCGAAGAGAGCCAGCTTGGCCAACGTTTTTCAGGGTATGCCAGACATAAAAAGCGGACAGGCGCAATATTCCCGAAATTTCTTTAAAATAACTTATTACGTATAATCCATTTTGAATCGGGTTAGAAATAAACCTTACTTACAAAGGGGAGAAAAGATCATTCGTCCCCTCAAGACTCATGTAATTGTTATAACCTAAGACCAGTCATTGGGATAAATGATACATCCTATGACTCTGTTTAGTATTTCTACTTTGATTCCATAACTAGACACCCATTTCAAAAGAAAAAACAATCGCTCTTGATTAAAGTTGATGTCTAGGTTTGTAATTGTCATCGGTAAAGATCAAACAATCATTTTATCGAATTCATTCCTCATTACAACACCTAACTTCTCCAGTACCTCTCCAGTGCCTCTCCATGTAAAGAGCGGCTAAAAAGAAAGAGGATAGAAAAAAAATTGAGATTTGATTGAGAAGATCTCTTAACAAAAAATGTTCCAAAACGGCTGCGCAACACTTTCATTGCAACAAATTATATACCACAAAAACTGAGGAAAAAGTCTCTGAAAAGCCTTAATATAACTGGCCTAAAGAGTCCATCAATGGAGAGGCACTGGAGAGGTACTGGAGAGGTACTTGTAAGCTTCATGAAATCAAGCAGTTGATAAAACACTACTTAAATCAGCTAAAAGCTACTTAATCAGATGTTTAAAGAATCTAAACAATATTGTAATATTCGATGAAAAAAGAGGAAAATGGCTGTTTGAGGAGATAAGATAGTTCCAAAATAATAGGGAATTAGAATAGCATTTATATAGTGCCTTTGAGGCTTCCTATATTGATCAACCTAACACCAATACCCACAAGCCAACAGTGAAACACTCACGGGAAATATCAAAATATTACCAAAAAACTTGCATTCAAAGAACACAATACATACTTTTACGTGAAGTTCTCACATCAACACAAACAGTATGCTAATTCGATTTATTGTTAAAAACATATATTCATATAAAAACGAGACAGAGTTCAATCTGTTTCACAACAAAGCACAAGGGCTTCAACACCACATTATCAAAAATGAAGACTTTGAGTTTTTAAGATTCAGTGCCATATATGGAGCCAACGCATCAGGAAAGTCTAATCTGATTAAAGCAATCTCCTTTTTAAAATCATTAGTTGTGAAAGGCGAAATACCACGCAATTCAGACGAAATCAAGTTTAAATTATCCAAGGAAAATTTAGATTCACCAATCTCATTCGGCATTGAGTTCATGGTTAGTAAACAAGCCTTTTTCTATTCAATCACCTTTAATGAAGATGGGATCCTATATGAGTACCTTGCGAATAGCAAAAAGAATGAAGATATAATGATCTTCGAGCGAATAAATGAAGACACTGGTCAAAGAATAGTCTTTTTTAAAGACTATTATAAATCAGATAAAGATAAATTGTTTGCAGAAATTCTTTCTGAGAAACTAGTTCAAAAAAACACATTACTAATAACCTTTTTGGGCGAAAAATATCAGAAAGAATTTGGCTCCTCTGTTAACTTAGCTTTTCAATGGTTTAAAAATGATTTGGTTATTATTAAACCTGAATCTAAAGCAGTTGGCTTGGCACACTTAATGGATAAAGATCCGGAATTAGAAAAATTTGCCAATAACTATATTCCAAGCTTGAACACAGGAATATTTGAGATTGAAATTGAAAAAAAGAAATTTGAAGAGTCTTTATACGGTAACATCGATGCTTCTCAAAAAAGAGAAATCATCGAGGAACTGAAAGATCAGCCAGGTAAATTTTCTGTTTTAACGAATAAAAACACAGGAGAAGAGATATCTGTTGTGGTCGAAAACGAAGAAATTTTAACTAAAAGAATAATCACAAAACACAAGGACCATTTTGGAGGTAGTACAGATTTTAATCTAGGTATTGAATCCGATGGAACAAAAAGACTGTTTGACTATATACCCGCCTTTTATGAGGTGATAAACCATAACAAAGTTTATATCATTGATGAGATTGAGAGAAGTATCCACCCAATAACCATTAAAGAACTATTGACAAAACTGGCTTTAGATACATCCATTAAAGGTCAGCTGATTTTCTCAACCCATGAAACAAATTTACTCGATCAAAATATTCTTCGACCTGATGAAATCTGGTTTGCCCAAAAGGATGTTGATGAATCAACAAAGCTATACTCCCTTAGTGAATTTAAAATTCATCATACCATCAATATTGAGAATGGATACCTAAAAGGTCGTTTTGGTGGCATTCCATTTTTAACTAACCTTAAAGACATTAATTGGTGAGGTATGATGTATCTAACTCGAAATAAAATCTACAAAAAGGAGGAACCATCAAAGGACGCAACAAAAATCTTCATTTTCTGCGAAGGAGAATATGACGAAAAGGCGTATTTTGAGTATTTCAAAGGATTTTCTTCAAAAATCGACATACTCCCAATTCCAAATGATAATGGAAAGTCAGACCCATCTAAACTTAAAGCATTAGCTGATAGATATATAACTGATGGAACAATCATTATTTCGTCAGAGTTATCTGATAAAATATGGTTTGTAATAGATACTGATAGATGGAATGAAGGTGGAAAAATTGGCAAGCTACATTCCTATATACATGAAAAGAATAAATTATATAATGGATGGTCAGTTGCTCAAAGCAATCCCTCTTTTGAGATCTGGCTATACTACCATTTTCATTCACAGAAACCAGAACAAAAGGATGTTAAAAAATATACAAGCTTTAAGGAATATGTCTCTTCAAAAATTATTGGTGGCTTTGATAATCGTAAAATGCCAATACATATAATGGAAGCAACAACTAATGCAGAGAACAACTTTGAAAGTGAAAATGGTCAGCCAAAATTATTCTCAACAGACATTTTTAAGCTTGCCCAGCAAATACTGGTATTTACTCAAGAACCATTATTGAAATGCATTGAAAATTTGAAAGAACATTAAATCTCAATCATCAAGTTTCTTTCATTACACCATTAAGACTTCACCGAGATTTGAACCGTCTTGGTAATTCCAAGTTTCCTCATACGAGAGTCCAGTGTTTTAGCATTTAGTCCTAACAACTTTGCCGCTCCATGCTCGCCACTC
>Ga0209066_10002245_pt1 | contig 23842 bp, 22 predicted proteins | sample All_14_2_FD_187198 | JGI IMG/M metagenome (GOLD analysis project Ga0209066, IMG submission 187198) | Freshwater microbial communities in response to fracking from Pennsylvania, USA - Allegheny Zone_MetaG_DW_15 (SPAdes) (version 2) ... | reverse complement strand
CCGCCTGATCCGCCATCCCTACGGCTCCCAAATGGGCTACGCCCGGATGATCGACGATGCCCATGCGGCCTGGGACCTGCTGTGGTCCGACCTCGGAGACGTCCTCTACGAGCCGACCGGGACGCTGGCGCTCACCGGCAACGGCGCGGACTGGGCGGAACGCTCGGCTGCCGCCCTGTCTTCGATCGGCCGGCCGATGACCGAGCTGTCGCTGGCCGAACTACCGCGCCGCTTCCCGCTGCTCGACACCAAGGGGCTCGAGCGCGCCTTCTGGATCGACACGGGCGGCGTGCTGCTGGCACAGGACATCGTTGCCGCGCTGGTGCGCCATCTCGGCGCGAGGGCCGGCGTGCGGCTCCACGCCAGCACGCCCGTGCGTTCCGTCGATCCCGAACAGGGCCGGGTCGTCAGCCAGGCCGGCGCGGTCCATGACGGCGACGTGGTGGTGGTGGCGGCCGGTGCCTGGGCGCCGCGCCTTCTCCCCGCCCTCACCTCGCGCGTCGTGCCCTCTCGCCAAGTTGTGCTGTATTTCGATCTGCCGGCCGAACAGCGCACCGCCTGGGCGAAGGGGCCGATGATCATCGAGAAGACGGGAGACGTCGGGCTCTATCTGGTGCCGCCCGTCCGCGGGCGCGGCCTGAAAGTCGGCGACCACGAATTCAGCCGCGCCGGCGACCCTGCTGCAGGTCGCGAGGCGGAGGAAAGCGAAATGAGCGCCCTGCTCGACCGCTGTCGCAGCCTGCTCAGGGGCTTCGACCGCTGGGGTATCCGCACGCTCAAGGTCTGCTTCTACAGCGTGACCGACGACGAGCGCTTCATCGTCGAAAAGGCGGGCGCCAAGGGTCGGGCCATGTCCCCCTGTTCCGGGCACGGCTTCAAGTTCGGCGCCCTCATGGGTCTCGAACTCGCGCGGACCATCGCTGAGGGTCGCGACGCCGCGGCACACGCCCGCTGGGCGGCCGGTCTGGTCGGCGATGGCCCGACCTGACAAAATGCAGAAATCTAGGGAGTGAAATCGAGATGGCAACTGCCAAGCGCCGACCGTCGAAGGCCGGACCGAAGAAGGAAACCGGATTGCGCCAGGGTCTGGCCACTTACGGCGATGCAGGTTTCTCGCTGTTCCTGCGCAAGGCCTTCATCAAGGCCGGCGGCTATTCAGACGATGCGCTGGACCGGCCGATCGTCGGCATCACCAACACCTTCTCCGACTATAACCCCTGCCACGGGAACGTGCCCGACCTGATCGAGGCGGTGAAGCGCGGCGTAATGCTCGCCGGCGCGCTGCCGATGGTCTTCCCGACCGTCTCGATCCACGAGAGCTTCTCCCACCCGACCAGCATGTTCCTGCGCAATCTCATGGCGATGGACACCGAGGAGATGATCCGCGCCCAGCCCATGGATTCCGTCGTGCTGATCGGCGGTTGCGACAAGACGCTGCCGGCCCAGCTCATGGCCGCCGCCAGCGCCGACCGGCCAGCCGTCGTGCTGCCGGTGGGGCCGATGCTGGTCGGCCATTTCAAGGGCGAGGTGCTGGGAGCCTGCACCGACTGCCGGCGCCTGTGGGGCCAGTATCGCGCCGGCACCTTCTCCGAGGCGGATATCGAGCAGGTGAGCGAGCGTCTCGCCCCCACCAAGGGCACCTGCATGGTGATGGGCACCGCCAGCACGATGGGCTGCATCGTCGAGACGCTGGGCATGGGTCTGCCGACCAGCGGCTCGATTCCGGCGACACATTCCGACCGGCTGCGCATTGCCGAACAGACGGGCCGGCTCGCGGCGGAGATGGCGGTCAAGCAGGGCCCAAGGCCCAGCGAGATCATGACCAAGTCTGCCTTCCGCAACGCCCTCACCGTGCTGCAGGCGATCGGCGGCTCGACCAATGCCCTGGTGCATCTGACTGCCGTCGCGCGCCGCCTGGGGATCGAGATCGAGCTCGAGGAATTCGACGAGATCGGCCGCAACGTGCCGGTGCTGGTCGACCTCAAGCCGTCCGGCGATCACTACATGGAGCATTTCCATTGGGCGGGCGGCAACTCGCGCCTGATGAAGGAGATTCGCAAGAACCTCGATGAGACGTGCAAGACCGTCGCCGGCGAGACGCTGAAGCAGGTGATCGATGCCGCCGAGATGGTTCCGGGTCAGACGGTGATCCGCACCGCCAAGGATCCGATCAAGCCGACCGGCGGCATGGCCGTGCTGCGCGGCAATCTCGCGCCGCGCAGCACGGCCATGCCGCCGAGATGGTTCCGGGTCAGACGGTGATCCGCACCGCCAAGGATCCGATCAAGCCGACCGGCGGCATGGCCGTGCTGCGCGGCAATCTCGCGCCGCGCGGCGCCGTCATCAAGCATGCCGCCGCCTCGCCATCCCTGCTCACCCACACCGGCCGCGCCGTGGTGTTCGAATCGCTCGAGGATCTCGCGGCACGCGGCGACGATCCCGACCTCGACGTGAAGGCCGACGACATCCTGGTGCTGCGCAACGCAGGGCCCAAGGGCGCACCCGGCATGCCGGAGGCGGGGTCCTTCCCCATTCCGATGAAGCTGGCGCGGGCGGGCGTGAAGGACATGATCCGGATCTCCGATGCACGCATGAGCGGCACGGCGTTCGGCACCATCGTGCTGCACGTCGCTCCCGAGGCCGCCGTCGGCGGGCCGCTCGCCCTCGTGAAGACCGGCGACCGGATCACGCTCGACGTTCCGAAGCGGCGGCTCGAACTGCATGTCGATGCCAAGACGCTGGCGGCCCGCCGCAAGGTCTGGAAGGCGCCGCCGCCGCATCCCGGCAGCGACCGCGGCTACACAGGACTGTTCTTCAAGACCGTGCTTCAGGCCGACGAAGGTGTCGACTTCGACTTCCTTGGACCCGCGAAGTGACCGAGATCAGGCTTCCGCGCATCTCGGTCGTCGTCACGTGCTTCAACTGCCGTGATTACATCGCCGCCGCGATCCGGTCGGTGGCTCACCAGACGCTGCGCGACTTCGAGTGTGTGATCGTCGACGACGCGTCGACCGACGATTCGGTCGCGGTCGTGGAGCAGACGCTGGCGGAGCTCGCCGACTCGCGCTTCCGGCACGTCCGCCTCGACCGGAATGTCGGGCAGACTGGCGCCACGCGCCGCGGGCTTGCCGAAACGAACGCGATGTTCGTCTGCTTCCTCGACTCCGACGACCTGTGGAACCCGGATTTCCTCGAGCGCCATCTCGCCGCGCACCTGAACGAGAGCTACGCGGTGGGCTTCACCGCGTGCAACGCGCGTCTGATCAACGGACAGGACGAGCTGATCGCCGGCGGCATGTACTGGTTCGGCAAGGATCGTGCCCAAGCCGACCGCGACCAGGCTTTTGCTCCACTCGATGCAAGCCGAGTCCCCGCGCTCGACGTGACGCGCGCTACGGCCGACTGGCAGGGCCATACGCCCTATCGTCTCTATACCAAACGGGTGGTGCACTGGGTCTGGGTGAGCACGTCGTCGATGATGTTTCGGCGCTCGCTGATCAACCTCGTCTTCCCCGAGGATGACGAGGCGTTCCGCCTGCACATGGACTTCTATGTCGTCGTCATGGCGCAGATGGTGGCCGGTTCTCTGCTGATCGATGACGCGCTGTACTCCTATCGCCTTCACGGCCGCAACGGTGCCGCAGACAATCCCGTCCTGGGCGGACGGCTCCATCTGTCGAGCCGCAACTGGGGTAACACCTACTCGAGCATGCTGGACCGCATGCTCTCGGCCATGATTCGTGACGAGGATCGTTTCGTGACGGCACTGGGCGATCGCCAGTACCGGCGCATGGTCCTGCGAATGCGAGCCGCCCGCACCAATCCCCTGGTGGGCCTGGCTCTCACGATCCGGAGTTGGTTGATCTAGCAGAACTCCTGCTTCATTCTTACCCGCGGATGATCCCGGAACGGGTGGGACGTGGGGAGATTCATCGTGAACTGGTTCCGACGGAGCGCGAGCCTCGTCGCTCTTCTGCTTGGCGGCAGCCTGGGTGCCGTCGTGGCGGACGGGCGCCCGGCTCTCGCCCAGGCCTCGGCTGTTTCGGCTGCGGACGAGGCCGAGTATGACGCGGCCTTCCAGGAAATGCTCCAGAAGCCGTCCGATCTCGACGTGCTCTTCAAGTTCGCAACGATCGCGGCGAAGACCGGCGATCTCGAAGGCGCCATCTCCGCGCTCGAACGGATGCTGGTCGTGGATCCGGACCTGCCGCGAGTCCGACTCGAGCTCGGCGTCCTCTACTATCGCCTGGGTTCGTTCGAAGTCGCACGAACCTATTTCGAAATGACCCTCAAGTCGGCTGCGCTTCCTCCCGACGTCAAGGCCCGCGCCGAGCAGTTCCTCGCGGAGTCGGAGAAGCGCCTGGCCAAGTCGCGGTTCAGCGGCGAGGCTTTTGCCGGCATGCGTTATCAATCGAACGCAAATCTCGGTCCACCGACCTCCAGCGTGCGCCTGTTCGGGCAGACGGCCAATCTGAACCAGGCCGGACTGGGTACGGCCGACTGGGGTCTCGTCACCTCGGGCTTCGTCCGTCACACCTACGACCTCGGCCAGAACAACCGCGGGCAGCTCGAAACCCAGCTCTCGGGCTATCTCAACCGGCAGTTCCAGATCCAGGCGGCCAACGTCTCCATCCTCGACCTGACGTCCGGCCCGCGCTTCCAGGCTTTCCAGGGCATTTTTCAGGATGTCAGCCTGAAGCCGTTCGGAACGGCGGGATACATCTGGGTGAACGACGTTCCGTACTACGGCAGCTTCGGGTCCGGCCTCGAAGTGGGCACACTGCTGTCGGACAAGCTGCGCAACACGACGAACTTCACCTGGCGGCGGCAGATGTACCAGAACAGCTGGTACCTCCCCACCAACAACCAGTTCACCGGCACCGAGTACTCGGCCAATACGACGTTCCAGTACCTGGTGAACGAAGGGTTGATGCTCTACGCCAACGGCAACCTGCAGCGCTACCAGACCGACAGCACCCCCTGGCAGAACTACATGCTGTACGGGGCCGGGGGCGGCATGTCCTTTTCCTTCACCGACCCCCTGTTCAAGAGCGAGATGCCCTGGAGCATCAGCCTGTTTGCGAACGTGCAGTGGTGGTACTATGACCAGCCCGATGCCGTCGTGGATCCGTCCGTTACCAGACAACAGACGGACACGATCCTGAATATAACCCTGTCCGTTCCCTTCGATCAGCGGACGATGTTCACCGTATCGGGCGGACGGTTCGTCAGATCGTCGGACATCCCCAACTACGCGTTCACCAACAACAGTGCGCTCATCGGAGTAACCTGGCGCTTCTAGCGCCGCTCAGGAGATCACAGTGTCCACCAGACTTCCCGGCGCGAACCTGTCCCTGCTCACCGCCGCTCTTTTCGCAGCGGGTACCTGCTTTCTCCCGGTCGCCGCGACGGCGAAAGTCGGCGTCACCTCGGCGGCGGAGGGCGATCCGCGAGGCAAGCCGCCCAGCGAAGTCGAGCGCGTCTTACGCGTCGGCGTCGACGTCCAGGCGAACGAGGTGATCACGACACAGGCCAACGACCGCGCCCATCTGATGTTCCTCGACGGCACCTCGCTGTCGGTCGGTCCGAACGCACAGCTCACGATCGACAAATTCGTCTACGATCCAGCGACCAAGACCGGCGACCTCGCCATCAACGCCAGCAAGGGCGTGTTCCGGCTGGTCGGAGGCAAGATCAGCAAGACCAACGCCATCAACGTGACGACCCCGTCGAGCACGATCGGCATCCGCGGCGGCATCAGCATCTTCAACGTCGACCAGAAGGAGACGACGTCGATCTTCGTCTTCGGCATCAGCATGACGGTGGGTGCCGGCGGCAAGCTCGAGATCGTGACGCGTCCCGGTTTCCAGGTGACGACCCTGTTCGGTGCCCTGCCAGGCCTCGCCGTCGCGGTTCCCCCCGGCGCGTTGAGCGGCTTTCTCGCCCAACTCGAAGGCAGCAAGGGCGGCGGACAGACGGGCGGCGCCGATCAGGCCGCGCAGAATTCCGGCTTCTCGAACGCCAATTCCGGTCAGGGATCCGGCAACACTCTGGGGAACCGCTTCGGCAGCGGACCGGGACCGCGGAATGCCAATCCGAGCAACATCGTGACCAACGCGCTCAGCAATGCGTTCGAGACCGCGCCGTCGAACCGGCCCGAGCTGCCGGAGATCGTGTCCAAGGCAAACCAGTCACAGCAGACGATCACCTACAACGGCGTCATGGGCGGTCTCGTCAGGAACAACGGCCACTACTCCTTCGGCACGGGTACCTATCAGCAGGTCTGGTCGATGGGGTCGAACAGCGGCACCACCACCGCGAATTTCAACAACAGCAGCTACAGCGGAACGACGACCCGCACCGGCAACTACGGCTTCCAGGCAACCATGCCGACGACCAATCCCAACACGCCGGGCCGCACGATGAACATGAACGGTGCCTTCATCGGCCAGGGCTATCCCAATCTCCAGGCTGGAACCTTCTCGGTGAATGGTCCGAACTATCAGGCGGGCGGGGTCTTCGCAGGCCAGAAGGCGGGTCCAAACCCGGGCCCCGGTCACTGACGCGCTCGCCTCAGCCGGTCCTGTCCGCCATGAAGTCCGCAATGGCGCCGATATCGTCTCGATGGAACCAGGGTAAGTCGGTGTCGGTCGGCTGAAAGTCGGCCGCCACCGCCACGATGGCGGGATCGCCCGGCGCCAGCGGGGTGGCCTCCGGCGAGGCACGCACTTCGATCTTGAGGTGCGGTTCGTGCTTGTAGCCTTCGATCAGCACAAGATCCGCAGGCGAGAGTCGGGCCAGAACCTCCGAGATCGACGGCTCCGGCGTCTCGCGCATGATCGCGTAGCGCCGGCCGCCCACGAGGGCGACTTCGCCGGCGCCGGCGGCGCGATGACGATATGAATCCGTTCCCTCGCGGTCGATGTCGATGTCGTGATGGGCATGCTTGATCGTCGATACGCGCCACCCGCGGCGCACGAACTCGGCCACCAGACGCTCGGTCAGCGTCGTCTTGCCGGCGTTCTTCCAGCCGGTGACCCCGAAGATGCGCCGTGCACTCATGCGACGATCCGCTCCGCATGGGCATAGACGGTGAGACGCCCCTCGCGCACGAAAGCCGCCAGAGCGACGCCAGCCTGCTCCGCCGTTTCGATGGCGAGCGACGTCGGGGCAGATACCGCCGCGATGGCCGAGGCCCCGATTACCGCCGCCTTCTGGACCATCTCGTAGGAGCAGCGGCTGGTCACGACGACAAAGCCGCCGGGCGCCGCGCCGCCGCTCCGTGCCAATGCGCCGGCCAATTTGTCGAGCGCATTGTGACGGCCGACATCCTCGCGCACGGCGACGAGAGCGCCATCCGGCGATGCCCAGCCCGCGGCATGCGTGCCGCCGTTGTCCGCGTTGATCCTCTGGTGCTCGGGCAACCCCGCCATCGCCCGTTCGATCGCACGCTGCGCCACGGGCTGTGGGTTCGAGACCGCCGTCACGGGGCGCAGCGCTGCCGCCAGGCTGTCCACTCCACACAGGCCACAGCCCGTGCGTCCCGCGAGGCTGCGCCGCCTCTCCCGCAGAGCCATCATCCGTTGAGCGGCAATCTCGAGCCTGACCTCGATCCCGCCTCCGACGGCCTCGACTTCGATGTCGTAGACTTCCGGCGGCCGCTCGACGATCCGCTCGGTGAGGGAAAAGCCGAGGGCAAAGTCTTCCAGGTCGCACGGGGTGGCCATCATCACGGCATGGCTCAGTCCGTTGTAGACCAGCGCCACCGCCACTTCCTCGGCCACCGTCTCCTCCCGTGCTTCGCCGCCGCCGACGCCGAGGCGCCGAGCGGGACGGCGAACCGAGCCCCCACCGTTCATGCCGTGGTCTCCTCGATACGCAGCTGCCGCCCTTCGCGGTCGAAGAACAGGCCGCGATTGAGGACCAGAGGATCGGCCTTCACGTCGGCCTCGACCTCCTTCAGCTTGCGCGCAGCCACCGGGTCTGGCAGCGGGCCGCCGTCGTGGCCGAGACCGACGAAGAAGGCGACGCCGTCCCATGGTGCCCCCGCGCCGTCGAGCAGCGCCCGCATCTCCGACCACGTCATCTCGGCGCCGATGAGATGGGCGTAGCTCGATCGAACGGGCATGGCGCTGGAGGACGTGATGCGCACCAGCAGGATGAAGATCGTGAACGGGCCGGTGTCGGCAAACTGAGCGACCAGCCAATGCTCGAAGTCGGTTCTCATCGCGCCCTAGAATTCGACCACGGGGGTAGGCGGTACATAGCGGTCGAACACCTGCAGGAAGGGCTCGCCGCGCTCGGCCTCGTACCACGCCTCGAAGGCCCGGAAGGCCGCGATTGGATCGGCGATCACCGGCGGCTCCGCCGGCCCGCCCGCTTCCGGTCCCTGGGGATGAGCGCCCGCATGCAACGCCTCGGCAATCGGCCGCAGCCAGTCGAGCAGCGGCCGCGCGCCCTCGCCCAGCTCGGCAAGACCGTTCTCGATCCAGCCGATGTCTCGGAACAACGCTTCGAGCTGGCGTTCCACCGCACGATCGCGATCGGGTTCCAGCGCGGCGACCCTCGCCATGTCAGAGAGTGCACTGAGGCGCCGCCACGCGAAGGTGCGCGCCCGCTCGGCTTCCCTGATCTGGGCTTCGACGGAGGCCCGCACCTGCCGCTCGGCCGTTTCGGCGGCGGTGCAATCGGCCTGGAGGCGTGCGATCAGGGAGTCTGCGGCGGATGGCATGCCGGGAGTTGACCCGACCGGCTCGACCGCCGCAAGCCTCCCGGCTTGCTCCTTTACTTGGCGTACTTGAGTTCGACCTCGGCGACGCCGGCAGCGACGTTCAGCCCAACGCTACCCTCGACGCTGACGGGCTGCAGGGTGATCTGGCCGCTTCCGCCGCCCAGCAGGACGTTGGCGCCGACACCGCCGCCCACGGTAGCCTGCGCCGTCGCGCCTGCGTAGGCGCCCGCCAGAGCCCCCGGCGCAATGCTGCCCGGCGCGAACACCAGCCAGACGATCTGCGATTCCTTGGTGAAGCCGATATCGACGCCGTAGCGCTTGATGGCGCCCGTGTACTTCTCGCCGACACCGTCGGTGCGGGCGAAGATGCAGTCGAGATCCTTCGATGAGCCGAAGACGAAGCCCATGCCACCGGCGACCTTGCAGGTGAGCGAGCCGACATTCGCGCCGGTCCTGCCGGTCGCCTGGGACGTGCCCGGCGCGGCCGGAGTCTGTGCCTGGGCGCCAGCGCCAAGGATGGCCACGAGGGTAGCGGCGGCAGTCGTCGTCAGTGTGTGTCGAAGCATGTCGGCATCCTTTCCGGTTGTTACGGTCAGTCGTCCTTCTTCGCTCGCTCGATGGCCTCGAGAATCTCGGTGAGGCCAACGTAGTAGACCACTCCCTGCTTGTGCATCTCATGCCGGACGGTCCGGATGAGGCCGGCCTTCCGGATCATGAGATTGGCCAGCGCAATCTTTGCATCCTCGTCGTTGGTCAAGTCTCCCTCGGTCGACATCCTAGTTGTATTGCCCCCGGGCCTTGAGCACGAAACCCGTCGCCCTGAATTCGGAATCCTGCCGGATCGCCGCCGTCACGGTCGGGTCGTTGTGCGGGTTGCTGCTCGCGATCAGCGCATTCGTCTCAGCCGTACAGTTTGCACTTACGGTACGTCCCACACTGGATGCGTCGGAACCGTCGACGGCATACGAGGCGGCGTGCTTCACGAGGCAAGCGTCCCGTGCATCGTACGACTGCTTGACCGTTCGCACGGTCCACGGCTCGGAATACTGCGAATTCACCGAACACGCCGCCAGCGACAGCAGGGCGACGAAGATCAAAGTACGCATCGGTCGTCTGGACTCCGAAGATCCGAAGAGTTGGCGGAAGAGAGTGGGAGTCGAACCCACTAAGAACCGGCTAACGGCCCTCTCTGGCTTTGAAGGCCAGCCGCCCCACCGGGAGCGCTTCCCCTCCGGGGCGGATGATTCACCAGAACCGGCCCCCTGTCACGTCCGTGCTAGGATGAATTCCCCAAGGAATTCAAGATCATGACCATCGAACTCAAATACATCATCGCAAACGTCTCCGACCTTCCCGCCGCAGTGGCCTTCTGGCGCGACACGGTCGGCCTGAAGCTCAAGTTCGAGACCCCGGAATGGGCGGAATTCGATACCGGTCCCACCCGCCTGGCGCTTCAGCCAGCATCGGCGGCAAATCCGGCAGGGACATGGCAGCCGGGACTGCGCGTTTCCGACCTCGCCGCCACGCGGAAAGAACTGTCCGCACGCGGCGTGAATGTCGGCGGCGCGCCGCATGAGGAACACGGTTTCCTTCTGTCCCTTTTTGCTGGCCCGGACGGAGCGCCTGTCAGCCTGAGCGGGCCCGTCTCTAAGCCATAGGGGGCGGACCGTACTGACCCGCCTTCTGCGGCACCGCGCGGCGCAGGTCGCCGCGGCGGATCGTGATGCCGTGGCGGTCGAAGAATTCGAGGATCTGGATGGCGAGCTTGCGGCCGTTGTCGAGCCGGTCGCGAAACTCGGCCGCCGTGAAGTCGTGGCCGAAGCCGTTCACGATGGCGACCATCTCGGCCAGCACCGGGCGCAGGAAGAAATGATCGGGCGCCACCTCGACGACCCGCCCAAGCTTGGACAGGCGCTGCAAAAGCCGTCGCGTGTCGGTCTCGGTGGCGCCGTAGGCCTGGGCGAAATCCCGGACCCGTGGCGGCTTGAAACGATCGCGCGTCATATCCGCCGAGATTTTCTGCCACAGCGCCTCGTCGCGCGCACCGAGCTTCAGCGAATGACCGGGCAGCCTTAGGAACGCGCCGTCGACCAGGACGGTTTTCGCGCGGATCTCCTGGTCGAGCAGCGTCTTGAATACCGCTGCCGGCCACCGACGCTTTAGCGTGATCCGCAGCCGCTCGGCCTGGAGGCCGGGCGCATCGGCCTTGGTCTCGTGAAACGCCTTCAACGTCTCGACGATATCCTTTCGGGCGGCCTCCAGCGTCTCCGAGAGGAAGCCGAATCCATCGAGCGCCTGTCCACCGGCTGCCTGGAGCAAGACCCCCACCTCACCGGGTCGGAGATTGCGGGCGAGACCGAATCTCGCGAGGTCGACATAGCCGCTCTCCAGCCGCAACAACCTCTGCATGACGTCGGCATCCCCGAACGCGAGCGCCGCCAGTTCCGCCAACCGTCGCTCGGCGCGGCGGTTGCGCGGGGGGCCGAACGGATCGATCACCGATCCTCCCGCCATCGTGCGCGTCGCCGATGGATCGCGAAGGATGACCCTGTCGCCCGACAGCGCACCGACTTTCTCGTCGAGCACGATCTGGGCGAGCGCCGCGTCGCCGGGTGCAAGCCTCTCGCCCTCGAGCAGGGCCACCCGTCCCATCACATGGGCAGAGCCCAGGTGAACATGGACCGGCGACCAGTGCTTCAGGGGCTGCGCTTCCGAGGCGAGCAGGTTCAACCGGACGTCGATCCGGTCGGTGGGCGCGTGGAGTTCCGGCCCGACCACCCATTCGCCGCGCTTGATCGCTTCTTTCGAGAGCCTGGGCCCGGCGAGATTGAGCGCACAGCGCTCGCCCGCGCGTCCGATCTCCGCGGGTCGGTTCTGGGCATGCAATGAGCGCACCCGCGCCTCGATGCCGGACGGCGTCAGCAGCAGCCGGTCGTCGACCCTGATCTCGCCGGCATGGACGGTGCCGGTCACCACGACACCCGCCCCGGACAGGAGAAAGCAGCGATCGACCGCGAGACGTGCGAAGCCCGCGGCGCCCTTGCCGCTCTCGCCCAGCACCAGGAGCTTCTCCTTGAGTTCGTCGATGCCCTGCCCCGTGACCGCCGAGACAGGCACGATCTCCGCGCCGCGCAACGACGTCGTCCCCAGCAGGGTCTCGATCTCGGCCATCCGCTCGAGGAGCTGGTCGTCGTTCGCCAGATCGGACTTGGTGAGGGCCACGAGGCCGCGATCGAGGCCGAGCAGATCGAGGATCTGCAGATGCTCCACGGTCTGGGGCTTGATGCCCTCCGCGGCCGAAACGACGAGCAGCGCCGCATCGATGCCCGTGGCGCCGGCCAGCATGTTGTGCACAAACCGCTCGTGCCCGGGCACGTCGACGAAGCCGAGCTGACGGCCGTCGCCGAGATCGCTGTAGGCATAGCCGAGGTCGATGGTGATGCCGCGCGCCTTCTCCTCCTTGAGGCGGTCGGCATCGACACCGGTCAGTGCCTTCACCAGGGCGGTCTTGCCATGATCGATGTGGCCCGCCGTTCCGACGATCATGTCAAAGGCTCCTCGGCCCGGCGTTCCGCCTCGGCCCGCTGCGACGGCTTGGCGTGGGCGCGCGCTTCCTTCAGGAAGCCTGCCGCCAGCTCGCCCGCCCCGCCCATTTCTGCCCGCCGCAGCCAGTGCAGCGCTTCCACCACGTCGCGCTCGACGCCCTTGCCGGCGAGATGGGCGGCCCCCAGCATCGCCTGCGCCTCGGCCTGTCCCAGCCTGGCGGCGCGCTGCCACCATTCAGCGGCTGCAGCCGCATCGCGTTCGACACCCAGCGCGTTGTGATGGATATCGCCCAGCCGGGCCATGGCCGCCGCGCTGCCGCGGGCAGCCGCCTTCTCGGCCCAGAGCCGAGCACCAGCGTAATCCTGCGGGCACCCCCCGCCCACCAACTTCATCCACGACAGCATGTCCTGCGCCTCGGGATCGTCCTGGACTGCAGCGGCTTCATAGAGTCGCGCAGCCTCGGCATGGTCCTGCGGCACGCCCCAGCCTTCATAGTGGCAAAGCGCGAGATTGCGCAGGCCGCCCGCATCGCACTGCTCTGCCGCCCGTCGGAGCCAGTCGATCGCCTTGGCTTGATCCCGTTCGACACCTCGGCCCTGAAGAAACGCCGCGCCCATGTTGCTCTGCGCCCGCGCATTGCCTTCGTGGGCGAGTGGCGCCCACAGGTCGAGCGCTAAGCCATAGTGCCCGGCTTGCCACGCGGCCAGTGCCTCCGCCATCCGCTGGTCCACCGGCGGTTTGCGATCGACGAGCCTAGTCAGCCAGGACATGGAGCTTGTCCAGCTGCGCGAAGAAGGCGGGCTCGTCATCGAGGGTTCTGAGATCGAAGTAGAGCGCGCCGTCGCTGATGCGCCCGATTACCGGAATCGGCAGGCGGCGGAAGCGATCGGCGATGCGGTCGAGCCCCTTTGCCTTGATCGCGATCGCGAACGACGGCAGCAGGTCGACCGGCAGCGCCCCTGAACCGATCTGTCCCCGTACGTCCGCGATGCTCACCGCCGCGTCCGCGCCAAGTGCGGCCCGTACCGCCGGCAGCAGCCGCTCCGCCGCGTCGCGGATTTCCGCGGCCGGCCGCGAGAGGGCGCGTATCGTGGGCAGTCGCCGGGCGAGCCGGCCGGGATCGGCGTACAGACGAAGCGTGGCTTCGAGCGCCGCCAGACGCACCTTGTCGAGGCGCAGCGCCCGCTTCATGGGGTTGCGGGCGATCCTCTCGATCAACGACTTGCGCCCCACGACAAGTCCCGCCTGCGGTCCACCCAGCAACTTGTCGCCGGAGAAAGTCACCACATCGACACCCGAAGCTACCGCCTCGCGCGCCGTCGGCTCATGGGGCAGCCCCCAGGTTTCGAGGTCGGCCAGGGTGCCGCTGCCGAGATCCTCGATCATCACGACGCCTTTCTCGCGCGCCAGCGGCGCGAGTTCGGCGGCCGATACCGACTTGGTGAAGCCCTGGATCGCGTAGTTCGAGGGATGGACCTTCATGATGGCGGCGGTGTCGGGACCGATTGCCGCCGCATAGTCCTTGAGATGGGTGCGGTTGGTCGTGCCGACCTCGACCAGGCGGCAGCCGGCGCGCGCCATGATGTCGGGAATGCGGAACGCACCGCCGATCTCGATCAGCTCGCCCCGCGAGACGATCACCTCGCGACCGGCCGCAAGCTCGCTCAGCACCAGGAGAACCGCGGCGGCATTGTTGTTGACCGCCGTTGCCGCCTCGGCGCCGGTCAACCGGCAAAGCCAGGGCGCGATGTGATCGTCGCGTTCGCCGCGCGCTCCGCCGTCGAGGTCGTATTCGAGAGTCGTCGGCGATCGCATCGCCTCGACCGCAGCCGCAATCGCTTCCTCGGCCAGGACAGCACGACCGAGGTTGGTGTGGAGGACGGTACCGGTCAGATTGAACACGCGGCGCTGCGACGATCGCAGGAAGCGCTCGAGTCGCGCCGAACACCAGCGGACGCAGGTGGCTTCGTCGGCGACCTCCGGCGTTCCCCTGCGCTCGTCGACCCACGCGCGCAGCGCTTCGACTACCAGAGTGCGACCGGCGCGCTCGATCAACGGCGCGACGGTCGGCCAGGAGGCCATACGGTCGATCGACAGAGGACGGGTTTGGGCGGCGCCTTCGGCGCGGTCGGCACGCGACACGGTATCGTTCCTACCAGAGAAAGGCCGCACTTCTCTCGGCCGCCGACGAACATGGCGCAGGCCCCGCGGCCGATCAATCAATTCTCCGGCGGCTCCATGATGCCCAGCACGAATGGATTGGGGACGCGGGAGAACCCCTCCTCGCCGACCAGCACATCGAGGCCGAGGGAGGCCAGGTCGTCAGCCAGTGGCTCCAGCGCTCGCGCCTTCTCGATGTAGAAGACCTTCGAGTAACCCCGGCACGCCTCGCAGCATTCGGCCCGGAGATACGAGGTGCCGGCCAGATTGCGGAACGAGATCTTGTCGGTGCTGCCGCAGTGCACGCAGCGCACGCGCGTGTAGCGCCACGACGTCGCGCACAGCGAACAGTGGAGATGGCGGTGTCCGAACTTCGTACCGCCCGGCGAGATGAGACCTGACACTGGCGGCGAACCGCAGGCGGGGCAGTCGCCACTCTCCTCGACCGTGAGGTCTGCGGGATCGAGCAGCGCCGCCATGCGGGTCCAGACGACCTGAAGCGCCGCCGCGACGAACACCACCTGCGCCGCCTCCCCCGCCGCGACGTCTCCCCCGAGGAAGCCGTCCGCGAGCGCCTCCAGCGCGGCGGAATCGGCCTGCAGCAGGGCCTCGCGGGCCGCACGGGCAGCTTCGGGCAGCACCGTATCGTCGAGCGCCTCGAGAATGCGCGACAGCGCAACCCGCCAGCTTTCGTCGCGCGGCCGGATCGAGGGATCGAGGGGCGCGCGCCGCACCAGCCGCGCCTTGCCGATCTCGGCGGTACCGGGCAGCGAGCCCGGCGGCAGCCCTTGCAGCGCCACATGCTGCGCCGTCACGAGCGCCGCGATCAGCCGCAGGAAGCCTTCGAGATCGTGCCCCGGGGCCAGCGCCTCCAGCCGCGCCGCGCGCCGCTGGAACAGGGTCGACAAGTCGGGAACGCGGATCCTCGCACCCTCGGCGGCAGCGCCGAGGATGTTCTCGCCGAAGGAAGATGCGAGATTTTCGGGGCCGGAACTCAGGACTTGCCGACTTCCTGGCGGAACCATTTGCGGTGATGCTTCCACGCCCAGCCGCCGCTGACCGAGCCGCGGGTCATGGCGCTCAGCGTACCCTTGACCCAGATGGCGGCGTAGACGTGCACGATCCAGATCAGGATGGCGCCGATCGCGCAAAGCGCATGGACCACCGCCGAGAGGCGTTTCTGATCGATCGTCGTGTACGAGAAGAAGTAGGTGTCCCACAGCACGAAGCCGCTACCGAGCAGCAGCAGGATCAGGATCGACTGCCCCCAGAAGACGAGCTTCTGGCCGGCATTGTACTTTCCGACCTCGGGCAGCGCCTCCTCCCTGTCGTTGATCACCGCGCCGAGGTTCTTCATCCAGACCGAGTCGTCACGATTCCAGAGGTTGAGCGTGAAGAAGCGCAGGAACAGGCCGAGGAAGCTGATGGCGAGGACAACGCCGATCCACGGGTGGATGGCGCGCGTGATCTGGCCGCCGCCGAACAGGTAGGTGAGGAAGTAGAGCGAGGGGTGGAATAGCGCCATGCCGCTGAGCGCCAGCAGGATCAACGACACCGCGGTGATCCAGTGATTGATGCGAGCCGCCGTCGTATAGCGGCTCACCGGCTTGGCGTGTGCACTCATGCCCGGTCGCTCCCGGCCAGTTCTGCCGCCTTCTCCTCGTCATGCTCCGTGACGCGGTTGGGGCCCTTGGTGGCGTAGTGCATGAGGCCGAAGGCGCCGGCGAAGGCGATGGCCGCCAACGACAGCGGCTTCATCACGCCCTTCCAGATGCCGACCAGCGGACTGATGTGCGGATTGTCGGGCAGGCCGGCATAAAGCGACGGCTTGTCGGCATGCTGCAACACGTACATGACGTGCGTGCCGTTCACGCCCGGTGGATTGTAGAGGCCGGCATTCTGGTAGCCGCGCGACTTCAGGTCGTCGATGCGCTTGCCGGCATGGGCGATCATGTCTTCCTTGGTGCCGAAGTAGATCGCCTGCGTCGGACAGGACTTGGCGCAGGCCGGTGCCTGGCCGACCACCACCCGATCGGAGCACAGGGTGCACTTGTAGGCTTTGCTCGTGACCTGCGAGATGCGCGGAATGTTGAAGGGGCAGCCCTTCACGCAGTAGCCGCAACCGATGCAGTTGTCGGAGATGAAGTCGACGATGCCGTTGGTGTACTGGACGATGGCCCCCGGGGCCGGGCAGGCCTTGAGGCATCCCGGATCGTCGCAATGCATGCAGCCGTCCTTGCGGATCAGCCATTCGAGATCGTCGCCGTTTTCGTATTCGGTGTAGCGCATCACCGTCCACGACGCCGTCGTGAGATCGGTCGGGTTGTTGTAGGTGCCGTCGGTGTACCCGATCGGCTGGTCGAGCTGGTTCCACTCCAGACAGGCGGTCTGGCAGGCCTTGCAGCCGATGCACTTGCTGACGTCGATCAGCTTGGCTACCGGCACCGCGGCTTTCGCGCCCGCGGCCGGCGGCGGCACGCTGGAGGCCGACCGGCGGCGGAGATCGAGGGCTTGCATCACGGACATCTCACCCTCCCCGATCAGGACACGGCCGGCTGCGAAGCCGGCGGGGCGGTCTTCTTCACGTCGACCAGGAACGCCTTGTACTCCGGCGTATTGGTGCTGGCGTCGCCTACCGGCGGCGTCAGCGTGTTGAGCGGATAGGATTTCCGCGCGAGGCCGACGAAGCCGAAGTGAATGGGCAGGCCGATCACGTCGCAGGGCTTGCCGTCGACCACGATCGGCCGGAAGCGCTTGGACACCGAGGCCTTGGCCTTGATCATGCCGCGCTGGCTCGACACCTCGACCCAGTCGCCGTTCCTGATACCCTTCGCCTTGGCCAGGCGCTCGCCCATCTCGACGAACATCTCCGGCTGGACCACGGCATTGTCGTGCACATTCTTGGTCCAATAATGGAAGTGCTCGGCGAGGCGATAGGAGGTCGCCACGATCGGGAACTTGTCCGGCGTGCCGAACGACTTCGCGTCCGCCGCGAACACCCGGACCACCGGATTGGTGTTGATCTTGGGGTGCAGCGGATTGGCGATGTAGGCGTCCATCGGCTCGTAGTGTTCGGGGAACGGCCCATCCGGCATGGCGGCGCGCGAGAAGAGCCGCGCCGTGCCCTCCTGGTTCATGATGAACGGTCCGACCGCCTTGTCGGGCGCCACCGTCGGGGCATAGTCCGGCACGTCCGGACCGACCCAGCGCGAGCCGTTCCACGTGATGTACTTCTTGCGCTCGCTCCAGGCCTTGCCGTCGGGATCGGCCGAGGCACGGTTGTAGAGGACGCGCCGGTTGGCGGGCCAGGAGAAGCCCCAGTTCGGATGGACGCCGAGCCCGCTCGGGTCGCTGGCGTCGCGCCGCATCGACATGTTGCCGGCCTCGGTATAGACGCCGGTGTAGATCCAGCATCCGCCCGAGGTCTTGCCGTCGTCGCGCATCACGGCGAATCCCGGCAGCAACTGGCCTGCCTTCAGCATCACCTTGGTCGGATCGGCCGGATCGGGCAGGTCCTCCAACGCATAGCCGTTGATCTCCTTCAGGAGTTCGACCGGCTCCGGATGCGCGGGCTTGGCGTAGTTCCAGGTCGTATTGAGGATCGGATCGGGGAAGGCGCCGCCTTCCTTCGCGTAGAGCGCGCGCAGGCGGCTGTGCAGCTCCGCCATGATCTGGATGTCGCCGCGCGATTCGCCCGGACCTTCCACCGACTTCCAATGCCACTGGATCACGCGGCTGGAGTTGGTGAATGTCCCCTCGTCCTCGGCATAGGCCGTGGTCGGAAGCTGGAAGACCTCGGTCTGGATCGCCTTTGGATCGACTTTGTTGAACTCGCCGTGATTTTCCCAGAAGCGCCCCGTCTCGGTCTCGAGCGGATCCATGATGACGAGCCATTTGAGCTTTGAGAGTCCTGCCTGGACCTTGGCCTTGTTGGGGGCCGCCATCATGACGTTCAGGCCCTGGCAGAACAGGCCGTTCATCTGGCCGCCCGCCATCATGTCGACGATCTTGAGAACGTCGTAGGCGGTGTCGAACTTGGGCAGGTAATCGTATGCCCAGTCGTTGTCCTTGGTCGCCGCCGCGCCGAACAGGCTCTTCTGCTGGCTGACGAAGAACTTCCCGTAGTTCTGCCAGAAGCTGGTCTGGCCGGGGCGGATGGGCTTGAAGGCACGCGCCTTCATGTAGTCGGCGTAGGTCGGCTCGCGCTCGCTGGGCAGCACGAGGTATCCCGGCGTCGAGGTCGTCAACAGCCCGAAGTCGGTGATGCCCTGCACGTTCGAATGGCCGCGCAACGCATTCACGCCGCCGCCCGGGACGCCCATGTTGCCCAGCAGCAGCTGGATCATGGCCATGCTGCGGATGTTCTGCGCGCCGGTCGTGTGCTGGGTCCAGCCCAGCGCATAGAGCGACGTCATCGAGCGCTCGCCGTTCGCGGTCGTCGCGATCAGCTCGCAGACCTTCAGGAACTTGTCCCGGGGCGTGCCGCAGATCCGTTCGACCATTTCCGGCGTGTAGCGCTCGACATGGGCCTTCAGCAGGTTGATGGCACAGCGCGGGTTCTGCAGGGTCTCGTCGACCTTCGCCATCCCCTGCTCGTCGAACTCGTACTCCCAGGAGGACCGATCGACGTAGCTCTTGCGGGCGTCGTCGTAGCCTGTGAACAGCCCGTCCTCGAACTTGAAGCCTTCCTTCACGATGTAGGAGGCGTTGGTGTAGGCGGCGACGTACTTCTGGTGGATCTTGCCGTTACCCAGCAGGTACCGCATCACGCCGGAGAGGAAGGCGATGTCGGTGCCCGGCCGGATCGGCGCATAGAGGTCCGAGACCGCGGCCGAGCGCGTGAAGCGCGGATCGACCACGATGAGTTTGGCACCGTTGTTGGCCTTGGCCTCGGTCACCCACTTGAAGCCGCACGGATGGGCTTCGGCGGCATTGCCGCCCATGATCAGAACGACATCGGCATTCTTGATGTCGTTCCACGAATTCGTCATCGCACCGCGGCCGAAGGTAGGGGCCAGACTGGCCACCGTCGGTCCGTGTCATATTCGTGCCTGGTTCTCCAGGGCCAGGATGCCGGTCGAGCGGATGGCCTTGTAGGTGAGGTAGCCCGCCTCGTTGCTGCAGGCAGAGCCGGCGAGGAAGCCGGTGCTGACCCAGCGGTTGACCGTGACACCGTCGCGATTCTTCGCGATGAAGTTCTTGTCGCGGTCTTCCTTGGCGAGCTTGGCAATGCGCTCCATCGCGAAGTCCCAACTCACGCGCTCGAACTTGTCCGAGCCGGGCTTGCGGTGCATCGGATACTGGAGGCGGTTGACGCTGTTGGCGAAGCCCAGTGACGCCGCGCCGCGCGCACAGAGCGTACCCCGGTTGATCGGGTTATCCGAATCGCCCTCGATGTGAACGACCTGCGCCTTGGCGTCCTTCGTGCCGTCGGCCGACGAGTAGACCAGCACGCCGCATCCCACGGCACAGTAGGGGCAGGTGTTGCGGGTCTCGGTCGCCTTCTCGAGCCGGAAGGGCCTCACCCCGGCGGCGAGACCTTCGCCCGCGCCCAGAAATCCCAGCGCACCAACGGAAGAGGCGGCGAGGCCGGCGGCGCTCACCTTCATGAATTGCCGACGGGTGACGGCCATGTTTCGCTCCATCCCTAGCGACGCATGCGAAGCGGTTGACCGCCCTTATTCGTCCAAATGCGTCTCGGAGAGTGAAACTCGTCAGGGACCGTGAAGCAACAGCTATTTCGGAACGATTCGGGGAACCGATATCAGAATAGGTCCCGCGGCAGGTCAGAATAGTAACATTCTTGCTCGATCGCCACCCCGAGACGGGGGAGAAGGGGGTGCGACGTTCGATTCGTTTGTTTCGTTTATTTCGTTTGTTTCGTTTATCGGCGCCGATTCCGGCTTTTCGACCGCCTGCCGACGCTTGCCCGCGCAGGCAGGCCGGGTCATCCCGGCCGGCCCTTTGTCAGGGTTTCCGCTGGAATCCCCAGGTTTGCGCCAGGATCTCGCCCATCCGGGCGGCAATGATGCGATTTCCGAGGCTCTCCTGGTCGGCATCCCGCGCGTAGTGAATGTGATCGGCGTAGATCGTCCCCTTCTCGCCGGCGAAGATCTGCGTCAGATCGTATACCGGGGCGCCGCCGTCGCGCAGGGTCATCAACCCGGTCACGATGTTCTTGTAGATGTCGCGGTAGGACAGGTCGCCGACGACGCGCTTCTCCTCCTCGGTGAGTTCCTTGCCGATCGCCGGTGCCGGCTGGATGAAGTAGGCCGACTTCACGTTGTTGTCGCGCGCCACGGCGAACGTCGCGCGCACGTATTTCTTGTAGAGTTCCAGCTGGACGTCGAAGGCGAGCTTGTAGTTGCGCTGAATGTCCTCCGGCAGGTGGAAGATGCTGTTCAGCGTCGTCTTCTTGGTCGAGGTGAAGATGTCCTTGCCCTTGGCGGCCTGCTCGATGCCCCGGATCACCATGTAGGCGGCGTGCGAATGGCCCAGGATCGGGTTGAGCGCGAGCGTGCCCGCAATCCGGCCCATGACCCAGCCGATCGCCGCATCGCCGAAATTCTCGTCCGCCACGAAGGGGTTGACGTCGAGGAAGTTGCTGAGCGGCCGCTCCAGCCGCTCGCTGAAGCCCGGCCAGAAGAAATAGTGCTCGTTGAATCCGCCGAGGACGGCCACCGCGTCGACCGAACTGGCATAGAGCGAAAACAGGATGAACGGCTGCGGCTCCTTCCAGGCACCGTCACCGCCGTTCAGCACCAGGAACGGCTTGCCGTTCGGGCTGATGTACTTGTTGTTGAGTTCTTCCTCGAGGTAGCGCGGGGCGGGCGGCCTTGCGTTCTGTCCGAGCTGCGAGGCCACGGACCCGCCGGTGAGCATCACCACATAGCGGTCGGTCGGCTTGAGAACGGGATAGTCCGGCCCGAACAGGCCGACATTGTTGACCCAGGGCATGCCGCAGGGCGGGTTCGCATGATGGACGAACGCCACGTAGGGATGCGGGAAGAGCGTATCGACGTACCGGCAGGCCGTTCCCTTGGTCGCATCGCGCACATAGGTGTTCTGGGTGCGCTCGAACAACTCCGTTGCCGGCGTGTAGCGGCCGTCTTCGAGATACATCCAGGCGATCGCCGTGACTTCGAGCGCGGCGAGCGAAAGGACGACTCCGAAAAGGATGGAGATCCAGCCGTAGATACGCTGCTTCATCTCCCCGCCCGTTACTTCCTCGTTTCCTGGATGGCCTGCCAGACGCGTTGCGGCGTCGCCGGCATCTGAAGGTTGCGCACCCCGAGCGGCCACAGCGCGTCCATGATCGCGTTCATGACGGTCGGCGTCGATCCCACGGTACCGGACTCGCCGACGCCCTTGGCGCCGATCGGATTGCTCTTGGCCGGCACCGTGTCGTCGAGCTGGTTGTTGAAGTTCGGGAAGGTCTCCGCCCGCGGCATCGCGTAATCCATGAACGAGCCGGTGACGAGCTGACCGCTCTCGCGATCGTAGACATTCTCCTCCAGCAGCGCCTGGCCGATGCCCTGGGCGCAGCCGCCATGAATCTGGCCGAACACGATCGGGCGATGCAGCGGCTTGCCGACATCGTCGACGGTCGTATAGCGCTTGAGCTCGACCATGCCGGTTTCGGGATCGATCTCCACCTCGCCGACATGCGCACCGTTGGGCCAGGCGATGCCGTCGACCGTGTTCACGTTCTCGATGAAGATGCGCTTGTCGGGCTGCTTGGCCGCCAGCTCGCCGAGACCGATGCCACGATCGGTGCCGGTGATGGTGAAGCGTCCGGCCGAATAGACGATGTCGGCCGTCGCCGCCTCGAGCGCGTCGGCGGCCAGTTCCTTGCCCTTGTCGACCAGCTTCTCGCTGCCGCTCAGCACGGCCGAGCCGCCGATATAGGCCGAGCGCGAACCCATCGAGCCGACGCCGCCGACCCGGTCGGAATCGCCCATGGCGATCTCGATCTGGGACGGGTCGATGCCGAGGAGTTCCGAGGCCAGCTGGGTGAAGCTGGTTTGCAGCCCCTGCCCCATGCCCTGGGTGCCCATCCAGATCACGACCTTGCCGTCTTCCTTCACCTCGTAGTGCGCCATCTCGTTCATGACGTTGGCCGAGGTCCATTCGACGTAGGAGGCGAGGCCCCGCCCGTAGAGCTTGCCGCGCTTCTCGGCCTCCGCCTTGCGCGCCGCGAAGCCGTCCCAGTCCGCCGCCTCGAGCGTCTTGGTCAGGAAGAGGTTGAAGTCGCCGGAATCGTACTTCTCGCCCATCGCCGTCGTGTAGGGCATCTGCGAGGGCTTCACGAAGTTGCGCCGCCGCAGTTCGGCGGGATCGATGCCGATCTGGCGCGCCGCGGTGTCCATCAGCCGCTCGAGGTTGAGGATGCATTCGGGCCGGCCGGCGCCGCGATAGGCTCCGATCGTGGCGGTGTTGGTGATGACGCAGGTGATCCGGAGATCGACCATCGGGATGTCGTAGGTGCCGGTCGTCACCTTCGGGCCGACGAACAGCGGGATGACCACGCCGCCGCGCGACGGATAGGCGCCGATGTTGGCGAAGGCCTCCATCCGCAGGCCGAGGATCCTGCCGTCCTTGTCGAAAGCCATCGAGGCCTTGTGGAACTGGTCGCGTCCCGCGGTGGTCGCGGCGAATTCCTCGCTGCGCTCGGCGCGCCAGCGCACGGGCCGCTTCAGCACCTTGGCCGCCCAGACCGCCACCGCCTCGTCCGGCTGGATGCCGACCTTCATGCCAAAGCCACCGCCGATGTCACGGACGACGACGCGCACCTTGTCCTTGGGCATCTTGAGGATGACGTCGCACAGCGTGTCGCGCGTCACCGAGGGATTCTGGCTGCCGATATGGACGATCAGCCGGTCGTTCTCCCATTCGGCCATCACCGCGCGCGGTTCCATGGCGTTCACGATCAGCCGCTGGTGCACGATGTCGAGCGAAACGATATGGGCGGCGCTCTTGAAGACCTCCTCGGCCTTGGCGTGGTCGCCGAACTTGTTGTAGCCGGCAATGTTGCCCGGGGCGCCGGCCCAGACCTGTGGCGCGTCCGGCTTCAGCGCATCCTCGATCTCGGTGACCGCCGGGAGCTGCTCGTACTCGATCTCGACCAGTTCCACGGCGTCCTGCGCCTGTTCGCGGGTGTCGGCGACGATCGCAACCACCGCCTCGCCGACATAGCGCACCACCTCATGCGCCAGCGACCGGCGCGGCGTCATCTCGGGCTTGCTGCCGTCGGCGGCCGGGAACATCGTCGGGAAGGCGAAATTGCCGACGCCCTCCTTCTCCATGTCGGCCCAGGTGTAGACCGCGACCACGCCCGGCGCCGCCTTGGCGGCCGCGGCGTCGATCTTCAGGATTTTTGCATGGGCGTCCGAACCAGGCCCATGT
>Ga0209066_10002244_pt1 | contig 23843 bp, 27 predicted proteins | sample All_14_2_FD_187198 | JGI IMG/M metagenome (GOLD analysis project Ga0209066, IMG submission 187198) | Freshwater microbial communities in response to fracking from Pennsylvania, USA - Allegheny Zone_MetaG_DW_15 (SPAdes) (version 2) ... | reverse complement strand
GGTGGCGGCGGATCAGCCGGCTTATAGGACCAGGCCTCGCGGTCGCCTTCCGGCAGGGATAGATCCTCTGCCGGCGCGTCCGGCTGGCACAGCCCGCCCAAGGTCATGCCGAGGGCGAGGGCTGCCTCACACAGGAAGCTCATGACGGGCCTCCTGCGCGACGACGACACAGGAGAAGCCCAGCAAAAGCCGTCATCACAACGGCATTGCCGAGCAATACCCAGCCCGGCCGGAACGGCTCATCCCAAAAAACTAGCAGGACGGCGGCTGGGACGACGCTCCAAACCGCGATTGCGAACACGACGGCATGCTCACTGACAGGGCGGACTATGCGCGCGCCCTTCTTGCGCTTCTGACACTCGACTGCGACGACCAGGGAGACGCCGAAAGCAATCGCCGCCAGCGTAAACCACCCGGACGGGCTTTCCATGGCGACAACGGCGATGAGAAAGAGACCCGCGCCGCCCATGTTCGCCCCGGCAACATGAACGGCGAATGGAACGTTCGGTCGAGCTGCGGCCGGGTTCAAATACCTGCCGGCCGGATCCGTCCGGAAACATTCCCTCCAGGCCAGGTACGCGCCTCCAAGAAACGGTAGCCCCATCAGCAGAAAACCGGCGGCAAACCAGTGGCTTATGTAGCAAACGGAGAACAAGGCGAACCAAACCGTCACCAGAAACATGCTGAACCACAGTTTCGCGTAAAAGGATTCATTCGGCATCGCCCGCCTCCTTCTCGCGCTTGGACGCACGGGCGGCGGCGGCTTGCTGCTCAAGAGCAAGCGTGCCCAGCACATAGAAGACGGCGGCCACGGCAGCGCATGCCCAGAGCCAGCTCATGACACGGCCCCCTCAAACTGGATGCAGAGGAAGGTTTCGCCGGATTTGAGGGTGATGAGCGGCTGGACGCTTTCGATGATGTAGGTCGCACCCTGGACGCGGGTATTGACCAGCTCGTCAATGCCATCGACCACGACATAGGCGGTCGGCAGCTCGATATCCGTCCAACGGTCGCCGAACTGCACATAGGTGAAGTAATCATCCCGGAAGACGGTGACAGGCCGCAGCTTGTCATCACCCCAGAGCTTGTATTCGCCCCAGCCACGCAGCTTGTCCGGATCGAAGGGCGCGGCCTGGACGAAGTCGCCAGGGACGACGTCGGGATTGGAGCGCTCCAGCCCTTCCACGGCCCGCGCGATCTGATTTGGAAGCTCCGGCTTCTTCGCGCCCGGCGAGGACGATCCGTCCTCTTTCCCCTCTGTCGTCATCCCCGCCACGGCGGGTTTGCCCGTGGGCTCGACCTCGCCCACCAGACGCACCAGCAGATCGGGCACATTGACGGAGTTGAACGATTCCGCCCGCAGATAGAACGGATAGACCGCCCCGCTCTTGCCATAGACCAGCATGGAGGTGTCATTGCCGAAGCCGGCCGGCTTGATGGCCAGCCGGTTCTTGCCGCGCACCATCACCTGGAAGCCGGCCACGTCGCCGACATCAGCGGCCTCGACCACCTCGCCTTCCGGCAGTTCGATGACCGAGACCATCTGTTCCCGGACGCGGACCTTGTAGGAACAGGTTGGGCAAATCCGATACAGGAACACGCCTGCTTCCGGCGGGGCCTCGTCCCAGGCCGATTGCACCTGGCCGCCGACCGATGGCCGCGCCATGGCGGGGAACTGGCCCTCCATATGCTGGTAAGCCTGATCGACCACGCCCTGAGATACCGGCATGGCCGGCGCGGTCTGGGCTACGGCCTGATCCGGGTTGAAGCTGCCGGCTGTCTGCCCTGATACGCCCTGGCCAGCCTGGGGCGGACGCGGCGGCGGGGCGGAGATCGGGGTTTGCGCGACAGCCTGGCTTGCGCCGAGCGCGCAGAGAATGACGGCGAGAAATGCGCCTCGCATGGTTCAGAACCTTTCCTTCAGAACAAAATCGGTGACCACGATCCCGAGCGGGTTCTCGAACCGGTCTTCGGGTCGAACCGTGTCGGGACGGGTGCTGAGCACAAGGAGCGCGCGGATGCGTCGCTCCTCGACCAGTTGCCCGGCCCGTTCATCGCGCTGCACGAAGTCCACGGCCCATTTTTGATTGCGGCCAAGAGAGGGAAGCTGTTCGGAGCTTTCGATCCGCACCGAGCGGATCAGCTTGCTATCAAGCGCCTTTTGCAGCGCGCCGGTATCGATCCGCTCTTCCTTGAACTGCCGGTAGACGCTGGTATCGGCATAGATGAAGGCCTGCCGGAGCCGTTCGTCCTGGGTGGCCCTGTCGATCTCCACCAGCAAGCGCACGAAGCGCCGTGCATGCCATTCCATCAGCAAGGTGAAGCCGGGCACATCGGCCTGGATCGGTTCGATCCGGATCAGCCGATCATCGGGTTCGTGATAGCGCACGAGGGCAATCTCCGTCCGGGTCAGGGGGAACAGAGCCGAGAAGGCGGCCATGGAGACCGTGAGGGCCGAGGCCAGGACGATGTTGGTGGCGGCCGAAAGCCGGAGCATCCAGGCCAACCTTCGATGCGAGACCTGAAAGCTGTAGGGATCGGCCCGCGACACGGCGGAATGGTCCGGCAAGGCCAGTTCCGGCCCCGCCGCGACCCGTTTGCGGAATGGCAGGGTCAGCCCCATCGGAACACCTGCCCGTCGAACTCGACCGGGGCGCAGGCGCAAGGCGAGCTGCGCATCTTGTCGGAGCCGGAGCCGGAATTGCTGGGCATTTCCGTGCCGTTACCAGCCGCGCAGGCAGCCAGAAACACGCCCGCCAAAGCGAGCGCGAGCAAACGCGTCATCATTTCTTGAAACCCCCGTTGTGGTTACGATAGCGGTCTATCAGCGCACGCGCGCCGGTCGCGATGGCAGCGCCACCAGCGGTCACACCGCCGGCAGCCAGCGAGGAGACGGCCGCTACCCCGGAAACGCTCTTGGAGATGCCAAACCGTGCCGCCGCGTATGTCGTGCCCACCCCGGCGGCACTCAACAGCGCGGCACCATTGTTGTTGAGCACGGAACCGGTGATGGAATTGGCGATGGAGGTCGCCTCGGTCATCAAAGCCGAGCCCATCCAACCGAGCGCCAGGGCCAGCAAATAATGCTCGGCCGCGAAGGTCACGTCGGACCAATCCTGCATGTCGATATCGCTGAGGCGATACACGCCATAAAGCATGACGGCCAGGGCACAGGTCGTGCCGAAGAGCACCATGAAGGAGGCGAGCACCGTTCGGACGCCAGCGACGGCCATGGAACGGCCCCAGCCAAAGGCAAAGCCCAGCATCAGGAAGGGCGATAGCGCCGAAATCATCAGAATCCGGAAGATCGAGATGATCACCTGGCTGAAGAAGACGATCAGAGCGGCGACATAGGGAAACACCAATGCAAGCGCGTAGAAGGCCGCGATGATCACCGCCGGGAAGCCGGCCTCTTCGACGATGTTCTCCGCGATCTGGAAAACATTGACGATGCCCGCCTCTGCCGTTGCTACCAGGGCGGTAAGTCCGGTGTTGTCCAGGGCGCAGCTCGCGCACTCTGCTACCGGGATACCTCCACCTACCGAAAGGGCCATCCCGGCGGCCGCACCCATAGTGTTCAGGGCCGCATAATAGACGTTGTTGACGAACTCCGGCCCTTGTCCCTGAAGCAGGATGGCAGCTATCATTACGGGAATCAGCTCGCCAACGAAGCGGCCGATATCGGCCTTCGGACTGGCGATGATGAACATGTAGCCGTGGAGGATTACCCAGATGCCAACGATGGCCCCGAACAGCGCCCACATGCCGGGCAGCAGTGCCGAGGAGAGGTCCTGGGTAAAGCTATTGGCGAGATCGACATATTTGCTGACGATGCCGCAGGTGACGCAGTCCATATTGGCTGCCTCCTTAGCTCTTGGAATGATGGTGGTGGCGGGGCCAGGCCAAAGCTTCGGTGCTACCGACTCGCCCTGGTTTGGTCTGAACTCGAAGCTCGGGGGCTTCGTAGACGAAGCCTTTGCCCGCTCGGTCTGGAGCGGCGTTAAGACCCGTGCCGAATTGGAAGCGCTGGAAGCACGTCATTGCGGCGCGCCCAGCGTTGCCGCGATGCGCGAGAAGCACCCCGGACCGGAAGACCAGAAGACCTATGTCGAATACGCCCGGAACAACGTCGATCCGACAGGCGATCTCGGCAAATGCATCGACATTCGGGCGGCTAAATCGCTCTATGGGCGTGCCTATTTCCAGGCGCAGCGAGCCGCCTTCAAGGTCAAGCCCTATCCAGCCCAATGGCCGCCCGTGACCGAGACTTTCTGCTCGAAGTACAAGGAATTGTATGTTCTGGGAGCATCCTGCTCCGATATCCCCGATTGGCGGGAAGACAGCCGCAAAGCCAAGGACGCCGAACGCGCCGCCCGGAAGGACTGAAGCAATGACAATGCAGCTCGACTGGATGGAACTGGCGCTTCTCTGCCTCTGGCCGGTGTTCGTGTACGGCCTGCATGTCAAGCTCACAGGCCGATGGAAGCCGTTCCCAACGACGCTGAAGGACGGACTGCTAGCCTTGTTAGGTGGAACGGTATTGTTGGGCCTTGCCTTGCTGGCTCTGACTTTCTTGTTGTTCGCGGCGGTGCTGGCACTCTGCCTGACCGGGCTACGCTTCCAGGCTAAAGCCTTCCGCGATATGTCAAATGCCGAGCGCTGGAAGTAGGTCATTCCCCGCCCTCCTCTGGTTCTGCGCTGCTCTCGCGCAGGATCGAACTGGCGGGCGTGGCCTGATGCAGAATGGCGATGGACTGGACGCGGAGAAGCTGAGCCAGAAGCTGATTTTGCTGGGCAATGCCGACCACAGTCAGCACTTGGCCTTGCGCGATCACGGCAAGCCGGCTGTTCTGGTCCTTGGCATTATCAGCCGCCTGTTCCAGATCGGCCGCCGCTTCGCCCAGCTTCTGAGCCCCTTCCAGGGCCAGATCGGCTTGCGCCAGCCCCTTTGACGATGCATCGACCAGCAGATTGACGCGGCGGTCCTTGACCTGGCGCTGCATCAAATTGCGCTGCGTCACATCCTGCTGAAGCGCATCTTCCGGGCTGTACCAAAGCGTTTGGCGATAGGCCTTATCGGCATCCGCGACACTGCCGAACTTCAGATCCTTGAAATCCACATCTGGCATGAGGGATTGCAGATCGGGCGTCAGGCCGTAACTCGCGAGGCGCAATTGGCGCTTGAGCGCGTTCAGTTCGCGCAGCGGCACCTTGAGCTGACCCATCTTGCCGATGGCGTCCATTTGCTGCTGCAAGGTCTCGAAGCTTTTGGTCGCGACCTGGAGCTGTTCCTGGAGCTTGTTGAGCTGCTGCGTCGCCTTCTCAATCGCGGTTGCGTCGATCACCGGATATTCCGCCCCGGCCGGCAGCGCCGACAGGGTGAGCACGCCTGCCAGCCATGCCGCACGCCTCAGATATGTGCGAGCCATTCCGCCCCCCATTGCTGCTGGATTGCCGCCAGATGCGCGTTCGCATCGGTGCCGGCCCGGTAGAGGCGCAGCGCATCGCCGAGCGGCGACAGATCGACATCGATGATGGCGCTCTCGTCATAGCCCGAGGCTGCATCGCGCTTGACCACGAGGACGCGGCGTTCCCCCTGCTTGCGCCGGATGCCGCCGCCCATCACGAACGACACCTGCTCGTCATTCAGGTTGAAGCGCTTCAGGCTTTCGGGGTTCGCCTCGCTGTTCGGCAGGAAGATGAAGGTCGCGGTGTTCTCAATCACCGCGTCCGCAATGCCCGAACGATGCAGCGCGCCGGGGTCCTGGAAGGCCAGACCTACCGCGCCGTTGAGTTTGCGGTATTCCCGGTACATCTCCTTCGCAAGCGACCGGAAGCCGTCATTCTCCAAGAGCTTGGCCGCTTCATCGATGAAGATGACGAAGCCCCGGCTGTTGCGCGCCGCGCTCTTGGAGATGGCCGAGGCAATATGCGCCACCACCGGAGGCCCCAGGATCGGATCATCCAGGGCTTCGTTCATGTTGATGCCGAGCATGAAGGTGCTGCCGAGCACGCTGCCCAGGCTGTCATGCGGGGCATTCATCAGATGGGCATGCAGGCCACGGCTGCCCTTATTGTCGGTGACCCAGATCGACATTGCCCGGCGCAGCGCCGAGCGCTTGCGGAAGGCGAATTCGAAGATGGAATCCAGCGTTCGCTCGGGCGGGGTAAGCTGGAAGGTCAGATCGACCGCATGGGCGAGGTCGGCTTCCACCTCGTCGTCAAACTCGACCCCCTGCACCATGGCTTTCAGGATGGCGTAGACCTGGTTGCGGGCCGTCTGGCTGTCCGGCCCGACATCGAGCGGGTTGAGCGCCAGCTCCTCATAGCCCTGATAGCGCCCGCCCATGGCTTCCACCATGAAACGGGCACCCTCCTTGGAATCGAAGATGTAGGATCGCACGCCCTGGAACTGTGCCAGCCCGCCGAGGAGATGCATCATCAGCGTGGACTTGCCGCCACCCGTGGGGGCGAAGACCAGGAAGTTGCCCCGGCTCTGCGGTTTGTCCGCTACATGGAACTGGAAGGCGTAGCTCTGGCCTGCCGGGGTGGAGAACATCCGGACGGGCCGATCTCCGAACGGGCTTTTCTGCATGCCGGCCGCCGAGGACTGCCAGGCCCAGAGCGCGGCGATGTTGCCGTCGAGCAGCTTGAGCGGCCGAAGCAACTGGTCACGCCCCGGCATGCGGTTGAACCAGGCCAGCGCCGCGCCGGCCGTCTCTACCGAATAGGCGACACGGGCGCGGCCCAGCACTTCGCCCACTTCCCGCGTCAGCTCGTCCAGGGCGTCGGTGCTATCCGCCCGCAAGGTCACCTGGAACTGCGTGGTGAAGAGCGCGGCCTTGCCTTCCATGATGAGGAGCCGCACGGCCTGGAACTCTTCCGCCAGGATCGGATTGCCGAGCCATTTGGCGGAATATTCCCGCTCCTTCCGGCCGATGGTGGCCATCACGGTCGCGGCCGAGATCGGCTTGCAGATTTGGGCGATCTCGATATCCCCGGCGAGGCCGAAGAGATCGCCGATCAGCGTTCCGCCGACCGCTTCCGGCCATAGCCGGATGGCAATCACCCGATGCAGCGCCGGGGCCGGGACCATGGTGCGGATCACACCGCTTGCCCGATCCATGGCAATGTCGCTGGCAGGCAGGTTGGCGGAGATGGCATCGGACGCCGAAGGCAGATCGCGGCGCAGATCGCCCGAGACCAGATGATTGAGAAAGCCCGTCAACGGGCAGCCCTGGTCCGGATCGGCTTCGCGGCGGACAAGGCGCGGCTGATAGTCCGAGAGGATGGCCGCGATCCGGGCTTCCCCTTCCAGGATCTTCCGCAGCTCCCGCCCCGACAGGACCACAAACCAATCAATCACGAAGCTCGACGCATAGCGCCGCTTCTCCGCCTCTCCGATCTCCGCCAGCGTGGGGGACGGCCAGGCCGCATCGAAGGAGAGATCGCGCCGCCGCTTCACACCGAAGAGCCGCACGCCAAGCCCCAGCTCGCCCAGTGCCAGGAAGGCCGCTTCGCGCACCTTCAACAGGTTCAATTGCGCCTGATCGACCTTGGCGTCATAGGACACGCCGGCGATGCGATGCACCCGGAACAACTCTCCGGATTTAAGGCGCACGGTCGCGCCATCCGCCTCGATCCGGTCGAGCTCCAGCTCATTGGCCAGCCAGTCGAACTGGACCGAGCCCAGCACCAGCCGCCGCCCGGTCGGCACCGCGAGCGCCCCCGCCGCCAGAGCGACCGCGCCGGTTGCGATTACAGTTCCCCACATCAGCCGCGCTCCTTGCGGTCGAGCGGGCGGCCGGCGATCAGGGTCCGGTGCTTCTTCCCTTTCCAGGGTTTGGGCGCGTAGAGGATGAGATTGGCGTAATGCACATCCGCGCGGTTGCGCGTCACCACATAATAGGTGCCGGCCGCGAAGCTCAGCAGCAGGGATGGCAGGCTGAAGGCCTGCGCATCGAGCGCCATGCAGACGCCATAGGGCAGCACGGCGGCCCCCGCCACCAATCCCATCAGGATTGGTGGCAGGCCGAACACCGTCAACGGCTTCTGCACATTGGGATAGATGAGCGAGGTTGCTTTCATCGCGCCGGCCCGTCAGAGCGAGAGCAGCAGGCGCAGCGCAGCCGGGCCTACCGTGATGAACAGCCCGCCCAGGATCACATACATGACCTTGGACCATTCAACCCGGCCGGACAGCCCGCCGATGATGCCCAGGAAGATGATGCCGATGCCGATCACCGGCCCGCCGACGCGGACCAGGCCGCTTTCCAGGGCGTCGAGGAGATCGGTACCCGGCTGCACCCAGTTGGCACTCTGGGCATAGGCGATATTGAGGGAAGAGTAGACCGCCAGGGTGGTAGCGGAGAGCGAACGAAGAAGCTTGCGCATCGCGCGGTTCCTTTCAGCGAAGGATGAGAAACAGCGCGAGGACGGTTATCGCCGCCCCCACGCCAGTGAGGGCGGTCAGCACGGAAACCCAGCGGACGAGGCGGCGCGTCTGCACCACCATCTCGGCTGCGACCCGCGCATGTTCGCCAAGTTGGGCCATGCGGTCTTGCAGGCCCTGAGAGAGGAGTTGGTCGGAGACGAGCGCGACTTTCTTGCTCACTTCGTCCGTCCAGCCTGCAACGGAGCTGTCGAACAGCGCCGTCAAGGTCTCGTTATGCCGGTCGAGCAGGCGTTGATGATCTTCTAGGAAGGCCCCATGCAGCACATAGAGCGCCATCAGCGGGTCATCGCGGTTGATCGCCTGTCCCGTCTTCTCGAAGATCAGCTTCCGGACATCATCAATGGTCAGGAACGGGATTGCCGGCATCCCGCCTACCTCGTCGCCAGATGCATCCGACATCAAAGTTGGGCCTTGTCCATCTCGGCGGAGAACGCCCGCCACATGGTCTTCAGGCGCTGCCGGGCCATGATCGAGAAAGCATCCGATGATACCGCTTGATCAAAGACCAGGCGGGACTTCAGCATGGCCTCTAGATCAGCGCCGAAGGTCTGGGGTCGGACGGCCGCCATGCGGACCAGGGCATGAACCCGGTCCTTATTGGCGCTGAACAGTTTGGTTTCCTCGAAGGCCCGGCCAGCTTTCTCCACCCGTCCGAAATACTCGTTCAGCCAGACCACCACGGGCACATCGGCGAAGGCGTCGAGCAGTGCGGCAAAGCCGTTCACCGTGTCGTCAAGCGCCTGTCCACCCGTCAGCACCGAATGACAGCGAACCTCATGCCCATGCTCCTTCAGGAATGGCACCACGTCATTCTCCGCCATGTAGGACATCAGCGGCAGGAAGGTTGCAGCCCCGTTGTCGATCACGAAGACCGCCTCTTCCGGCGCTTCCAGTATGGCCTCAACCAGCCCGTCGAAGGCGCGCGGATCAATCTCCCCCGCCGTGGCCCCAAGCGCGAGGCGCTGTACCTGCAAGGCTTCGAAGCCCCCGAAGGTCTGGTTCACGGGATCAGTATCGATGCAGATCGGCTCGATACCGCGAGCACGGTAGTGCTGCGCAAGCAGGGTGGAGACAAGCGACTTCCCCACACCGCCCTTGCCTTGCAGCGTCATATTCACAAGTGCCATCGAACAGCCCTTTCATTCCCAATCGATCTTGCGACCGGGGTCAAACCGGATTGGTTGCGGGAAGTGATGGGGTGTTAGGTTCGAGGTAGGTGCGGAGGGTTTCGGCAAAGGCTTGGCATTCGCTTCAGCCTTGGCGAAACGTTCGGACATTGCCGGTCGGATAAGCTTGTTTACCCACCGCTCAAACTGCTGCCGGCTGGCTGTTATAGCCCCCTTGGCAACCAGTATTTTGCGGATTTGGATGACAGGATATCCCTTGCAAAGAAGATCAAGGATTTCATCGCGGCACGCGATGACTTCGATCTTCCCTTGCCCTCGCTCCATTGTACGCCCCATCACAGTAAAACTCTCGACAGGCGCAAAATCGCGCCGTATCTTCGTTTCGTGATGTTTGGTGCGGAGCAGGGCTTATCCTGCTTTGATTCATCTGTGATAGAGCTAGGTCAGCTCCACCATCACTTCCTGCCGTCCAAGGACTCACAGCGCTGTCGATTCTATCGCTGGTCGTGCTGTGGAGCAAGCCTTGCGCAGGGGGACGTCAGGACAATCGCTTTGGGTTAACGGGATTACGTGCGCATTGGGAAATTCCAAAGTGCGCGAGCTGTGATTCATGGGAGGCTTCTTATCGGATGGAGGCCGCCCATGTCGCAGAGATCAGAGACCCGAAACCTTCTTGATCACTTCGGCGTCCTTGACGACCCCCGTCAGGACTGGCGTGTCGTCTATCCGTTGCCGTAGATCCTGCTGCTGGTGCTCTGTGGCACTCTGTCTGGTATGGAGGATTTCGTGGAAATTCAGCTCTGGGGCCAGGAACGGTTGGATTTTCTGCGGCGTTTTCTGCCCTATGAGCGCGGCATCCCCTCCCATGATACCTTGGGCGATGTGCTCGCCGCGCTGGACCCGGATCAGTTCAAGCACTGTTTCACCACCTGGGTGGAGAGCCTGCGCGACGACGCGGCGAAGATCATTGCCATTGACGGCAAAACCTCCCGTCGCAGCCACGCCCGCTCAAAGGGACGCGAGCCGCTGCACCTCGTTTCCGGCTGGGCCAGCCGACAGCGGCTGGTGCTTGCCCAGGAGGCCGTGGCGGACAAGTCCAACGAGATCGTCGCAATCCCTTTATTGTTGCAGCGCCTGGAATTGACCGGGGCGCTGGTCACCATCGATGCCATCGGAACCCAGATCGAGATCGCCAGAACCATCACCCGGCGCGGAGGCGACTACCTGCTGGCCCTGAAGGCCAGCTGGCCGATGTCGAGATGTTCTTCGCCGACCCCGGAAACCAGGCCGACTGCGACGTTCACACCACAGTCGATGCCGATCACGGATCACGGCCGGCTGGAAGAACGCCAGCACCGTGTCTGCCAACGCATCGACTGGCTGCGATCAGACCGGCGCTATCCCGATGAAAGGCGGTTTCCAGCCCTCACGACCATCGCCATGGTCCAGGCCACCACCGAAAGGAACGGAAAGATCAGCGAGGAGCGGAGATACTATCTCTCCTCCGCATGGCTGGATGCCAAGGCTTTCGCAGGCGCCGTTCGCGCCCATTGGGGCATCGACGTCGTCATCCATGATGACCCTGCCCGCCTCAGAACAGGCAACGCCCCGCAGAACATGGCCATCGTCAAGCACATCGCCATGAACCTCATCCGACACCCAAAGGACAAACACAGCCTCAAAAACAGGCGAACACTTGCCGTGCTCAACAATGAATATCTTGAAAGCCTTATCCGAAACCAACCCGCGTCAACCTGAAGCAATTCCCCTGGCGCTTTAGCCGCCAGCCCTCTCTTGCCCCCGGATCACGCTTCGGATAGGAGGGCGCCCATGCGTGTGGATATCTTCGATTTCGAATTGCCGCCGGATCGTATCGCCCAAGCCCCTCTGGCCGAACGCGATGCGGCGCGGCTGCTGCATGTCGGACCCGATGGCGGGCTGGCGGATCGTCATGTGCGCGATCTGCCCGGCCTGCTGCGGCCCGGCGATCTGCTGGTGTTGAACGACACTAGAGTGATCCCGACCCGCCTGACCGGCCTGCGCCATCAGGTAGGCGCGGCCCCGGCCCCGCTCGAACTGACGCTGCACAAGCCGGAAGCGGGCGAAGGGCCCTATCCGGCCGTCTGGCGCGCCTTCGCGCGCCCGGCCCGCAAGCTGTCGCCCGGTGACCGGATCGAGATCGCGCCGGGCTTCGCCTGCGCCGTGCTATCGAAAGGCCGCCCGCCCGAAGAACATGGCGGGGAAGTGCGGTTGGGGTTCGATCTGCCGCATGTTGCAGTGGTGGCGCGGCTGAAGCAGGTAGGCTCCATGCCCCTGCCGCCCTATATCCATCGTGATGCCCCGCAGCCAGAAGATAACGAGCGCTATCAGACCGTCTATGCCCGCCAGGACGGGGCCGTCGCGGCCCCCACCGCCGGGCTGCATCTGACCGAAAACCTGCTGGCCGCCCTGGAGGGCAAAGGCATCGCGCGGGTGACGGTGACGCTGCATGTGGGCGCCGGCACCTTCCTGCCGGTATCGGTGAACGATACCAAGGACCATGTCATGCATAGCGAATGGGCGGAGGTGACGGCCGAGGCGGCCGCGCGCATCAATGCCACGCGCGCCGCCGGCGGGCGCATCGTCTGCGTCGGTACGACCGCGCTGCGCACCGTGGAATCGGCCGCCAGCCCGGATGGTGTGGTGCAGCCTTTCGCGGCGGAAACGGATGTGTTTTTCACACCCGGATATCGCTTCCGCGCCTGCAACCTGTTGCTGACGAACTTCCACCTGCCGAAATCCACCCTGTTCATGCTGGTATCCGCGTTTTCCGGGCTGGACGTCATGCAGGCCGCCTATGCCCATGCCATCGCCAGCGGGTATAGGTTCTTCAGCTATGGCGATGCCTGCCTGTTGGAGCCCCGAGCATGAGCACTGAAACCGGCCTTGCCTTCACCTTGATGGCGACGGATGGGCGCGCGCGGCGCGGTCGGCTGGAAACCGCCCATGGCAGTATCGAAACGCCCGCCTTCATGCCGGTCGGCACGGCGGCCACCGTCAAAGCCATGCGGCCGGAGGAAGTGCGCGCCACGGGGGCGGAGATCATCCTGGGCAATACCTATCACCTGATGCTGCGCCCAGGTGCCGAGCGCGTGGCCGCTCTGGGGGGCCTGCACAAATTCATGAACTGGCCGGGTCCGATCCTGACGGATTCCGGCGGATTCCAGGTCATGTCGCTGACCGGCCTGCGCAAGCTGACGGAAGAAGGCGTGGCCTTCCAAAGCCATATCGACGGCGCGAAATACATGCTGACACCGGAACGCTCGATGGAGATCCAGCATCTGCTGGATTCCAACATCACCATGGCGCTGGATGAATGCACACCCTTCCCGGCCGAGCATGACGTGGCCGAGAAATCCATGGCGATGTCAATGCGCTGGGCGGAACGGTCGAAAGCCGCCTTCCAGCCGCGCCCCGGCTATGGGCTGTTCGGCATCGTGCAGGGCAGCGTCTATCCCGATCTGCGCGAGACTTCGGCCCGTGCGCTGACGGGGATCGGCTTCGACGGCTACGCGGTGGGTGGTCTGGCCGTGGGCGAAGGCCATGACATGATGGTTGAAACGTTGGGTCTGACCACGCCCCATCTGCCGGAAAACCGGCCGCGCTATCTGATGGGCGTGGGCAAGCCGGACGATATCGTGGAATCGGTGGCGCGCGGGATCGACATGTTCGACTGCGTGCTGCCGACCCGCTCCGGCCGCACCAACCAGGCCTGGACCCGTCGCGGCCCCGTCAATATACGCAATGCCCGACACAAGGACGATCCGCGCCCGCTGGATGCGGACTGCACCTGCCCTGTCTGCACCAATTATTCCCGCGCCTATCTGCATCATCTGAATGCGGCGAAGGAAATCCTGGGCCTGATGCTGCTGACGCAGCATAATCTGCATTATTATCAGGAGCTGATGGCCGGTATCCGCGCCGCAATCGCCGAAAGCCGGTTCGAGGATTTCCGCGTCCGTTTCCACGAAACCCGCCTCGCCGGCGATATTCCTCCACTTTAGGAAAGAATGCGCGCATGTCAGATATGACGGCTGAAACGCTGACCCATCTCGGCCAGGCTTCGCGCCTGCCGAATTCGCCGGAAGAAGCGGTGCTGGATGTGGTGGCGAATCCGCATCCGGACATCAACTATCTGATCCGCTTCGTCTGCCCGGAATTCACCTCGCTCTGCCCGGTCACCGGCCAGCCGGATTTCGCCCATCTGGTGATCGACTATGTGCCCGATCAGGGCATCGTCGAAAGCAAGTCGCTGAAACTGTTCCTGGGCAGTTTCCGCAACCATGCGGGCTTCCATGAAGGCTGCACGGTGGGAATCGGCCGCCGGCTGGCGGATGCGATGAAGCCGCGCTGGCTGCGCATCGGCGGCTATTGGTATCCGCGCGGCGGCATACCGATCGATGTATTCTGGCAGACCGGCGCGCCCCCGGCCGATGTCTGGCTGCCTGACCAGGGCGTGCCGCCCTATCGCGGTCGCGGCTGAAGCCGGCCCCGGGCAGGACCGTGGGCAAGCCCGAAACCCCGACCGAGATCCGGGAAGCCATCCGCAGCCTGGCGCTGGAAACGGGCTTCGATGCCGTGGGCTTCACTACGGCCGATCCGGACCCGAAATCGGCCGCCGCGCTGGAACGGTTTCTGTCCCTTGGCCACCATGGCTCGATGGACTGGATGGAGCGCCATGCCGACCGACGCGCCTCCCCCAAGGGGTTGTGGCCAGAGGCGGAAACGGTCATCGCCTTCGGCCTGAGCTATGCGCCGGGCCGCGATCCCCTGGCCCTGGCGCAGGAACGGCTGCACGGGGCCGTCAGCGTCTATGCCCAAGGCCGCGATTACCATGACCTGGTAAAGTCGCGATTGAAACAGGTCGCCCGCGACATGGTGCGGCGCTGGGATTGCGGCGTGAAGGTCTTCGTCGATACCGCCCCAGTGATGGAAAAGCCGCTGGCCCAGCGCGCCGGGCTGGGCTGGCAGGGCAAGCACACCAATCTCGTCTCGCGGAAATTCGGCTCCTGGCTGTTCCTGGGCGAGATTTTCACCACGCTGGCCCTGCCGCCCGACGCGGCCGAAACGGATCATTGCGGCTCCTGCCGGGCCTGCCTGGACGCCTGCCCGACCGACGCCTTCCCCAGCCCGTATGAGTTGGATGCGCGCGCCTGCATCTCCTATCTCACCATCGAACACAAAGGGACGGTCGCGGCCGACACCATGGCGCGCATGGGCAACCATATCTATGGCTGCGATGATTGCCTGACCGCCTGCCCCTGGACGAAATTCGCCCCCCGGCCGCGCCATGCGCCGCTCTTCCCCAAGGTGGAGCTGACGGCCCCGCTGCTGCGCGATCTGGCGGGGCTGGACGATGCCGATTTCCGCGTGGTCTTTGCCGGTTCGCCGATCAAGCGGACCGGGCGCAACGCCTTCATCCGCAATGTGCTGATCGCCATCGGCAATTCCGGCGACCCGTCCTTGGCAGATATCTGTGAGAAACTAGCCGCCGATCCCGATGCAACCGTGGCCGAAACAGCGCGCTGGGCTCGGCAACGACTGGGAGGCCTGGACCGTTCAGCATAATGGGTCGATACCAAGGTGCGTTGTGTTGTATCGTGCCGATCGGCTCCAAACTGCAAGAGCGACGGTCCAATGCACAAAGAAGAAGATCGAACCGACATATTGCTGGTGGATGACGAAGATACGGTGCGCGAGGTGCTGCGCCGGATTCTTGGGGATGCCGGCCTTTCCATCGTGTCCACCTCCAACGGCAAGGACGCCCTGGATTTATGCCAGTCACATAGACCAAGAATTGTCATAGCAGATATAAAAATGCCATACATGAACGGATTCGATTTAATCCATAAAATAAGGCACAGCACATCAACCAACAAAGACACGAGATACGTGATAGTCACCGCCCTTCCTTTCGCCGAAATGGAAGAAACAGCCAACAAGATTGGCGTTGACGCTTTCATGGAGAAACCAATCGATTTAAATGTATTCAGAAAAAAAATTCTGAATATGCTGTCCGGCAGTGCGCCATCCGAAAGCATAGCGGGATTGATGCCGGCCTCGCCGGAGGGGCAGGATCGGCCTCAACGCGCTCAATCCGAAACCTATGTGCGTGAGTTGATCGCGGCAACGGATCACCCCGTACCGCTGGGACAGGTCTTCTGTATCGGGATCGACGACATCAGGAAACGCGTCGGCGACAGCAAATGGAAGCGCCTGAAAGACCGGGTTACCAAGCTGATCGTGGATGCCGTGCAGCGGGTATGTCGACGCGATGACATATTCCTGGAATGCCCGGATGGTTCGGTCCTGGTCGTGTTTGCTGGAAGCGACCAGCTGCGCAGCCAGGCAGCCGTCGCCAAGGCTGCGCGCATGGTGAACGAGGCGCTGTTCGGATCCGATGATTATGCCGGTGCCGAAATACGCTCCTTCGTGCAAATGGCTGGTGAGGAGCATGGACAATCGGCCAGCGACATACTGGATGCCTTGCTGGCCAGGGCGAAAATGGTCAGCGTCGGCCCATCCTTGCGGGAAGGCGCGCCGGACGAAACGGAAGCGGTGACACCTTCCCGGCCCACGCGGCAATCTCCCGGTCGGAAAACACCCAATCCGGTTGCCGAGACCCCGGCAAGCGTCAAACCCGCGCAAAAAAGCGTTCCGTCTTTTCGCTCGGAATTGCTGGACAGGTTTAGGGCAATGGCGGAAAGCCCCATAGAGTTCCGCTTCCTGCCCATCCTCAATGTTCAACGACGCAAGATCGACATGTTCATCTGCCTTCCATCCAGGAAGGCCGTATCGCGCACCGGTCGGACCTGGGGCTATGGGGTTCTGGGAAACAGCCCGGAGCCTTCGGAAATTTGTGATCTGGATATCGCCTGTCTTGAGCTTGGCCTGATGTCCATGATGGACCATCTCAGCAACGGCCAGGTCGTGTCCATCTGCCCCTGTCTGCATTTTGAAACGCTGGCCAACAAGAAAAGCAGAGAGCGGGTCACGGCCCTTTTGGAAATGGTACCCGGCAATCTGCGATCATTCATCTATCCGATTGTCATGCAAATTCCCGATGGCGTCCTGGAAAGTCGGCTGGCAGAGCTGGTTGGGCAGGTGCGAAGCCATGTCAACTTCCTGGCCGCGGAAGTGCTTCCTCAAAAGACACCGGCGGATCTGGTGCGCTCGATTTCACGGCTCCGGGCCGGGGGCATAGAGTGCATTTTGATCAATCTACCGCGCGACCATACCGAAAAGGATGTTCATTGGGCCCAACAGGTAGGAGAAAGGATCACCGCGCAAGGTGGGAAAGCCGGCGTCACCGGTATTCGCACATCCGAAACCTTGATCGAACTTGCCTACAGCTCGATGGCGTTTTGCGCGGGACCGGCAGTGGGCGGCCCTCGCGACGTCATGACGGCCCCCGTCACCTTCGATCCCAAGAAACTGGAAGCATGACGCGCGGTCACTCCGCCGCCTGCCGACCTGCCATCCGATATTCTCCCGCCCCGTTCTCGGCCCCGCCATACAACCATTCAATGGTGTCCAGCCATTGTTCCGGCGATTTCGCACGCATGATGCTGTTGCGCAGGGCCGCATGCGCCCCGTCCGGGTGATAGACATGCTCGCCCATCCAGCGCGACTGCAACTGCACCCGCGCGGTGCGCAGGCAACGCCGTGCCACGTAAGCGGCGAAGCCATCCTCGATCCGGGTGGGATGTGCCGCGAGCGCATCACCCAGCGCCACCGCATCCTCCATCGCCATGCAGGCGCCCTGCGCCATATATTGCATCATGGGATGGGCCGCATCGCCCAGCAGGACCACCCGCCCGTCCTGCCATTGCTGAACCGGATCACGGTCGCACAGAACCCACAGCTTCCAGTCCCGCCCATGGCTGATGATGCTACGCGCGCGGTCGCAGACATGTTCGAAACCGCGCATCACCTCTTCCTGGTCGACCGACTTGCCAGCCACCGGTTCGGGCGCATCATTGTGATAGGTCACGACCAGATTGAAGCTTTTCCAGCCCGACAACGGGTAATGCACGATATGGCATTTCGGCCCGGCCCACAGCGTGGCGGCATTCCAGCGCAGATCTTCCGGCATCATTTCCGTCGGTATCACAGACCGGTAGGTCGTATGGCCCGATACGCGGGGCTGGCCGTCATTCACCACCCGCCGGCGGATATTCGACCATAGCCCATCCGCCCCCACCAGGGCGGAGCCGCGCACCCGCTCTCCATTGGCCAGGATGGCGGTGACCGAGCCGGAATCCTGCTCATAATCCGCCACCTCGGAACTGGTGCGCAATTGGATCAACGGATGCGCCTCGCAGGCCTGCAGGATCACGCCATGCAGATCGCCGCGATGGATCACCGCATAAGGGTTGCCGAAGCGCGCCCGGAAATCCTCCCCCAGCGGGATGCGGCAGATCTCCCCATCCTCCATCGCGTCCATCAGCAACAGGCTGTCGATGAACACCGCCATGGCGCGCGCCCGTTCGCCAATGCCCAGCCGGTCGAAGACATGAAAGGCATTGGGGCCAAGCTGAATACCAGCCCCGATCTCGCCCAGGCGGGACGCCTTTTCCAGCACCTGCACCGCATGGCCGCCCCGCGCCAGGCTCAAGGCCGCGGTCAGGCCGCCAATGCCGCCACCGGCGACGAGGATGGGAAGCGTTTCGGTCATCAATTCCTCCTGCACATTGCCTTGGCCTGACCGCTCGGCGGGCGGCCTTTTCGGATGCACCCGGTGCACAAGGCTCTGCGGATGCGGTAAAAAAATTCCTGCGTGCCTGGCCGGCATCGTTCATGGACCAGCGGAACGCCAATTTCATTTTGATAAGCATGCTGATGATCAGTATACTTGTCAATAGCACTACAAAGATCGATAGAAGGAAACAGCGTGACCGACCTTCAGCACATGCCGGGCCATCTGATCCGCCGCTTTCAGCAGATCGCCGTCGCCATCTTCCTGGCGGAGGTGGGCGATGCCGGCTTCGACCTGACGCCGGTGCAGTTCGCCGCCCTGGTGCAGATCCAGGCCAGCCCCGGCCTGGATCAGGCGACCCTGGCCGGGCTGATTGCCTATGACCGCACCACGATCGGCGGCGTAGTCGACCGGCTGGTCCAGAAAGGCTGGGTGGCGCGCGATGTCAGCGGGCGCGACCGGCGGGCGCGCGAATTGCGCATTACGGAGGAAGGCCGGGCTGTCATGGCCCGGGTGGAGCCTGCCGTGCAGGAAGCCCAGCGCATCATGCTGGCCGGTCTCGACCCTGACGAAGCCATGGTCTTCATGCGTCTGCTGCGCAAGGCGACCGCCGCAGCGAATGAGCTGAGCCGCGCGCCGCTCAAAACCGCGTCAGCGAATACGGCCCGTCCCGCCTCCTCCTGACCGTCACGGTAGGATGGGGTGAAATCGCTATGTTGCAAGGGCCTGAAACAGGGCAATGAATCTCCGCCACAACCGCACCGGAGAAGAGATTTTTTATTTCCCCCATAAGATTGACCGGGCTTCGCGGACATGCCCAAGTCAGCGGTGAAACAGCCTGGTTTTCACCGCTTTCTGCCTGGAAGGGCATTGTCTCCGTGAGCAAGCCTGACACCATCATCCTGCCCGCCATCCTGCTGGCAAACGATCTGCGCAGCGGTGCCGTCGTCTTCCGGACGAAGGCGGATGGCTGGTCGCGCGACGCTGCCCTGGCCCTGGTCGCAGAAACACAGGAAGCAGCGGAGCGCCTGAAGGGCGAAGCCCTGGCGGCGGTGAACCGCAACGAGGTGGTGGATGCCTATCTGGTCGATATCGCCGAAGGCGTCTGGCCGCCCCGCCCCAACCATTTCCGCGAACGTCGCAAGATCACCGGGCCCAGCGCCGGTCCCCATGCCGTCCTTACCGAGTGAGTGGATTCCGCATCATGTACCGCTATGACGAATTCGATGCCGCAATCGTCGCCGACCGCGTGGCGGAATTCCGTGCCCAGGTCGAGCGCCGCCTGTCAGGACAGCTGACGGAAGACGAGTTCAAGCCGCTGCGCCTGCAGAATGGGGTCTATCTGCAACTGCACGCCTATATGCTGCGGATCGCCATTCCCTATGGCACGCTGTCCTCTCACCAGCTGCGCCGCCTGGCGGAAATCGCGGAACGGTATGATCGGGGTTATGGTCATTTCACCACGCGCCAGAATCTTCAGTTCAACTGGCCTTCCCTGGTGGATGTGCCGGAGATTCTGGAGAAACTGGCGGAGGTGGAGATGCATTGCATCCAGACCTCCGGCAACTGCATCCGCAACGTGACCGCCGACCATTTCGCCGGTGTCGCCGCCGATGAGGTGGAAGACCCCCGGCCGACCGCCGAACTGGTGCGGCAATGGTCGACCTTCCATCCGGAATTCGCCTTCCTGCCGCGCAAGTTCAAGATCGCCGTCACCGGCTCGCCGCAGGACCGGGCAGCAACCATGGTGCATGATATCGGCCTCGTCATCCGCCGCCATCCCGATACCGGCGAAATCGGGTATCGCATCAGCGTGGGCGGCGGGCTGGGCCGCACGCCGATGATCGGGCGCGTGATCCGCGACTTCCTGCCCAAGCGCGAGTTGCTGGCCTATCTGGAAGCCGTGCTGCGCGTCTATAACGCCGAAGGCCGGCGCGACAACAAATACAAGGCCCGCATCAAGATCCTGGTGCATGAGACGGGGCTGGAGGAGTTCCGCGCCCTGGTGGAGGCGGAATATGCCCGGCTTGACGGCCCGTCCGTCGATGTGGGCGACCAGGAACGCGCGCGCATCGCCGCCTATTTCGCGCCAGCCGCACTGCAGGCCCGACCGCAGGCCCAGGCCGTGCTGGATAGGGCCGCGGCACGGGATGCCGGTCTGGCTGCTTTCGTCGCCAACAATCTGTTCCCGCACCGGGTGGAAGGCCATGCGGCCGTCACCGTCTCGCTAAAGCCCATCGGTGCCCCGCCCGGTGATGCGACGGCGGACCAGATGCGTGCCGTGGCTGATCTGGCCGACCGCTACTCCCAGGGGGAAATCCGGGTCAGCCACGAACAGAACCTGATCCTGCCGCATGTGGCGCTGGACGACGTGCCCGCGCTGTACGCGGCGCTGGGAAAGGCCGGGCTGGCAAGCGCCAATGCCGGGCTGATCACCGATATAATCGCCTGCCCCGGCCTGGATTACTGCGCCTTGGCGACGGCACGGTCCATCCCCATCGCCCAGGCCATCGCCGAACGCTTCGCGGACCCTGCGCGTCAGGCGCAGATCGGCGCGGTCGGGCTGAAGATTTCCGGCTGCATCAATGCCTGCGGCCACCACCATGTCGGCGGCATCGGCATTCTGGGGCTGGAGAAGAACGGAATCGAGAATTACCAGATCACGCTGGGTGGCGATCCGGGCCTGGACGCATCCATCGGAGAACGGCTGGGCCCCGGCGTTGCGGCGGAGGAGGTGCCCGATGTGGTGGAAGCCCTGATCGCGCTCTATCTGACGGAACGCCAATCGCCCGCCGAACGCTTCACCGATGTGGTTCGCCGCAAGGGCGTGGCCTTCTTCAAGCCGGCCCTGACCCAGACGCAGAGGGAGCCATCCGATGCCGCTGCTTGATGCGACCGGGTTGATCGCGGATGACTTCCGCGATGCGGCCGGTGCCCCTGAAGGCTGGACCGGCGGGCTGCTCCTGGACCGGGATGGCAGCTTCCCGAACGGATTCAGCGGCCGGCGCGGCCTTGTGCTGCCAGGGGAAGCGAAGGCGGAGGAAGCCTTTGCCACCGCCCAAGGCTTCGACGCCATCGCCATTACATTCCCCGTCTTTTCCGACGGGCGCGGCTTCACCCTGGCGCGGCGCCTGCGCCGCCTGGGCTGGGCGGGTCATCTACGCACACGCGGGCCATTGCTGCCGGATCAACTCGTCATGGCGCTGGCCTGCGGCTTCGATGCGGTGGAGATCGCCCCGGAGCTGCTGGATCGACACGGGCTGGAAAGCTGGCTTGCCGCGCCGCGCCTGCAGCGCCATCGCTATCAGCGCAATCAGGCCGACGGACTTGGCGTCGCGGTCGCCCAACGGCTGGAACAGCTATCATGACCACCCCGCGCCGCCCCCAGCCCGTCACACCCGCGCGCATCGCGCCCCTGTCGACCCTGCCCGTCTTCCACGATCTGCACGGCCGAACCGTAGTGCTGGCCGGCGATGTGGACGGGCTGGACTGGAAGGCGGAACTGCTGGAAGCAGCGGGCGCCGTACTGCGCCGAACCCCCGGCCTGCCGGGCCCGTCGGATTTCGCAAACGCAGCCCTGGCGGTGGGCGGCTTCACCGACCGGCGCGATGCAGCAGCCTTCTCCGCCAGAGCACGACAAGCCGGCGTGCCGGTCAACCTGATCGATGATGCGGCGCTGAGCGACTTTCGCTTCGGCAGCATCGTGAACCGTGACCCGGTGGTGATCGCGATTTCGACCGACGGAGCAGCCCCCATTCTGGGTCAACGCATCCGAACCCGGATCGAAGCCCTGCTACCCTCCGGCCTTGCAAACTGGGCGCGCGCGGCGAAATCCTGGCGGGGCAAGCTTCCGGGCCTGCTGCCGGGTCGGGCGGAGCGCCGCGTCTTCTGGGAAAGTTTCGCCGATGCCGCGCTGAATCCAGCCGCGCAAGATTTGCCGGAAGATCGCTTTGATGCCCTGCTGGCCGAAGCGCGCGGGGCGCAGCTGTCCCGGCCCATGGGGCGGGTCGATCTGGTAGGCGCCGGCCCCGGCGACCCGGAACTGCTGACCATGAAGGCCGTCCGTCGGCTGCAGGCGGCCGATGTCATCCTGCATGACGATTTGGTTGGGCCTGGGATCCTAGACCTTGCCCGGCGCGAGGCGCGACGCATCCGGGTGGGCAAGCGCGGCCATGGCCCGTCCTGCCGGCAGGAAGACATTGTGGAGCTGATGCTGGAGGAGGCGCGGTCCGGTCACGCCGTGGTCCGCCTGAAAGGTGGCGATCCGGGCATTTTCGGCCGTGCGACGGAGGAGATCGAGGCCTGCCGCGCTGCGGGCATTCCCTGCACGGTGGTACCGGGGATCACCGCGGCTCAGGGGCTGGCTGCCCAGCTCGGCATCTCCCTGACCGAACGTATCCGCGCCAGACGGCTGCATTATGTCACCGGCCATGGCGCCCAGGGCGAGATGCCGGACGATCTGGACTGGGATGCCATCGCACAAGGCGGGGTGACCACCGTGGTCTATATGCCACTAGGCACGCTGGCGTCCTTCCGGGACAAGGCGCTTGCCGCCGGCGCGCCTGGGAGCCTGCCGGCCCTGATCGCGCGGTCCGCCACCCTGCCGGAATTTGCCCTGTGGCGGGGCAGGCTGCACGACTTGCCACAGGGTGCCGAAACCCTTGCCGGAACCGGCCCGGCCCTGGTGATCCTGGGCGCTGTCGTGGACCGCGTGGCGGAACCCGCCCAGCTATCCATCCCCCGGTTGGAGGAGAGTGTGGCATGAATCTCAGATCAGCTTTCCCGCGCAAGGCGACGGACGGAACGATCCGCCCCACCTTGCGCGAATTCAACCTGGATGCCTGGCGCATCCGTGACCACAAGGCCAGCCATGACAGGGCGCGCGACCGGCTGCGTCTGGGTGCGGAGGATTTTACCCGACTGGAGGCCATGGATTTCCAGCATGGGCCCGATGAGATCGAAATCACCTTCCCGATCCGGCTGGAGGCGGCCGCCCTGGGCTGCGCCCGGCAGGTGCGGGAGGATTGGGGCTTCACCGGCATATTGGTCGCCAGCGGCGCGGTTGGGGAAGCGGACCGGCGCCTGCTGACCATGTTCGGCTTCGACCGTATTCTGCCCCATCCGGCGGCGGCCGCGACCGTCGATCCACCCGCGCCGCCCTCCCCGTCGCCCATCGGGCAGGCGGAATATCAGGCCAGCCTGTTCTGGGCCTTCTGAACTACCCGATATCAGGAAAATGTTTCATGTCGCTTGCCGAGCCTCTTATTGCCCTGCCCGTTCCGGATAATTGCTTCGCGCTGACCGTGACGGTGATCCAGCATTACACGGATCGTCTGTTCCGCTTCGAGACGGATCGGCCGGACAGTTTCCGGTTCCGCTCGGGCGAGTTCGTGATGATCGGCCTGCCGGGGGCAAAGCCGGTCTGGCGGGCCTATTCGGTGGCCTCGCCTGCCTGGGATGAGCGGCTGGAATTCTTCTCCATCAAGGTGCCGGACGGGCCGCTGACGTCAGAGCTGCAGAAGAT
>Ga0209066_10002243_pt1 | contig 23845 bp, 25 predicted proteins | sample All_14_2_FD_187198 | JGI IMG/M metagenome (GOLD analysis project Ga0209066, IMG submission 187198) | Freshwater microbial communities in response to fracking from Pennsylvania, USA - Allegheny Zone_MetaG_DW_15 (SPAdes) (version 2) ... | reverse complement strand
TCAAAGCTTCGCCAGGCGTAGACGACCTCGTCGCCCGCGCTCGCCGCCGCGAGAATGAGCTGAGAGAGCAGGGCGACCGAGCCGGCCCCGATGTGAACCTCGTCGGGCGTGCATCCGAAGCGTTGGGCGAGTCTCTCGCGCACGACGAGAGCTGTGGCGTCTGGGTAGCGATTGATGTCGAGATCTGCAATCGCGGCGAGCACGGCAGGGTGGGGTGCGAAAGGGTTCTCGTTGCTCGACAGCTTGAACGCGTCGGCAGCCGCCGGTTTGCCCTGTCGATAGGGCGGCAGGGCGACGATCTCTGGTCGCAGCCGCACAGCGGTGCGCGGCTCGTGCGAAGGCTCGGCGGGGGGCGCGGTCACCTCGTCAGCCTAACTTTCGCGCGAGTGAACTTCGGTCTCTCGCGTTGCCCCTGTCGGCTCGGCTCGGCATAGTGGTGCCATGGCCCGCTTCCTGATTCGCCTCATCACCACGACCATTGCCCTCTGGCTCACGACCTTGATCGTCGCCGGAGTCTCGGTGGTCTCCTACGGCGCGGAGGGCGACACCGTCGCACTCGTGCTCACCTACCTGCTGGTCGGGCTCATCTTCGGTCTCGTCAACAGCATCATCGGCAACTTCATCCGCATCGTCGCGTTCCCGATCTACATCTTGACCCTCGGCCTCATCGCTCTCATCGTCAACGGGCTCCTGCTGCTGCTCGTCGCGGGAATCAGCGATCTTCTCGGCTTCGGCCTCGAGGTCGACGGCTTCTGGTGGGGCGTCTGGGGCGCACTCGTACTGGCGCTGCTGAACTGGCTCATCGGGATCCTGTTGCGACCCGTGCTTGGTCGCAAGCGCACCTGAGTTGGTTCGACTCGGCTCGTCACACACCGCTCGTCACGTGTCCCGGGTCACTCCGCCGTGACCCGCTCGGCCGTGTAGGCCGTGCGTGTGCCCGACTGCGTCGCCTTCGGCAGCGCGTCGATGAGAGCGATGACTGAGGGATGATCGCTCGCGTCGACCTCGACGGCAGTGCTCTCGTATCGCTCCAACTCGTGCGCGGGTAGCACCGTACCGGGTGGGTGACCACCATCGATTCCCTCACCGACGATGACGACGGCACGGGTGGGCGCGCGCGAACCGCCGAGCGTCGGCACGAGGTCGTCGCGGTGCTCGATGACGATGGCCGGATAACTGCCCGCGACCGGGGTGCCACCGCTCGGCGCACCCACCGTGACGAGACCGAGCGTGTGCCACTCGCCTGACTCGGCAAGCCGGGTCGCGAGCGCGCCGCCTTGCGAGTACCCCGTGAAGACCACGTCGCTGCCCGGTAGTGCGCCGGCCGCGAGAAGCGCGGCTCGCACAGCCTGCAGTGACGACGATGGCAACCCTGCCGCGTTGGCGATGTTGCTCGCGCCGTCCCACGGTTGCCTTCCACCCAAGGGGGCGTCTGAGTCTGTGCCCGCGAGGTAGACCTCGAACCACTCCGAGCCGTCAGACCGCTCGAAGCGCTCGATGACGATCGGCGTCGCGGGTTCGGGAATGCGCGACACCCGGTCGGCGACCCCGAGGGGTGCCTCGACCTCACTCGCCCCCACACCGCGGCGCGCGTCGGCGCCGACCTGGTGCACGAGTACGGGCGCCACTCCTGATACTCCGGCGAGCGCCGCGAGCGTCGTGATGCCGGCGGCCACCGAGTCGAGCCCGGAAAGACCGAGTCCGGAGTCGCCGAGGGCCGAGACGAGAGGTGCAGGAAGGCCCAGCGCCCCGAGCGCGGCGTCGTCTACAAGGTCGAACGCCGAGCGCACGGCGCCGAGCACGACGGGGTGAGAGAGCAGCGGCGCCGCGCCGTGACCGAGCTCCCTGGCGGTGTCGGTGATGCCCTCGCGCCATGACTCGGGGAGGGCCGCCCAGGCGCTCAGAGTCGCGACGGTCGCGTGCAGCAGCCCGGGGGCGAGCACGAGCCCGAGTCGAACGGCACAGAAGGCCGTCACGGCGACCAGCTGCGAAGCGAGCGACTCGATCACCCGCGCGGCCATGGCTTCCTGTTGCTCAAGCTCGTGCGCCGCCGACCGCAGTGCAGCGGCAAGCGCCCGGGTCTCGGCGAGCCCCTCATTGGTGGCCCTCCGTAGGTCGTCGAGCAGCGTCGTGATGTGCGGGTCTCCGACGATCGAGTACGTGGGCACGCGAAGACTCGCCTCTTCTAGAGGCGATGCGGCTTCGTCGAGTCGCGAGGCGAGGGCGCGCAGGTGAGCGACATCGACGGCGACGTGAGAACCGCCGACCGAGATGGCCATCAGGGTGCCGCGCCCATTGCCGACAGCAGTGCCGCTCTGTCTTCTTCTTCTCGAGCCATAGTGGTGCAGGCCTCGGAGATGATGCCTGCATAGTGAGAGCCCTTGAGCGTCTCGCTCGCGAGCACCGCGAGTCGAGCGTCGAATGCCGTGCGGGTTCTGCCCAGCCAGCCTTCGCACTCGAGGGCGTTCGGCATGGCCCCGTGAGCGCGCGCGAGCATGTCGCCGATGATGTCGAAGCGCGCAGCCTCGGCTCTCAACTCTGCGGCGCGAGACGCAGCGGCGTCGGCATCCAGCGTCGAGGGCGGTGCCGACCCGAGCCAGTGCGACATGGTGCTCCCCTCTGCGGTGGGCGAGCATCCTGCCCGCCATCGCCCCCGTATCGTGCCTGCAATCGGAGCGCGCATAGCGACCCCCGGCGCGCGACGGGGTCACGCTCACGGTCGCGCCGGGTGTGGACGAGACGTGCAGGGGCCAGAATGGAGCCATGAGCTTCGACCGGGTGCACGCCGAACCCGGTGCGTTCCGGATCTGCTTCGTGTGCACGGGCAACATCTGTCGCTCACCGATGGCCGAAGCGGTGTTTCGCGAACTCATTCGAGCGCGCGGACTCGACCACCAGGTCTCGGTGCACTCCGCAGGCACCGGCGAGTGGCACGTGGGAGAGAGCAGCGACCCTCGCACCCTTCGGGCGCTTGTCGAGCGCGGCTACGACGGCGAAGGCCACCGTGCGCGGCAGTTCGACGTCGACTGGTTCGGCTCGCTGGACCTTGTCATCGCCTTCGATCGTTCACACGAACGCATTCTCAAGAGTTGGGCGCCCGACGATGAGGCACGCGCCAAAGTGCACTTGCTCATGAGTTTCGACCCCGAGTCGGGAGGCGTGCTTGACGTGCCCGACCCCTACTACTCCGACACCGCGATGTTCGACTCGGTGCTCGGCATGATCGAGCGCGCCTGCCGCGCGCTGTTTCGTCAGCTCGAACCCGGAATCCGACAGGGAGCCACCCCATGAGTCCGCTTAGCATCCAACCTCTCAGCCCGCTCGACGGGCGCTACCGTCACCAGGTCGCCGAGCTCGGCGAGCACCTGAGCGAGGCAGGTCTCAACCGCGCGCGCATTCGCGTTGAGGTCGAGTGGCTACTGCATCTCACCGATCGCAAGCAGTTCGGGGCGCCACGACTCACCCCCGAGCAGGCTCGTGGACTGCGCCAGCTCGTCACCGAGTTTGGCGACTCCGACATCGCCTCACTCGCCGAGCGAGAGGCTGTGACGCGTCACGACGTCAAAGCCGTCGAGTACCACGTACGCGACCGGCTCGTCGAACTCGGGCTCGGCGGCATCGCCGAGCTGACGCACTTCGCCTGCACGAGCGAAGACATCAACAACCTGGCCTACGCACTCACCATCCGCTCGGCAGTGCAGGAAGTGTGGATGCCCTCAGCTCGCTCGGTCGTCGACCAGGTGCGCGACCTTGCCGTCGAACTGCGCGACCAACCGATGCTCGCCCACACCCACGGTCAGCCAGCAACCCCCACGACCCTCGGCAAAGAACTCGCCGTCACCGTCTACCGACTTGAGCGGCTGCTCGCCTCGGTCGACGAGGTCGAGTACCTCGGCAAGTTCTCGGGCGCTACCGGCACGTTCTCTGCACATCTCGCTGCCGACCCTGACCATGACTGGCAGGCTGCCTCGCGCGACTTTGTCACGAGTCTCGGCCTCACCTGGAACCCGCTCACGACGCAGATCGAGTCGCACGACTGGCAAGCGCAGCTCTATCAGCGCATCTCGCACGTCGGTCGCGTACTGCACAACCTGTGCACAGACGTGTGGACCTACATCTCGATGGGCTACTTCCGGCAGATTCCTCAGGAGGGGGCGACGGGCTCGTCGACCATGCCGCACAAGATCAACCCCATCCGCTTCGAGAACGCCGAAGCGAACCTCGAGCTCGCGAGTGCTCTCCTCGATTCGCTCGCCGCGACCCTCGTAACCTCGCGGCTGCAACGCGACCTCACTGACTCGACAACGCAGCGCAACGTCGGAGTCGCCCTCGGTCACTCTCTTCTCGCCCTCGACAACATTCGCAAAGGACTCGGCGAGATCGCCGTCGACCCCGAGGCCCTCGCGCGCGACCTCGAGAGCAACTGGGAGGTGCTCGGCGAGGCGATTCAGACGGTGATCCGCGCTGAGGTCACGGCGGGCCGCAGCTCGATCGCCGACCCCTACGCGATGCTCAAGCAACTCACGCGCGGTCACCGCGTTGGTGCGGAGGAGCTGCGCGAATTCGTCGCCGGTCTCGACATGGGTGACGAAGCCAAGGCGCGGCTCGCTGCCCTGACCCCCGCGGGCTACGTCGGAGCGGCATCCGCCCTCGTCGATCACATCGTGCGCGACTGACGCGCGACGCGCGACGGCGCCGTCGACCGGTGTTCAGTCGTGCCGCGTGTCAGGCGGGCGTTCGCCGTCAGCGGGCCGGTTCGGCGTGACAGCCAGCATGAGCATCGCGAGCACGACGAGGTCGATGATGAACGAGCCGCCGAAGACGATGAGCGCGAATGGTACGTCGCGCGTCACGAGCAGCACGGTGCCGCCGATGAACACGGCGACGATCGCTGCGAGCGCTACGAGCTCGACAGGCCGCAGCGTGAGGTGGCCGGGCTTGTCACTCATGCTGACACTCCGTTCGACGATGCCGCAGTCGTGCTCGCCGATGATTCGGCCGAGAAACGCAGGCTCAACCCAGCGATGATGAGGAAGACGCCGAGCACGATGCCGTACGCGCCGATGAAACCGACCGCGCTCACGGGGTCGGCGACGAGCGCCACGACGACGGCGAGGGCGAGCGTGCCGACCCCCACGACGACGGCGTCGCGCGAGAGGGGGCTGCGTGCGCGGTGGCGGATGCCCCACACGAGTTCGAGCGCTCCCGCCAGCACTGCGTACCCGCCAATGAGCAGGAGCAGCACAGGCAACGCTGCGCCCAGCGTGGCCGCGCTCACGAACGACAGTGATCCGGCGAGCGCCGCAATCAGCGCGAGCCCTCGATGCAGCGCGCGCAGGGGCTCGGCCGCCGTCATGCGCAGGCTCGTGCCAAGAAGCACGAGCGCTGAACTCAGGCCGAAGACTCCGAGCATCACGAGTCCGAGTTGGGCAGAGTGATCTGCCGTGAAGGTGATGGCCAGGCCCACGGCGAGCGCGGGCACTGCACGCAGCACGGGAGCGAGCCAGGGCGAACGCGAAGCCGACTCGACGGGCCGATCAGCGGCGGGGTCGACAGCAGCCGCGGCGGAGGATGGCGCGTCGGTCATGGAGTCCATCGTACGGCGGGCTAGCCGGGAGCCGACTGCGGGTCTCAGTGATCAAGCGTGAGGGCGAGCTCGTGTGCCCACGACGCGGCGCGCTCGAGGTCGCCCGCGACGAGCGGGCCCGCCTGACGTTCAACGTGAAAGGAACGGGCGCCGAGCACACGCGCCGCCCCGAGACGCTGCAACCGCCGAACCAGCTGCCCGGCCACCGACGTCGGCCACTCTCCTGGCGCGGAGCGCACGTCGAATGCGGCGACAGCGGGGGGCGACTGGCGGAACGCTTCGGCAGTAGCCAGGAACTCGCGAAGCCCGGGCACAGGAGCGACGCCAGCGGCCCTCCTGCTGAGGGGCCGTGGTAGCGCGAAGCCGTGCGTGGGAGCCCCGAGTACGACGAGCCTTCTTCCGTGAAGGGCCTTCGAGTCGAGCTGCTGAGCTCGCTGCGCGTCCACGGAAAGCCCGGTGGTTGCGAGAGCGTCAGCGATGGCGCTCGCGACGGCCGCGGTATTGCCGAACATCGACTCGTAGGCGACAAGCACCTCGGCGCCGCGGGTTGCTCCGGTCGATCTCATGATTGCCTCCAGCATCGGGCGACCGAGTTCGCCGCGGTGCGCGCAGTCTAGACAGCGAACGTTGCTCGCTGGGGGCAGGGTCAGATGCGCGGCATGTCTGCGAAGCGTGAGAAGTGGCCGTGGAAACCGACAGTGATCGTGTCGGTGGGGCCGTTGCGGTGCTTGGCGACGATGAAGTCGGCCTCGCCAGCACGCGGGTTCTCCTTCTCGTAGGCGCTTTCGCGGTGGAGCAGAATCACCATGTCGGCGTCTTGCTCGAGCGAGCCGGACTCGCGCAGGTCGCTGAGTGCAGGCTTCTTGTCAGCGCGTTGCTCAGGGCCGCGGTTGAGCTGCGACAGCGCGACCACGGGAACCTTGAGCTCTTTAGCCATGAGCTTGAGCGCTCGGGAGAACTCGCTGACCTCTTGCTGCCGGCTCTCGACGCGCTTGCCGCTCGTCATGAGCTGCAAGTAGTCGATGACGACCAGCTTGAGCCCCGTGGTCTGCTTGATGCGTCGGCACTTCGCTCGAATCTCGACGAGCGTGAGGTTGGGCGAATCGTCGATGTAGAGCGGGGCGTCGTTGATGCGCCCTCGGGTCGACGCGATCGTCGTCCAGTCGCGAGCCTCGAGCGTGCCCTTGCGCATCGCGTGCAGTGGCACAGACGCCTCAGCGGAGAGCAGTCGCATCGCGATCTCACTACGACCCATCTCGAGCGAGAAGAAGACCGTCGGCAGATTGTGTTTGATGGCGGCGGCTCGCGCGAAGTCAAGCGCTACGGTCGACTTTCCGAGCGCGGGTCGCGCTGCGATGAGAATCAACTGACCCGCGTGCAGGCCGTTGGTGAGGGCGTCGAGATCATGGAAGCCTGTGGGAACGCCCGTCATCGACCCATCGCGGCCCCGCGCCGCCTCAATCTCGTCGATCGCCTCGGTCACAGCTTCGGTGAGCGGCACGTAGTCTTCGCTCTGGACGCCGCCCGCGACGTTGTAGATCTCGGCCTGGGCCGTGTTCACGAGGTCGGTGACTTCGCCTTCGCTCGCGTAGCCCATCTGCACGATGCGCGTTCCGGCCTCAACGAGTCGTCGCAAGACGGCCTTTTCGGCGACGAGTGAAGCGTAGTAGCCGGCGTTCGCGGCAGTGGGCACGATCGCGGTGAGCGTGTGCAGGTAGTCGGCGCCGCCAGCGCGTGCAAGATTGCCTGCCTTGGTGAGCTCGTCGGTCACCGCGATGACGTCGGTGGGCTCGCCGTGAGAGTAGAGCGTCAGCACGGCCTCGAAGATGACTTCGTGCTTGGGAAGGTAGAAGTCGATGCCGCGCACGACCTCAATGACATCGGCGATCGCATCTTTGCTCAGCAGCATGCCGCCGAGAGTGCTTTGCTCCGCGAGAAGATCGTGGGGAGGAACGCGGTCGTGACTGCGCGAGTCAGGGCGCTCGCTGCGCTGCTCGCCGCGCTGATCTGCAGCCGAGATGTGCGTGATGGACACGGTGCTCCCCCTCTCTTCGATGCGCTTCGCCCACCGGTCTACTCGCCACCTCCGACTCTCGAAGTCGCGGCGCGCTGGTACCCGGCAGATCGGGACGGTTCACACTAGGGAGCGGTGTCGACACCCCTCAACCGGGGCTGTGGATAACTCTGTGGAGGGATGGCGAGAAACGCCGAGGGTCGTGTGAACAACCTGGGGAGAAAGCTGTGCACTTCTCCGAAGATTGCCCACGGCACCGTGCTCTCATCAGGGCTTTCTTTCTCCACACCGTGTGTGGAGAAAGAGCCTTCAAGCTGTGGCTGAGACTTGGTAGGACGACTCGTCTAGCTGTGGACGAGACTGCGGACTTTCTCTTGACACAAAGACGACGAAGCGGTACCCAGGCAAGACCCGGATACCGCTTCGTTGATCGTGCGGATGCTACGGAGGCTACTTCGCCGCGACCACCTGAAGGGTGATCGTCGCAACGATGCCGTCGCGCAGCTTGAGGATCGCCTCGTGCGTTCCGACCGACTTGATCGGCGCCACGAGCTCAACGAGCCGCTTGTCGATCGAGCCGATGCCAGCGGCGGCCACAGCCTCGGCAATGTCGCCGGTCTTGACCGAGCCGAACAGTCGACCCTCGGCGCCCGCCTTGATGACGAGCTTCACGGGATTGGCCTCAAGGCGCGCCTTGAGGTCTTGTGCCTCTTCAATCGTGGCGTGCTCGCGTGCTGCGCGAGCGGCCTTGATCGACTCGACCTGCTTCTCGCCACCGCGGGTCCACGCCACGGCGTAGCCCTGGGGGATGAGGTAGTTGCGGGCGTAGCCGTTCTTGACCTCGACGACATCGCCAGGAGCACCGAGGCCGGTGACGTCCTGCGTGAGGATGAGCTTCGACATTCTGTGCTCCCCTATCGTCCTGCGCCGGCGTACGGCAGCAGTGCCATCTCGCGCGCGTTCTTCACGGCGCGAGCGATGAGGCGCTGCTCCTGCACGGAGACACCGGTGATACGACGAGCGCGGATCTTTCCGCGCTCGGAAATGAACTTGCGGAGGGTTGCGACGTCCTTGTAGTCGATGATGCCGACCCGGATCGCCTTCGCGGGAGCGGCGTTCTTCGCTCCCTTGCCACCGCGGGGCTTGCGGCGGTCGCCGCTGCTCTTGCCAGCCATGTGGTTGTCCTTTGCCTAAATACGTGTGAATCGAAGGGAAGTGCCGCTGCGAGCGGCCCTGCCGATCAGAAGGGGGTGTCGTCCGAGAACGAGCCCGGTGTGTTCCAGACGTCGCCGCCGGATGCTCCGCCAGAGTTGCCGCCAGCAGGCGAGCCCCACGGCTCGTCGGCGATCGGGGCACCGCCTCGGTTGCCACCGCTCATCGAAGCGCCGCCGCCCGAGCTGCGAGTGACTTGAGCCGTTGCGTAGCGCAGGCTCGGGCCGATCTCGTCGACTTCGAGCTCGATGGTGGTGCGCTTCTCGCCTTCCTTCGTCTCGTACGACCGCTGCTTGAGTCGGCCCTGCGCGATGACACGCGAACCCTTAGTCAGCGACGACGCGACGTGCTCGGCGAACTCGCGCCAGACACTCGCCCGGAGGAACAGCGCCTCGCCGTCCTTCCACTCGTTCGACGCGCGGTCGAAAGAGCGAGGAGTCGAAGCGATGGTGAAGTTCGCGACGGCGAGTCCGCTCTGCGTGTAACGCAGCTCAGGGTCGGCCGTGAGGTTGCCCACGACAGTGATGATCGTCTCGCCGGCCACGACTACTCCGCTGCCTTCGCCGCGGCCTTGCTTGCGCGAGCGGCCTTCGCCTCGGCGCGCGCGGCGTTTTCGGCGTTGATCGATTCGGCGCGTGCAACGGCCTCTTCGGCGCGCAGCACCTTGGTGCGCATGACGGCCTCGCTGAGCTTCAGCTGGCGGTCGAGCTCGAGCGTGGCGGCCGAGGTCGCGGTGAAGTTGACGACGGCGTAGATGCCCTCTGACTTCTTCTTGATCTCGTAGGCCAAGCGACGACGACCCCAGATGTCGACGTTCTCGATGGTGCCGCCGTCGTTCCGGATAACGCCCAGGAACTTGTCCAGGCTCGGAGCGACAGTGCGCTCATCGATCTCCGGGTCGAGAATGACCATCAATTCGTACTGATGCATGACTCACCCACCTCCTTCGGACTCGAACGGCTGCAGACGGTCTGCAGCAGGAGGGTTCAGCATCGTGCGCGCAACGCGAAAGCGCGCGGGCGCAACTTACGGAGTCTAGTCGGATGCCGCGCCCGACTCAAACCACGCTCGCAGTCGGCGCTTCGCTTCCTCGGAGCCGAGCGGACCCTCGTCAAGTCGTGCCTCGAGCAAGAAGCGGTAGGCCTTTCCGACGATCGGACCAGGAGGCACGTTGAGTAGCGCCATGATCTGCTCGCCATCGAGGTCGGGCCTGATGGCGTCGAGTTCTTCCTGCTCGGCGAGGTGAGCAATGCGGGCTTCGAGTTCGTCGTACGCTCCGCGAAGTCGTTGCGCCTTGCGGCGATTGCGGGTCGTCACGTCGGCACGAGTGAGAATGTGCAGTCGCTCGAGCAGGGCATCAGCGTCGCGCACATAGCGGCGCACTCCCGAATCGGTCCAGGGCGAGTCGCTGTAGCCGAAGAAACGCAAGTGCAGTTCAACGAGTCGACTCACGGCCGTGATCGTGTCTTTGTCGAAACGCAATGCGGTCAGCCGCTTGCGCGCCAGCTTCGCGCCGACGACATCGTGGTGGTAGAAGCTCACCGCCCCGCTGGCCTCGACCTTCTTGGTGGCGGGTTTTCCGATGTCGTGGAGAAGCGCCGCGAGCCGCAGGACGACGTCAGGGGCTTCTCCCGGATGCCGTTCGCGCTCAAGCTCAATGGCCTGATCGAGAACGGTCAGTGAGTGCTCGTATACGTCCTTGTGGTGGGCATGTTCGTCGATTTCCAGCCGTAGCGCGGGCAGTTCAGGCAGCACGAGGGCTGCGAGCCCCGTGTCGACGAGCAACTCGATGCCGCGCCGAGGTGCCGTCGTCGACAGCAGCTTCACGAGCTCGTCGCGCACGCGTTCGGCCGAGACGATACCCAAGCGCTCACGCATGTCGCGAATAGCCGCGAGCGCCCGTTCGTCGACATCGACACCGAGTTGCGCCGCGAATCGCACGGCACGAAGCATGCGCAAGGGGTCATCGCCGAACGACTGTTCTGGGGCGCCGGGCGTCATGAGACGGTGACGGAGCAAATCGTCGAGCCCGCCCGAGGGGTCGACGAGCACGGGCGCGCCCGCGGCAGGATGCGCGGACCCGCCAGAGAGCCGCAAGGCCATCGCATTGATCGTGAAGTCGCGGCGCACGAGATCGCCCTCGAGCGAGTCACCGAAGACGACTTCTGGTTTGCGAGAGTCGGGGGAGTAGTCGTCGGAGCGATAGGTCGTGATCTCGACTGTCTCATTGCCGAATCTCGCGCCGATGGTGCCGAACGCTCGCCCGATATCCCAGTGCGCGTCGGCAACACGCGCCACGATCGTGACGATCTCGTCGGGCAGCGCCGACGTCGTGAGGTCGAGATCGGTCACAGGGCGACCGAGGAATGCGTCACGCACCGGTCCGCCGACGAGGGCGAGCTCGTGGCCCGCTTCGGCGAACCGAGCGGCAAGGGTCGAGAGCGGCTCGGCGGCCGCAAGGGCACGCAGTCGGTCGACGGCCTCGGCCACGCTGTGCATAGTCACCAGAGTCTAGACTTCCCCCATGGCGGCCGAGCGGGAGCGAACGGGTCTGCGCGCCCTTCGCTGGTCGGCAGTGGCGGCCATCGGCGTCTCTGGCGCGATGCTCATCGGGCTCGCCGCGCCCACCACGGGGGAGTCCCGCGCGAACGCGGTTGCTTCGCTCAACCCGCAGTCGACTGAGAGCGATCCGGTCGCCGAACTCGCCGTGCTCTCGGCACCCTCGGGGTCGGGACTCGTGCGCGAGGGCGACGATTACCGCGTGCGCGTGACTGTCACGAACACCGGCACGGCCGCATCGGACGAGCTCACTGTGGCGTTGCGAGTCGATGGCGCTACCGCCGTATCGAGCAACGCCCTCGCTGCGTGGTTCGCCGACGACTCAGCAGAACTGCCCAGTGGATTCACGACTGTGGCGAGCGAGACCCTGTCGCCGCTCGCACCAGGCTCGAGCGCCGTTCTCGACCTCGCGGTCGACGGGGAGCGTCAGGGTCTCTCGGGCGCGTTCGGCGCCCGCGCGGCCCTCGTCACTGCGCACGAACCAGACGGCGCGAGCGCTGCCGCAGATCGCACGGCGCTCGTCTGGGTTCCTCTCGACGCCGATGTTCCCGCTGTCGACACGACGTTCGTCGCCGCGCTCTCGACTCCTGGCAACCGCAGTGCCCTCCTGAGCGCAGACGACGTGGCGGCCCTCACGAGCGAAGCAGGCTCGCTTACGCGGACTCTCGATGCCGTGGCTGGTCGGCCCGTCGTCGTCGGAATCGACCCGCGAGTCATCGCGTCGATTCGCGCGCTCGGCGAGACGGCGCCCGAGGGTGCGGTGGCGTTTCTCGATCGGCTGGAGCGAGTGCCGAACGAGACCTTCATGCTGCCCTGGGCGGATGCCGATCCGGTCGCGACACTTGCCGCCGCGGGAGTGCCATTGCCCTCGCCTGAGGGAGCCGGCTCGGCCGTCACTGTCGATGAGGCGTCAGAAGAGACACCGGCATCCGCCACACCGACTCCTGACGTCGACGGAGATGAGCAGACAGACGAAGCCGCCGAAGCTGCAGCGAGCGCAGCGCTACTCGCCGAGCTCTCGAGCTGGCCCGTAACCCTCACCGGCTGGGCATGGCTCACTGCCGATGGCTTCGACAGTGACGCGCTCGCCGCCCTCAACGACGACGGAACATCGACGGCCATCGTCCCGATGTCGGTGCTCGAAGATGGACCGATCATGCGCTCTGAGGGAACTGCGCTGCTCGGCGCGGACGAAGCGCTCGCTGACGCAGCCCAACGGGCGAGTCTGGCCGATTCTCAGCAAGTGCACGACTCGGCTCTCGCGCGACTCGGCGCGCTGCTTGCCGCTTCTGCCACGGGCGACAGCCCCTTCGCGCTCGTCGCCCTCTCGCGAGAGGAGCTCGCCAGCACTGACAGGCTTGTCAGCACGATCGCCCAGACCGTCATGCTTCCCTGGGCCGACTCCGCGCTGGCTTCGAGCGCTCTTGCCAACCCCGGCACGTCCGGCGCGGTGACGGCCAATTCCCTGAGTGATGGTCGTGCGGCGGCCGTCTCTGACGCCCTCGCTGCCGAGCGAGCCGACCGACGATTCGCCGACATCGCCGAGCCCTCGTGGCACATCACTGATGAGCGTCGCCTCGAGCTGCTCGCCGCGCTGTCACTGGGCTGGGGTGCCCAATCGGCGGCAGAACTCGAGCGCTATGTCGTCGACTCGGCTGTACTGCGCAGTTCGGTGCAAGTGGTCGAGAGCAGCGCGATCTTGCTGCTCGCCGACCGCACGTCGCTACCCATCACCGTTCAGAACGACCTCGACGTGCCCGTGCGGGTCTACGTGCACGTCGACCCCGACACGGGCCGGCTGCGCGTGCTCGACAGTGATGTCGAGACGCTCGTCGAGCCGCAATCGCAAACCCGCGCCGTCGTCCCGGTCGAGTCGATCACGAATGGCGACGTGCGCATCACCGTCTCGGTACGTGACGCCGATGGCCGCGAGATCGGTACGCCGCGACGCGTAGAGCTCACCCTCCAGGCTGGGTGGGAGACCCTGGGCGTGCTCATTGTGGGCGGCGCAACGCTGCTTCTGCTCGTCGTGGGCATCGCGCGCGACCTGCGCAAGAGAGAACGCCGACGTCAGGCGGAGCGACGTGAGCGCGGCGCGCCTGCAGATGAGCATCCCGAGGCCGCACCATCGGATGACGCACATGAGTGATCGCGGAGGCATTGGTAGGGCGAGCATCGCCCTCGCCTCGGGCACGATCGTCTCGCGGGTGCTCGGCTTCATCAGCGCTGTCGTACTCGCTCAGACCATTGGCACGGTCGGAGCGGGAGCCGACGCTTTCGCTCTCGCCAACCAGTTGCCGAACAACATCTACGCGATCGTCGCGGGAGGCGTGCTCAGTGCGGTGCTCGTGCCGCACATCGTCAAGGCGGGCCTGCACGACGACGGAGGCGCGCGGTTCGTCAACAAGCTCGTGACGCTCGGCGTCCTCGTCTTCCTCGCCGCGGCGATCATCGCGACACTCGCCGCTCCGCTGCTGGTCGCGATCTATGCGCAACAGGCGGGGGATGCCGGACGCGGCTTCGACGATGACGAACTCGCTCTCGCCGTAGCCTTCGCGTACTGGTGTCTGCCCCAGGTGCTCTTCTACGCCCTCTACGCCCTTCTGGGCGAAGTGCTCAATGCGCGCAAGGTCTTCGGGCCTTTCACGTGGGCTCCCGCGCTCAACAACGTCGTCGCGATCACCGGGCTCATCGCATTCTCGCTGCTTTTCTCGGCCGACGTCAGCGAGGCCACTGAATGGACTCCAACCATGATCGCCGTGCTCGGCGGCTCGGCGACGCTCGGCATTGCAGCGCAGGCTCTCGTGCTCACGGTGTTCTGGCGGCGAGCTGGGCTCCGCTACCGACCCGACTTCCGCTGGCGCGGCGTCGGCCTCAGCGACACCGGGCGCGCGGCGGGCTGGGTCTTCGGCATGGTCATCGTCACGCAGCTCGCGGGCATCGTGCAGGCCAATGTTGCCTCGCTTGCCGCCGCCGGCGACGACCCTTCGCTCGCCGTGTTGCGCTTCTCGTGGCTCATCTTCATGCTGCCGCATTCGGTGGTGACGGTCTCGCTCGCGACCGCCTACTTCACGCGCATGAGCGCGCACGCCCGCGACGGAGACCTGGCCGCGGTGCGAGCAGACGTGAGCGAGTCGCTCCGGCGCATCCTCATGATCATGGTGCTCGCCGCCGCGGGGCTACTCGTCGTGGCCGCACCCTTCGCCCGACTCTTCGGCGGAGAGCCGGCAGTCGTCGATGCCATGGCGCTCGTCCTCTCGGCCTATGTACTCGGGCTCATCCCCTTCACGGTGCTCTTCGTCGTGCAGCGTGTGTTCTACGCGCTCGGCGACACCCGCACACCCTTTGTCATCCAGGTGGTGCAAGCCCTCGTCTTCGTCGGAGGCGCGCTGCTCGTGTCGACGGCCCCGACGACTCTCATCGCGATCGGGATCGCTCTCGTCACGTCGTTCGCCGGCACAGTTCAGTGCTTGCTCGGCATCGCGTTGTTGCGCCGCAGAATGAACGGCATCGGCGGGCGGTCGATCATGCACCGCCTCGGTCAGTACGGTGTCGCCTCGATTCCGGCTGCGCTCGTGGGCATTCTGCTGGGTTGGTCGCTCGGTGCCTACGATCCAGCAGGAGTCGCACGCTCGAGTGAGTTCGCAGCAGCCGCGAGCATGGGGTTCATTGCTCTCGTCATGGCAGCGGTCTACAGCGCGGTGCTCGCATTGCTGCGGGTGCCCGAACTCGACGACATCGTGCAGCCGGTGCTGCGACGGTTGCGGCGGCGCTGAACGGGCATCCCGCACCTCGATCACCACTCGCGGTCGCACGTCGCCACCCAACCCGTGTGGCGCGGGCTGCGAAGATATTGATGTGGGTCGATGAAGAGTAGGTAAACAGGCGGGGCCTGCGGAATGCCACCGACCTAGACTGTGTTGAACCCGACATCGGCGCACGGAGCGCCGACCGCAGCGGAGGGGAACCATGCGTCACGTCATCATCATCGGCTCCGGCCCGGCTGGCTACACGGCGGCGATTTACGCCGCCCGTGCGAACCTTGAGCCGCTCGTCATCGCCAGCTCGGTCGAGTTCGGCGGCGAGCTCATGAAGACCACCGAAGTCGAGAACTTTCCCGGCTTCCCCGACGGCATCATGGGCCCCGAGCTCATGACGCGCATGCAGCAGCAGGCCGAGAAGTTCGGTGCCGAGATCGTCTACGACGATGTCGTCTCACTCGAACTCGAGGGTCCGGTCAAGGCCGTCACCCTCGGCAGCGGCGACCGTCACGAGGCGCACGCCATCATCTACGCGACCGGTTCGGCCTACCGCAAGCTCGGCTTGCCTGACGAAGAGCGCCTGAGTGGCTACGGCGTCTCGTGGTGCGCTACGTGCGACGGCGCCTTCTTCCGGCAGAAGACCGTCGCGGTCATCGGCGGCGGCGACTCGGCCATGGAAGAAGCGACATTCCTCACGCGCTTCGCCGACAAGGTGTACCTCGTGCACCGAAGCGAGAGCTTCCGCGCCTCGGCGGCCATGCTCGATCGTGCGAAAGCCGACGAGAAGATCGAGTTCGTCATGAACTCGCGCGTCGAGCACATCTACGGCGCTGACCTCGTCACCGGCATCGGCATCGTTGACACCGTGACGGGGGCGGATACGACGCTCGACGTGCAAGGCGTGTTTGTGGCAATCGGAGCCGACCCTCGCACTCACCTCGTGCACGGCATGCTCGAACTCACCGAGCACGGCACGATCGCGGTCGAGGGTCGTTCATCGCGCACGAGTCTCCCCGGAGTCTTCGCGGCGGGCGATGTCGTCGACCCGACCTACAAGCAGGCCATCACCGCAGCAGGCAGCGGCACCGTCGCGGCCCTCGACGCTCAGCACTATCTCGAGAGCATTGCCGACTCGGCACGCTCCGAGGCGAGCGCCGCCGTGCCCGCCTGACACACATCATCACGACCGACCTCAATTCAAGGAGAACAACATGAGCACGCGCGACGTCACCGACGCCACCTTCGACGCGGAGGTACTGCAGAGCGAAAAGACGATCATGGTCGACTTCTGGGCGGAGTGGTGCGGTCCGTGCCGCGCCGTGTCGCCGATCCTCGACGCGATCGCCGCCGAGAACTCCGACAAGATCGACATCGTGAAGCTCAACGTCGACGACAACCCCGAGACCGCAGTGAAGTACCAGATCACGTCGATTCCGGCGATGAAGGTCTTCAAGGGCGGCGAGGTCGTCAAGACCGTCATCGGCGCCAAGCCGAAGCCGGCCCTCGAGGCCGACCTGGCAGAGTTCCTCGCCTAGAAGCACACTCTCCGAAACACTGATCGGCCCGTCCCCTTCCTAGGGGGCGGGCCGTTTCGCGTTCCCCCCGTATCCTGGGAGGCACTGTCGTTGCCGCGGCAGGGCGCTGCAGGGCGCACCGGGCGTCCAGCAAGAAGGGCCGCACCATGACGATTTCCCGCGAGGGCACCAATCTCGACCCGTGGTTCGGGCACTATGCCGATCGCACCTCGGGCCTCAGCGCCTCAGAGGTACGTGCCCTCTTCGCGGTCGCATCGCGACCCGAGGTCGTCTCGCTTGCCGGAGGTATGCCCTTTGTTTCGGCGTTGCCGCTCGACACGGTGAGCGCCTCCATGGAGCGCGTCATGCGCGACCGTGGACCCTCGGCGCTGCAGTATGGCTCGGGTCAAGGAACTCTTGAGCTGCGCGAGCACATTCTCGAAGTGATGGCGCTCGAAGGCATTCGAGCGGGAGTCGACGACGTCGTCGTCACGACTGGTTCGCAGCAAGCCCTCGACCTCGTTGCCAAGCTGTTCCTTGATCCCGGCGATGTCGTGCTCGCCGAGTCGCCCTCCTACGTGGGCGCTATGGGCATCTTCCGCTCGTATCAAGCGGAAGTCGCGCACGTCGCCATGGATGCAGACGGGATGATCCCTCAGGCCCTGACCGAAGCGATCCAGTCGTTGCGTGCCCAGGGCAAGAGCCTCAAGCTGCTCTACTTGATCCCGAACTTCCACAACCCCGCTGGAGTGACGCTCTCGAGCGAGCGCCGCCTCGAGATCATCGACATCGCGCGCTCTGAAGGCATCCTCATCCTCGAAGACAACCCATACGGACTGCTGTGGTTCGATCGTCCCGCTCCCGCCGCGATGCGCTCAGTGGAACACGACGGCATCGTGTACCTCGGCTCATTCTCGAAGACTCTCGCTCCGGGCTTCCGAGTCGGATGGGCTCTCGCTCCTCACGCTATTCGAGAAAAACTCGTTCTCGCGGCGGAAGCTGCGATTCTCAGCCCGAGTTCGCTCAACCAGATGATCATCAGCGACTACCTCAATCATGCGGACTGGAAGGGCCAAATCGACGTCTTCCGTGGCCTCTATCGGGAACGACGGGATGCCATGCTCGAGGCACTCGATCAGCAACTTCCTGATCTCGAGTGGACCGTTCCCAACGGAGGGTTCTACGTGTGGCTCACGCTCGGCGAAGGGCTCGACTCGAAGGGCATGCTGCCGCGCGCCGTGAAGGAGCTCGTCGCGTACACACCAGGAACTGCGTTCTACGCTGATGGCTCCGGCCGTGGACACGTGCGACTGTCGTTCTGTTACCCGACTCCGGCCGAGATCAAAGAAGGCGTCAGACGGCTTGCGAGCGTCGTCCGCGACGAGCGCGAGTTGCTCGAGACCTTCCACGCCACAGGGCCCACGCGCGTCATCACTCTCGACCAGCACGTCACGAGCCCGCCGCCGGGGCTGGCATGAGCGCGGGGGAGTTGAGCGCAGGACGCGTGCTCGTGCTCGCGGGGGGAATCTCGCATGAACGCGACATCTCGCTGAAGTCAGGGAGGCGAGTCGCCGACGGGCTCGCGGCACACGGGCTCGAGGTCGCACTGCGCGACCCCGACGCGTCGCTGCTGCCCACGCTGCTCGCCGAGCACTGGGATGTCGTGTGGCCGACACTGCATGGAGCCAGCGGTGAGGACGGCGCACTTCGTGCCCTTCTCGAATTCCTCGGGCTTCCCTTCGTCGGTTCGGCAGCCGATGCGACGCGGCTCGCGTGGGACAAGCCTCGCGCCAAGACCATCGTCGAGCGCGCGGCGGTGCCAACTCCGCATTCGATCACGCTGACCCGCGACACGTTCCGCGAACTGGGCGCTGAGAGCGTGCTCTCCGTCGTGAGAAGCGAGCTACCGCCGCCCGTGGCCGTCAAGCCCGCTCAGGGGGGCTCGGCACAGGGTGTCAGCATCGTCGCCGACGATGACGAGCTGAGACGCGCCATGGTGCTCGCGTTCACCTACTGCGACGTCGCGCTCATCGAACAGCGCATCACGGGCACCGAAGTCGCCATCGGAATCCTCGACACTGGAGATGGTCCAGTCGCGCTGCCGGCCGTGGAGATCGAACCACTCTCCGGCGTGTACGGCTTCGAGGCACGCTACAACGCGGGCGAGACACGCTTCTACGCCCCAGCCCGCATCGACGACGGCGTCGCCGCGCGCGCGACCGAAGCCGCGCTCGCGGCACACCGTGCCCTCGGGTTGCGACACCTCAGTCGCATCGACATGATCATCGATGGCGCCGGCACCCCGTGGTTCCTCGAAGCAGCGGTGATGCCCGGGCTCACCGAGACCTCGACCTTCGCCCTCGCCCTCGAGGCCGCGGGCCACGACGTCGGTTGGGTCTTCGCAGAACTCGCCCACGCCGCGGTCCGCGAAGCACAGCGCTAGCCGTACACGCTCGTCAGCGCTCGGCTCAGCGGAAGCCGTCGTCGCCGAGTTCACCCAGAATACGGTTGAGGTCGCCGACGGTCGCGAAGTCGATGACCAGCGTGCCCTTCTTCTGGCCGAGCGTGATCGTCACCCGAGTGTCGAGCCGGTCGCCCAACCTCTCGGCGATCTCGGCGAGCTGCGCTTGCCGCCCTCCCGCCGCCGGCTTCTTCGGGGCCTTCTTCGCGGCGCCGCCGCTCACGAGGGCCGCCGCGGCCTCGGCTTGACGCACCGAGAGCTCTTCATTGACGATCTTGTCAGCGAGCTTCAGCTGACCTGCCGTGTCGGTCACGGAGAGAATTGCCCTGGCGTGGCCGGCGGTAAGCACTCCCGCAGCGACCCGTGCCTGCACTGGCTCGGGCAGCTTGAGCAGTCGCAGGGTGTTCGTGATTTGCGGGCGGCTACGACCGAGTCGCTGAGCAAGCTGGTCTTGAGTCGTGCCGAAGTCCTCAAGCAGTTGCTGGTAGGCACTTGCCTCTTCGAGAGGATTCAGTTGCGCGCGGTGGAGATTCTCCAGCAGTGCATCCCGCAACATCGCCTCATCAGCGGTGTCGCGCACGATCGCAGGAATCGTCTCGAGGCCAGCAATGGTGGATGCCCGAAGCCGACGCTCACCCATGATGAGCTCATAGGGCGCCTCGCCAGGCTGCGCTCCCGTGCGCTCGCGCACCACGATCGGCTGCAGCACCCCGAACTCACGCACGGAGTGAACCAGCTCGGCGAGTTCCTCCTCGCGGAACTCGGTTCGCGGCTGCTGCGGGTTGGGCACGATGTCGCCGGGTGCGATCGCCGCGAGTCGAGCACCTGGCACGGCGGCGAGGTCACTCGCGGCGGCCGGTGCCGGGAAGAACACGTCAACCGGGCGCTCACCCTCACCGGTCGGAATGAGCGAACCGATTCCCCGACCCAGTCCAGTGCGTTTCGTGGCCATCAGGCTGCTCCTCTGCGCGCGATCTCGGCGGCGGCTTCAAGATACGAGAGCGATCCCGGCGAACCCTCGTCGTAGCTGATAACGCTCTGTCCGTAGCTCGGGGCCTCGCTGATGCGCACCGATCGGGGAATGACGGTCTCGAGTGCCTCGGCGGGGAAGTGCTCGCGGACGTCTTGCACCACCTGTTGCGCCAGGTTGGTGCGGGAGTCGTACATCGTGAGCAAGATCGTCGAGACCCGCAGGCGAGGGTTCAAGTGGCGTTCAATGAGTTGAATGCTGTTGAGCAATTGGCTCAGCCCCTCGAGCGCGTAGTACTCGCACTGAATCGGAATGAGCACCTCGCGTGCGGCGACAAAGGCATTGATCGTCAGCAACCCGAGCGAGGGCGGGCAATCGATGAAGACGTAGTGGAACGGCTCGGCTTGCGATTCGAGATACGCGTCGAGGGCGGTACGCAGCCGCTGCTCGCGCGCCACGAGCGAGACGAGTTCGATCTCAGCGCCTGCCAAGTGAATCGTGGCGGGTACGCAGTAGAGCTGTTCGAACTCCGGGCTCTTCTGCACGACGTCCGCAAGCGGGGAGTCGCCGACGATGACGTCGTAGACGCTTGCGGTCTCGGCGCGGTGCTCGACGCCCAGTGCGGTGGAGGCGTTGCCTTGAGGGTCGAGGTCGATGACGAGCACGCGTGCACCCGAGCGAGCCAGTGCAGCAGCGAGGTTCACGGTCGTCGTGGTCTTGCCGACTCCACCCTTCTGGTTCGAGACGGTGAACACACGGGTCGCCGAAGGAAGAGGCAAGTCGGTCGACTCGAGCGCGAGGCGACGCCGCGTGATGTCGGCGACCTGTCGCGCGAGCGGAGTGCTCTCGTCGAACGGGGAGTCGGTCGTCACTACTCAGCCTCCTGCTGGTGGATGTTTCACGTGAAACGGGCGCCGCATCGCAGCGCCCGCGACGGCTCCGAAACGCTCGCCGCTATGGCAAGGCGTCAGGATGCCCCGCCTACTGTAGCCCGAAACAACTGGGTGACCTCAGGCGTGATGTCGCGACCGAGTTCGATCACCTCGACATCACTGAGGCGATGCTTCTGGATGACCTTCTGGGCCTTGTCGATCTCCTCATACACACGCTCGCCCTTCATGAGGACGAGTTGTCCGCCGGGTCGAACGAGTGGCGCGGTGATGGGAATGAGCTTGCTCAGAGCGCTGACGGCTCGGGCCGTCACGAGGTCGAATGGCCCAGCGTCGACAGCATCCTCGGCGCGCGCGCGCAACACCGTGACGTTGATCAAGCCAAGTCGCGCGCTCTCGGTAAGCAGCCAGTCAGTGCGGCGCTCCATGGGTTCGATGAGCGTCATGCGCACGTCGGGTCGTACGAGTGCGAGCACCAGGCCGGGCAGGCCTGCACCGCTGCCAACGTCGGCGACGCGAGCGGAGTGAGGCAACGACGGGGCGACAACTGCACAGTTGATGAGATGGCGCGACCAGAGTCGTGCAGGCTCGAGTGGCCCAATCAGACCAAGCTCTTCTCCGAATCGACCGAGGTCGACGGCGAATTGTCGCGCGAGCTCGAGACGGTCGCCGAAGACGAGCGCTGCCGACTCTGGCTCTGGCTCAAGAGCGATCGCGGCAGATGTTTCACGTGAAACCACGTCGAGGTCCGTTTCACGTGAAACATCCCCGGCGGCGTCCTCCGCCGGGGGAGTGTCAGCAGAGCGCGAGGCGTCGCCCTCAGCCACGACGGATGACGGTGTGGCGCTCGGCGCCTTCGCCCTCCGACTCGGAGGTGTAGCCACGCTCGCTCACGAGGTCATGAACGAGCTTGCGCTCATAGCTCGACATCGGCGGCAGTGCAGCAGACGAGGCACCAGCCTCGATGCGCTCAACGGCTCGATCAACGAGACGCTGGAGCTCATCAGCACGAGCGTCTCGCGAACCGGCAATGTCCAGAATGAGGCGAGAGAACTCTCCCGTGCGGGCGTGAACGGCCAGGCGCGTCAACTCCTGCAGTGCCGCGACGGTGTCGGGCTTTGAGAGCGTGCGCAGGGCATCCTGCTCATCAGCTTCGATCGAGATGTATACGCGACCCGACCCGGTGGTGATCTCGATGTCTCCATCGAGGTCGGCGAGGTCTAGCAGCTCTTCGAGGTAATCCGCGGCGATGTCGCCCTCGTCGAGCGCGCTCGAGTCTGCTGCGCCATCGCTGGCGCGGGGGAGTTGCTCGTCAGTCGTGTCGAGGGGTGCGGTCGGCTCGGCCATGGTCTATCGACCGCCCTTCTTCTTCGCGCGGTTCTTGCTCACGGGTTGAACGCGCTGGGTCTTCTTCGTCTCGTCAACCTCGGGCTCTTCGTCGATGATCTCGGGCAAACCACGACGCTGGCGCTTCTTGGCCAGGCGCGCCTCGCGCGCGAGAGCTGCCTCACTGCCGGGCGTGGGCATGTTTCGGATCACGATGAACTGCTGAACCATCGTCCACAGGTTCGACACGAACCAGTAGAACATCACGCCGAGCGGGAAGGCGACGCCCGAGACGAGGAAGACCAGAGGCAGAATGTAGAGCAGAATGCGCTGCTGCCGGTACATCGGCGAGCTCTTCATCTCGGGGCTCTGGTTCTTCGACATGATCTGCAGCTGCGTGATGAACTGTGAGGCCGTCATGAGCACGATGAGCACAGTGGCAATGACGATCACCCAGACATTGCCGTCGGCGGTCACCATCGTCGAACCGAGAGGTGCGATGCCGAAGAGTGTTGCCCGACCAAATTCAGCTGACAGCTGCTCGTTGAGAAGACCAACGCCCGAAAGCCCTTGGAACGAGTTGTTGAGCACGGAGAAGAGCCCGAAGAAGATCGGCATCTGCACGAGCAGCGGCAGACACGAGGCGAAGGGACTCGTCTTGTGCTTGCCGTACAGCGCCATGGTCTCGCGCGACATTGCCTCACGAGAGAACTGATCGCGCTTGCCCTTGTACTTGTCTTGGATCTTCTTGAGGTCGGGGGCGATCTCGAGCATCTTGCGCTGGCTCTTGATCTGACGCACGAACAGAGGGATGAGCGCAGCGCGGACGACGACGACCAGGCCGGCGATCGACAGCACCCAGGTGAAGCCTGCCTCGCTCTCGAGACCCAGGTAGGTGAATAGCCAGTGGAAGCCGACAAGGATCGCCTCGATGGCCCACTTGATGGGCCAGAGGATGGTGCCGATGAAGTCCATGGTGGCGGGTTATGCCTTTCTCTGCAGCGCGATGAAGCCCCAGCGCGTGCGGCGGTAGGGGAAGTCAGATTTCTGGGGCGGGTCGTCAATACCGCCATCGGCCCAGGGGTGGCACCGGGCAAGCCGGCGTGCAGTCAACCATGAACCCTTCGCGAGCCCATGCTCTTGAACACAAGCGAGCGAATATGCAGAGCAACTGGGGTAGTAGCGACAGACGTCACCGTAAAGGGGGGAGATGATGAGGCGGTAGAGCCGCAGCACTGCGATGCCCGCATTGCGCGGAAGAAGCAAGACCGTGCCGCACAGCGATCGCAGGAAGGAACGCCGTTCGGGAGTCTGAGTCGACGAGCCCGCGTGCGCGCATGAGACGACTGCCGTCACGAGACCTTCACCGCCCGTCGCACTCCATCGCTGATCTCGCTTCGAAGGGTATCCCAGGAAGCCTCGGACGATGCCGGGAGTGCACGCACCACGATGGTCTCGCCCGGAGGAACGGCTGAGAGCTCCATCGCGCACGCAGCTTGGATTCGGCGACGAACGCGGTTGCGCACCACTGCGCCACCCACGCTCTTTGAC
>Ga0209066_10002242_pt1 | contig 23882 bp, 21 predicted proteins | sample All_14_2_FD_187198 | JGI IMG/M metagenome (GOLD analysis project Ga0209066, IMG submission 187198) | Freshwater microbial communities in response to fracking from Pennsylvania, USA - Allegheny Zone_MetaG_DW_15 (SPAdes) (version 2) ... | reverse complement strand
ACTGATGCGCAACAGGCCGCGGTTGGCGAATCTCCACGATTTTATCTCCAATCGGATCATCTCCACGGTCAGCCAGTTTGTCCTCTTTCTCGCCGCCGGAGTCTTCTCAGTTGGTATCACCTCGGTCATTCATGTTTATCCAGAAATTTTCAATTTCGCCGGACAAACATTCAGCCACTGGGTGTTTGCGCTGGTCTCGGCAGTGCTCATCGGTCTGGGTCTGATTGGCGTGCACCCGCTGGTAGGTATTTCTATCGTCAGCCCTCTGTTGTTGCCTCTGCACCCCGATCATTCCCGGCTCGGGTTCCTGTTTCTCACGAGCTGGGCAATTTCAACCGGCAGCAGTCCACTATCCGGAGTCGGCCTGGTCTTGACCGGCCGGTACCATGTATCGCCGCGGTCGATACTGTTGAACAACTTTCACTATGTTGTCGCCATGTGGCTTATTGCCAATCTGGTCAACATTCTTTACTTCGGTTGAACAGCAGGCTAAATCGCACTCGTTCGACAAATCTCAATCAATATCTGCTCTTTAAGAGATACCGAGGATAGATCAAAAATAGAATTTTTCTTTCAAATCCCCTCCCAATAAGGAACGAGGGGGTTTGAAAGAAAAATGTTGCGGCGCTGCAATTACAAAGGGTGGGTCAACTCATCGTCGGTGGGTGGGTCAAAAATAATCGGCGGTGACACGAATACCAGCGGCGAGGGTGCCTGCCCCGCCGTGGTGTACAACAGCCGCCCTTTTGCAAGCTACTCCGACTCCAACCTCAATGTTTGGCAGCAGGGGCTCGTGTTGGTAATTTCTTGCGCCCAGAACCCCACGAAGGTCGCCCCCTCTTCAAGATCCGCAAGGATTAGGGTGCTGTAACGGCCCAGGTGCCCTCAGACCAATAGAACCAGTCGGTACCAGATGCCTGGCCATTCACAATGAGACTAGCTCCGAACCGGCTTGCGGACGGGGTCCAACCCGACCCCGGTGCCGTGACCGATGGGTACGATCCAGATCTCTGATTCTGTGCCCGATTCTCGTAGATGCACAGCCATCCGGGGGCCGCGGTGGGATTTTCTGCAGTACCGGGGCACTCCGGCGGTGCCGATGCGGTACCTTGCTGTACGACCTTAACGCTGGGTGCGGAAGCCAGTGGGATTTTGCCAGGATCATAGATATCTATCGTAGTCTTGTTAACGACGACTTGGGACATCCCGATGGAGCCATTATTTTCGACGAGAGCGGTTTCGTTAAAAAAGGCAACGACTCTATCGGCGTCAGCCGCCAATACTGCGGTACCATTGGTAAGGTCGACAATTGCCAGGTCGGCGTTTTCGCAGCCTATGCTTCGCAGCAGGGCTACGCTCTTATCGATAAACGACTCTATATTCCCGAGAAGTGGTTTTCCGATGCCTATCGTACCAAGCGTGACAAATGTAAACTGCCTTCAGACATTTGTTTCCGCACCAAACCACTGCTTGCTGTCGATATGCTCACGGAAATCTCCAACCAAGGCATACTGCCGTTCCGTTATGTCCTTGCCGATTCCGTCTACGCCAACAGCAGCGAGTTCATTGACGCCATCGAGGCTCTGACCGGGGTCACGTATCTCCTGCAAATTCCGGAAGACACGCTATGCTGGCTCAAACATCCGGTCGTTATTCAAAAGACCTATCAATACGGCGGGCAACAGCATACGAAAGATTTGGTATCCGACTAGGTCAAAGCACCGCTTTCCGTTAAATCCTTTGCCACGCAGATCAACGATTTCTTCTGGTACCGGCGAAAAGTCTCCGAGGGCACCAAAGGACCGATCGAGTATGAATTTACCAAGCGACGGGTTACCATCTCTCGTTATGGGAAGCCGTGGAAGACAGTCTGGCTCTTGATTCGTAGAACGCTTGAGCCTGAACCGACGTATTCCTATTTTATTTCCAATGCCCCGCTCAGCGTTCCGTTGGCCAAAATTGTATGGCTGAGCGGGCTGCCCTGGGCGATTGAGCAATGCTTCGAAGAAACCAAAACCGAACTTGGCATGGACCAGTATGAGGTGCGCAAATTTCCAGGCTGGCACCACCATATGCTGACTTGCATGCTGAGTCATTACTTTCTCTGGCATCTCAAGATCCGGTTGGGAAAAAAAAGCACCAGTTATTACGCCCTCGCAACTGAGGGTTTTACTCAAGGCAATATTGCCCTTGCGTGTGTTTGACATTGACATGGCAATTGCTCTGATACAATGGGTTCAGGTGCGGAACCACCGGTCTTACCTTTCGCATCGGAAAAAGAGGTTGCGGATGCTGACAGATAAGTCACATGTGTCGTTGTAGGGATAACCTGATCCTGACATTTTCCTCCTTACAATAGCGATGCCGGGGCGAGGTTCAGCCGCCGGCAACCATCGGTGCGAACAGGATCGGTTGACCGTCGATCCCCCCTGGAAGTTGAGGGGCTGATCAACCGGGAACTGGCGCTGCCCTATTTGGTCGACGCCAAGGCCGCCATCCTCCACGGCAATTCCGAACGGCTGTTGGACCTCAAGGACTGAGATCTCGACTTCTTCTGCTGTCATCCAGACCGCCCCTAATATCATCTCGACCGCCGGGGAGAGAGCTCCATCGGCAGAAACGAGATTGCCTGTCCTGACTGCATGGCCGCAACTTGGTGTGGTGACGACAAATACTGTCATTATTGCTCTATTTTCGTCATTTATTTCTTTTATTTTGACATAAATTACACCTCAGGTAAGGTTACACGTTATATAGTTATGTATTAAAAAGTTATATATTACTGTGTTTGGGCAGCGGCAAGACGGCGGGTAACACCGATCAATCGATACTGGCGATTACTTCCCGTGGCAGGAATGACAGGGGAGGAAGGCCAGAAACCGCCGGGCCGGCAGGAGTGTGTTGTGTAAGAGGTTGGTATGATAAATGTTCACAAGGCACAACAGATGATTCAGGCGGCAACCCCGGTTCTGGGGAGCGAAAGTGTGTCCCTGCTCGAGTCCCTGGGACGGGTTCTGGCCCGCGATATTGTCGCCATCGAGGATTCACCGGGCACGGATATCTCGACCAAAGACGGTTTCGCCCTCCACCATGGGTCGCTCACCGGGGCGTCGCCGCAGTTCCCGGTCTTCCTCAAGATCATCGGCGAATCGGCCGCCGGCAGACCCTGCGGGGCGGCGGTGGCTGCCGGGCAGGCGGTACGGATCATGGCCGGCGGCATGGTGCCGGACGGGGCGGATACGGTCGTCGGCCTCGAGGTCGTCACCGAGGACCACGGCTATGTCGTTTGCACCGGGGTGCCGAAACCGGGGAGCAGTGTGCGTCTGCGGGGAGCGTTACTCAAAAACGGCGAGACCGTCTTTCGCGCCGGCCTGGTGGTCGGCCCGGCGGAGGTGGGGGTGATGGCGTCGCTGCGGCGGGCCTATGTCCCGGTGCATCGCCGCCCCCTGGTGGCGATTGCCACCACCGGCGATGAACTGGCGGACTTTCATGATCCGTCCTCGCCGTCGAAGACCATGAATTCCAACCTCTATGCTCTGGCGGCCCAGGTGTTGGAAGCAGGGGCGGTGCCGCTGTGCATCGGGATCGTCGGCGATGAACTGGAGACCCTGCAGACTCATCTGCGCGAGGCCCTCCATGCCGATGTCATCATCACCTCGGGCGGCATGTCCAAGGGCCGGTATGATCTGGTCCGGGATACCTTTGCCTCGCTGGGGATGGACATGAACCTCTCGATCCTGCTCGGCAAACCCGGCAAACCGGCGATCTTCGGCAGGATCGGCGCCAATCTCGTCTTCGGACTGCCGGGCAGCCCGCCGGCTGCGATGATCTCCTTTGAGCAGTTCATCCGACCGGCGATCCTCAAAATGATGGGCCACGACCAGGTGCCTTCTCGGCCGGCAACTCATGGCCGCCAGGAGGGAACCGGCGACGGCCTGTTTTGTTTGTACCAACTGTTCAAGCAGGGGCGGGCGGCGATGGCGGCGGAAAACGGACCCTCGCCAACCCCGTTGAGAATGTCCTCGCCCTGACCAGATTCGCTGATCGCAGGTGGCAATGGGATAAGCCCGGCTATCGGTGTCCGAGCGTTGACAAGCAAATGCGTCAATGGAGATAAACACAGATGAGATACGCAGAGACAGGATATAACCTGGAAATTGACTTGGCCACCGGCAAGATCGAGCGGGTGGAAACCGACCCGAATCTGCTGGGGCAGCATCTTGGCGGGCTGGGGACCAACGTCAAGCTGATGTGGGACCGGGTACCCCCCGAGACCAAGGCCTTCGACCCCGAAAATCTGCTGATTTTCAGCAACGGCCTGCTCTGCGGCACCCCCGCCCTCAGCATGAACCGGACCGTCATCTCCTTTGTGTCGCCGCAGTCGGATCTGCTGGCTTACCCGATGATGGGCGGTTTTTGGGCCACCGAACTGAAGTTTGCCGGCTACGACAAGGTCATCTTCCGCAACAAGTCGCCGCAGCTGGTCTATATCTGGATCCACAACGACAAGGTGGAAATCCGGGATGCCACCCATCTCAAAGGCAAGGGGGCGGTGGAGACCCAGGACCTGATCCGGGAGGAGTTGAACGAGCCCCGGGCCCAGGTGGCGGCCATCGGTCTGGCCGGGGAGAATCGGGTCTTCACTGCCTCGATCGAACAGTCCCGGTCCAGTGCCAGCCGCCTCGGCGGCGGCGCGGTGATGGGCGACAAAAACATCAAGGCGGTCGCCGTCCGGGGCACCAGGGACGTCAATCTCGCCCGCGGGGCCGAATTTATGGCCCACATGCAGGAGATCACCAAGTATATCCACTACCGGAACACCAATCCCCTGCCGGGGGTGATGACCATCATGTCCGGGATCGGCTCGCCCCAGGAGATGAAGCACATCGATGAAAAGTGGCATACCGAGAGTTTTGCCTGGGGCAATGCCCGCCAGCGGCGCAGAGATTTCTGGACCAAGGACATCGAGAGAAGCTGGACCGAAACCCAGACCAAGGCGATCAAACGCTTCATCAGCTGTTTCAACTGCCCGCAGCAATGCGGCGCTCTGATCGGTCTTGAAGATGCTCCGAGTTACATGATGAAATGTTTCTCGAAGCTCACCTACCTGATGGGCGCCAATGTCGATAGCCTCGACTTCGGCTTCCGCATCGGCAAGCGGGCCTTCGAATACGGCGTCGACTCCTTTTCCACACCTCAGATCCTGGCCTTCGCGGTCGAGCTCTACGAGGCCGGGATCCTGACCGACCAGGACTTCGCCGGCTGCCCGACCGACAAGGAGGGGCGATTCGTCTGGCTCCTCGACCGACTGGTGCGGCGGGAGGGGATCGGCGATGTCCTGGCCGACGGCACCTACTGGGCCGCCCGCAGGATCGGCAACGGTGCAGAGGCCTACGATCACAACACGATTAAGAAGCATGAACAGATGAACATCAAGCTGGGAATGCTCGATCCCCTCTATTACCTGATGTTCGCCACCAACGAAAAGATCAGCATCACCCAGATCGAGGGCAACTGGCCCCAGGCACCGTTCCCATCGCGGGAGGATCGGGAGGCCTTTGTCGCCGACTGGCCCCAGCTCCCCGACGATAAATTCAAACAGTATTTTCTGGACTGGAATCCGCGCGGCGAAAACTCCAACCCCTATTACCCGACGCCGGACATGTGCAGCGAGATCGTCGATTGGATGGAGATGCTGCACAATATCGACGATGCCATCGGCCTCTGTGCCGGGATGGGATCTTTCTGCCTCAAACCGCCCTATCACATCCACAACTATCCGAAACTGATCTCGGCTGCGACCGGAATGGATCTCGATGAAGAGGGCCTGAAGAAGATCGTCAGCCGCAGCCGCAATCTGCACCGGGCCTTCAACAACCGCCGGGGCATGACCCGGGCCGACGAGAAACCGCCGGAAGACCACTGGAAACATCGATTCCCCGAATACGAGGAACAGTTGCTGACCACCTATTACATCTACAAGGGCTGGAATCATGACGGTATCCCGACCAGGGAGCGCCTGATGGAACTGGATTTGGGCTATGTCGCCGATGACCTGGAAAAAAGAGGAATATTGAAAGATGGCCAAGATAACAAGGAAAATTAAGACGATCACGGTGAATGCCGACAAGTGCAACGGCTGCCGGACCTGCGAAGTGATATGTTCGGCCTTCCACTCGACGCCGATGTACAGCACCGTCAATACCGCCCGGGCCCGTATCCATGTGACCACCCACCGACTGAAGAATATCTGGCTGCCGGTCTTCGCCGGTGACTATACCCCTGCCGAATGCGGCTGCCGGGATCAATACGTCATGGGCGGCAAGCAATACAGCGAATGCAGCTTCTGCCGGGCCGCATGCCCCTCCCGCGATCTGTTCAAGGAACCGGATTCCGGGCTGCCGCTCAAATGTGACATGTGCGAAGGCGAAGAAACGCCATTGTGTGTCCAATGGTGCTTCAACGATGTCCTGACCTATGAGGAGCGGGAGGAGGTGGTGGAGGAGCCGGCGGCGCTGGGCGACATCGAGATGGGACTGGAATCTCTGGTCGGCAGATTCGGGATGGACAAGATCGTCGATTCCCTGGCACGGTTGTCGCAGAAGGACTGAGGGGAAATGGCGGCGCGGCCCGGTTGCCGGGCCGGGTCGCACGCCACGTCACAAGGGGGCTTGAATGGGGCGAAAGATTACGGAACACGTCAGGCAACTGCAGCAGATGTATGCCCGTGACAGTGGCCGCTTTCAGGGAGAGGCGGGGTGGGAAAAATTTCCCCACTTCTGGTTCATCCTCTTTCTCTCCTACCGCTGTACCCGAAGATGCGAATATTGCTATGCCCTCAACCAGGCCCGGGGAGACAAGCAGCAACTGGAGATGGATGAGACGACATTTTCGGCCCTGCTGGAGTGGATCCCGGAGGTCTGGCGGCAGAACAACGTCAAGGTCAACATCGTCAACTTTCTCGGCGGCGAGCCGCTGCTACGGACCGATCGGATCAAGGAGGTCATGGATGTCGCGTACCGGCAGACCGAGGGGATGCAGGGGCTGGTCAACACCAATGCCGACCTGGTCGATACGGTGAATTGGGATGATCTCGAATCGATTCAATGGATCACCACCAATATCGCCGACACCACCCTGGAAGAGTTGGGGCGCCGGATGGAGATCATCCGCCGGCGGTCGAACGTCATCAACCAGACCATCGCCGCCACCCTCGATGATCACAATCTCAACCGGGTCCTGGCGATCACCGCCTTCGGAATAGAGCATGGTTACCGTTTACGCTATTACAAAAATCTGTATGCGCAACCGGCCGCCGAATATCAGAAAATATTGCTGAAGAAATACCATCAAGTCGTTGATCTGCTGGAAAATCATGTCGCTCGCGGTTTCACCGTGCACACGACGTTTCTGTTCGATATGCTGATCCCGTCGTGGGACCTTCCCGCCAGCCCCAATCCCTGCGGCAGGAGACTGGCCGTGGTCTTTCCCGATGGCACGATCGGCCCTTGCATCCGCAACCATGCGTTCAAGACCGGCACCATCTTCGACCCTGATCCGCTAAGTCGCCTGCAGTGCGAGACCTTTCACTATGCAGCGACCCGGCCCGACCTCCCGGCTGACTGCAGGAAATGCGCCTCGACCACCACCTGCCAGGGAGGCTGTCCCAACGATAAACTGCTGCTGACCGGGACCACTGACGGCCGATCGGTGGCCTGCGATCTGCACCGGGAGATCATTCCCCGACTGCGGCATCTGGAGAGCCTGCAACGGCAATCCCGGCCTGCCGCCTCACCCCTTGACCATATTGAAAGAAAAGCATGATTTCCCTACCCGCTACGATCGCCGCCTGGCAGATGCTCCAACCGGAAACCCGCCACAAGGAGACGGGTGAGATCATCCCCGGCCGGCTGAAATTGGTGCAACTGCCGGTTCCCGAGCTTGGTGCCGACGAGGTTCTGGTCGAAATCGCCGGATGCGGCGTCTGTGAAGCCGACCTCTGCTATTTTTACGATGGCGTCGCCACCGTGACACCGCCGCCCTTGACGCTGGGCCATGAGATTGCCGGTACCGTGGTGGCCGGAGCCCCTTCCTGGCTCGGCCAGGAGGTGGTGATCGCGCCGGGCATGCCCTGCAGCCGCGGCGTCTACGGCGGCTTTGCCAGCCACATCCCGGTACCCGCCAGCAGCCTCTTTCCAATAACCAACCGGAAAACCATTCCCTTGGAGCATATGGCGGCGGTTGCCGATACCGTGGCCACCGCGTTTCAAGCCGCCAGCAGGGCGGAGATAACGTCTGGGGACAGGGTGCTCGTGGTCGGGGCCGGGGAGATCGAGCCGTTCGTCGTCCAGATGGCCAAGGCCTTCGGGGCGGCGGCGGTGATGGTGGTGGGTGGCGGTGGCGACCGCCTTCGCCCCCTGCTGGGCTGCGGCGCCGATGTCGTCATCAACGCCGGCAATCAGGCACCGGAGGCGATCGCTGCCGAGGTCGGACGTTGCCAGGAGAATTACAGTTTGGCGGCCGCCGGCTGGAAGATCTTCGAAACCAGCGGCACCGGGTTTGGACGGGAAATGGCCGCCGCCCTGCTCGACCGGGCGGGCAGACTCGTCCTTCTCGGATCGGAGGTGGCCGCCGATACAGCGGCCCAGGATCGCTGCGTCACCGCCGGGGCCGAGATCATCGGCTGCCGGGAATGCCCGCCGGCCGACTATCCTCGGGTGGTGGAGATGGTGACCTCGGGCCGGATCATCCTGAGTCCATTCGTGCAGACCCGTCCCATGAGCTGGATCCGGGAGATGTTCGCAGAGGCGCGCCAGACCCCGCCCGACAAGCACACCATTCTGACGGCCGATGATATCGGTCTGGAGATCTGCCCGGAACCCAAGTCCTGCAGATAATTGGCAATCCCAAGCGTTTTCGGCTGTTAGGCCGGCTCATGGGCTCTGTAACACCGTATTTTTGAAGTTTAGGGGGTCAATTTTATACGCTGAAAAGGAGTCATTTTTCAAAGCCGATTGACAATTTGAGGTAACGATCACTACTGGCGCTGGGCCGCGGTCACCCACCTGCCGGTCTCAAGGACATGAAAACGCCTCTCCTCGAGTTCAAAAAGCAGGTCATTGGCGAACTCAATATCACCCTTATCAACCTCATCGATGAGCAGGACCAGCCGACCGGGAGCGGCAAAGGTCCGGCCCAAGGGGCCAGGCTTGATATAATACTCAACATTGTCGACATCACCACCGCCGAAGCGGGAATCATTCAGGCGCTGGACCGTGTCATAGGTGTAGAGACCGTCGCGGGCCTTGGTGGTTGATTTGTTGTTCCAGGTGATCAGCTCCGTCCCCAGCGCCGCGGTGACGTGATGCGCCAGGAGGGTCCTGCCGATGCCGGGTTCCCCCTTGAGCAGCGGGGGCCGTTCCAGGGCGAGCGCCGTTGATCGCAGCTTGAAGGGTCCGCGAAGCTACATTACCCCTCAGTCCCGCTAACCTGATGAAATGGGTGATCGGACATGCCCCCATCTTTCTTTGGGGAAATTCACTGCCAAATATTCGCGGGGCATGAAGGAAATCTCCGCCTGCCCCGCGCCATGTCACTGTTCAAAAGATGATGACTTACACCGCTTTTTTGATGTTACACAGCAGCCCCTTCCACTGCGGATAGCCCATGATCGGCTCCCGGCAGTTGGTGTCGGTCAAGCGGTTGCAGTTCCCTTCACCCGGCCAACCGTGCGGAACCAGGACCACCCCTTCCATGGTGCGCTCACTGACCTTGGCTTTCATCTTCACCCAGCCGCGATCGGTCGCGATAATCACGTTATCCTCATGTGCGACTCCGTATTGCGCCGCGGTTTTCGGGCCCAGTTCAGCAAGAGGGTGCGGCGCCAGCTTCTGCATCGACTCCAGGTTGTGCAACTGGGAGCCGTTATAGTGGATGGTGCGCACGCCGGTTGACAGGACCAGCGGATATTTCTCGCCCAGTTCCTTCCAACGAGGACCTTGAGGACTCTTTTCCGGCTCCAGATAGGTTGGCAGCGGGCTGTGCCCCAGACGCGCGAAAGCTTCACTGAAGATCTCGATCTTGCCGGTCGGGGTGGCGAAGGAACGCTCGTTCAGTTCGTAGGTCTTCTCCTGATAGAAACCACCCTCCGGATTTTCATGCAGATAATCAAATTTCAGGCTGCATGGCTCCAGTTCGTGAGTCACGAGTTCCCTGTCGTCCTGCCAGGGAAACTGCTTCCCGAACCCGCAGGCTTCGGCAAATTCTTTATAGAATTCGAGGACGGTCTTGCATTCGTAGTAACGGCCCACCGCCTGCTCGCGCAGCATCAAATAGGGGAGGCAGTGGCAGACGTTATAGTTGTAGCCGAGGCCCCAGAACTCCAGCTGATTAGCCGCCGGCAGCACGTAATGGGCGTGCTGGGCGGTTTCGGTCAGGAACTGGTCGTAGACCACCAGCAGGTCGAGTTTTTTGAAGGCCTCGGTCAGCGCGTTCGAGTCGGACATGGTGACCAGCGGGTTCCCGCCCGCGACCACAAAGGCCTTGATCTTGTCCGGGATGCTCTCGGGGACCATGTTCATGACGGCGTAGGGGCTGGTCCGATCCCAGAGCTCATAGAAGAGCGGGTACTCCTCAGCGCCCAGGGGCTTGCCCGGGAAGGGCAAACTGACGTCGGCGAGACGGAGCCGGGGACTGATCACCCAGCCGCCGGGGACATTGATGTTGCCGGTGATCGACTGCAGAATGGCCATGGCACGGCCGGTCTGGCTGCCATTGGCCTGCTGATCCTGGGTGCAGGTGCCGTGGCAGATGCTCGCCCCTCTGGTGGTCGCGAAAAGCCGCGCCAGGGCGCGGATATCCTCGGCTTTGACCGAGGTGATTTTCTCGGCCCACTCGGGGGTGTATGGCTGAATGTGCGGTACCAGCTTGTCGAAACCGAAGGTCCACTTTTCAACGAACTCTTTGTCGTAGAGGTCCTCGTTGATGATGACGTTGATCAGCGCCAGCGCCAGCGCGCCGTCGGTACCGGGACGGATCGACAAGTACATTTCGGCCTGGTCGGCGAGGGGAATCCTGCGTGGGTCGATGACCACGACCTTCGCCCCCTTCTTCAGGTTCTCCTGGATGGCGATACCCAGGGCGAAGTCGGAAGCCGCCGGGTTGTGACCCCAGAGAATGTAGAGGTTTGAATCCATCTCTTCGACCGGATACTTGCCGAAGGTGATCTGGCGGGCCCGGATTCTCATGCGGAAGCAGATACTCTCAACCGAGAAGAAGTTGGGGGAACCGAAAGCGGCCTTGAAGCGATGAGTGAGCGAACCCAATTCGAGGTTTTCGACGCCGATGGAGCCGCAGAAAAACCCCAGCACAGAGGGATCGAATTCTTCTTTGAGTTCTTTGAGCTTAGCCGCTATTTCGGTGAAAGCCTGCTCCCAGGAAACCCGTTCAAACTTTCCGTTCACCTTTTTCAGCGGGTACTTAAGCCGGTCCGGGTGGTAGAGATGCTCGATCATCGCCTGCCCCTTGACACAGAGCTTCCCTTTGTTGAGCGGGTGAGAATCCTGCCCTTTCACCTTCGTGACCTTGCCGTCTTCTACGGTCACTTCCACCCCGCAGCTCTGGTAACACAGGCAACAGGCGGTAAAAATCGTTTTTTTCTCTGCCATTTCACGTCTCCTTTTAGTGTTCTTCAGTTGGTTCGAACCATGACCACAGGGGCTGAACCTCTATTCATGTTGATAATGATTGAAATATCCGGCAGTCTTTATCAGGTCTGCCGTTGTCGCTTATCGGTTATTCGGCGTTTTCCGGTGCCGCTGGTGAACCAGCCCCCGGTATTGAAGGTGATGCTCCCCATGGCCAGCGCCCGCCGCCGGAACAGGGGCGCCACTGGTTCGCTCCGTAACAGCACTCCAAGCGCTTCGCGGGCGACCCTCTCTTCCGTGCCCTGACAAACCTGGAAGCACAGGTGAAGCCGATCCTGATCGGCCTCGCGGTTGACGCTGGCGCTGAAATTCAGTAATCCGGGAATCGGGAAGAGTGCTTCGTCCAGGGCCGTCATGCTGAGGTTCAGCCCTTGCTGCAGGGGCACGCAGGAATCGATTCGTCCCTGAACCCGCGCCAGCCTTTTCAGCACCGTCCCGCAGGGGCAGGGTTCTGCCAGCATCGTGGCCAGGTCCCCGGTGCGGTAGCGGATCAGTGGCATCCCGCGGCGCCGCAACGTGGTAAAGACGACTTCCCCGCTGACGCCATCCGCAACCCTTTTCCCGGTGGCGGGATCGATGATCTCGGTGTACAGATCGGCCTCGCGCAGATGGTAACCGGCCCTGGCCTCGCACTCGACGCCACCCCCCAGCCCGGTCTCGGTCATCCCATAGTGGGTCAGGACCCGACAACCCCACAGGTGTTCCAGCTCCTTCTGAACGGCCTCGGGCGCGTAATCGGTCGACAGCAGCACGCTTTTCACCCTACCCCTGGCAATGGTGCCGTCGACATCGGTCCTCGCCAGGGACAGGAGCTGGGTCGGGATACCGACCAGGCAGGCCGAAGGATGATGTAGCAGCTCCGCGCGGGTGGCCGCACAATCTGTCACCGGTCCCAGCACGACCGGCTTGACCCCCGAGCTGGCCAGGGCTTTCGCCAACAGATGGCCGACGCTGTCCGGCCGTTCGCCCGGCAGCAGAATGACAACGGTCTCCCCCGGCTGAACCAGGGTTGACATGCCGCAGCGGAAAAAGTCGGCGGTTGCCTCCAGGTCCTCTGCGGTGAAAAACACCCTCTTGGCTTCACCGGTGGTTCCCGAGGTCTGCAGCGTGACGATTCTTTCAATCTGTTCCAGCGGGGTACAGAGCATTTTCATCCCCTGGCCCCGAAGATTGGCCGGGGTGGTAAACGGTACCTTTTCGAAGTCGGCAAAATCATGGAGACTAGCGAGGTCAACTTCAGCCAGTTGCTGACGGTAAAACGGACTTTCCTGCCGGGCAAAAGCGACCAGCTCGCGGATCTTCTCCAGTTGGTAGGCCTCCAGCAGCGAGGTGGTCAGTTCACCCGCGCCTGCCGGTACCACTTTGTCGCGAATCCAGTTTTCCAGCGGAGTCTTGTTCATGAGCATGATTCCTGGCGGTTGCGATACAGCGACTTGCCGTGTTGACCTGTGAGGTTGTAGGCGCAAAAGGGGATCAGGTTTCCAGCGGGGGACATGATCGAGATACAACATTCCCGCAGGCGCTCGAGATCGAGATTCCAGGCGTCCTGAAAGGCCATGCAGGAGATCGACAGGCTGTGATTGCTGGCCATCTCCAGAAAGGCGTCAAGGTCCATGGTCCTGTCCTCGCCGACAACCGGTCTGCGCTGGGCCTGACCACCTGGAACCGCCGACCACTGCCTGGCCATGGAGTCGATGGTCTTGAGCAGGCCCCGGCGCCCATCCTCGGAGTTGCAGCAACTGCCGGAACTGGAACTGATCCGCCGCAAGCGGCCGTTGGGCAGAATCATGAAGCTGCAGTGGAAGGAACAGCGCGCATGTTCAGTCCCCGGCGGGATAAAATCACTCGCCTGGATCATGCCCTCGGTCAGGGCTTCGATGGCCTGCATAACCTGCGGCAGGGTGAAGCGTTCGCCGGGAGAGGAACTCTCCGCGAAGCGCCCGAAGTAGCTGATCGGTTGAAAATGAACCCCTCTGACCAGCGGCACCTTCTCCAGGGCAAAGCGGATGATGGCCCCTATATCTTCGGTATTCACCCCCGGGACCAGGGTCGGAACCAGGACAACCACCAAACCCGCCGCCCCGCAGCGTTCAATGGCGGTCAATTTCTGCAGGGCCAGCGGACGGCCCCGCAACTGCTGATGAATCCGCTCGTCGAGACCGTCGAACTGGAGAAAGACCGTGGTCAGGCCGGCCTTGGCGAGCTGGTGGGCATAGCCGGCTTCTTGAGCGAGGCGCAGACCGTTGGTGTTGAGCTGGATGAACGTAAAGCCGTGCTTCCGTCCCAGGGCGATGATCTCTCCCAGGTCGTCGCGCATGGTCGGCTCCCCGCCTGAGAGCTGAATATTACAGGGACCGGCAGCCGCCATGACCCGCTCATACCAGTCCTCGATCACGGCCAGGGACGGATCGGTCTCGGCCGCTGCCGTCGCCTTACTGTCGGCGAAACAGACCGGACAGCCGAGGCTACATTTCTGCGTCACTTCCAACAGCACCGAGCACGGGTTCTGCCGGTGCTCCGGGCAGAGCCCACAGTCGTAGGGACAGCCTTCCATGACCCGGGTGGAGGGCAGTTCCGGGTGCGCAGGCGTTTTCGGCCGTTGCCACTCCTGGTAGCTGGGGCCGCCGCGCCAGATCGGCGTCTGCCAGGAACCGTGGTCCTCGCAGGTCTTTTCCAGAAAAACCTCATCGCCGCGAGAGACCACCGCCGCCGGGAGCAGCTTGAGGCACACCGGACAAACACTCTCGGTGGCGGCCAGTTTTTTTACCTGGACCTCAGACATGATTATCACCGTTCTTTGTGGCTCCGGAACCGGCCAACAAGGCCCGTAATTTTTCAGTCGTGGCCGCCATCAGGTCCATGCAGGCGCGCATATTGGGGCTTGTCTCCAGAATCGCCGCACAACTCGTCCCGCCGTAGGCGCCTTGTGCCCGGGCGGTGAACCAGTCGGCCAGTTCGCTGAGCAGAGAGGGCAGGCGCGGGTCCGTCAGCTCTGCCGTTCCCAGGCTGAGCGACAGAGCGCTTGCCGCCCCGGTCAGGATCCCGCAGTCCCCTTCGGGTGACCCCGCGCCGAGACAGAGTCCCGCCATCGCCCGGACCAGCTCTGGGTTCTCCTGGCCAAGCTGGCGCAACGCCAATTTCATGATGATCTGGCTGCAGCAATAGCCACCCTGTTTGAGGGTCAGGATCTCAAAGACGAGATCATTCAACTGAATTTCTCCGGTCAGCTCTCGGGTCATGTGTTCATTCTCCGGGCAATCAGCAGGTGGTAACCGAGCGACTGCCAGTCGTGGCGCAACGCCTGTTCCTGGGCGTCACCGCTCTGCCGACTCCAGCCGAGCAGATTGTCCAAGCATGCCCCTGGAGCCATGATCAGACGAAACGCCAGTTGCTTCAGGTCACCGGTTCGGTCCTGCCAGTGGGTCGTCTCAAATCGGGCAGCTTGCAGCAGGTCCATGGTTTGGTCTTTCGTTGCCAAAGAATCTCTCCCTTTACCACCGGACAACGGGTTTTTTGGCGTCCGCTTGCGGTACAGATCGGTCAGGATAAGAGCCCCCCTTGGTCGCAGCACGCGGCCAAATTCAGCCAGAACCCCGCTGGCCCTGGTTTGCGAGAGCGTGCATTCACAGACAATTCCGTCGAAACTTTGATTGACAAAGGGCAAGCTCTCCAGGTCTCCGCAGATCAGCGCAGGTCGATGCCCTTGGCTGAAGGCTTCGGCGAGCAGACTTTGAGAGCGGTCGATGCCGAAAACTTCGTAGTTCCCGCGACTCGATAATTGCTGAACGGTAACCCCTGTGCCGCATCCGGCATCCAATATTCGGTTCCCCGGGGCGAACCGGCAGACCTCAAAAGCTTCTGTCGTGAGACCGAGTCCGCCCGGTCTCAAGGTCCCGTCAGCGGCGTCCAACAGGGTGCGCGACTTTTTCAGTTGACAATCGGTCATAATTCGGCGAGGGCGCAAAGGTTCGGGTTATTTGTCCTCAAGCATCTTCTCCGCCAGGGCCATCTTCTGGACGGCGTTTTCCTCGCTGATCAAAACCCGCTGACACCTTGGGCAGGCGGGCAGGTCTACGGCAAAGGTTTCATCCAGGTAGACCAACTTGACGGTTGCCATTTCCAACGCGACCTCACAGGCGGCGCAACGCCAGGTCAAGGGGGCCGCGGCCTGCTTGGGCGGTAAATTGAAGCCTTCGAGAATTTTCATGCGATGGGAATAGGCGCTGAGGATGGTGTAGCCCTGCGCGTCCTTTTGATATTCCACCCAGTACGTCACCTGGGGAAGACTGCGATAGGCAAGCCGATGTCCGGTGACTGGATCGGTATGAAAGCGGAGGTCGGCTTCAGCGGAGGAGATCACTTGTTGAAGAGTCTCCTGGCGAATGCCCCGCTCTTCCAGCAACTTTTGCAGTTGCAGGTCAATTTGCAGAGGAGTTTGGTGTTCGTCGCTCATGCTGTCTCCATCTGATGCTGAGGTAAGGTTTGCCCGCGAGGCTTGTTTGTTGATCTGGTTAATTGCCGATTGATCGCTCTGGCAGCTACCAGAGTCAGTGCAAACATCGTACCGTATTGCCGATATGGCTTTTGTCGGCCTCACTGAGCCGCGCATTGGTCGAAACTCGGGGAGAGGGGGGTAATCCCTGGGACGGTAAATCTGTAGATCCAGGCCTGGTCAAAAACTGTCCGGGAAGCAGACAGTTGTCTGCTTCCCGGACACATCGCCTGGTTGTTGATTAGACGAGGCGTGAAAGCTTTTCGTACAGTTTCGATCTGCTGATACCCAACAAACGGGCGGCTTTTGATTTATTACCCCGGGCTTCGGCCAGAGCGGCCCGGATCGCTTCCTGCTCCATCATTTCCAGACTCTGCCCGCTGCTGCTGACCTGATGGCGCGGCGACCTGATCTCCTCGGGGATATCCTGCAGCTCGATCAGATCTCGATCCACGTAGTTTAAGATTCTCTCAATAATGTTTTCCAGTTCCCGAACGTTACCGGGCCAGTGGTACTGCTCCAGCGCCGCCAGCCCCGGGCCGCTGATGCCGCTCACCTGCTTGTTGAAGGAACGGTTGTATTTCTTGATGAAGTGCTCTGTCAAGACGTGAATGTCAGCCCTGCGCTCGCGCAACGGCGGTATTTCGAATTCAATGACGTTTATTCTGAAATAGAGATCGGCGCGAAAGCTGCCTTCACTGACCAGGCGCTTGAGGTCTTTATTGGTGGCGGCAATGATGCGCACATCAACCTTGCGCGTCCTGGTATCTCCGACCCTTTCAATCTCTTTCTCCTGGATGACGCGCAGCAGCTTTCCCTGTAACAGGAACGGCATGTCGCCGATTTCATCAAGAAAGATCGTGCCGCCATCCGCCAGCTCGAACTTTCCGGGTTTCCCCTGTCGGCGGGCGCCGGTAAAAGCCCCCTCTTCATAACCGAACAGCTCGGCTTCCGCCAGTTCCGTGGGGATGGCCGAGCAATTGATCTTGATGAACGGTTCCATGTGGCGGTCGGAGGCATTATGAATTGAATGGGCAAACAATTCCTTGCCGGTGCCGCTTTCGCCAATGAGCAGAACGGTCGAATTGCTGCGGGACACCTTGAGGATTTTGGTTTTGATCTGGTTCACCGAATCTGTTTGACACACGATGCTGCTCAGGGTGTAGCTGGTTCCGTTGGCCTTATACAGTTCGTTCTTGTAATAATCGAGCTGCATGTTCAGGCGATTGAGCTGCTGCATGACCTCGATCAGTTGATCCATATCCTCGTAGATTTTGATCACTACGCCTCTGGCACCATCATCCCGGTTCATCGGCAGAGTGGAAATGACGCAAGGCTTGTTTTTGATTTCAAGAACTTGCAGTGGCGTGTCGTTGTTGATCATCGGGATGAATTGATGGATAGGGTGACCGATAACCGCTTCTTTGGGCCGCTCCACCTTGGCGCAGAAACGTGCGTTAGCCAGGGTGATACGATTTTGTTCATCGAGCACCGCCACCCCCTCGTAGGCAACTTCCAGGACCGTCTCCAGGGTTGTTTTCAGTTTTTTTACGCTGTCAAGCTCGTGGGCGATCCCCTCGACATCGGTCAGATCCTGGATGACAAAGATCACTCCCCGGACCCGGGCGTTCTGATAAATGGGGACCGCCGTGACGATCAGTTTCAGTGTTTGATGCTCTATTTTTCGCGGAGCAATCCAGTCGCCATTGAGGATGACCGAAAAGTCCGGTTTCAAATCGACGAAATAGGTGCCGACATACTCTCCGGTGCGAATTTCGGGCAGGAGGTCCTTGGCATACTGATTAGCCAGGTTGACGACCCCGTTGTCGCTGGTGGTTAGAATCCCCGCCTGAACATTCTCCAGCACTGTCGCCAATTCGTTGTACAGATATTCGGTCCGGTTGAGAAGATCGATGACCGAACCGGCCTGGGTCAGCATGCCGATCGGCTGATTGGCCATATCCACAACGATCGTCTGTCCCACCCGACAGGTCGACAGCCAATGAGACAGTTCCGAAAGACTTTCGTAGGCTTTATCTTCCCGGAGAGAGACAACCTCGTGGATGTAATAGCCATCAATCGGGCGGTCAAGGTCGAGGTCGTTCAAAAGACAGTCGAACAGATTCGAGCGGCCGAAGTAGCCGATCAGCTGGTCGGTTTCGTCGACCACAGGCAGGCCATTGAACTTAGAGCTTTTCAGGAGTTGGACGGCCCGACGAATACTCTCCCCGGGGTGGATCCGAGCCTTGGTCGGGACCATGATTTCATTGACCAGCATGTCGTGTTTCCTCTTGTTCAGGAGGGCTGAATTGAATCAATCCGGTCGCAAAATCCTGTTATTGCTCCGGTGCTTAAACATCTGAATTAAGAGGCATATGCAATTAGCCGAGGTTTGAAATAATTTCTCACTTTATTCGGTCGTCGCTGGGGCGTTTTCATGAAGGACCGCGTCTTCTTGCTCAGATCCTGATCCGTTCTTGATGGAGGACCGGAACGGATGTGGCTTTTCAAGTCGTCGTTGAGATACTCGTCGGGGTTATGTTCAGGGCTGTAAGCGGGCAGGAAGAAGAATGTAAATCAGTGCAGCCAGAATATAGGTTTCCATGTATTTATATTTCAGCAATTTGTGTTTATGACAATGAGACAGCAAGAAGAATCCATTGTAAATTTGTAGTCGATCGTAGAATCGAGAAAGAATTAATATCTTGCAGGATTACCACGAAAAAGATACGAATACTGATTCACTCAGAAAGCCTGATTATTTAAAAGATCGCCAGAAAAATCGAAAGTTATTACCGCATCTAATCTTTTAAAAAACTGCTGCAATAATTCTCATCTTTTAACAACCCATCAATATCCATACCTATCTGATGAAATTTTTTTCTACTATATCTACATAGATTCGCTTCAACGAATTCCTTCTCTTCTGGAACCACTCCACTGAGCGGATAATTTGGATCCATCATTTGACCTTGCATGACAAATGTCATCGTTTCTGAAATCTTTTGCATCCTTAAATAAACAGATGAAAGATATGATTCTGACAGCGTATCTGCCCCCTTCAACATGTCATATAAATCTGGTATCAAAGGACCATTAACATGTACAAGATGAGTATTATCACGAAGCCATTCTCTTACATTTGTTCCTGTAGGAGCATAATCTTTAAATTGTTCTGTCATTCTTTCATGCCTCTTGACTCTAACTGGCTCCCAGATCCCATCGATGTGAATTTCAGTATGTCTTGGATTCACCAATAAATCACCCGCCTCACGAATCTGCCCAAAGTCAGCATAATTACCAGCACAGAGCAAAGCTAGTTCCATTACTCTTGACATTGAAAGCCAATAAATCTCAACAGACCCATCAAGTTCTCCAGATGATTCCAGTCGCTCCATCTGATTAACTATAAATTCCTCATTTAAAGAATGATCAAAAGCTTGTTCATGCGAATCCCTAGTTAAAAGCATTATATCAGTCATAATCTTAAGCCTGCTTTGGTAGAATACGAGTAATACTGCCAACCCACCTCAATTATGCCCCGATTCAGTTCTAAAAAGCCGGACCACTTCTGAGGTGATTCGCCCGGTGAAGCTTAATTTTTTATTGATGGGAAATTTAGCAGATTATTCTTTTGAAACAACGATTCTCGTAATTCCAACCAATACAGACTTTCCGTAACAGCGGAGTGACAAGGATGTGCAGTTGATGCAGGAATTTTCCAGAATTGTTGATCAGCGCAGAATACTGATCCCATGAAGGTAGAAAACAGCGTCAAAAATTAACCCCACTATGTTGCCCACTTCATGGTTATTCGATCACGGAAGAAATAGAGGATGTCGATAGTGGAGATAATAGCGAAGATCCGGCGGTATCATTTTGTCGACGGGAAAAGTATCAAAGAGATCTGCCGGTTGCTGCGGCTGTCGCGCAATACGGTATGGAAAGTGGTCAACCATAGGCGCTGATCTGCACTGGCTGGAAAGAAGACGGTACGCGCCAAGGTCCGCACCCCTTACGGTGCGGAAAAACTGCGATTTCGATCCTGGCGAATGCCGTCGATCCGGCCGTCTCAATGTCACAGGGATCAATATCGGTTTGAATTTCCGGTGCCATCCTGATAGGGTGCATATTCATTTTTCAACAATTCCAATCGGTACGATCGAGCACTCCGGCTGTTCCGGCGAGTTCCGGCTGGCGGAGGCCATTTTTCTTGTGCGGCACTCTTTGAGGCAGGACGACCACAACCCATGACCCAAGCAGCCAACAACCTCGCCGCCTATATCTGGTCCCTGGCCGACCTCCTCCGCGGCGACTTCAAACAGAGCCAGTACGGGCGGGTGATCTTGCCCTTCACCCTGCTCCGGCGCATGGAAGGGGTGCTGGAACTGACCAAGCCGGCGGTGCTGGCCGAATATGAAAAGATAAGGCAGATGAAACTGCCGGAAGAGGCCCAGGAAAAGCTGGTGCTGCGGGCCACCGGCTGAATTGCACCTGTTCGGGTGTCGGAGGCCGAAGACCATGCCGCCCATCCTCACCGGCAAGATGGTCACTACGGCCATACCCGAAGCCGGACTTCATTCTGTCGATGCCCCGGGGGCCGTCAGCCTCGATCCATCATTATTGTGCCATGGACGCCGCTACCGGCAGGAAGGCGACCTTTGCCAAGTCTTCGGCGCTACAGCGACACTGGCGTTCTCCATACTCTGATCCGGTCGAGGACGGCAAAATACCGCTCAATCCTCTCTTTATCTGGCGGGCGATACATCTCCACCATTCACTCGATGGCGGCTAACCGGTCAAGGTCGATCACCTCGAAAATCGAATAGTCATTCAAGAGATCATAGGCGGCACGGATCACCCGTTCGGCTTCGTCCATCGGTCGGTCCTCCTTTTTTGCAGGGAGGATAGCCGGCGGGTCTTACAATTCTGTGACAGCGCGAGATCACGGTAACGGAACAAATATCCCGGTGCTGATCCTTCAACCCCTGGCGATACCCGACCAGATCAGCCACCACGGGCCGGAAACCAACCCGGCCATACCGAAGCCCGACTATCACCCTGCCGACGATCCGGGGGCCGTCAGCTTCGATCTTTCACCGACGAGGTCGGTTGAATAAAAAGTGGTGTCCAGCAAAAAAAGGTTGGACAATGGTTGGACAAATCATCAGAAACGAACAGGGGGTTACAGAGACACACTCTGCAACCCCTTAATTTTACTGGCGCGCCCGGCTGGATTCGAACCAGCGGCCTACGGATTAGAAGTCCGTTGCTCTATCCAGCTGAGCTACGGGCGCAATGGAGAAACAAATAGATTTACCGGAGAGGAGCCAACCGCAAGCTACCGCCGACAAAAGGGGAAGAACGATCGTCCCTGCAGAATCACGGACGTCATATTAACCAAACACCCCCAAAAATCAACACGATTCTGTTATTCGACCTCCGCCACCCTCTTCCAGATCGGCCCGTTGACCGTGTCGATGACAATGACCCCTTTCTCCACCAGTTCGGCCCTGGCGGCGTCCGCCGCCTGCCAGTCCTTGTCGGCGCGGGCCTGCTCCCGCTTCTGGATCAGGGCGTTGACCTCGGGGACCAGCTGGCAGCCTTTGAGGCGGAAGATCTGCAGCACCTGGTTGAGTCGGTCAAGACTGTCGAGGATGTAGTTTTTCTGGTCGAGATCGAGATTGTTGACCTGTAGGGCGGGATGGGCCCTGGCGATGAACGTATAGATCGCCCCCATCGCCTTGGAGACGTTGAGATCATCATCCATGGCCTCGAAGAACTGTTCCTCCATCGCCGATACGAAGGCCGTGATCTCCGGGTGCGGCTTTCCAGCCGGCAGGCAGATAAGTCTGCAGGTAAACTCATCGAGGCGGCGCAGGGCCGTGCGGACATTTTCCATACGCTTGAGCGAAAAATTGATCGGTTTGCGGTAATGGACCGACAGCAGCATGAAGCGCACCTCTCGGGCGGTGAATCCGCGATCAAGGATGTCATGCAGGGTGACGGCATTGCCGGCATCGTTCGTCATCATCTTGCCATCGACCAGCACGAGCTCGGAATGGAGCCAGAACCGGGCCAGGGGTTTGCCGGTCAAGGCCTCGGCAATGGCGATCTCGTTCTCATGATGGGGAAAGATCAGGTTGCGGCTGGCGGTATGGATATCGAGGGTTTCGCCAAGATGACACGTCGCCATGGCCGGGCATTCGACGTGCCAGCTGGGGCGGGTGTTGCCCCAGTCGGTTTCGTAAAAGATCCCTTTTTTCAGCTCGGAGAGGGTCGACCGCTTCATCAGGGTGAAATCGCGGGGATTGTCTTTTTCATAATTATCGAGATCGACGGTCTTGCCCAGCTGGATTTTGCTCAGATCGATCCCCGAGAGGCGACCGTAATTGCTGAATTTGGAGATGTCGAAATAGATCGACCCGTGTTTTTCATAGGCAAAGCCCTTGTGGATGAGTTTGTGGGCGATCTCGATCATATCCGTCACGTGTTCCGAGGCCTTGGGATAGCCGGTCGCCCGTTTTACCCCCAGCGCATCGATATCACGAATGAAATCGTCGATATACCGTTGCGTGAACTCTGCCAGCGGCTGGCCCGCGGCCTCGGCCCCGGCAATCGTGTTGTCGTCGAGATCGGTGAAATTCATATACGATTCGACCGTCAGCCCCTTCGCCTCGAGATAGCGGGTGATCAGGTCGGAGACGACAAAGCGCCGGCAAAGCAGGAGGTTGGCCGGTTCGTAGGCCGTCGGGCCGCAGGAATAGAAGGTGACATGCCCTTCCTTCTGCGGCACGAACACTTCTTTCTTCTTTGTCAGGGTATTGAAAAACTTGAGCTGGGATTTTTTCTCTTCGACTTTTTTCGGGGGCGTGAACAGCGGCGTGCTGAGGTAGCGCTCGCCGCCATCGGGAAGAATGGCGACCACCATCCCGGCAGGCAGTCCCCTGGCCAGTTCGATCGCCGCCGACATCGCCGCACCGCTGCTCATCCCCACCAGGATCCCTTCCTGGCGGGCGAGACTGCGCGCCATGCGGAAGGCATCGTCATCGTTGATGTGAACGATGCGGCTCGGCACGCTCTTGTCGAAGATCCCGGGCTTGTAGGATTCCTTCATGTTCTTCAGCCCCTGGATCTTGTGGCCGAGATAGGGCTCGACCGCCACGATCTCGACATGGGGCTGGAATTCCTTGAACCAGGCACAGAGCCCCATGACGGTCCCGGACGTGCCGAGGGTGGCGACGATGTGGGTGACCTTGCCCTCGGTCTGGCGCCAGATCTCCGGGGCGGTCTTGTTGTAATGGGCCTTCCAGTTCGCGTCATTGTTGTACTGGTCGGTGAGAAAATACCGGTCCGGGAATTCCCTGACCAGAGCATAGGACTTCTCGATCGCCCCGTCGGTGGCCCGTTTGGCCGGGGTCAGCAGAATCTCGGCGCCGTAGGCCTGCATGATCTTGCGCCGTTCAATCGAGGCCGATTCCGGCATGACCAGGACGCACCGGTATCCCTTGGCGGCACAAACCATGGCCAGGCCGATCCCGGTGTTGCCGCTGGTCGCCTCGAGCACGATCTTGTCTTTGGTCAGTTCGCCGCTCGCCTCCCCCGCCTCGATCATCGACAAGGCAATCCTCTCCTTGATTGATCCGCCGGGGTTGCTCGACTCGATTTTGCCGTAAATGGAAACC
>Ga0209066_10002240_pt1 | contig 23901 bp, 20 predicted proteins | sample All_14_2_FD_187198 | JGI IMG/M metagenome (GOLD analysis project Ga0209066, IMG submission 187198) | Freshwater microbial communities in response to fracking from Pennsylvania, USA - Allegheny Zone_MetaG_DW_15 (SPAdes) (version 2) ... | reverse complement strand
TTTTTTATTATTCATTTTATTGCATCCCTTGCTAAAATGATTGTCAGCAGGAGCAATCTACGATAGAATGTTATGTAAACCAGTCATCCGTGCGCATCTCCTTCGTTAGGCCTTAAATCATCTTTATTAATTTGCGCGCATCGTCGCGCAGAAATGAGGCGACACATGAGCTTTCAAATTTTTACCGATGCTACTAGCGACCTACCAGCAAGGTTTGCTGAAAAATTGAACGTGGTCGTTCTTCCGATGGGGTTTACAATGGAAGGAAAAGAGTACTTCTATGTTCCTGGAAAGTCGGAAATGCCCATCGAGACGTTCTTCACTAAAATGCGTGCAGGCATTTCCGTCACAACAACTCAAGTGAGTTCCTTTACATTTCTCGAAGCGTTTGAACCAGTATTAAAAAGTGGCAAGGACGTTCTATACATCGGTTTTTCGTCCAAACTCTCGGGCACGGTGCAGAGCGCGTACAGCGCGGCAGAGGAACTTGAAGCAAAATACCCCGAACGCAAAGTGATCGTGATTGACTCCTACTCTGCTTCTCTCGGTGAAGGCCTTCTAGTTTACTACGCTGCTCGCAAGCAGAATCTGAATATAGATGAGCTGGCAAAGTGGGTAGAGGAAAATAAACTCCAATTTGTGCACTGGTTTACGGTGGATGACCTTGTCTACCTTAGGCGTGGTGGTCGCATCAGCGGGGCCACCGCTACCATCGCAACCATTCTCAACATAAAACCTGTCATGCATGTTGATAACGAGGGTTACCTCGTCGCAGTGGAAAAAGTACAGGGTAGAAAGAAGTCCCTACGCGCGCTTTTTGATCGGATGGAGAAAACCATAGACACAAAAGTGACCGACACCGTATTCATCGGTCATTGCGACGCAAAAGCGGATGCGGAATACGTAGCAGATCTTGTACACGCAAGATATCCTGACATGATGGTTCATGTTGGCGATATCGGTACGAGCATTGGTGCGCATAGTGGTCCAGGAACTGTTGCCTTGTTCTTCGTAGGTAACGAAAGATAGAAATTAGCTGTTTTAACCACTTATATAAGAAAAACAAGCTGGGTAGTTAGGATATCCAGCTTGTTATAATGTATATTCTTATATCACAATTTTCCTGTACAAGATCATCTTGGATTGTCAACGTTAAGACGGACAGATTTTGCTACTTAGATGCAGCATCGTGTGGTGCATGAAATATTACTAAGCCTTTTATCAGTTTGAAAGTTCGACCATTTTTATGTCATCGCTTCAAAAAAGCGTTGAATTTATCAGTAGACTAATTCGATTTTAATCAACTGTTAGTTATTAACGATCTTTCCCCCAAAAAACTATTCCTAGCATTCCTGGTCCTGTATGCGCCCCTATGATTGGTCCTAGATACTCTATCTGCGCTTGTATCTTTGGAAAGCGGGCCATGATTGTCTTTTTTAGGTATGCAGCATCTTCTAAGCAATCACCATGGCATATGAATAAAGTACTTGAAACTTCTGGTGAATGGTTTTTTTCAAATTCTTCTATCAAAGTACGCATGGCTTTCTTTCGACCAATAACCTGTTTAGCGGGTATCAAATGCCCCGAAGAATCTACCCTTAGGATCGGTTTAATATTAAGAGCGGTTCCGACTGTAGCTGATGTTGCTGATAATCTTCCACCTCTTCGCAAGTACTCAAGGCTATCTACCGTAAACCAATGATTGATCTTACGCTTATTCTCTTCAATCCACGCAACCACCTGCTTGCTTGTTAAGCCAGATTTTAGTAATTCAGATGCTTCACGAACCAACAAGCCTTCTCCCAGACTTGCAGAGAGTGAATCAATGACATATATTTCCACAGATGGAAATCGCTCTTGAATTCTAGTTTGAGCTAGTTTTGCATGGCTGAATGACTCACTTAGCGCAGAAGAAAAACCAATATAGATTATAGAAAACCCTAATTCGGCATATTTTTCAAAACTTTTTTCGAAAGTGAATGGGGTAATTTGAGCTGTCGTCGGGGTCGCTCCCGCTCTGATAAGGTTATAAAAGTCTTTGTAATTTAGCGACTTTCCAAAGTTATCTTCATAATCCAGTCCATTAAGTATGAAATGAAATGGTATTACAGGGATGTTTGATAAAGTCAAATATTCTTCAGGCAGATCGCAATTTGAATCAGTTATAATAATAGTGTTTCCCATAAGTGTTCATTTCTCCTTTTAAAGCAGGTATAGTTGTATGCAATTTTGAAGATAAATGCGTAGAGTCATACATCTGTGGCTTGGAAGCAATGCGTTTCTTCAGTATTTGTTGTATTGTTTTAAGAAAGCAACTCTGATTGTATCGTATTTTATAAAAGCAGTGAATATTGGAAGCGGCTATGATGATAACAAATATTTATTGGAAGAATCACTTTTCAATATTCCAATAACTTCATTCATCAATGCAGTTATGGAGTACAAGACCTTGTCGTATTCATAGAAATTAAAAATGTTTTTAACAACTCGTATTATTGTATTTCCCTATATAGTTACTTTAAACACACCATTTTTGTGTCTAAGTTACAACACCTAATGGAACATATTGTAAGTATAGATAGCTTAGATCTTCATTGCAAGAAAATAGTAAATGTTTTTTTGAAACGTATTGATCCTGCTTAGTCATCGTGCTAACATGTCTCCTATATCAATAACCAAATTAATGAATCTCCTGTTAAATTCATTTCTTGCGAAATATCCGTTTTAAATGCGATTTAAGATGCTCCACCATAAATAAGAACGAGTTTAGTACATATAATTGTTCTGGTTATCTAAAGCACTAGTGAAATTTAAAAGTAACTAATTATTATGATGAATTTGGAGGCTCAAAAAATGGATAGCAAGGCTCCTTTAGTAATTTCAATCAGCCGTCAACTTGGATGTGGCGGATCATATTTAGGGCAGAAGCTGGCCGATCAATTTCAATTGCTTTATTTAGATAAGGAGATATTGAAACAAGTTTCCGATAAGTTTGGTATTTCTTCCGGTAATTTAGAATGGCGAGAAGAGAGAATCGTTTCTAATTGGTTAACTATAATTAACCTGATTTCTTCTTTGAACCCTCAGATTAGTCTCCCTTACTTGGATTATACTATTCCTTCAGTGCCAATATACCTTTCTAATGAAGACCTTTTCAAGGCAGAATCCGAGATTATTTTAAAAGTAGCAAGTGAAAAACCATCCGTATTCATCGGTAGAGGAAGTTCAAGCATTCTGAAAGATCACCCTAAACACGTGAGCATATTTCTGCATGCAGAAAAGCCGTTTCGGCTTGAAAATGTCCAGCGATCTTATGGAGTGACATCTAACGAAGCAAGACGCATAATTGATCTAACAGATAAATCACGCGCTCGCTTTGTTCGCGAGCAAACTGGGGCTGACATGAATGATGCAACGCAATATGATCTGTGCCTTGATACAGGAGTTATAGGTTTGGAAAAGTCCTTTGAGGTAATAAAAAGCTACATTATTGAGCGATTCAATCCGGTTCAGCAGAAATAGTCCATCTCCCGTATCCTTTAGTTTGTTATTGTTTTACGATAAGTGATTGATTCTAAGAAACATAGCCGATGTCTGAAAGTCAAGCTCAAATATCGGCAGTGTTTCTTAGAATCTCAACGTTAGAAATGCTTATCGGAAGCGATAGTATTCAAATGTTTACTTTATCCAAAACTAAAGTTGCGCAAAGCGGATTTGCTATGTAAAGTGGACTATTCTTTGAGGACAACTCAATCACCGATTCCGCATGATCACATATTTATTCAACGGGAATTGAATCAGCATCGAGGCTGTCATATTGATCAACTTCATACCAAGATCAGCCAGTGTGGCGCCTATCAAAACCGCCAACGGCGCGCGCAACAGCGTCGGTAAAAGCAGCTGAAGAAAATACACGCCGACGACCATGATCGCGTAGAGTACCGCGCTGACAACCGCATTATTGTTCGCCTTGAATGTCGTCTTCCGCTGTAGGAAGAAATTGAACGTCTGCGAAACCGCAAACGATACGGCAAATGCGCCGAATGCAGTCAACCCTCCACTTTCAACCCCGTAGCGAAACGGTCCCCATAAAAACGGCGTCGCGCTGTAAGGTCTGAGAAGCCAGAAGTTGAACAGCGCAAATGTGCCAAGATCTACCAGCGTTGTGATCCCACTCATGAGCATGAACAGAAGAAACTGCCAAAGCCCGGCATGAGATTCCTTCCAGCGATTGAAGCCATTAGTCTTTGTTGCTTCCATATCTCTTCCCTTTCGCGATGCGGTGTTTCTGTCCGAATGCGCGCAATGTCTGCCTCAAACCCGCAAAGAATCTCCCGTTCGCCATCGTCAGTATGCCATCGAGCATCGGTTGGTCGATTGCCCCGCCCGTCATACGGGCCAGCGCGCGGTAAGGCAGGTTCATCGCAAACATGATGTTGTTGGCAGTCACCGGCTTCTGAATGAGAAAAAAACAGCTGCGAACCAGACTCACCATTCGGAAGAGGAATCGTGCGAATCCCTTTTTATACGAGCCTTGCCCGATGGTATCCAGCGTTCCAAGCGGCGCAGACCTATCCCAGTTAGCTGTCGGAAGCGGTCGTCCGAGCAATGCAGAGAATTCCTCGTTAGGTACGGACGCAACATTCCCGTTGAAATAATGCGGCAGTTCTTGTGCGTGAAGCGGTTGTTCAAATCGGTCGCCCTCCCGAACAACGATTCCCCTCAACCGGATATCGCGGGACGAAGCGCCAACGCGAATCTCATACTCTCCAGCTTCCTCCAACCATTGATTACTGAGCGCATGATAGAACGAAAATGCGTGATTGTCCAGCAGAATCGAAACATGCTTCGTTTCGCCCGGTTCGAGCGAAACACGTGCAAAACCCTTGAACTCCTGCTCCGCGCGAAACACCACGCTGTCGCGTTTGCTCACATAGACCTGAACGATCTCCGCTCCCGCGCGGTCTCCCGTGTTGCGAACAGTACAAGAGATCACGTTGCCCTGTATCGTAAGCTGATCGTACGTGAATGTCGTGTAGGTCAGTCCGAATCCAAACGGCCAGCGAACCGGTACTTTTGCGGTGTCATAGTACCGGTAGCCAAGATAGATGCTCTCCCGGTGTTCCGCGGTTTTCTCTTTGCCCGGATAGATCGACGCGGAAGGAACATCCGCATATCGTTGGGGATAGGTTTCCGCGAGTTTACCGCTCGGTGCGGCCTTTCCGGTGATCAGATCGGCAATCGCGCTGCCGCCTGCCTGACCGCCAAGGTATCCCAGTAGAATCGCGTCCGCGTCGTCCGCCCAGTCCGTCTCAACGGGAGCGCCGTTTGCGAGAATGACCACAACACGCGCGTAAACCTTCCGAATTTCGCGGAGCAGTTCGGTTTGGTTCTCGCGAAGGCACATGTGCTCCCGATCGACGCCTTCCGCTTCGCTGCCCTCGTCCAGACCGAGAAATACGAGCGCGACTTCCGCGCGATTCGCCAGCGCACAGGCGCGGTTGAGCTTTCGTTCACTCTTGCCGCCGAATCGCCGGAATCCCGGCTCATAACCTACGATTTCCAGTTCGGTTTTTTTCAGCGCGTCCAGCGCACCCTCCAGCTTCGTCGGTTCAATCAGCGAACTGCCCGCGCCTTGATATCGCGGTGTTTTCGCGAAATCGCCGATTACGGCAACGCGCGTTCCCGCGCAAAGCGGCAGTACTCCGCTCTCATTCTTCACCAAGACGGCGGATCGGCGCGCAGCGTCGCGCGCGAATGCGTGATGCTCCTCCGCCGAATACGGGGTTGCTCTCTCCTGCGGCTGCATCGAAAAGATCAGTCGTAGTAGTTGGTCGATTCTTTCATTCAATAGATTTTCATTCAGCTTTCCCTCGCGAACCGCCTCAACAACCTCACGATCAGTCAACCCGGCGGAGGACGGCATTTCGAGCTGGTTCCCGGCGATCAAGCCGGCGACCCGGTTGTTTTCTCCGCCCCAGTCGGTCACGACTACGCCATCGAATCCCCATTCCCCGTAGAGAATATCCTGCAACAGGTATGTGTTTTCGTTCGCGTACACGCCGTTCACGCGGTTGTATGCGCTCATGATGGTCTTGGGCTTCCCTTCGCAGACCGCGTAACGAAACCCCTCCAGATAGAGTTCCCGCAGCGCGCGCTCGTCCACCACTTCGTCGACGACCATGCGCCGCGTCTCCTGGCTGTTGACGGCAAAATGCTTCGGGCAGGCGGAAACACCCTGCGACTGGATGCCGCGAATCATTGCCGCGGCGAGTTTTCCGGAGAGAAAAGGATCTTCCGAAAAATACTCAAAGTTTCTTCCGCAGAGTGGGTTTCGCTTGATGTTGAGTCCCGGGCCTAACAGCACGCTGACTTGTTCTGATGCAGCCTCCTCTCCAAGGCAGGCACCGACCTGTTCCAGTAATTCTGTGTCCCAGCTGTTTGCGAGCGCGGACGCGGTCGGAAAACACGTGGAAGGAATGCTCTTGTTGAGTCCCAGATGATCGGCTTTGCCGCCTTGCTTGCGCATGCCGTGCGGGCCGTCCGTGAGCATGATGGATGGAATACCAAGCCGCGGGATCGGCTTGGTATTCCAGAAATTCTGACCGGAGAGCAGAGACGCCTTCTCTTCCAGCGTCATCTGTTCGATCAATTCTTGATAATCGAGTGTCATTTATTCCACGTGATCCTTTAAAACAGATCGGTGTCGTTGACGAGCGCATAGCAGAAGTTGTGCATCCGCTCGCGCAGCCCCTTTGAGACACCAACAGGGTCTTTTGCAAACAGCTCGTCCAGATAACGGCGGTTGTTGGTCGGCATCACGGCAAGCATCAGGTCGTTGCCATTGTGCAGCGCGAGATTCGCGTCCATAAAGTTGCCAAGCACCGCATCCGTTGTGACAACGCCCACGAAGCCCCATTCCTTCCGCAGCACCTGCTCCAGCAGCTCCGGATTTCCGCCGCACCACTTATAGCCGATATGGACGAAGCTTGACATCGCACCTGTCACCTTGCCTTCTTTGACGGTGATCTCAAACGGGCGCAGATACAGCTCACGGATGGCCTGTTCGTTTGCCCAAACATAGATGCCGGAACGCGCGTTGGTCTCTTGATCGTTGAGCACGAAATGCTTCATCGTCACGATGATATGCTTGCTCTGCGCGCCGCTGACCATACTCGCGGCGATCTTGCCAGAGAGCAGCGGTTCTTCCGAGAAATACTCAAAGTTCCGTCCGCCCTGCGGCGTGCGGTGGAGGTTCATGCCCGGCGCATACCAGCCGGAGACACCGTACGCGTTGGCTTCCGCACCGACCGCTTCGCCGAAGCGGTAGATCAAATCGTTGTTCCAGGTCGACGCCAGCACGACCTCGGTGGGATACGACATCGCGGTGACTTTGCTAAAGAGCGAGTTGATGCCGGCCGGGCCGTCCAGCAGGATCGCCTGCGGGATGCCGAGCCGTTCCACGGGCACCGTACGGTACGCCGCGTTGACGAAGACTTCCTTGAGTTCGGCGGCGGTAAACTGGTCGAGGAACGACTGCCACTTCGCGTCGTCATACGGCAGACCCTTGAGGTCTTTGAGCAGAAGGCCGTTGTCCGCGCCGGTCGTCGGCATAGCGGATTCGTCCGCCGCGGGCTGCTGACCTGCGGCGCCGGAAAGCGCCGCATCCGAAGCGACATGACTCAGGTTGTCGTTGTTCGGGAATGTGCCCGTCCAGTCGTTGCGGCTCAAGTAGGTCAGCCCGCCGTCGCCATAGCCAAACAGGTTCGAAAGCTCGGTTTCGGTGACTTCGTCCGTCTTGTAGACGATCGTTTCCGGCACGGTCAGCGTCTTTTGGTCCACGATGTCGTGCACGCTTCTGCCGATCTTGACTGCGTATTCACCCGCGTCCAGCACGTAGGCCTGCGTATCTTTCATGTCGTAGGAGGACATGTCCCGCAGCGGGAACGAGACCGTCACCGTTTCGCTCTCGCCGGGTGCCAGCTGGTTCGTCTTTGCGTAGCCCGCGAGCTCGATGGCTGATTTCTCGATGCCGCCCGCCGTGTAGGGTGCGGAGAAATAGACCTCGACCACGTCTTTGCCCGGCACGTTCCCGGTGTTTTCCACCGCAACGCTGACGTTTACCGTGTCACCGGTCGCAGAGAAGTCCGTCGTCTTCCAGTCAAACGAAGTATAGCTCAGCCCGTAGCCAAACGGGAACTGCACTGCGGCTTTGTAGCCAGCTTCGTCGCCAAGATATCTGGTCTCGTAATAGCGGTAGCCGACGTAGATGCCCTCGTTGTAGTTGATGAACGACATGCCCTCAATGTTGTCATATTTATAGTCGCCGAAGTTGACGCTCGCGGGGCTGCTCGCCGCGTCGTAGGCATAGGTGTCCGTCAGGCGGCCGGAAGGATTGACCTTGCCCTCGAGGATGTTGCCGAGCGAGAGGCATCCCCTGGGACCGGGCGTGCCGATCCAGAGCGCCGCCTTGATGGACGGATACTGATCGAAGAATCCGAGCTCCATAGCGTTGCCCGCGTTGATGACGACGATGACGTTGTCGAAGTTCGCGCAGACCTGATCCAGCAGATCGCTGCGGTTTTTCGTGAGCTTCAGTGCATCCCTGGTAAAGTCCGTCGCCTCCACGCCGTCGCTGCCGATGACGACCAGCGCGGTATCGGAATAGTCCTTCGCCTGCGCGAGTACATCATGCGATAAATAGTCAATCGCCGGTTCATCGGTGATCGGCCTTCCAAGCATCGTGACGAGCACGCTGATAAGCCCGTTTGAGCTTCCCTTCTGGGAGATGTCCTTCTGCGCGCGGTAGAACGCGTCCAATGTTTCGTTATATGCTATACCCGCGTTCGAGAGCCCCGCAAACAAGTCCGTCGCGCTCGAAGCATCGCCGCCGCCGGAGCCGCTTCCGCCGTAGCGGATGTTGTATGCGGCATAGCCGAACACGTTGAGTTTCCCACTCGTGAGCGGGAGCAGGTCGTCCGCGTTTTTCAGCAGCACGATACCCTCGTTTGCAATCTCCTCCGCAACTTTAGCGCCGTTTAGGCGCGCAGCATCACCCGCCGGTGTGTTGGAGTCGATCTTCATCGAATAGAGACTCGCAAAGTCCCCGATATAGGGCGCCGCACTAACGATTCCAAACGCCAAAAGGCAGAGCACGGCCGCCCAGATTACGATGCGGCGCGGACGGTTCCAGATGCGTTTCGTCAGCCTATCGTGTTTCTTTGCCACCCGCTTTTCTTGCTTCGGCATCGCTTGAATGGCGCGCTTACGTTCCAGCTTGGCTGCCTTGCGCGCAGCCTTCTCCGCCTTTTTCACGGCAGGCTGTTCGCCGCGCGGCAGCGCACGGATTTCAATTCTCTTTTCTTTTCTGCGAGCCCGCTCCGCCTTAGCCTCGGCAGTGACCGTCTTCCTGAGTTCTTTCGCGTTAGCCATTTCCTCTTCTCCTTATTTACAAAGTTGGTTGGTCAGATGAAACCGGCATTGCACCGCCGGATTGTTTCGCTTGTTTTGAACGGAGGTTGGTCACCACCGCGCGGGTGCCTTCAAACAGCGCATAGGAGAGCAGAATGCCAAACAGCACATCCGTCGCAAAGTGCGCGCCCGCCACGATTCGGGAGAACCCAACGACAACCACCCAGCCATATGCTACGATGCGCAGCAGAGCTTCTTTTCCCTTTAGCTTTTCAAAAATGTTTGGCAGAAGCGTAATCAGAATCATGCCCGCCGCGTTCATCGTATGCCCCGACGGGAAGGAGGCAAAACGGTTGTCGAATCCGCCACGGAAATGAATTTCATACCACGGGGTAAATTCGCTCGCGGGATCGAGCATTTCGCGCATGCGGAGCCTGCCCCAAACGCTCTTGATGGAGTTCATGAAGATCACGATCAGCAATATATAGACGATTGCAATGATCGCGAACGTCACCGCTTCTTTCGCGCGCTCTTTCGGCACTGCGCACGAAAGCAGGATCGCAAGCGCGAACCCGACAAGCGCCGTTACAAGCGAGATAACCATCGGCAGCTCGTGCGCGATGTTTTCGCTGACGTAATTAATCGTCGCGAACCCGAACATAAACGCGAATGCCGCGGCGAGAGTTCCGTACGCCACCATCAGTAGCCCGCCGCCCCATTTCGTCTTTCTGCTGCGAAAGCGAAACAGCGTCACCGCGCCGAACAGCACGAGAAACTGAATCGGTGCTTCGCCTAAGACCTCAAAAACGGTGCTGAATAAGTTTTTACCATAGACCGCCTGCGAAATGCGAAGGTCGAACAACGTCGCAATCAATAGCAGCACGATCACAGCAGGAAATACGATCCAACGTTCCTTCTTTGACATAGAATCCCCCTCATTTTTGCTTGAGTTGTTCTGTTTCAGGTTGGTTTTATTGATTATGTATATGAATACGGATTTGTCTGATACCGTTATCATAGCGATAAGCGAACTGTATTCCTACAAAAAATCTGCAAAAAATTGCACGATTCTTCACAGAATCGTGCTGATTTACTCGTAGAATCACGTTGTTTTGATGGAGTTCGGCTCTGGACATCCACTTTTCTCAAGTTTAGCGCGCATTGACGTTGACAAACAGCTTGGGCGTCATGCCGGTGGTTTTCTTAAACTGCCGGATAAAATAGCTTTGGGATGAGAATCCGAGAATTTGCGCAACCTCGCTGCAGGAGCGACCCTCTGCGAACAGATTCTTTGCTTCATCAATGCGAGAATTTAGTATGTAGTCGCTGACCGATATCCGCATCTCTTTTTTAAAAAGCTTTGCAAGGTACTCCTTGGTATATCCAGACCCTTCCGCCAGTTCTTCCAGTGTAATCAGGCAGTGTGAATGTACAGTGATATAGTTGATGCAGGATCGAATTACAGCCGAGCAGTTTTGCAGGGACTTCGTCTCCTGAACCATCTGCGCGTAATCGTAGAGCGTCTGCACCTCGAGCCGCAAAACCTCTGCAGTTCCGCGCGCTTCGTCGATTGCAACGATTGCCTCATCGCTCTTTGCATATGCGCAGGCTTCGATGGCGCCGCCGCTGATGGCAGAGCGGCAAGCCAGCGCGATCGCCGAAACCGCAGCGTATTTCAGCTGCATGAGCCGGTTTTTCGAGGTCTTGCCGACAGCGACTTTGAGCGTTGGTGTCTCCAGAATCATACGCTGATAGAACGCGAGCATCTCCTTCGGCTTGCCGTCAGCGATAAATCGATAAAGGGTCTTCTCCATCTCAAACGGTATCCGCTGAAACAATAGCTCCCGTTGCTCAAAGAGCACATCCGCTCCGGAGACATCCAGAAATTCTAGCAGCTTCATCCAGTTCGTTTCCATGTCGTTCCTCCGCTCTATTTGCATAGCTTAGCACAGGCTGTCGGATCCGTACAGGAAATATCCGAATCATGGTATATAACACCACAATGAAATCTATGACATGAACAGAACCCAAAAACGGACAACTACGATGCCCCCTCTGTGGAACGGTCAAGAAAAATTGGACACAAAGATAAGTTTTTCAGGTATTCTGTGCCTCGAATTGCGTAGGGCTTAACCAATCAATTGTGGATTGTCAACAGTAAGTCGGACAGATTTTATAAGGTACGTGACCTCTTAAACTCTGCTGGTGACAAGTATCCAAGTATTCCGTGTAAACGGATGTTATTGAACCAGTGAACATAATCAAACGGCTCCATCTGGAGCTGCTCTAGCGTTTCAAAGCGGCGAGGATAGACAAATTTGGCTCTGATCATTTTGAAGGTTGATTCAGCCACAGCTTTGTCGTAAGGTCAGCCTTTCATGCTCAGCGAGCGGTTGATCTGGAAACTGTCGAGCAGTTCGTCGATCATCATATTTTCGAACTTGCACTTTGCCCAATGATCTCCCGGCCTCCAAGCTCAATCAGGATGCAGACATACGCCCATCTTGTTCCGACGCGGACAAAGGTTAAATCGCTCACGACGCAGGCTCCAGGAGCCTGATTGTTGAAATCTCTGGCCAGAAGGTTGCGAATAGCAGCCTCGTTGCTCTTTGATGAATGCGCACGGTATCTCTTGCAAGTACAGGCCGAAACCAGGCCACGTTTTGCCATGATTCGTCCGATGCGGCAACGTGAAACCGTCCAGCCTTTCTTGGACAACACATGCTTTAGCTTTCGCTGACCGTAGACGTACCGGTTCTCGTTTAGAGATCACTTTCGTCTATCGGGTCATGACATTCGTAATAATAGGTGCTCCGTGCAATGCCTAAACATCTGCACAGCGCTGATATTGAGTATTTGCGGGCATTGGCTTTGATCACAATTAATTTCGTGCGAATATCAGCGCTGTTGAACGTTATAATACATATCCTGACGCAGTCCTTTTCCGATGGTCTGAGAGGTTTCGCTTGCAAACCTGTTGCGCATGACAGCGGAGATTGCGCCGATCAGCGCAATACCAAACATAACAGATCCATAATACAGAATTTTGCGAATGTCATAGTTGTTAACCCCTTCATCTACGATATAGGACATAAAGGTCGGCTGCAGAAGGTCTGCCATGGCTTCCATGGTCAGGAAAAATGTGGAGAGTAAAAGATACCGAAGTGTCTGTGAAGATACTGTAGGATTAGCTTCATGTTCACCTTCTGCCTCTTTTTCGTGGTTCTCTCTATCGCTTTTTCCAGACTGCGGTCAGTTTTTCAAGAAGTAAAAGAAGATCTGCTTTTTCATCCTCTGACAATACCGAAAACATGTCCGCTTTTCTTTCCTCCCGCGCTTTTAGGGCAACCGCAGCCTCGGCTTCACCCGCAGCGGTCAAAGAGATGTTTATCGCGCGGCGGTCTGTCTCGCTTTCGGTTCGCAGGATCAAACCAGCTGTCTCCAACTTCGATAAAACCTCGCTTGCGGACCCGGATTGAATGCGAAGATACTTCGTAAGTTCAGACTGCGAGATCATACCGTTTCTCAGCAGAACTGTCAAAATCCTTTTTTGACTCAACTTGGCACCGGAAGTATGACGCAGAATATGGGTAACCTCCCATAGATTTTGCATCAGCTTTCCGTTGATATCCTTGTCATTGTAGGTAAACAATAGGAGCCCTCTTTTTTTGTTAGGTACCTTGATATCATATCGAGTAACGCTGCATTTGTCAAGGTACCCCGCGTGTGAAAAAGGATGTCAATTGGGGCTATGGCTTCTTCATAACATTCGAAATATCCTGTGTGAAACCATGGGACATAGAGCCGAGCTTTCCAGATATTGTGGCAACTGCGGGTTGAGAGGGAACATATGCTTTACAATGATATCTCGTTCAATATCCGACAGTGAGAAATCGCATTCCGCATTTTTCAGCGCATATTTCGCGTGTTAAAATCCGTGCAGGTGATGGCTCTCGTGTGCAACATGCCAATCATACAAAAAGTAGTCATGCAGCAATGCACCTCGAACCATGCTTTTCATATCGATATTGCAGTGAAAGTATTCCGCAAGCTTTATACTCAAACAAGCTACTGCTACGGAGAGATCATAACAGCTGATTTCACCATGGTGCAGAAGCGTTTTTTCATATTGCATGCCGCTTGACATCAAAATGTCGTTGGAATACACGCCATAAAGAAGGGTTAGCGATTCTGCTGAATCTTCAATATTCATTGTCTCTCCAAATTATGATTTTGTTAATACGCTATATTGACATAAGAAACACATGTATAATATAATGCTTGTGATAGAGTATAAGCAGCTGCCAAATCTTATGTCAAACAGGGGATATACCATGCTTGAACAGGCTTGTGAGAAATGAGGAAGAAATCGTGGGTATTACTGGAATGACAGATCTTAGGGTAATCAAAACAAAAAAGGCAATCCGCGATGCATTTGCCGAGTTACTATCGGAAAAAGAAATACATAAAATTACAATTAAGGACATCGCCGATACGGCCGTGATTAATCGTAAGACGTTTTATAACTACTACGCTGGAGTATATGCAGTTGTTGACGAGATTGAGAATGAAATTATAATGGCTTTTAACGAGGCTTTGTGTGACATAAATTTCAAACAACTTTTGCGTGATCCGTATGAGATATTTAGAAAACTGACTTCGATTATAAATAGTGATTTTGATTTTTATAGCCATCTGATGAAAATGGATTATAATATGAGCTTGATTTCAAAAATCATTCAGGCTTTGGAGTTTAACATCAAAAAGTCTTTTTCTGAGCAGATCAACATTAACAAGAACACACTTGACCTTGTCTTCGACTATGCAGTTGCTGGTATGATTACGGTTTATCAAAAATGGTTTAATTCCGATAGAGCACAATCAATCGAAGAAATATCAAAGTCGCTGAGTATAATTATTTCATCCGGCTTGAATGGATTATTAGATAACCAGATGTAGAAAGAATTACTCTTCAATCAGCGGTTCCTTAGTCTTCGTCATGCCTACAAAAGACAATATCGAAAGCATATGGATCCTGATATGGCCAATGACGTTCTGCTAGAAACCGAGGGCATTAAGACGTTAAAAGACGTTACTCAACTATATAGCAGGGAACAAGGTAGGCAGAAAATTTCTTTCAGGTCGAACATCTGAGCGAGATCTCAGGTCTTACCGATGTGGCGGTTCTGAACATTGTATCTTTTCACCTTTACCGAAACGATCAAGGATGGCATTTTCATCTATAGCATATTCTTCTGAAAGGAAGATATCGGTGTTTAAAGGCGATCCTTCTGTTTTTGATATTTTTCCGTGAGAATGGTTGACGCAACAATAGGTTCGATACTGCAATCAAATTAATCTGGAACGAGCCCCGACGTGCGGCCACACGCATCTCTAAACCTTAATCCCGATTTACTTGTCAAATCCGGAACGGACTAGAGAAAATACTAGCACAAGCATCGCGCTTCTTAAGTATGCTCGCGATAAGAAGCAAGGAATTATCGAAAAACTGATCGCTGTTTTGATGCAGCTGGGTTGCTTTAAGGCGCGTCTGGGATACTTCGAGATGTTCCAGTCCTTTTATAATAATACAATTCGCTATACTGATGCATTTGCGCTGACTATCTTCAAAGAAAACAAATAAAATATTGCACTAACGGTAGTTCTGTAAATTCATTAAATACTTATAATGAGGCTAATTATGTCAATTGTAACTGTAGATTTTGATGGAACTTTATATCAACATAATTCAGTAATGTCCATGTTTAAAGCAGGGAAAGCAGTATTCTCTTTTAAACAGCGGTTTTTTGTTTTACTTAATTTTTTAAAAGGTTCTGTAATCAGAACGAGAGAAAATAGAGTGGATCTACGTGTAGTTCTACTAGCATCCTTTTTTTACCAAATGAAAGGGAAAAGTATTGATGAGATGAATACTTTTTTTGAGTCCATGGCTATGGCAGGACGTCAGAGTATTAATTTTGATCTAGTCTCAAGGCTAATTAAGCATTTGGAAAATGGGGACCGGGTTATCATTCTGTCAGGGGCTTTGCAACCATTTCTTGAAGTATTTATTCGGCAACTTGATATTCGAGCCGATGTGATTGGAACATCACTATTTTATGATGAAAATGGCATATTTACTGGTATAATTGGTAAAACAAACCATGGGGTAGATAAAGTAAATAAGTTGAAACTTTGGATTCAAGACAATGATGCTAGCGGTGAATTAATTTGGGCATATGCAGATAGTGAATCTGATATACCTCTGCTGGAATATGCGGATAAGGCAGTTGTTGTTCAGCCATCAAATGCAATGAAGAATATAGCGGAATCAAAGGGATGGGAAGTTTTCTAAAAATAGTACCTCCCTTCAGCATCGAAACCTTTGTGTAAACGCAAAATGCAAGATAATTTCAACTAGCCAAGCAGGGCAAGGTTTATTCTTGCCCTGTGTCATTATAGAAGCATGCTGGAAAAATACGAGTCAAAAAGCAAAGCGAATCCTGACGTGTACTTTCACCGTGTTATTCCTTAGAGCGTAACTTTGACTCGATCACTGAAGCGCAAGTGCGACCTACTACCTGATGTTTATTTGATGTTTGTTGCCATCACTAATGGTTTATAACGGTTCATGATCGTCAAAAACACATCTCGAATTATCCGCAAGAATCGGCGATTATTCTCGATTGTTATTGAATATCTGTGATCATTATTCGCAGGAGTACGCACTCATAACCCGGAGGTCGTTGGTTCAAGTCCATCCCCCGCAACCAATTAAAAACCGCCCAATTCGGGCGGTTTTTGCGTATCTTGAGAATCATTCTTATGCACAGAATTGGCTCAAAACCTACTAGTTGCTGTTTATTTGATGTTTGTTGGGATAATTGATGGCTCGAGATTAACTGAAATTAAAAAAGCACCCCTTTGATGAGCTGAGAGATTTTACTAATCAGAAAAATCATGTTTCAAATGAATTGTTTAGAAGTAATATAACATTGATAGTCTTATAAATTGTCCCACTAGAAGTGTACAACCTCGGATTGCGTAATATTTATTCATGGAAAAGCATGCAATATAGTTCGTAATAATATCCATTAAAAAGAGATATGCTTGTTATTGCTTACATAGCCTTGAATAATTGTATTGAGAATGGTTAAAAATGGTGTCATAATCATTCTAAGTAGTTTTTAGAAGTTCAAATATAAGAGAGCCTTTTGTAGTAAAAGCAGAGAGGTGCTTAATGTCACGTTCATTACACTTTAGCGCGTCTACCAGTGTGAAGAATTTATTTGGGCGAGGACTAATAACCGATCAGGTCGCAGCTGTTTTTGAGTTGGTAAAAAACTCATATGATGCAGATGCGACTGAAGTTGAGATTGTTTTTTCAAATTTAAAAAGCGATTCTCCAAGCCTTAAAATTGTAGACAATGGAACAGGCATGGATCTGAATGACATTGAAAATCGATGGATGATAATAGGTACTGACAGCAAAAAGAATTCAATGTTTTCTCCGATATTCAATCGCCCTCTTAACGGAGACAAGGGTATTGGACGATTCTCCGTTGACAGACTGGGCTCTTTTTTGCATATGGAAACGCAAAAGAGAGATTCAATGGAGAGGTTCCTTGTTGATTTCGATTGGACAGTTTTTGATGGAGAGGCACGCAATATCAATGAAATCGAAATCCCTTATGTTGATCAAAAAAGTGATAATAAAACCCATGGTGTTTCATTATCGATTTCCAATCTGCGTGATCGCTGGGACGAAGGTAAACTAAGGGAGTTGTATAGAAACTTACGGCAATTCAAAAGTCCATTTTCGCAAGATGACAATTTTAGCATTTTTATAACCGCGCCAGAACTAGGTTACAACAGACGAGAGGTAACCGTCGAAAAACTCGAGGGTGTAAGTTCTTTGTGGATAAGTGCCGAGATTACTGATAAGAATCCGGACATTATTTATCTTTGCGTAAGTAAAGATGGATTAGAGTATGAATCCACGCAAAGCAATCCTAGTTCGTTCGGTAGCGTTAAGGCACAAGTATTTATGTTTAATCAAGGAGATAAAATCCGTTTTGCAAACAGATACGGCTTAAGGGTACGCGAATACGGAAATATTCGTCTATACCGAGATAGTTTTCGAGTATACCCGTACGGCGAAGCAAAAAACGATTGGCTCGATATTGATCGACGCCAGTCACAAGGAACCATGCGTTTTCTTGGAACACGTGATCTTATTGGTTATGTCCAAATAAGCAAAGAGAATAATCTCAACCTTAAGCCACTGACTAACAGGCAGGGATTAGAAGAAAATGAGGCGTTTGAGGAGCTAAGAAAGTTTATAATTGACGCTTGTATTAAGAACTTGGAGTCATATTATTTCACTAAAGTAAAGAAAAGTGTAAATGATACTATAAGGGTTGCAAAAAGCGAAATAAGTGGAGCTGTTGATGGTCTTGACAAATTAGCTGGAGAAATCAAGTTTAGTAACCCCGATGCAGCAAAACAGATTGTTGACTTTGCTTCTACGATCAAACGGCAACAACAAAGTCAAATGCAGTTTGTTCAAGATCAACAAGAGATTGTAAAGGTATACTCTAGAATTGCCCAAAAGGAAACTTTTCTGCATAAACTAATACATCAATCGATGATTCATATTAATGATGCCAATGTTGCGTTAGCTACGTATTTAAAGAACGTTGACAAGGTTGAGAATGAGGATCGACAAAAGTTAAGTTCTATTCAAGGGTACATACAAGATGCATTATCTCTTTTGCGCACCGTTAGGGACGATGTTGTTAAAAAAAGGACTAAGACCGTTCAAGATCTCGCATTATCGGTAAATAAGTATATCCAAGAAAACCAAGCCTATTTTAGTGAAAGCAATGTTGAGCTGTCAGTCATGTGCAAGGGCGATTTGCATTACACTATCGATCCGGGAGATATCAAGGCAATTATTAACAATCTATCAACCAACGCTGTTAAGTCGCTCCGTCAAGTAGATGACAGAACTCGTCAGTTGAGATTTGAGCTGTATAGAACTGATAAATACATAATTATTAAGTGCATTGATAATGGTGTAGGGATCAAGGAAGCAGATCGAGAGAGAATATTTGACCCATTCCAAAGTACGACTGAAGGCTTTGGTTTAGGCCTAACCATCATTGACGAAATTGCGAAAGAATACGGCGGCGCTCTTGAACTAATTGAAACATTGGTTGGCGCATGCTTCTCTGTTAAATTGAGGTGTTAACAATGCTTGAAAGAAATATTCTTATTGTAGATGACAATGCAAAAGTGAAAACAATTCATATTCCTGCGTACTTGTCAGAGATTAATTCTCTTAAGAATTCCTCAGAGAAATGGCAGCAATACAACTTTAACCTAATACACATTGCGAGTATGAAAGATGCTTTGGCATATTTATCAGTAACAAGTAATTGTGTAGATGTTCTGGTTGTTGATTATGATTTTAATGGTGAGCGCACTTTTGCGAGTGGAACTGGTTTTGTAAAACACATCCGTGAAAAAATAAATCGCTATTGTCAGGTGGTATTTTACACAATGCAAGGAATTGACAGTATAGACAGACAAGAATTGGTGGATTTAGTAAACTCAGATGTGTATAAGTTTGTTGACAAGAGCAGTGATTATTCAGAAATGGCACGAGTTATATTTGATGCGGCAACTTTGCGAAATCAAATTGTTGAATCACTCGAGCAATTCTTTATAAAATATAGCGCTATGCTAAGTGCCTATAAATATTCTCTGGGAGGAGAATTTGTTACTTTTGATGAAATTGTTGATCATATCAGAATGGATGACGAACAGGGACGTGTTTTTATTGACAAATTGATTCAGAAATCGATTTTACTAAATACAAATGTTGAGGCATGAGTAGATGGATGCTATTTTGTTATGTATGAAGAAAAGGGGTATTCGTTTTTTTAGTAAGCTCAGATTCCAAAATTCGGAAGTTGTGAAATTCTATGAGAGAAAGAGTTTCCTCAAAGCCTTATGTTCTCGTTATAGAAAGTTTGATAATGTGCTGTTAATTGCGCATGGATCAGACAGTGCTATATTAACAACCACTAATGATCTAAATAAACCCTATACAGTTTATATAACCAGCAATGAAGCACATGCTTTTAAAAACGATTTTGTGTTTGCGGTATCTTGCTTAACAGCCAATGAATTTGGCAAATGTTGTGTTGAAAGAGGAGCGATCGCATATCTCGGATATCAGGCCGAAATTGGGTGTCTGTTCTACTCATATTCTGTCGAAAATAAAAATTTTCCCAAAAGAATAACATACTATGTTGATATTATGATCAAAAGAATTTTTGTTGAAGAGCTGTCACGCGTTTATGAAGAGTTTCTCACATCTCCAATTAGTGTACGCGTTCTGAAAGAACGTTTTTCTTATCAACTCGAACATAGGATTGCACAACTTACCGATATTCCAACAACGCAGTTGAATACTAAATATGGCATAAAACTCACAGAGCGTGACTCCCAAAAATACGTTGTTGAAGTTATTCTGCGTATGTTATCATATTTAAATGACATTTTACCAAAGTTGGTTTGTATTGGTGATGAAAACTATATCTCCGCAAGTTACTTAACATATAGAAGGCGCGATGGTTTCGACAGTAAGCAATTATCAGAAGAGCTAGAAGCCAATCATGCCTTTCAATCTATAATCCACGATAACTATAAACAGCATCTAAGAGAGCTGGCAAGCAAATAACAAAGAGGTGAGCAATCTTAATGCGAAAAAAAGATACCTCATTCACGTACATAGATCTTTTTTCCGGTTGTGGCGGGCTTGCACTAGGAATGCATAATGCTGGTTGGAAAGCACTCTTTTCGATTGAAAAAAACGAAGATGCGTTTAATACTCAAAAATGCAATCTTATCGATCAAAACAATCATTTTTTATGGCCTAAATGGCTCCCTCAGTCTGTTCATGATATTAACGAGTTGCTAATCGCGCATCAAAAAGAGTTAGGCGAATTGTCTGGCACTGTAATGCTTGTTGCGGGCGGCCCTCCTTGTCAGGGTTTCTCAAGTGCAGGTCGACGGGATGAAAGTGATACTCGCAATACACTTGTTGACTCTTATCTTCGATTTGTTGATTTAGTTCAGCCCTGTTCATTATTGTTTGAAAATGTAAGAGGGTTCACTCAATCATTTAAAAGCAATGGTGAGCAATCTGGGAAAAAGTATTCTGATTACATTCTCACAGAGTTGTGCAATCGAGGCTATGCGGTTGAAGCAAGAATGTTGGATTTTTCAAAATTCGGTGTGCCACAACGCAGAGTACGATTCATTTTATTTGCGAGTAAAACTCTTGATCCAAATTTGTTTTTTACTACATTAGAATCCAATGTTAAGCCTTTTTTGAAGCGGAAAAATCTCCCACAAACGGTATGTATAAAAAGCGCTCTTTCTGATTTAGAAAAATGCAATGGACAAACCGACTGTCCCGATTCAAAAGGATTTAAGTCGGGAAAATATGGAAGTCCGCAGAATAGTTACCAAAGATATTGCAGAAATCATGCTCGAAAAGGAGATATCCCAGATAGCCACAGATTTGCCAAGCACAGGTGTGATACAGTGAGTCGATTCCGTAAACTTCTGGATCTCGGTGTCACCGATCGAAATATTTCTCACCTATTGAAAGACGAATATAAAATCAAGAAAAATTGCTTTAGCGTGCTAAATGCAAATGCACCGGCACCTACATTAACTTCAAATCCGGACGATCATATTCACTACTCTGAGCCAAGAACTCTTACCGTACGTGAGTATGCGCGAATTCAGAGCTTTCCCGATTGGTACAAATTCAAGGGTAAATACACCACGGGTGGTGATTGTCGAAAGGTCGATGTGCCCCGCTACACACAAATTGGAAATGCAATTCCTCCTCTCTTCGCGGAGCAAGTTGGATTAACAATAAAACAACTTGTCAAGAACCAAGGAGAGAATTCTGAATAATATTAGTAAAGCAGCTTGCTCATTTGAGCAGCTGTTTCTATCTGCGCATGAATTTTCGACAGAAAATTTTCCTGTATGAAAATCTTTGTCATGTATTTACTGAGTAACCTAGAAATCAAGTGATACAGCAAGAATGAATTTGTACAGATTGTTTGGGATAGCTGCATTTTTAAAATTTCAGTGCAATAATGCTATTCATTGCCTCCGCCGCCTTCTCATCCGCCGTCCTGATCGCATGGGAGTAGATGTTCGCGGTCGTCGAAGTTTGCGCGTGCCCCGCCCTATAACTCACCGTCTTTAGTGGAATCCCCGCCGCAAGCAACAGCGTGATGTTCGTATGCCGCAAAGAATGAATCGAAATCTGCGGCAGATCTGTCCGCGAGATGAAATCGTGGAACCAACCCGTGATGCTGTCTGGGTGAACCGGTGTGCCGTCATCTTGCGCGAAAATCCGATCGCTGTCAACCCAACGATCTCCGATCGCGATTCGCTGCTTGCGCTGCCATCTTCGATGTGCTTTCAGGAGGTCGAATGCCTGCTCCGGCAATTTGATCGTGCGTACAGAAGAATCCGTCTTCGTGCCTTTCGTGAAGATTCCCTTCTCAGGCAAGTACTGCGACGTACGGCAAATCGTGATCATGTGGTTGTCGAAGTCGATGTCCTTCCATTCCAACCCGCAAAGCTCTCCACGCCGTACTCCGCTGAGCAGGAAGAGTCGAATCCTCACCTGATTTTGATATGGTTCATTATCCAGCAAATGCAGAAGTGTCGCGGTCTGCTGTTCATCGAGGTACTTGGCTTCCTTGCGCTCGAATTTTGGTGGTTTCACACGCCGTGTAGGATTGTCAGGAATTACTTGCCAGAATACCGCTTGGTTGAGAATCGACGATATCAGTCTGTGATGGTGACTGATTGTCTTCCCTGCTAGTTGATGCACCGGCTTCGTCGTTTCCACGCCTTCCTCGAAGGAAATCCCGAGGATATCGCAGGCTTCCTGCGCAATGCGGATGTCGACTCCCTGCCCCCGAATGAGGCGATAAATCGTGTTTACATGGCATTCCGCTTCGTCCGCCAATGCCTGCCGTGTCATGCCGGATTTTTGAAACACAGAAAGTAAGTTGGGTGTCGCTTTGAACGACACCCCGCTTTGATTTTCCGTATTCTGGAGACTGGCGTAAAACGCCATCAGATGATGTGGCTGGAGCTTATCCAACCGGATATACCCGATCGCCGGGAGGATGCGCCTGAGTAATTCCTCATATCGAACGAGCGTCTTGGGCGCAAGGTTCGGCTCTGCGTAGTCGCGTTTCCAACGTTCTACGAACTCCGCAAACGTCACATGCCCATCCAGCACCTGCCCCGTGCGTACCCTGCGTTCGAACAGCACCGCCTGTGTGTTCAGTTCTTCCTTTATCTGCCGCTTCGTCATGCCGGGATCGGGTCGCCAAGTCATGGTTTTGCGTTTTTGCTTTCCGTCTAGGCCGTACCCCTCGCTGACCATGATCATGTAGCCACCGTTTCGTTCTAATATGGTTGCCATTTCGCATCCTCCCTTCCAAGGTAGTCTGTATGTTCGCTCTAGTCGAACCGACTATCAAGTCTTATCTTTGATGTTTACCAAAGAAATATCAGACGTTGCCCTGAGCACCTTTTCTCAGGTACTCCATGAGCAAATCAACGTCGACTAGATACTTCTTGCCGCACTTCATTCGCGGAACCGCGCCTGAAACGATCAGGCAGCGCACGTAGTTTGCTGAGATCGCGGTTTGTGGATCCGCTTCCTTAATGCACTCGTACGCTTCCGTCAAGGTTCTCATGCGCGGTAAACGGAGAACCGCTCCATGTTCCACCATGGACTAGTCCTCCTTCATTTTGCCGATCAGTTGTTCTGCAGTACCCGTGATCAACGCGGAGATATCGACTTGCGCTGCGGTCAGTACATCCATCGCGGATGCAGAAAGTTTCGCCGTAGTCTTGTCATAGAGCAGTTGACCGAGCTGCGCGATCTCTTCCTTGGTTAGCTTGCCGTCTTTGTGAGCCGCCTTCATGTCGTCCACAACCGTCTGTTTCAGCTCGCCAACCGTGATCTGCGCGAGCTTGATCAGTTCCTGTTGCGCATGGTTCACGTTATCGAGTTGGGTCGCTTTGCCAAGTTTTGCAGTCAGCCACGCGCCAAATACGCCGATCAGCGCAATAAAAAATGCCGCGGCTATGTTCACGGCATTCTCGATCAGGACATCGGTGACGGTGGCGTCTGCGGTTCCACCGGAGTCCGCCATCACGACAGCGGGTAACGCGAGCAATATGAGCGCGATTAGTACCAGGACCAGTTTCTTTTTCATGTTAGTTTTCTCCTTCTTTTAGATAGATGTAGCCTGCTCCGAAGCAAGCTCGTGGACAAAATCGTCATATTCTTCTTGCGCGGTCTTCGCTTTGTCGCGCGCGGTCTTCATCTCACCGTTTGTTTCGCCGCGCTCCACAGCGATAGCC
>Ga0209066_10002239_pt1 | contig 23918 bp, 36 predicted proteins | sample All_14_2_FD_187198 | JGI IMG/M metagenome (GOLD analysis project Ga0209066, IMG submission 187198) | Freshwater microbial communities in response to fracking from Pennsylvania, USA - Allegheny Zone_MetaG_DW_15 (SPAdes) (version 2) ... | reverse complement strand
CCCCACCAATCTCAACCTCAAATATCTCAACGACCTCAACTACTCCCTCGCTCTCTCCCCCATCCCGTTCGGCGAACTCTCAAAGAAATAATCCAAGCATAAGCTCGTCAACCGCACTCCCCGCAACAATCACCAGCTTCGCGCCACTCCCCATCAAATACTAGGCAAAAAACAAAACAAACCAGGAAAACCCCACCACGAGGTTCTTTGTTTTGATTGCTGCCCTACCCTGCGCCCTTGCCCTGCTCGCTCCTGCCCAAAATGGATGGTCAAAGTCGAGCGACAAAACCACTATCCAAGTCCCCTTCGAAGTACACGATGCCGTCATCAAATCTCTTCAAGAAGCATCCGAAGCACAGTCCAAACGCGATTACCAACTCTCCCTCGCCCTCCTTCACGGCGTCATCTATAACGACGGAGTCAAGGTCGCCGTCAGCGGATCATTCCCCAACCAAAGCGCAAAAGATGGGCTGAATCGAGCTCTCGACACCTGGAGCCGAGCCCTCCAAAAAGATGACCCCATCGAGCTCACCACCAACCCCTCAACCGCCAACATCAAAATCGAATTTGTTGAAAAAGTTCCCCGATCAGGGCACGATGCTCTCGGCCTGATCGAACTCAAAAAACAGTACCGGTGGAACAAATCGCGTTACGAAACCGAAGTCACCGGAACGATCTACATCCAAACCCACTATGACCGCAACCCCCTCAACGCCACCCAATATGCCGAAGTCATCGCCCACGAGCTAGGACACCTGCTCGGACTCGATGACATGCCCAACACGGGCCAGCTTATGGGGCCAATGATCGTAGATAAACCGATTACCAGCCCCAACCAACGTGAAACTTATGCAGTTCAATTTGTCCGCAACCAGGCCAAAAAGCAATGGAACAGCGTCCTCGAAAACATAAAACAAGAAGCCCAACTCCCCGCCCAAAACGACGAATACACAATGGAAACCCATTATCTAGCAAGTTGTACAGGGGAAACAATCTTGCAACACGGAAAACACTAGATAGAGTCCCTGGAGATCAAATTATGGTCAATTCAACCAACTATGCAATGGTCAGTACCCTTGCTGGTTTGAAGAGACTTGAAGCCCAAATCCAACGTGCAATGCTGGAGGCGGGCGGACAAGCCCCCATCAAGCCAGAACAGCATCCCCAAGTCGTGACCGAGAAAATGGAAAAAGAAGTCACGCAATCGGCACTTCGTGTCAAATCCGTCATCAACGGCCTAGACATCTCTGCCTAAGTGGGGAACAACAAGGTTAGGAAACCACCACGATGAATATTTCGGCATTTAATGCGGCAACCCAAAGTCTGCACCTAGCCCAGGCGCAGGTCGCGGCTGTCGCATCCCAGCCGATCGAATCGCCCGACCAAATCGTCGATTCGTACGTTTCCCTTCAATCCGCCGAGCTACAAACCAAGCTCGCCGTAAAAACCATCCAAATGCTGGATGAAAACGCCAAAACCGTGATCGATATGATCGCCTAACAACCTCAAAAAACCGACCGGAAAAGGTCATTGAAAACAAAAACCGCTCACTCACCAACGCGGTACTCTGATGCCGTGACAAACTCTCAGCTCGGGCCCCTCATCGCCACGATCTACGAACTCCAATCTGCCTGGCTCGAGCCTCGACTAAAATCTGCCGGAATCCGCTGGACAACGTTCCAACTTCTCGCCACCATACTCGGTGCAGGAGATGATGCATCCCAAGCCGAAGTGGCCCGGAGGCTCGCCGTATCCCCGGCAACTCTCTCCGAATCTGTGCAAATCCATGTCGAAAAGGGCCTCATCACCCAAGAAGCCGCCCCCAAAGACCGACGCAAAAAAGTGCTCCGCCTCACCGCTGCCGGTAAAAAGAAAATGTCCTCCGTCGGCAAGCACGTCCAAGAGCTAGAAACCCAGCTCACCCAAGGCATCAGTCCCAAAGATCTCCAACTAATCGAAACATCCCTTGGAAAAATTGCCGAAAACATTGAAAAACTTTTCTAAAAGGCTGGACCCTTAACAAGCAAAGCAGGTAAAAGTACAAGATTAGTCGAAACTCTTGGGTCCATCTCTCCGTCCCAACTGTTCACAAGGGCAACTAAATGATTCGGATCGTCGGTGTGCAACCAAACGAAAACCTCGGGCAAGAGTTCGTTTTGCTCCAAAATCAAGGCAATATGCGCATCAATCTCCGCGGATATGCCCTTCTCGCCGAGACGACCCTAGAAGATCCTCCTGGCCTCCAAACCGTTTTCGTCATTAACCAAGATATTCTTATCCCCCCCGGACACCACGCCGCAATCCGAACCGGTACCGGACAATCAAATTGGTGCCACAAGCACGACGGTTACCATATCTATCACTACTTCCTCAATCGCAACAGCCAACTTTGGAACGATGGCTCCGTCGTTCATCTTCTCACCCCCACTCACAAATTCGCCACCAAAAAAGTCGAAACCGTTCCGGTCTAATATAAAAAAGGCGACCCAGTTAAGGGCCGCCATTCAAGTCCAGAAATTACTTCTTCTTTCGTCGCATCAATGCCGCCGCACCAAGTGCAAGAGCCGTCATGGTTGCTGGCTCCGGAACTGCATTCACGTTATCCCAATAAACCGTTTGGTCAACTCCACTATCAAAGTTGTAGGAATTCAAGAACACAGTTTGCGCCGATCCTTGAGCAAGCGGACTTGCCGTCGTGTCTGAATAATAAAGCACGCCGTTCGCAAAGTAATCAACTTTCGAACCGTCATATTCCATCGCTAAAGTCAGCCATTGGTTACCCGTAAAAGTAGGCAAAACCGAAGCCAAGGTCACTTCAACCCATGGGTTTCCAAGGTCAGCATCCCATGCACCCAAGACCGTTGAAAGGTTTGTCCCAACGCCAAAGTTCGATACGTCATAACGACCAAACCAAGCGGAAGGATAGTAAGCATCGTTCTCATTCAGAGCCGAATCACGAACCCAAATCTCCGTATCGTAGTTCGTTGTTCCGGACATCATGTCGTTCGAAACATAAACATCACCGCTGACGCGCCAGGGGACGCCCGTTCCACCAATTCCCGTCGATCGCTGACGACCCTGAAAGTCATAGAAGCCCGAGTTATAGGGGGAAGTTCTCTGCGAGAAACCGTCCGCTGCACCAATCGTCACTTCCAATCGGTTATCGCCATCAAAAAATGTCGAATTAAAGCCTTGTGTGTCGTATCGATCCTGAACCCAACCTGGATTGATTGAATCGAATGTGTCAGAAAAACCTTGCGCAAAACTCGCGCAAGAAAGCAGGCCCAAGCCCGCAAGCATCATTGTTTTCATATTTGACTCCTCTCTTTCGGTTACAAATGCAACCGTGAAACCTTACTATAACACAATCTTCGTCAGAATCTCAGAGCGTGAAAAATTTAACGCGACCCAAAGTGAGGAATCACCCATTTACCCGATTCATCGCTCGCTCCGTACCATCCGCAACCCAAGCCTCCGCCCCATCCACCGCCGCGACCAAAACCCGATCAATCGCCGCCCGATCCTCTGGATCAAATCGACCCAACACATGATCAATCGTCTCTCCCGCTTTCCCAATCCCGATCTTAATCCTCGGATACTCCTCGCTCCCCAAACTCGCAATGATCGACTTATGCCCGTTATGACCGCCACTGCTCCCTTTGGGCTTCATCTTAATCACCCCCGTCGCCAAATCCAAATCATCCGTAATCACCAAAATATCTTCCGGCTTGATCCCATACCCCGCCGCTAACTCCTTCACCGCTCGACCGCTCAAATTCATAAAAGTCAGCGGCTTAACCAGTGCAACCCCCACGCCAAAAATCTCAAGTTCCCCGATCAAAGCCTGCTTCCGCCCAATATTCACCTTCACTTTGTGCCGATCCGCCAAAAGATCAATCACTTCGAAACCCACATTGTGCCGAGTCCGGGCATACTGCGGCCCCGGATTCCCCAGCCCAACAATCATCTTCTTCGGATAAACCTTGGGCGTATTTTTCTTCAAAAAACCCACTGCGTTACCCCTTAAACATCCCCTGAACGAGCATCAAAACAACCACCCCAGCCAATGCACACCGATAAATTGCAAAGGGCCATAGGGACTGAGTCTTCATCAACTTCATCAACCAGGCAATCGCAATCCAACCCACAACAAAAGCCATGAAAGTCGCCACTAAAGTCGGCACCGCCCCATCGTTCATCAACGATTCTCGCTCCTTATAAAGCTTATAAAGCCCGCTAAGCAAAATGCTCGGAATTGAAAGCAAAAACGAGACCCGCGCCGCTGTCTCCCGATCAAATCCCCCAAACAGGCCGCCCGTAATCGTCGATCCACTCCGACTCGATCCTGGCACCAACGCCAGCGCCTGCCAAAACCCCATAATCACGCAATCCTTTATTCGAATATCGTCGATCTTTCTCGTTTTCTTGCCTTTCGAATCCGCAAACCCCATCAACAAACCCAGCAAAACCAAAGCACTCGCCACAATCACCGGCGAACGAAAATCTGAATCAATCTTCTTCTCCAAAAGCAGCCCCGCAATCGCGATCGGCAAGGTTCCCAAAACAACCCCCCACCCCAAATTCCACTCCATCGTCCCGCGCTTTTCTTTGTCACGAATCCCTGCTGTCCACCCCTTAAAAGTCTGCGCTATATCGTCTCGGAAATAAATCAACACTGCCAAAAGCGTCCCGAGCTGGATGACCGCCGTAAACCCGCTCCCCGCATCATCCCATCCAAACAACGAAGGCACAATCAACAGATGCCCGCTCGAGCTAATCGGCAAAAACTCTGTTAGTCCCTGCACAATCCCCAAAACAATCGCTTCTAGTATGCCCACATCTTCCTCTCGGGCGATTCAATTCCAAAGTGCTTCAAAACCACATACCGAATCCGCTCCGAAGCCTTACCATCCCCATAAGGCGAAGTCGAATTTGCCATTGCCGCATAAGCCTTTTCCACATCCCCCAAAAGCTTTGACCCTTCCGAATAGATCGTTTCCTCATCGGTTCCAATCAACTTCGCTGTCCCCTTCTCAACTCCCTCCGGCCGCTCCGTTGTCGTCCTCAAAACCAAAACCGGAACCCCAAATGTTGGCGCCTCTTCCTGCACACCTCCGGAATCCGTCAAGATCAAATGCGAACGCTGCATCAACGTCACAAAGTCCGCATAATCCGGCGGCTCAATCATCTCAATACGGTTATGACCATCCAAAACGCTGCGCAAAGTCTCGCGAACTGCAGGATTCCGGTGCATCGGCACCACAAGCTTAATATCCGGAAACTCGTCAACCAACCGCCGCGCCGCCCGCGCAATCGCCAACTGCGGTTCCCCCCAGTTCTCGCGCCGATGCGTCGTCAACAAAACCACCCGGCCCGGCCAATCGCTAAACCACCGCATATCATGGTTGTTCGCCGTTTTCAAAACCGCGTCAATCCCCGTATTCCCGGTCACAAAAATCTGATCCTCACTAATCCCCTCACGCCGCAAATTCTCTGCGCTCCACAAAGTCGGCGGAAAATGCAAAGCCGCAAATAACCCCACCGCCCGCCGATTAAACTCCTCCGGAAACGGATTAAATATGTCCGGCGTCCTCAATCCCGCTTCGACATGTGCATAAGGAATCTGCCGATAAAAACTCGCCAACCCCGCCACAAATGTCGTCGTTGTATCCCCTTGCCCAAAAACCATATCTGGTTTTTCCGATTCCATCAAACCGTCAAGACCGGAAAGAATCTTCCCCGTCACTCCCGCCAAAGTCTGACCGTGCGTCATCACATCTAAGTCGAAATCTGCCTTCAAATCAAACGCCTCTAATGCCTGCCACAGCATCTCACGGTGCTGACCTGTACTCACCAAAACCGTATCAACCAAGTCGGCGTACTTCCGAAACTCCACCACCACCGGGGCCGTTTTGATTGCATCTGGCCGCGTCCCCACAACGAACATCATCTTCGGTTTAGTCATTCATTCTCACCAAATAAAGAATAATTCCGCTCAGCGTAATCGCCACCAAATACAAAATCCACACCGCTTGTTTCTGCGTAAACCCATATTTCAACAAAGTATGGTGCACGTGGCGTTTATCCGGGCTCGTAATCGGACTCCGACTCAAAATCCGCCGGATCACCACAAATCCCGCATCAAATAAGGGAATCCCAAAGATAAAGATCGGAATCAACAACGCCAAAGTCGCCGCCGTCTTCATCGCCCCAACCACGCTCAAACTCCCCAACAAAAATCCAATCACCGGTGCCCCGCCCCCCAAAAACACCTTCGCCGGATTGTAGTTATATCGCAAAAATCCCAAACACGCCCCCGCAATCGCCATCGCAATCAACGAAATCCGAGGCTGACCTTCAATACTTCCAATCACCGCGATCGTCCCCGCACTAATCGCCGCAATTCCGCTACTCAGCCCGTCAATCCCGTCAATCGTATCCATGGTTTTCGTAACCACAAATATATAGATCGCCGTCAATGGAACTGCCCATATCCCAAAATTAATCCAATTACCCCCAAGGTTCACCCCCGACACCTGAACCCGTCCTACATCGCTATAAAGAAACTGAACTGCTACCCCCGCAATCAGCATCACCGTCAGCTGAACTTTCGCCGAAAGCTGAACGACATCGTCAATCATCCCCATCACCAAAATAACAAAACTCGCGATCAAAAGCCCAATCACGTAATTCGCAAACGGCACTTCCGGATAAGCAAACGGCAACACCACCCCGCACGCAATCACAATCCCGAGCCAAACCGGCAACCCACCCCATCGCGGCGTTATTTTCGTATGAACCCGACGCTCATCACGAGTTGGATCATCAACCGCCCCATATTTATGAGCAAGTTTCATCGCGAAAGGTGTTGAAATCAAAACAACTAAAAACGAGATAAACCCCGCAACTAATGGTGTTCTAAAACCCGGAAAAACCCCTTCCAAGGCGTCCGCCGCCATCAAATCTCTCAACCACGTCACAAGCTAAACTCCAAACGCTCAAGCCCATTCTCCGTATACCGAAAAACCTCCAGGCCCGATTCCTTAAACAACTCCAGCGAAAAATCATCTGGGTAGTCCCCCTCATAAATAACCTGCTTGATTCCCGCATTGATAATCATCTTCGCGCAATTATTACAAGGCTGACAGGTCACATACATCGTCGCCCCCTCACACGGAATCCCGATCATTGCCGCCTGCAAAAGCGCATTCTGCTCCGCATGCAAACTCCTAATGCAGTGTCCCGCCCGCATGCACCCCAAAGGCCAATCATGGTGTGGCCCCTCGTCCGGACAATGCTTCAACCCCTTCGGAGCCCCGTTATAACCCGTCGCCAACATCCGGCGATCCCGAACAATAATTGCCCCCACCTGACGACGCGGGCAGGTCGCCCGGGTTTTCACCAAATGGGCGATCTGCATGAAATATGCGTCCCAACTCGGTCGCTCCGTCATCACAAGCAATTATGACTGGTTGCGAACATCAACAACCGCCTCATTCCCACCAAACACCCACAGTCCCAAGCTTGAATGAGTCTCAACTCCCATCTCATAAAAATGACTAACCATGACTTCGCGTAGAATCACCCAAATGGCAAAACTTCATCACTATCCGGTAACCGTGCAATGGCAAGGTGGCCGAACCGGTTCAGGCACCATCACAGGCGACCGACTCGGAGATTCCGCTCCCCTCAGTGTCCCTGACGAATTCGGTGGCCCCGGCACCGGAACAAACCCCGAAGAACTCCTCGCCAAAGCCGTCGCCGGATGCTACAGCATCACATTCGGAATCATCGCCGAAACCCGCAAACTTCCCCTCGTCAAAATGGAAGTCAAAGCAACCGGCGAAGTCGAAGAAAATGGCCCGCAGTTCACCTATAAAAACATCGTGATCAAACCAACGATCACCCTCGCCAGCGATGCCACTGATGAGCAAATAACGATGGCCGATCAAATGGCTCACAAAGCGGATCTTTACTGCATCATCACCAACGCCGTTCGCGACAAAGTTGCCATCAGCGTCGAACCCACAGTCCTCCGCGCTTAAACTCTAAAAGCAACCATCATGGACAGGTTTAGCGTAAACTCTGTCCATGATGCGAAGCCCCCTCGTCGCTGGTAACTGGAAAATGAACCTGACCTCGGCCGAAGGTGAGGCCGTCGTCAACGAAATCCTTCATTTCGCCGCCGATACATTCACGATTGATGTCGTCGTCTGCCCCCCATTTTTGGCGATCCCCAAAATCCACGATGTCTGCCGCCGCTCACGCATCAAACTCGGAGCCCAAAACTGTTTCTGGCTCGATAGTGGCGCCTTTACAGGTCAAATCAGCCCCACCCAACTCGCCGAATTCCATGTCGATTTCTGCATCATCGGTCACAGCGAAACCCGTGGCAAATTCGGCAAGCTCGACATTCCCGAATCCACTGTCGGCCTCTTCGCCGAATCCGACGAAACCATTAACCTCAAGCTCAAAGCCCTCTTCTTCCAGGGAATAACACCCATCCTTTGCGTCGGCGAAACCCTCGCCGAGCGCGAAGCTGGCAAAACTGATGAAGTCATCGCCACCCAACTCCAAGGTGCCCTCAAGGATATTGACCCCGCCGAGCTTTACGGCCTCGTCGTCGCCTACGAACCGGTTTGGGCAATCGGCACCGGACAAACCTGCGACACTCCTGAAGCCGAACGTGTTTGCGCCATGATTCGCGCCGAAATCACAAAGATCGCCGACTCCGAAACATCGGATCTTGTCCGAATCCTCTACGGCGGCTCCGTCAAACCCGACAACGCCCGCGAACTCTTTAGCCAACCCAATATCGATGGCGGCCTCGTCGGCGGCGCCTCCATGCAAGCCAAAGGCTTTTACGAAATCATTAAAGCCGCAGAATAACAGCATAAGCCAACTATCTATGCATTGGTTGCCGAGCAAATAAATCCACGTTAACCGCTAACTAACCCCCTCACCGAAGTTCGGGGAGGGATCAAGGGAGGGGTTGAAAAAAAATTATAAAACAAACCAACTTAAACCCCAACATCCGGCACAACATCAACCCCCTCAACCTCATAATAAAACGCTACCGGCCCCTTCACCACCATCGAACTCGGAAAACTCTCCCGCAACACGTTCCAGCTCCGGCAATTCGCATTATAAAATCGCCGCGCCGCCGCAATCCGATCTTCCGTATTCACCAGCTCTTTCTGCAAAGCCAAGAACTGACCATCCGCCTTCAATGTTGGGTAACCCTCAACCACCGCCATCATCCGGTTCACCGCTCCCACAAGCTCCGCCTCCTCCTCATACCCTGACTTCATATCTTCAAGGCTCATAACTGCCCGATTTCGCGCCTCAACCACCGACTCAAAAACCCCTTGTTCATGCGCCGCATAACCCCGGCAAATCGCGACCAAATTCGGAATCAACTCGTGCCGCCGCTTCAATTGAACATCAATGTTCGAGCGACTCTCTTTAATGTGATTAAAAATCCGAATCCCCTGATTGTATGTCGCCACCCACCAGGCCACGAACATCGCAATCGCCCCCAACCCCATCATCATTCCTAGTTGCATTTCGCGAAGTCCTCCTTTATGTAGTTTGGTACAAATTCCCAGAATTTCTGATAGAAACTCCTCATGGCCCCAATTGCATGGGCATCAAGTTTATCTGAGGAAACTACAACAAGGCGAGAACCACCAATCTGAATAGCTGGGACACGAGAACTTAAAATGAATTCAATCATTTGAGGATGAATAAGTCCGAAGGCAAATCGAGGGTCTTCCGACCTCACCGGATATATCTTATTAAATTGAACTGACTCAGTCGCCACAATTGGGCAAGTCCATCCTTCAACGAACCCAATCGAAACTCCTGGGAACGCTACAGGCATACTAATACTTACAACGGTCACCCACTCGCCTTGTACTCTTCCCTTCTCATTCTGATAAATTAACTCAAATTCAAATGCCTCAAAAGAAAGGTCTCCTATTGGCCCCGTCACGACATTTCGAATGCTTCGGATTGGTCCATCAAAGGGCCAGAATCCTGAAAATCTTTGACCAATAACCTGTTGCACCCACTGCTGTTCTTCAACTACCGAAGAAATACCCCAGTGCGGGGTGAAGACATGATTAAAGCCATATTCTTCGGCCACCGCTGAAATTCTTCCAACACGCCTGCCTTCAGATCGGGCTTCCGACTTTAGAAGCTTGAGACAAAAACCCAATACCACTGCGGAAACAACAAGAAACAGTAACCCACCAAACCAATCCACCGCTAATTCACACCCTCCTTCATATCCTTCGGCAGCACATCCCAAAATTCCAATAACAAATTCCGACTCTCCAAAACAAACTCCTTCGTCATCTCACCCCCCTTAAAAATCATGACTCGATGCCCCTTCGCTTCAAATGCGGGATAGTCATTTTTCATCATCCACGCCCTCACATCTTCATTCAAAAACGCCCGAATCGCCTCCTCGTCATCCCCACGAACCCGAAACCTGCGATCAAACGCCTTGCTCCCCACCACAATATCCTGTTTCCCAAACGCCGTACCAATCCGACTAAACACGTCTTCCTCCCGCACCTGCAAGTCCGGCACGTGAAACGGCAAATCTAACTGCGCCACTAAAAATCGCAGAGTCGTCGCCCCGTTACTCGAAGGCACCAAATAATAATATTCAAAGGCTCTGAACCAGAGTACATCCCTATATTCCGCCCAGAACACGTGCCGCACCATAGCCGAAGGCTCATAAAGGCTACCCACCCCATAATCCTGCACAAACTTCGCCACCCCCTGATTCACTTCCACCGAAAAATGCATCTTCTCATCAGCCGCAAATTGCTCCAACGAAACAAGAGTCTTCTGATCCCGCTTGGTTTGCCGCTTCACCGCAAAAAAGATGAACACAACAATCGCAAAAATAAGAACCAGCACAAACACAATTCCCATAGGATTTGAAAACTGACCGCTGGCAACGAAATCGAACAGCCAGTTCACATCCGACCTTCCTCTTTCACATAATCCGGAATCAAATCCCAAAACTGCTGAAACATCGCTCGGCTATCCATCACAAAGTCCGTCGTTACCTCCCCCGATCTCCACAAAACCACCCGATGATCTCGCATCTGAAATCCCGGCGGTTGGACATGCATAAACCACTCCATCATTTGCGGGTGCATCACATCATGCGCAATCTTCTCGTTCGAACCACGAACCCTGAACATCCGATTAAAGTCCTCCGATTCAAATTGAATATCCTGTCCGCCAAAAGTTTTGCCAATCTTGTCCAAAATGTCTTCTTTGCTAACTGAAAGCTCTGGCATCCAAGCCGGAATAATCAAACTGGCGATCATAAAATAATGCGTCTTCCGATTTTTTCCGCTACTCGATGTGTATTGGTACTGAAACGCCTGAAACGGCATCCCTTCACTTGCCCCATCAAAAATAAAACGAACTTGAGCATTCTGATTGAAAATCGGCTGAAAACCGTTGTATTGATCCAAAAAACTTTGGGTGTTCATCACTTTGGCATACATCTGTTCAAACATGCCCCCACTCTCCGAATTCAACCAATTCCTGAAATCAAAACCGTTCTGTACTGCAAAAAGCATGAACGCCTCTGCCCGCTTCTTCAGTTGATATGTGCGATACCAAGCCGCCCCAATCGCTATAAACAAAAACAGAAAGAAAAAAACCACCGGAGCAACAGTCATAAACTGCCGCAATACCATCGATCCAAAAAGGCTACTCATCACTCCCGACAATACTCCAAAGCGTAAGCAATCTGCAAAGCAACAAACTCTCACCCTAAATTCAAATTTCCTTGCGAGGAAGCTCCCCAAGCGGCTAAACTACTCCCCAATGAACCCTTCCCGACGTGACGTACTCAAAGCATCTGCAACCATGGCCACCGGCCTCGTCACAGGAATGGGTTTCGCCGAAACGACCATGCCAAGCCAAACAAAATTCAAGCTCAAATACGCCCCGCACTTCGGCATGTTCGAAAATCACGCTGGCAAAGACCTCTTCGACCAACTCCAGTTTTGCGCCGACCAAGGCTTCACAGCTTGGGAAGACAACGGCATGATGGGCCAATCCCCCGAAATGCAAACCCGACTCGGCCAAAAAATGCGCGACGTCGGGATCGAAATGGGCGTTTTCGTCGCCGACGCCGAATGGGGCAAACCCGTTTATGCCCTTGGCGGAGAAGAAACCCGCGCCAACCTCAAAAAGAAAGCTGAGAATGCGGCAGAATGCGCCAAACGCGTCGGCGCAAAATGGATGACCGTCGTCCCCGGTCCGTACGACCTACGCCTCGCCTGGGATTACCAAACCGCCAACGTCATCGACTGCCTCAAAACCATGGCCGAAGTCTTCGAAAAAGACAACCTCGTAATGGTGCTCGAACCCCTCAACCCCTACCGCGACCACCCTGGAATGTTCCTCAGCAAAATCCCCCAAGGTTTCCAAATTTGCAAAGCCGTCAACTCCCCCGCCTGCAAAATCCTTTTCGATATGTATCACCAACAGATCACCGAGGGCAACATCATCCCCAATATCGACCTCGCATGGTCAGAAGTCGCCTATTTCCAATGCGGCGATAACCCCGGTCGTCAAGAACCCCTTACTGGCGAAATGAACTACCGCAACATCTTCAAGCACATCGCCGGAAAATCCAAAGACATGATCATCGGCATGGAGCACGGCAAATCCCAAGGCGGAAAAGAAGGCGAAATCAAACTCCTCAACGCCTACCGCTGGTGCGATGACTTCTAGTCTAAATTGAGTGGACGGCGAAGCCAGTTACTTTGGTTTCTCCGCCAACAACATAAGAATAACTTACCAAGGGAGGAGTATCGGAGTACCAGATATCAATTGGCTTTTCGGAAATCCCAAGTTCATCAAGATTCTTCTTGATTTTATTCATTACTACCATCATTTGTGATTCTCCAATAATCTCTGCGATGGCCTGTACTTTGGTATTTTCGAATAATTCCATTACGGTGATTTGAGGATACATCATCTATACACCTACCCCACAACAACCTCCGCAATAACCCGACCCGCCCGCGGATGCCGAGCCACCAACTCATACCGACCCGGCCCCACAACCCACTCAAACACCGCCAAATCATCCGTCGAATCCGAGTGCCAACCAAACGTCATCGAAGGCACATGCGAATAACCCTTCAACTGACCAACCTCCTGGCGCACCAATCCCCCCTTCAACCAATCCAACCCCTCCGCATCACTCGAAATCTCCCCAACCACGCCCCGAACAAGCTTCTTCTTCCCTGCATGTTCGCTCACGTTAGTCGGCAAATATCCCGTGTTCTGCACCGCAAACCGAACCTTAAAAACCTCACCCATCGGCGTGACCTCCACTGTTTTCAGTGCCAAACAAGGCAATGTCCCCGCCATCCAAACCGCCCAATCCGCCAGTGGCGCAACCTCCGCCTCCAAATAATCTGGCGGCGGATTCCGGAACGCATAAACCCCGTCCCAACCCCCAATCTCAATCGCCCCCAGTTGCGGGTGTTCGAACGCCCGCCAATCTTCATAGCCCTTACCACCCAATTTCTCATCGCTCCACTTCAGCAAAGCAATGTCATCACTCACCGGGTGGTCGCGGAACCAATCAATGGGCTTGTAATCCTTAATTCCCGCCTGAGCCTGCGGCGACCAAATCTCCACCGTCCACCCATAAACCCCCAAATGGTCATAAAGCCAGTCGTCAAAAACCCCCGTGATCACCTCCTTCGGATGGTATCGAAAATCGTGATAAACCGAAATGCACGGATAGCCGCTCATCTCCGTCCCCTTCGCCCCCAACTCTTTAATCGCCCAAACATCTTCCGGCGGCATATCATCTTCCGAATACCGACCCGGCACCCGCAAAATCACCCCGCTAAAAGTGTGATAAGTAATCCCCCCACATATATTGGGATGATCCGTAATAAATTTCACCGCCGCCCGAATCTCTGGCTCACTTGTTGGGAACGGCCCCGCCCCATGCTGGTCTGCATCCCCGCGCCACCCCGCCGGAAAATTCCGATTCATATCAAGCCCTTCCTTGATCTTCTGCGACCGCATCGTCAGCCCATCCCAGTTATGAAAAGTCCCTTCCGCCAATAGTCGATAAAACGGCCCGCCCGTTTCGCCCGGTTTCCGCTTGCGCAAGAGTCGCGGCTCTTCTTCACAAACCGCCCAACGCCCATTCTCATCCTGGATCCGCATCGTCAAAATGCGCCCATCCCCATCAATATCCACCCGCTCCAATCCATAAGGATCCTCCTCATCAAAAGGATAAGGCCGCGTCGAACTACGAATGTGCCGGGGCACATCCGCCAGCGCCCACTCCGCCCCATCCGGATTCAAACGAGGAACCAAATAAAACGCATGCGTTTTCAACAACTCTGGCTTCTCCCTCATCAAGCCATCCAAAATCTTCAAAACCGCCGTCGAAGCACTCACCTCCGTCGCATGAATATTCCCATCGCACCACATCGCTGGCTTGTTCACGTCCTCGCCCGTCGAAAAATCCGTGACCACAACCACCGGAATCTCCCGCCCCACGTAACTCTGCCCCAAACTCGATAACCGGCAAAACCCCGAATTCTCCTGCGCATACCCCTCCAAAATCTCAACGAGCTCGTCATAGCGGTAATAACGATCAAATTCAACCTGCGGCATAGCCAAATCCTACCCTTGTCACTTGATAAAAGAAGCCCCACTTTAATGACAGACCGTGTCAAACCTAAAAGCATCTACATGCCGTCCCGCTCTTTCAGAGGAGGGGTTCAACACAAAAATTAGCCCCACTTGAATCATAAAAGACGCAGTTTCTTCCTCTAAAAAATAATACACCTAACAACCGATAACAATCATAAGAGAAAATTCTATGATCGCAAGCCTCACCGTTGCTCTGCAACTCACCCTGCTGAACACACAAATCAGCACCAAAACCACCACCCAAACCAGCAACGCCGTCGTTGCCAAAAAGCTCAACCCCTACGCCGAAAATGCCTTCCGCAGCATCGTCGAAGGCAACGCCCGGTTCGCCGAGGGTCTCAAAAACAACCCCCACCAAACTGTCGAAACCAGACTCGATGTCGCCAAGGGCCAAGCTCCTCAAGCCATAATCGTCACCTGCGCAGATAGCCGACTCTGCCCCGAAATCCTGTTCGACCAGGGCCTCGGCGACCTCTTCGTCATCCGAGTCGCCGGCAACATCGTCGACCAATTCACCATCGCCAGCATCGAATACGCTGCCGAGCATCTCCATTCACCTCTCGTCATCGTCCTCGGACACGAACGCTGCGGAGCTGTCAACGCCGCCGTCGAAACATACGAAGCGAACCTCAAAAACCCCGCCGAGCACACCACAACCGCAAATCCGCACAGCGAAAAAAGCCACGGCAATCAACCCGATGAGCACTCCAACATCACCGCGCTGATCAACGAAATCATGCCGTCTGTCATGGAAGCCGCCCGCAAAACCACCCCGCTCCTCCCCACCGCAATCGACATCAATGTCGAAAACAGCATCAACGTCACGATGGGCAAATCACCCCTTCTGCGCCGACTGGCCGAAGAAGGCAAGTTCGACATCATGGGTGGCGTCTACGATCTCGATACCGGACGAGTCACCTTCGGTGCCCCCAAAGATATCCGCACCTTCGTCCGAATGGTCGGCAAATAAATCCGCATCATTTCCAAACTAAATCGGGGCCGGGCTAGGGAGTCCGGCCCCGAAACTTTTGAACAACTATATACTATAAAGTTATGAAGAAGCTTCTTCCTCTCTTGGCCCTCACCGCCCTCATGAGCGGCTTTGTTTTAACCGGATGTGCAAAAGAACCCGAACCCACCGCCACACCCGAACCTGAAACCACCACCCCGGAAACAAAACCCGAAGAGCCAAAAACCGAAGAACCCGCTGCTCCCAGCGATGCCCCCCTTGCAGATATGCCCGTAGACGGAGAAGAAGTCGCCGTCCTCGAAACCGCCAAAGGCAAAATCGTTGTGATGTTCTATCCCCAGGTCGCCCCCAAAACGGTCGAGAATTTCAAAACCCTCGCCAAAAAAGGCTTCTATGATGGAACTCGATTCCACCGCTGTATCGCCAACTTCATGATCCAAGGCGGCGACCCCAATTCTAAAGACCTCGCCAAAGCGGGCATGTGGGGCACCGGCGGAAACACCGATGCATCCGGCAACGAAATCAATGTTCCCGGCGAAACCGGCATGAAACTCCTCCACAAGCGCGGCGTCATTAGCATGGCAAACAGCGGTTCACCCGAATCAGCAAGCAGCCAATTCTTCCTGATGCAACAAGACTATCCGTCCCTCGATGGTGGCTACACTTCATTCGGAAAAATCGTAAAAGGAATTGAAGTCGTCGACGAAATCGTCAAAACCGGCTCATCCAACCCCGCCGATAACGGCTCCGTGCCACCCGAAAAAGCGGTCGTTCTCAAAAAAGCAACGATCGAAAAGTGGCCCGTTAAGTAAAAGAGAAAATTATGATTCCCGCTCTTCTCACCTTGGCTCTGACTCCTCAGAGCCAAGAACTCATCTCTGTCAATTTCGATCAAGAAATGATCAAACCCGTCGAAGGTGATGATATCGCCGTCATCGAAACGACCAAAGGCAAGATCACGGCAATGTTCTTCCCCCAAGTCGCGCCAAACCATGTCGCCAACTTCGTCAAACTCAGCAAAGAAGGCTTCTACAACGGAACTCGGTTTCACCGATGCATCCCTGGATTCATGATCCAAGGTGGCGACCCGAACAGCCGAAAACTCGATGCCTCCGACCTCTGGGGAACCGGTGGCCCAATCGATGTCAGCGGCAACCGACTCAGCGTCAAAGCCGAGTTCAGCCAGCTCAAGCACCTTCGCGGAGTGCTCAGCATGGCTCGTTCTAGCGATCCCAACAGCGCTGGCAGCCAATTCTTCATCATGCACGCGACCGCCGCTTCTCTAGATGGCAAATATTCTGCATTCGGTAAGGTCATTGATGGACTCGAAATCATCGACGAAATCGTCAAAACTGGCCCCGCCGATAGACAGAAAAACGGCTCAGTCCCCCCCAAAGACGCTGTCGAAATTACCAAGGTCACCATCACAAAGTGGCCCCTCACAAACTAAAAAACAACCATGAGTGAACTCAGCAACACCGCCGCGCCCGGAGCAACCGCTCCCGCCGAAGGCGATAAAGTCGTCATTATCAACACCAACCACGGTCGAATTGTCGTAAAATTCTTCCCCGACCACGCTCCCAAGCACGCCGCAAGTTTCCAAAAGCTCGCCGAAGATGGGTTCTATACCGGAACTCGTTTCCACCGCGTCATCCCCGGTTTCATGATCCAAGGTGGAGACCCCAACTCCAAAGATCAACCGCGCCACTTGCACGGCACCGGTGGCCCTGGCTACAATGTAGATGCGGAATTTAACGAAATTCCCCACACGCCTGGCATCCTTAGCGCCGCTCGTAGCTCTGATCCCAACTCGGCTGGATCACAATTCTTCCTCATGCACAAAACATCGCCCCACCTCGACGGTCAATACTCCGTCTTCGGGCAAGTGATCGAAGGCATGGATGTTGTCGAGAAAATCGTCAACCTCCCCCGCGACCACCGCGACAATCCGGAAGAAGAAAACCCCGCGATCATGGAATCCGTCTCCGTCGCCACGTGGCCCCTCGAAGACTAAAAGATAAAACAAGGGCGGATGTGACGACTTCCAAAGTTCGTTAGATCCGCTCTTCCAATCCCGACCACACACTTAGTTTCCATTTATATCCACAATCTAAGCAGTGGTATTTTTTTGCCCGAACCGAACCTGGGATAATGAAGAGAATCAACTGCATCGGGAAGAACAATATCTCAAAAAATCGTCCCCACTTTTCAGGTCGAACTCGACCCGAAAACTTAACCTTTTGCTTTGGCACTGCGGGCATTGTCGACTCGCCGGATAATAAGGCAAAACCAAAAACTGAGAGAGGAAACCTTTTACATCCATCGGTTGTAATTATTATATGGCACGAAAATACATCTGGGTTGCAATCCCCCTCATAGTCGCCGTCTCTGTAGCAATATTTTTCAGTAATCCACAGAAATCTGCCACGGCTACCTCCCCCAATCAACCGCCGTCCAACACAAACACGAGTACCCCTGACAAAAAATCCGCCAACCCCATCGTCCAAGCCGCCCGCGATCAACTCATCAACCCCGCCTCATATTCCGGTGCCTACTACAAAATCGACTACCCGATGGGCGATGTGCCTGCCAACCGAGGAGCATGCACCGACGTCATCATCCGTGCCCTCCGCAAAGTCAATATCGACCTCCAACAAGCGATCCAAGAAGACGCCGACAAACAACTCTATCCCAAATTAATCCTCGGCCGAGACCGAAACATCGACCACCGCCGCTGCCCCAACCAAATCCAATATTTCTCCCGCCACGCCAAGCAATTCCCGATTGAATCTAACCAAATGGTTAAAAGCAACATCCAACCCGGAGACATTATTTTCTGGAAACTAAACGACGGCAAAGACCACGTCGGCATCGCCATCGACACCCTCTCCCCCTCCGGCCACCCACTGATCATCCACAACATCGGCCCCACCGTCTCCGAAAACGACGTCCTCTTCGCCTGGAAAATCGTCGCCCACTTCCGAGTTACACCGAAAGCTGACCTCAACTAATTCTCTCGAAGTCATCTGTGCTCGCTTTGAGATGCTTGTCACGGTTAGTGGGCCGAGGCATTTACCATGGGTGGCCCTGGTCTCTGATCCGTATTAAACACCAAACTCAATCACACGTCATTCCGCCCTTGAGGCGGAATCCATCCCTGACGACCTCGAATCCTACAAAAATTTACCGAACCATCCCTCCCCTCAGGGGAGGGGAAGGGGTGGGGTGCATCAAATCAGAACGAAAGCACGTTCTGCCAATTCCGCGTAATCTAAACTCGCTACAATGCCTCGATCAAAACCCCCGTCGCTTCCCCTATTTCCCTCCCCAAGACTGGGGAGGGTGGCTCCGAAGGAGTCGGGAGTGGTTGATCAAACTCCTAAACATCTAAACCCCTACAATGCCTCGATCAAAACCGCCGTCGCTTCCCCGCCGCCAATACAAGGCGAAGCAATCGCCCGCTTCCCGCCCGTCCGACGAAGCTCCATCAACGCCGTCAAAACCAGCCGCGTCCCCGTCATACCAATCGGGTGACCAATCGAAACCGCGCCCCCATTCACATTCAATTTCTCTGCCGGAATCCCAACATCCTTCGCCGTCGTCATCGCGACCACCGCAAACGCTTCATTAATCTCAAAAAGATCAACATCCGCCACTGTCAGACCAGTTTTATCCAGCAATTTTTGAACCGCCTGAGCCGGAGCCGTCGTAAACCATTTCGGCTCTTGAGCGTGCTGAGCATAAGCCACAACTTTCCCAATCGGAGTCAAGCCATATTTCTCAACCGCCGCCGCCGAAGCCAAAATCAACGCCGCCGCCCCATCGTTTATCGAACTCGCATTCCCCGCCGTCGTCGCCCCATCTTTACTAAAGGCCGGTCGTAATTCCGGCAACTTATCCGGTCGACCCCGACCCGGCTCTTCATCTTCCGAAACCACAACCGGATCACCTTTGCGTTGCGGAACCGAGACCATCGTAATCTCATCCTGGAAACGGCCCGACTTCTGCGCTTCAACCGCCCGTCGATAACTTTCCACTGAAAACGCATCAAGCTCTTCCCGGCTAAACCCCTTCTCGCTCGCACACAGGTCGCCGCAAGACCCCATATGAACATTGTCATAAGGATCCCAAAGCCCATCGTTAATCATCAAATCAACCGCCGCCTGGTTCCCCATCCGCATCCCCGTGCGCGCTGTCGGCAACGCATAAGGCGTATTCGTCATCGATTCCATGCCTCCCGCAACCACAATGTCTGCGTCGCCGCACTTAATCGCCTGCGCCGCCATCATGATCGTCTTCATGCCCGATCCACAAACTTTATTCACCGTGGTGCACGGCACCGAATCCGGAATCCCTGCCCCCTTGCTCGCTTGCCGAGCCGGAGCCTGGCCAATCCCCGCACTCAAAACATTCCCCATCAACACTTCGTCAACATTGTCCGGATGCACCCCTGCCGCTTCCAAAGCCGCATGAATCGCCGCCGCCCCCAGTTGCGGAGCCGTCAACGAACTAAAAGCACCCTGAAACGCCCCCACCGGAGTCCGCTTCCCACCAACGATATAGACAACATTGTCGCTCATGATCTGAGGTTACCTACTCCCTCTGTTAACACATCGTCGCAAATAAACGCAAGTCCTACCACACCCGAACGACACTTCAAAAGTTTCCATGTTTCCGAAAGCAACCCCCTCACCGAAGCTCGGGGAGGGTGGACACGAAGTGGCCGGGAGGGGTTGGAAAAAACGAAAAACTATCCCCTCCTCATCAAACACATCCCCAAGTCCTAGACCGCCCCACACCACCCAAGTTTTCCGATACAATAACCCCTGTCGAGATAAGGCAATCGGTAACGAACCGGCGGATCCTCGATGTGGTGGCCAAAAACCATCAACATCAAAGCTCCGCCGGTTTTCATTTTGAAAAACCCTCACCGGAGCCCTAAAAAAGAGAAAATCATTATGTCAACCCTCGTCATTGTCGGAGCTCAATGGGGCGATGAAGCCAAAGGCAAAATCGTCGACGTCCTCGGCCACCAGGCCAGTTATGTTGTTCGCTATAGCGGTGGAAACAACGCCGGACACACCGTCATCACCGGAGGGAAAACCTTCAAATTCCACCTCCTCCCCGCCGGAATCCTCCACACCAACACCCTCAGCATCCTCGCCGGCGGAATGGCAATCTGCCCCAAAGCGTTGCTCGACGAAATCGACACCACCAAATCCCTCCAAGCCGAACTCGGCGACCTCAAAATCTCCCCCGCCGCCCACGTCGTTTTCCCCTACCACCGCCTCCTCGACCAACTCGAAGAATCCGCTCGAGGTGACAATAAAATCGGCACCACATCCCGAGGAATCGGCCCCATGTACACCGACAAGGTTCAACGCATCGGCATCCGCATGGGCGAATTCGTCGACCCCGAAGTCTTCGCCGAACGCCTGCGCCAAGTCCTCGAATTCAAAAACCGCCTAATCACTCTCCTCGGCGGAGAACCCGTTAAGTTCGAAGACCTCTACGACGAATACTGCGGCTACGCAAAGCGGATCGCCCCCTACGTCAGCGATACCGAGCATGTCCTCCAAGAAGCCGTCCGCCGCAACGACCGCGTCTTGTTCGAAGGCGCCCAGGGCACCTTCCTCGACCTCGACCACGGCACTTATCCATACGTAACCTCCAGCCACCCCACGGCTGGCGGCGCATGCCTTGGCACCGGCATCGGCCCCCGAGATATTAATAACGCCCTCGGCGTCTGCAAAGCCTACGCCACCCGCGTCGGCGAAGGCCCTTTCCCCACCGAGCAAGATAACGAAATCGGTCACCAAATCCGCGAACAAGGTCAAGAATACGGCACAACCACCGGTCGCCCCCGTCGCTGTGGCTGGCTCGACCTCGTCGCCCTGCGCCACTCTGCGCGCCTAAACAGCCTCAGCGGCCTCATCATCACTCGGCTCGACACTTTGCAAAATGTCCTCGACCTCCAGGTCTGCACCGCCTACGATCTTGGCGCGGGCCCGGTCGATTACCTCCCCAGCTCCACCCACGAGTGGAATAAGGTTCAGCCCCAATACCAATCTCTTCCCGGTTGGAGCGAAGACATCAGCGGCGCGCGCTCCTGGGATGACCTCCCCGAAAACGTGCAGAACTACGTCCGATTCATCGAAGACTACACAGGCACCCCCGCCGCCATCCTCAGCATCGGCCCCGACCGCGACCAAACCATCATCCTCCGCCCCGATCTCATCTGGGCTTGACCTGACGCCATGTGCCCCGGTTTTCGAAACGAAAGTCGGGGACAGCAATGTTCCGGGCACAAACCCTCTCCCTCGTCATTCCGCCCTTGAGGCGGAATCCATATTTCAACAGCTACAATCCAAAAGTATAAAAAGTAATTCATGGACAAAATCGCCCATGCCAAAGCATGAGCGAATTCTATCCCCCTCTCCGTTTTAATGGAGAGAGCCTGTCCTCACGTAGGTGGGGAGGGATTAAGGGGGTGAGGTAGGACATGCTGCCATCCCTTACTTTTTTAACTGAACCAACTCAAGTTCAGAAAACATAACAACAATAATCAGTCAAAATTCTGCAATGCCCGAAACAATCACGTTCGGCAACTTTCAATTGGAAGTTGATCATCAGAAGACCGCCAAAATTTATAAAGGAATGCTCTTTGCCTGCATATGCGATTTTTGTGCGAACGTGAAAATTACACAGAGACGGCATGTTCCGAAAGCACAAACAGACCTCTTAATAAGTTTAGGTGTCAATCCATGGAAACCTTGCTTAACCGAGTTCCAGGGGCGGAAGACATTTGATAGACCAGGCTATGGAAGGAAACTATCCTGCTGGTATCTCTATGGGAAGATTGTTTCATCGGAGCAAACCACCGAACCTCTCTCATTTGATAAATTGAATTGGGTTTGGGCCGATTCACGGCAAACAGCACTGTCAGGATATGACAGTATTCTGGATGATATTGAGGGCGATCCAGGACTAATCTATGTGTTCACGTCCAACGAAATGCCTTGGTATAGCGACCAAGTTTCCGGATTCAAAAATACAGTTAATCTCGACTGCCAAAATTGCGGTCGAGTCAATCAAATCGTTGGATTCCTCAAGCGAAAAAGCCGAATCCCCGCTTGGATAGGCGAACCGTCTCTAGAGGAATTCACTCAGAGTCGTGATTCCCGCCTCGCAACGTCATTCTGCCTCAAGTGTGGCCTGAACGAGTTTCGAATTATTCCCCGAAGACCGCGACTGAAAATTACTGAGGTCATTCGCCAATGGGATTCTTTTACCGTCCCCCCAACCCACTCAACGAAACCCCCTCAATAAAATACTTCTGCGCAAAGAAGAACAACAGCAACACCGGCAAAGTCGACATCGTCGCAAACGCCATCATCAACGCCTGATCCGTCCCCCGATCCGAAGCAAACAACGCCAACGCATAACTAATCGGCATCTTTGACGGCGAATTCACATAAATCAGCGGACCCATAAAGTCGTTCCAGGCGCCCATAAAGGTCCAGATTGCGATCACCGCCAGAGCCGGCTTAACGAGCGGCAACATAATCTGCCAAAACGTTCGCCAATACCCACACCCATCAATCCGGGCCGCTTCCTCAAGCTCCATCGGAATCGTCCCAAAAAACTGCCGCAGCAAAAACACATTGAACGCCCCCGCAAAAAACGTCGGCACCCACAAAGGCAACAACGAATCCATCCACCCCAGCCCCGTAAAGATCAAAAACTTCGGCAAAGTCGTCACCGCTCCCGGCAACATCATTGTCATCAACATCAAAAAGAACAACTGATCCCGACCCGGGAACCGCAGCCGAGCAAACCCATAAGCCACGACGGCGCAGCTCAAAACCGTCCCCAAAACGCTCATACCCGCCAACCAAAGGGTATTCACCAAATACAGCATCCCAAAGCCCGTATCAAGCGGCATCCACTCCAGAGCATCCGTATAGTTCTCCCACCGCAAACCGGGATCGCGCACGGGCTCCAAATCCTCGTTCGCCACCGTGAGCCGCTGGCCCTTCATGTCCGATGGAGCCATCACCTCAATCAAGCGCGAACCATCTTGATTCTCTTTCGCCGCAAACCCCGAATACTCCTTCCCATTCAGCGACCCCGACCAAATTTTCATTTCCCGCGGAATCTCTTTCACCGCCCCCGCCGAAACTTCAAATCGCCGCCCCCGCAACCCATACGGCCGCTC
>Ga0209066_10002238_pt1 | contig 23919 bp, 21 predicted proteins | sample All_14_2_FD_187198 | JGI IMG/M metagenome (GOLD analysis project Ga0209066, IMG submission 187198) | Freshwater microbial communities in response to fracking from Pennsylvania, USA - Allegheny Zone_MetaG_DW_15 (SPAdes) (version 2) ... | reverse complement strand
GGCGTGAGAAGAGCCAGCGTTCGGCCTCGCGCGGCTTGGCGACGGCGGGCGCGACCAGCGGACCCCAGGGCCAGCGCAGGCGATGGAGCGACTGCGCGCTGGTCCATGCGCCTTCGCGGGCGGGCCACGCGGGGTCGGCGAGGGTGGCGAGCAGGCGCTCGGCGGCGGCATGGAACAGGGCGGGAATATCGCTTTCGCGGCCGGTGAAGCCTTCGATGGCCAGCGCGGCGGCGAGGCCTTTGGGCGTGGGCACCAGGAAGCGGGCGGGGTGGACGAAGGCCCAGAGTTCGAGCAGGTCGAGGCCGTTCAGGTCCGGGTAGCCGAGGCGCTGGCCGGCAAGCGGGGCGTTGAGCAGGAGCACCGGCGTTTCGGCCGCGCGGGCGACGGCCTCGCCCTTTGGAATGGCGCGCGTTTCCCCATCGACGTCGCGCAGCCAGATTCCGGCATGGCTGGCATGAAGCGCGGGGAAGAGGAGCGGGTGGGACACTGTCGATGCCTTAGGATAAAGGGAACAAAGGGGAAACCCCGATGGCGGGATTTTGCGGCCGCTCTTCCTATGGTCCTTCGACGGTTTAGGGCGATCAGATATGAAAGCCTGCCACCAAAAGATTCATTCTCCATTCGAAGGCAGAATTGGGGAGGTGCTGTCCTACACGAGAGGGAACCGCTATGGTGGTGGTTCGCAAGGCGCGGTTTTCAGGCTATTTTTCGAGCTAAATCCGTCGTGCAGCGTGGATGGAAGGAGAATCGATGCAGACCCGCAACTTCCGCAACTTTGGTGGGATTTGCCTGCATCGCTGACCTCTGCTTGACGAACGCATGATTCGTCGGGAAAGGACCGGCCGTCAACGGAATGAGGGCGATGTGGCACGCGCCGACGTCCCTATGCCCGGGGCATTGTGCCCATGAAACTGGAGAACACCCATGCGCGCTGAAGCGCTGCAATATACCGACCGGATCGATGCGGCGCTTGCCCTCCTGCGGCGCTTCCTCGATTGGGACCGCGCACTGCGGCGGCTGGACGAGCTGAACGCCCGCGTCGAGGATCCGACGCTGTGGGACAATCAGAAGGCCGCGCAGGAAGTGATGCGCGAGCGTACGCGACTGGACGCGGCGATCGGCGCGACGCGCGGTATCGAAAGCGAAAAGAACGACACCGTCGAACTGATCGAGATGGCCGAGGCCGAGGGCGACGAGGCAATGGTGACCGAAGCCATTCAGTCGCTGTCCGCGCTCGCCGACCGTGCCGACGAGGACAAGATCAAGGCGCTGCTCGCCGGCGAGGCCGACGCCAGCGACACCTACCTCGAAATCCACGCGGGCGCCGGCGGCACCGAAAGCCAGGACTGGGCGGAAATGCTCTCGCGCATGTACCGCCGCTGGGCGGAGCGGCGCGGCTACAAGGTGGAGCTGGTCGACTATCAGGCTGGCGAAACGGCGGGCATCAAGTCGGTGACGATGCTCATCAAGGGCGAGAACGCCTATGGCTATGCCAAGACTGAAAGCGGCGTCCACCGCCTGGTCCGCATCAGCCCCTACGACAGCTCTGCCCGTCGTCACACCAGCTTCTCGTCCGTGTGGGTCTATCCGGTCATCGATGACGACATCGATATCGAGATCAAGGAAAGCGACCTGAAGATCGATACCTATCGCGCATCCGGCGCGGGCGGTCAGCACGTCAACACGACGGACTCGGCCGTACGTATCACCCACGTTCCTTCCGGCATCATCGTCGCCAGCCAGAACGACCGGTCACAGCACAAGAACCGCGCCACGGCTATGAACATGCTGAAGGCGCGCCTGTACGAAGCGGAACTGCGCAAGCGGGAGGAAGCGGCGTCGACGGACTATCAGGCCAAGACGGAGATTGGCTGGGGCCACCAGATCCGCTCCTACGTGCTTCAGCCCTATCAGCTGGTGAAGGATTTGCGCACCGGCGTCACCTCGACCGCACCGGACGACGTGCTGGATGGCGCGCTTGATCCGTACATGGCCGCCGCCCTGTCGCAGCGCGTGACGGGCGAGAAGGTGGACGTCGAGGACGTCGACTGAAGCGAAGGGGTGTAGGGTGCGCGCGTCGCTTGCTGCATTGGGGCTGCTGGTCGCCGGTTGCGACATATTGGGGCCGGATGCGGATGCCGACAGGTCTGTCAGCGCGCGCCCGTTTCCCCGCGCCGACCGTCCCGTCGCCCCGATCGTGTCGACCCGCTATTCGACCGAGGAAGCGCGCGATCGCGTCAACGAAGCGAACGACATCATGGATCGCGCCGGCATCAAGGCTGGCATGACCGTGGCGGACATCGGCGCAGGCGAGGGCTATTATACTGTGCGCCTCGCGCGCCGCGTGGGCGGCAAGGGCCGGGTTCTGGCCGAGGACATCATGCCCGAAGTGATCGATGCGCTTGCGCGCCGCGTGAACCGGGAGGATTGGCGCAATGTCAGCGTGAAGGTCGGCGCGCCGGACAATCCGCGCCTGCCGGCGAACAGCTTTGACCGGGTGATGATGGTCCACATGTACCATGAAATCGCCGAGCCCTATGCCTTCCTCTGGAACCTCTCGCCCGCACTCAAGAAGGATGGCGAAATCATCGTCGTGGACGCCGATCGTCCCACCGATCAGCATGGCACGCCGCCACGCCTGCTCGCCTGTGAATTCGCTGCCGTAGGCTTTCGGCTGGAGGAAGTCGTGCCGCGCCCCAATGCCGGCGGCTATCTTGCCCGCTTCCGTCGTGTGACGGCGCGGCCCAATCCGTGGGACATTGCGCCTTGCGCCCTGGGCGAGCTGGAGAATCAGCCTTAGCCTTTCCCTAAGCATTCGCCGCTAAGGGGAGGGGCCATGAAGATGGCGCCAGACCAGATGCTGACGGCGGGGTACGCAAGCGGCGCCAAACGCACGGATTGGGCGGATCTGGCAGCAAATGCGGCGGAGCCGAATGCGTTCTATGCGCCAGAGATGCTGGCGCCCGCGCTCGAACATCTGGGCGGCGCGCAGGTTCGCGTCATAGAGGCCCGGGAAGGCGGCCGCCTGATAGGTCTGATCCCTTTGGTGGTCGCTTCCCGCCATGGCCGTTTGCCGCTGGCCAATGTTCGCAACTGGATGCACGATCATTGCTTCTTCGGCGCGCCGCTGATCCGCAGAGGCGCGGAGCAGGCGGCATGGGCTGCGATCCTGGCGCAGCTTGACGTGGCCGGCTGGGCGCCTGGCTTTCTGCATTTGACTGGTCTTGACGTGGATGGCGCCAATGTCGCCGCGCTGACTGCGACCTGCGCTGAGCAACGCCGCCCATTCCGGGAAGTGCAGCGCTACGAACGCGCCTTGCTTTGCAGCGACCTGACCGCCGAAGCCTATTGGGAGGTGAATGTCCGCGCCAAGAAGCGCAAGGAACTGCGGCGGCTGCGCAACAGGCTGGATGAGATGGGGGCGGTCGAGAGCCACATTTTGTCGGCTGAGGCCGATCTGGAGCGTTGGTGCACCGATTTCCTCGCGCTGGAGGCTGCGGGCTGGAAAGGCGGGAATGGCACGGCCATGGCGAGCAGGCAGGCCGATGCAGCCTTTTTTCGGCAAGCGACACGGCGGGCCTTTTCGAGTGGAGGACTGCATTTCCTGCGCCTTGACCTCAACCGACGGGCGATCGCTATGCTCGTGAACTTCCGGCACGGCCGCGGGGCATTTTCGTTCAAGATCGCGATCGACGAGGAACTCGGGCGGTTTTCGCCCGGCACGCTCATCGAGCGGGAAAATCTCGTTTCGGTACAGGGGCACGCGGCCATCGACTGGATGGACAGCTGCGCGGCGGCTAACCACTCGATGATCGACAGCCTGTGGGCGGAACGGCGCGGGATCGCGCAATATCGTGTGGGATTGAGGGGTGGGCTGAAGCGGCGGGGCGCGCTGGCTCTGGCGGAATTGGCGGACAATGCAGGCGCCTGGATGCGGGGAAGGATGAAGGCATGAACATGCAGCGGCAGGGCGACGGCAGAAATCCGTGGCGGGCCTTTCCAGAGGAGGCGCGCGGGGCGTTTGCGGCCGCCTATCCTGATCGTGCCGTGAAGCTGACGCACGGGCTGGCGGGGCATCCGCTGTTCAGCCGCGAGGCGCTGGCGTTGCTGGCGGACAGGATGCCGGAGGGCAGCTACGAACATAATCTGGGCAAGCTGCCGCTGGGCATCAGGGCCGAGGACACGCCGTCCAATGGTCTGAGCGTGGGCGACACCATCCGCACCATCGACGCCAACGGCAGCTGGGTGGTGCTGAAGAATGTGGAACGTGATCCTGACTATGGATCGTTGCTCGACGCGGCGCTGGCGGAGCTGGACGATGTGGTGCTGCCTGCGACGGGGGCGATGCTGAACCGGGAGGCGTTCATATTCCTATCGTCGCCGGGCAGCGTGACGCCGTTCCATATCGATCCGGAGCATAATATCCTGCTGCAGATCGAAGGCGAGAAGACCATGACGGTGTTCCCGCCCCGCGACGACGCGTTGGTGCCGGCGCAGGCGAGCGAGGCATTTCATGCTGGCGGGCATCGCAACCTGCCATGGCAGGACACCTTCGCGGGGAAGGGCGAGGCGGTCACGCTGCTGGCTGGCGACGCCATCCACGTGCCGGTCAAGGCGCCCCATTTCGTGCGCAACGGCGATGTGGTTTCCGTCAGTTTTTCAGTGACATGGCGATCAGAGCGCAGTGTCGCCGAGAGCGAGCTGCATGGCCTGAACGCGGCGCTACGCAAGCGCAAGCTGCCGCTGACGCGCATCGGTGTGAAGCCGGAGCGGCAGTCCGCGGCGCGGCTGTTCTACCGTGTCATACGGAAGCTGGGCGCCTGAGAATTTTCCGCAGCAGCGCCTCCAGTTCGAGGCGTGGAGAGAAGCGTTCGAGCGACCACCAGTCGAGCGTCTCGAAGCCGGTCGAAAGGCTTTCCTTGTAGCGGTCCTTGCCGGCCAGCAGCGAGTAAAGCGACAGGCCAGCATCGGCATAGTGGCCAACGGCGGCGGCGTGGCAGAGGAGGCCGGGCTTGTCCTTGTTGCTGATGGGCGGCGCGAAGGCGGACTGATAGTTCATGGCCCGACCACGATGCAGGAAATTGACCAGATAGCCGATCGGGCCTGCATCGGTGTCGAAGCGCAGAAGTTCGACTTCACCGCTGGGAATGCCCGTTTCCGACAGGATGCGGACAAAGGTCAGGAAGGCCGGGTCATCCCAGGCATTATCGCTGTGGCGGCCCGCATTGAGCGCCTGCATCGCCTGCAGCCATTCCGGGACATCGGTCGTTGTGGCCAGACTGACACTGATCGGCGCATGTTCCCGTCCGGCGCGACGAATCTGGTTGCGGGTATTGGCGCTGAGGAGCGACAGATAATCCCCGGCAGCCGCACGCACCGTCTCAAGGTCCACATGATAGGCAGGCGAGCGGTCAATCCGCACGCGGCGGCGGAACGCGCCAAGGGCGGCAAGGGGCGCTGCGTCCAGCACGCCGGAGAGGCGTAGCGCACGCCAGTCATTGCGTTTCAGCAGCGCCTGCATCGCGACGCCGTTCGTTTCGGCCGGGGCATCGGCGGCCCGCAGCAGGCCATTATACTCGATGTAGGGGCGATCGAGGGCGGGAATGCCGGACTGGTTGAGCCACAGCGTGGCGGCGGGCCCCAGCAGGCGTGGCTGCATGGATCGACCGACAAGGGCGAGGGCGATGTCACGGCCGCCTTCGGTGATGGCCATCAGTTCGGGCTTTGCGCCGGTGGCTGCGAGCCAGCTGCCCATCCAAGTCCAGCCCAGAAAGAAGCTTGCTTCGCCAATCCGCTCCAGCGCGCGCCAGCGTGGTTCCAGTTCAGCAAGTGGCGGAAGGGCAGAGAAGCTGGCCAAGGGCATATCGCCCTTGTCGTTGAGGCGGCGGCAGCGTCAAGCGACTAATGTTCCGACCCGTTGTTTCTCGACTTCGCTCGAAACGCACGGGGGCGTTGGTTGTGATCCGGCGTGGCGCGCGTGCGCCAACGGGGCTACGTCCGATCCCGCCCTTTGGTCGCATGGGCGAACAGGAAGTAATCATAGGCCGCACGCGCGGCATCGGCCATGATGCGATTGCGGACTTCGCCGCCCTTCGTGTCCTTCATCACGAACACGGCGATGGCGAAGCTGCCCCCGCCGGGGAGGCCGATCAGGCCGACATCATTGCCGATGCCGTTGAGCGTGCCTGTCTTGTGCACGATCGACGTGCCAACCGGCAGAAAGGCCTTAAGGCGGCCATTGCCGGTCTTGCAGCGCGCCATGATGTCGAGCAGGACCTGTGTGGAGGCAGGCGCAAGCGCCTGGCCCATGCCGATTTTCGTCAGCAGCGCCAGCATGGCCTCGGGCGTGGAAGTGTCGCGCGGATCCTCGGCAAAGACGATGTTGGGCAGGTCGCGGTAATCGCGCTCGCGCAGTTCCGGGTTGGCCGCAAGGGCCGCATCGACATTCTGGCGATAGGTGCCCGTTCCCGGCGTGATGCCCATGGCGCGATAGATGAGCTGGGCGGTGTTGCCGTCAACGCGCTGGTCGCGCACTCCCTGTACCCGCAACCATGCCGTGACACCCTCCGGCCCGCCGGCCTGCTTCATCAATATGTCGGTGGCGCTGTTGTCGCTGCGGGTCAGCATCAGTTCCAGCAGATTGTAGACCGACAGCGTCATGCCCGGATGCCGCATGAAATCGGCGATGCCGTCCGACGAAACCAGATTATTGAATTCGACCGGCAACATGGAATCGAGCGTCAGCGCGCCCTTGTCGACCTGATCCAGGATCGCGGCGGCAATGGCGACCTTGTAGGTGCTGGCCATCGGGAACAGCGTGTTGCCGTTCAGCATGATGGTTTCGCCCGTCGTTAGATCGCGGATGGCGATGCCGACCGTGCCGTCGCTTGCGGTGGCGAAGCGCTCGAACTCCTTGAGCAGCTTTGCCTCGGCCGTCTGTTGCCTGGTGGCGACTTTCGCGGGTCCGAACGCGTCAGCGGACGGCAGAGGCGCCCAGAGCAGGGCGGCTGCCAGTACGGCGGCGGCGAATGGGCGAGTGCGGCGCATGCGGCAGCTTTGAGCAAATGCAGCATGGGAGCAAGTGGATTTCGGTCTGATGTGCGGACGCCGGTTTGAACTGTTCGAATTGTGCCCGCAATGGCGGGAAATGTGATGGATCCGGGGGCGATGTTTTGCCGACATGGGCGGGTAGCGGACCGGCAGTTTGAATTACGGCACTTCATCTGCAAATAGGCCAGCCTCTACCTACAGGGTGCTGGCTCTAAAATTAATTCAACACCGACGCGCCTAGCCTTGATCTTATCACCTACCCTACAACCATCAATGAAATTGGCTTCGACATATTCTCGTCCAATCACGCCGTCTTTATCTTGCGCTACTAGCCCAGCCATAAGGCCGGGGCGATATTTTGATACGCCAATTCTCAGCTCTGTAATTGTAACAACGATTTCAACGCCTTCTTGGCTCTTTCGTTCAACATTCCATTTAAGATAGGCAGCTGTTGCCGATGCTACGCAGAGAAGAAGGAAAAAAATAAGGACCAGGCCAGTTTCCCAGACGTGATAACGGAACCAGTCGATTAGGTGTGCCATCTACAAGATCATAGGTGTGCAGCCGAGAATGGCCAAGAGCGAAGCATTGGACATAGCTCTTCATGTCTGGTTTCGGGAAATGGCAAAAGGAGGCGTTGCGGCAGATTTTGGTCGCTATCGGAAGGTCCGGTGCGGGCGTCCGCTATCAACACATGAAACGGCGATGGTGGGTGGGAAACGGATGATCAGCTTTTGAGCGCTTATATGTGATAAGCTGCCATATTGAGGCGGACGATCTAGAACAGTTCGTGCAGTGGAGGCACTGGCATATGGTCGGCGCTCGAAGCAAGTAGGGTGTTTGACTGGCCCTTCACATATCGCAATTCAAGATGGCCATGATCAATGCCATCTTCAATTTTCCGCGCTCCGTCCAAAACACAAAGCAACCCAAATGCGGTGGCGCGAACGGCCTGACTTGCAACGTATTCTAAGTGGCCACGTTCCACTGTCGAAAGCGCGCTTATCCACGCCGAACGCATTTTTTGATCATCCGATTGGCTTCGGCCTGACGGTCTTTCAGCCTGTGCAATGGCTTCCCTTGCCGCGTCATCTGTCACAACTCGATGTAATAGGTCTACGAGGGTGGCGGCTTCCATAGACATCTCGCAACTCGGATCGTCGGTATCGGATGATGGCAGGTTCAAGGAACGTGTGGAAGTGTAAGCTCCGGCCTCTAATGGTCGTCAACAGAAGTGCCAATTCACGGTCCCCAGCAGCGCACCGTCAGCTTTACGGAAAGGCTTTGCGGCCAGTTGCACGCGACTTCGGGGCACAGATGCCCGAATGGCTGCCGCCTGCCATCGCCGATGCAGCGCATATCCTGCGGAGGCGCATTTGATACCTTATCGTCACCCCTCAATCGGGGCTTCGGATAGGCCCACAACCTCAGGTCTGAACATATCCGGTCGGCACAAGTGCAGGCGGCAAGTCCTTTTCGCCCAGTAGCGACAGCATCTCCCGCTCGATCGTGCGCACCATGGCATCGAGCGGGAGGTCATTGGGCTCAAGGCCGAACGGATCCTCCAACTGATCGCCCAGGGCATCAAGGCCGAAGAAGGTGTAGCTGATCAGCAGCACCGGCAAGAGCGTCCACCAGCCCAAAACTCCGGCCAGAGCGAACGGCAGCGTAATGCAGAAAACATACGCCGTACGATGCAGAAGCAGCGAATAGCTGAACGGCACCGGCGTCAAGGCGATACGCTCGCAGCCGGCCTGTACCTGCGTGAGCAGATGCAATTGCTCCTCGATCAGCGCGTGATGGATCGGGCTGATCCTGTCTTCCTTTGCCAGCCTCAGGCAATGTCGGCCGAGATCATTGACCAGGCTGTCACAGGGATTGACGCCGCCATCGAAGGCGGCTGACGCACAATGTCGGGCGATTGCCGCGCACTCATCGGTGCCGCGCAGGCGTGCAGCCAGGCCAGCGGCAAATCCGCACAAGCCCAGCAGCAGCAGTCGGCGATCCGCTTCATCGAGTGTCGAGATGCGGCGCGCAAATGAGCGGCAGGCAATCACCAGCGAGCCCCACAGCTTGCGCCCTTCCCACCAGCGATCGTAGCAGGCGTTGTTGCGAAAGCTCATGAAGATCGACAGTGCAATGCCGATTAGGGTGAACGGGGCGATGCCGATCTGATCGAACAGGCCGGGATGATATGCCGCCGCAACGATCGCCACACAGCAAAACAATGCGATCGTCGCCAGCCGTCCGGCGATGCGCGGCAGGATGGAGCCACGGACGGCGAAGGCGACCTGCCACAGACCAGGCTTGGGACGAATGATCACCCTGCCGGGTCTCCAGCGAATGCGGCACTTCCTGGCCGCAAGGCGATTGCAGGCCGAACAGGGTCAACTTCATAAACATCGGCGCTGGTGCGTTTTTCCGAAGTGATCCGGAAAACGGCGCCCCCGACCGCGTCAGTCACATTACCCGTCGCGAAGAAAACCATGATATGCTCGTGCCACCATATTCGAGCACCGGCAACGCCCCTTTCCAGACATTCAGCCGTCGATTCTGGATCTTCGGATGTGGACCGGTCGCTTTAAGTTCTGCATGTCCAACTCTGGCGGGTAGCGGTCAGCGGGAAGCCGGCCCATTCCCATTCCGGCGTTGACACCATCGTCCCGGCGGGTTGAGGGAGAGAGCTTGACCATGTGCGCGAGGGGCCGATGAACGACGCGATCAAGCTGCATGAAAGCTGGAAGGCGCCGTTGCTGGAGGAATTCGCCAGTCCCCATATGCAGGCGCTCAAGGCGTTTCTGAACGCGCGGCGTTCGGCGGGCGCGCGGATATTCCCGAAGGGCAGCGAATATTTCCGGGCGATGGACCTGACGCCGCTGGACAAGGTGCGGGTCGTGATACTGGGGCAGGACCCCTATCATGGCGAGGGGCAGGCGCATGGCCTGTGCTTCAGCGTGAAGCCGGGCGTGCGGACGCCGCCATCGCTGGTCAATATTTACAAGGAGTTGAACAGTGATCTTGGCATCGCGCCTGTCCGCCATGGCTTTCTGGAGCATTGGGCGGAGCAGGGGGTGCTGTTGCTCAACAGTGTGCTGACGGTCGAGATGGGGCAGGCTGCCGCGCATCAGGGCAAGGGGTGGGAGAAGTTCACCGATGCCGTCATCAGGCTGGTCAATGCACAGGAGACGCCCGTCGTCTTCATGCTGTGGGGCGCCTATGCGCAGAAGAAGGCCGCATTTGTTGATACGGGCCGGCATCTGGTGCTGAAGGCCGCGCATCCTTCGCCACTGTCGGCGCATAACGGCTTTCTGGGATGCCGGCATTTTTCGAAGGCGAACGACTTCCTGAAGGCGAAGGGCTTGCAGCCGATCGACTGGGCGTTGCCCGCCACCGTGGGGGGCTAACTCCCCTCCCATCGGGAGAGGAGGTAATTCCCATTCCGGCGCGACGCTTGTCCTTGCCGGACGCCTTGCCCGATCAGGCCTCCGCCATCAGCGGGCCGAAGGATTCCTCCGCCAGCTTCGTGCAGAAATATTCGCCGATGCGGACGATGCGATCCTGCGGGATCGTGAAAAGGAAGTGATATTCGTTGTTGTAGGGGTTGCCGTTCACCAGCGTGGATTTGCCCCGCACTTCCGCCGAGACGCGATCATCCTCCGCCGTCAGATGCAGTATCTCGAATGCGATCCCGTTCTGGGTGACGGCCCCCAGCATGCCGGCCGTCGAAAGCACTTCGTCATAGGTGCGTGTGCCGGACATGAAGGATGTGCCTGTCGCGATCGCCTGCACGGACGGATCGAGGACGCGCGCGAGTTCCGCCACATCGCCTTTGCCCAGCGCCGTCAAGAAATCGCGGACAACCTGTTTGCGGCTTTCCAGTCCCGTCGACATATCAGACTCTCCCACAGTGATTTTGCCGGAATGTCTGCCAGAAACGGTGATGGATCAAGGGGCGAGCGACACGGCGTGCACAGTCGCTAGAACGGTTGCGCCTTTTGTTAAAGCGATTGCCCCTTGAAGCCCTGGGCGACAACATACCATTCGACGCTGCCCTTGCGGCTGGCCGGGGGCTTGGCGTGCTTCACCGTAGTGAAGTGCTGTTTGAGCGTTTTCAGCAGGTCGCCGTCGGTGCCGCCTGCGAACACCTTCGCTACAAATGTGCCGCCGGGTTTCAGGTTTTCGATCGCAAACCATACAGCCGCCTCGACCAGACCCATGGTACGCAGGTGATCCGTACGGGCATGGCCGACGGTGTTGGCGGCCATGTCCGATATGATGAGGTCCGGCGCATCGCCCAGCGCCTCGCGGAGTTTGTCCGGCGCGGCGTCGTCCATGAAGTCCATTTCGAACAGGATTGCGCCCGGTATCTCGTCCGTAGGCAGCAGGTCTATGCCGACGACCTTGGCCGCCGGGGCCATCTTGCGCACCACCTGCGTCCAACCGCCCGGCGCGACGCCCAGATCGACGACATGTTTTGATCCGCGCACGAAACGGAACTTCTCGTCCAGTTCGATCAGCTTGAAGGCGGCGCGGCTGCGCCACCCTTCAGCCTTGGCGCGGCGGACATAGGGATCGTTCAACTGACGCTCCAGCCAGCGCTGCGACTGGGCAGTGCGGCCGCGCGCGGTCTTTACCCGCACCTTGCTCGGGCCCTGGCCTCTCATGCTGTTATCCTCATGCGATGCGGCCGACCCGGTCCATCAGGCCGCGCAATATGCCTTCGCGAATACCACGATCGGCCACGCCAACACGGGCAGCGGGCCAGATGTCGAGGATGCATTCCAGGATGGCGCAGCCGGCGACGACCAGATCTGCACGTTCCGTGCCGATGCAGGGCAAAGTGCGGCGTTCGGTGATCGACATGGTGGCAAGGCGGGTGGAGATGTCGCGCAGCGCTTCGGCCGGAACGATCAGCCCGTCGATGGCGCGGCGGTCGTAGCGGGGCAGTTCCAGATAGAGGCTGGCGAGTGTCGTGACGGTGCCGGACGTGCCGAGCAGGCGCACATCATCCGGCGCGCGCGGCAGGCGCTGGGCGAAGGGACGGAATGCCTCGGACACACGCGCGCGCATGCGGGCATAGGCGTCGATGCGCTCGGACGGGTTTTCGGGATCGAAGATTTCGGTCTCGGTCAGCGAAACGACGCCCCAGGGCGCGCTCTGCCAATCCAGGATGCGCGGCGCCTCTCCGCTTGTTGCGTCCACCAGCACCAGTTCGGTCGAGCCGCCGCCGATGTCGAATATCATGGCTAGGCCGTTGCCCGGCTCCAGCAGGGCGTGGCAGCCGAGCACGGCCAGCCGGGCTTCTTCCTGCGGCGAGATGATGTCCAGCGCGATGCCGGTCTCGCGATAGACGCGGGCGATGAAGTCGCCGCCATTTTCGGCGCGGCGGCATGCCTCTGTCGCCACCGATCGTGCAAGCGTGACGTGGCGGCGCTTCAGCTTGTCAGCGCATACCGCCAGCGCGGAAATGGCGCGGTCGATGGCGGCATCGCTGATGCGTCCGGTGGCGGCGAGCCCTTCTCCGAGACGCACGATGCGGGAAAAGGCGTCGACGACGACAAAGCCCTCTCCCGTCGGGCGGGCGATGAGCAGCCGACAGTTATTCGTGCCAAGATCAATTGCCGCGAACGACCGACGCGTATGCGCAGGGCGGGCCGCCTCTGCCAGGGCGGCGTTATGCAGGGCCGCGCGTGCACTTTGCGGCCGGTGGTCCGGCTGCGTGGACGCTTGCGGCGATGGGCGGCTGCGCTGCGCCATGGCCGATACTCACTTCTTATGCTTTCCATCGCCGCGGGCGGCTCCGGTACTTGGGGTCGAGACTAGGGCTAAGTGTCGGTAAGCGCAAGCTATCGGGGTTGCGCCATTGACAGGCCAATTCGCCCTGCCTATGTGCCCGCCCTCGGACGCGCACGCGCCGCCCGCTGATGCCCCGTCGTCTAAAGGTAAGACTACGGACTCTGACTCCGTCAATCGAGGTTCGAATCCTCGCGGGGCATCCAGCCGCACCGGCCATATCCTTTCACCAGTTCGCCGGCTGCCGGGGCACTGTCCCATTGTGGTACGGGCGGATGATGGCGAGCCCATGCCGTGGACAGGCGTGCCGTAGCCGCTAGAGCGCCCCGAAAGGGGAACAAAAACATGACCTTGAAGGAGCAGGTTGCGCTCGCGATATTCGCCGCGCTGCTGCTGATCGTTGGCTATCTGGTGCGCATGGCGTGAACCATTCCGCAGGAGCAGCCGCCGCCCGTATGCGTTATCACCCTTGGTTAACGAGGGGATGCGAAGTGGCCGAGAGAGGCATGGACAAGGGCCGTGGTGAAATGGCCGAACTGGCGCGCATCCACGCGCGGATCGCGCGAACGATCGACCGGCTGGAGAGACTTGCCATTCGTGGGCGGGACGAGCGCCCGTGTCTGGATCTGCTGCCCGAGCAGATTATTGACGATGCGGAATGAACCATAGCGGGACAGGGCGGTCATCCCGCAGATCTTAGGCGCCTTTCAACATTTCCAAACTATTGCCATGGCATTTCCAAAAGCGTCGGCGTTCCGGCGGTTGAAGGACGGCATGGATCAGAGCGGCGGGCAAAGGGCACGACTTCGCGAACTGGACGCTTTGCGCGGCCTGGGCGCGCTGGCGGTCGTGCTGTTCCACTACACCACCCGTTTTCCCGACATGTTTCCGGATGCGTCGCATGTGGGCGTACGGCTGGACGGCGGCCACTATGGGGTGCTGCTGTTCTTCGCACTTTCGGGTTTTTCCATATTCTTCTCGCTCGCGCACGTGCGCGCAGCGGGTGACTTTGCGGCGGCGCGATTCGCCCGCCTGTTCCCGGCTTACTGGGCGGCAATGGCGGTAACGCTGACGGTGCAGGCCGTTGCCGATGTGCCGCAATTCCGGGTTTCGGTAATGGATGCGCTGGTCAATATCACCATGCTGCAATCCTATGCGAAAGTCGCCAATGTCGATGGCGCATACTGGACGCTGGCGGTTGAGCTGGCGTTCTACACCTGCATGGCCGTGGTGTGGCGACTGGGACTGCTGGACAGGATCGAGCGGGTGCTGGTGGGATGGCTGGCGGTCAAGTGGTTGCTGTATTTCTGGCCGGGCATGCCGGAACCGATCGTTGCGCTGCTGGTGCTGCGCTATGTGCATTTCTTCGCGATCGGGCTGGTCAGTTACCGCGTCTATTGCGGCAGCCGCAGCTGGCGGCAGCAGGCCGGGCCGATCGCTGCCATATTGGCGACCATCGTGCTGACCGAGACATGGGATGTGCTGGTGGTGGCGCTGATGATGCTGGGCGCGTTCCATCTGGCATTGTCGGGTCGCCTGCGCTGGCTGTGCGTGCGACCGATGCTGTGGCTGGGGGCGATGAGCTACCCGCTGTATCTGGTCCATCAGCAGGTCGGCATGACGATCATGCTGAAGGCCGGGGCGGCCGGGATTGGCCCATGGGGCTGTTTCATGCTGGCATTGGCGACGGCATTGGCGCTCGGTTGGGGCATCCATCGACTTATCGAGCGGCCGGTCGGCGATCGCATACTGGCGCGGTGGCGCGCCGCGCGAGCGGAAGAGCATATGCCCGAGGCCGCGCTCGGCGTGCCTGGCGGCGGCAAAGGCGCCAGGCGGCGGCTGACGGAGTTGGACGCCCTGCGTGGCCTGGGCGCGCTGCTGGTGGTCAACTTCCACTATGCGACGCGCTTTCACGAGATGTTCCCGAAGGCGGAGGCGGTTCCCTTCCATGTGTTCGGCGGCGATTATCGCGTGCTGCTGTTCTTCACGATCTCTGGTTTTGCCATCTATTTCACGATGAACGGCATCCGGTCGGTGCCCGATTTCATGGTCAACCGCTTCGCACGGTTGTTTCCGGCCTATTGGGCCGCGATCACCGTGACGCTGACGGCGGAATATCTGGGGCAGATCCCGGCGCTGGGCGTGCCGCCGTGGGCGGCGCTGGTGAATTTCACCATGCTGCAGGGCTTCTTCTTTGTGCCGCCTGTCGATGGGGCGTACTGGACGCTCGCAGTGGAGCTCGGTTTTTACGCATCGATGCTGGCGCTGTGGAAGTTGCGGGTGCTGCGCGGCATAGAACCGGTGCTGATGGGGTGGCTGCTGCTCAAATGGCTGATGCACTATTGGCCCGATATGCCGGAGCGCGTCGTGATGCTGCTGGTGCTGCGCTTCATTCCCTTCTTCACGATCGGCATTCTCAGCTATCGGGTCTGGTCCGGCGCGCGCACCTGGACCGCCCAGATCCCCTATTATCTGGCGGCGCTGATAACCGTGGCGGTCACCAATGAACCCGATTTCCTGGTGGCGGCGGTGGCGCTTGTCGCCATTTTCGCGACGATGGTCGAAGGCGGGCTGCGCTGGCTGTGCGTGCGCCCGCTCACCTGGGTCGGCGGCATCAGCTATTCGCTTTATCTGGTCCACCAGAATGTCGGTTTCGTTATCCTGTTGACGGGCGATCGGTACGGGATCAGCCCATGGGTCAGCTACGGCGCGGCGTTGACGACGGCCTTTGCGCTGGGCACGGCCATAAATCGCTTCATCGAACGCCCCGCCGCCAACTGGATATTACGGTGGTGGACAGAGCGACGTACGCCACGTTCCGTACTGGGCGCCACGTAAACGATCCGGGGGACGGTCCTTTCGCGCGACTAGCTCGCCGGAGAGGTCGCAGCAGGACCGGCAGGGTAGATCGTCATCGCCTGACGGACGCTGGCTTCGGCCGCGGCACGATCGGGCTCTTCATTGGCGTCGTTATAGCCGAACATTTCGGTCTCGCCGGTTTCCTGCACGACTATTCCATCGCGGCGCGCGAGGACGCTGAGCGATCGGAGAGAGACGCCATAATGCGCACCCGCCTGTGGGATCAGCCACGTGATCTGGCCGCGCACGGGCACGATGCTTTCATCCTTCCATAGCGCGCGTGCGCCATAGCCGGTGCAGTTGATGATGACTTTCTGCTTCAGCCGCGAAAGCTCTGACGGCGCATGAAATTCGGTTGGGATGATTTTACCGCCAGCGACCAGAAAATCCGTCATCAGCTGGTGGCCGAGGTTGGCGACATTGAATGTCAGCGAACTGTTGCGATAGGCAAAGCGCGAGGAGAAGGGATGTTCGCCGGGGCCAAGTGGGACTGATCGTGGCGAGATGTCCTGGAGTCGATCCTCAAGGTGCAGGAAGCCGGCCGTATCGGAGGCATGGGGGCGGGCGGCGCGTTCCGCAGGTGACAGGTCGGACAGACCATAGCGATCCGTCCATTCGACCGGATCGCCCGGCATGCCCAGATAGTTCTGGAACATCGAGAAAGAGGCACGCGTCATCTGTTCCCAGCGCTCGGCGAAGCCGACAGGTGCATCCTTTTCCAAAGCGACGCGCGAGTCCGGCGACCATGTGCCGGTCGCGCGGGCAGAGCGCACATAGGGAAATTGCTCCTTGGCATAGATGGTAACGTTCGCGCCCATGCGCTGCGCCGTCAGGGCCGCGGTGAGGCCCAACGCGCCCGCGCCGATGATCGCGATGTCCGTGTGGCCCGACGCCAGGGCCAGCTTTACTGCTTCGATCGCAGAACCCCACGACAGCGACCATCCGCTGCCGCCATGTCCATAGTTATGGACGACGAGCTTGCGGCCGACTTCCTCCGTCTCGATCCGGGGCCCCGCCGCGCGGAATGGACGCAGGCAGACGGTCGTGCGGAAAATGCGATCCGGCGATATGCGAAGCGGGACCAGAAGGTCTGGCGCATGTGCGACCCCGGCCGCCAGCGCCCTGCGTCCGCCGGGCAAGGCTGCCAGGCCCAGTGCGCCAATGCCCCGTGCGCCATGTTCGAGCAGTTCGCGCCTGTTCATATCGCCCCCTTGATCAACTCCGCTGCCCTCAATGACGGGCAGCGACCAGCATTCCGCCAGGCGCATGCCCTATCGTCCGCCAGCGCAACGCATTTCGTCGCAAATTCCGGTGTGCGCCGCAGCAAACGGCTTGGCAAGTCGGGCAAAGAGGATAGTCTTGTTGCAGGCAAAGGGTGATGCTGCATCCGCGTGGAGGAACATTCAGGGTTAACGTTTTTCCCATGATTGTCGCGGATAGTGCCATCGGTGTTGGTTAGAGTCGGGGAATAGGAAATGACGGCGTTTGCAGCGCTGCTGTACGGCTTCTTGACAACCTTCGTGCTGTCTGCGGCCGGACACAACAACAGGGTTCGGCGGCAACATTCGAGAGCGTTGCTGCATATCGGTTACGTGCTGTGCGGCATGTCAGCCGGTGCGGCTGCTGTCCTGGGCTTTCTGGCGTTTGCCGTGCTGACCGGCGGTATCCAGGTCGTCTGAAATCAGGCGAGCAGGGCGAGCAGGGCGATAACGGCGACCAGGAAGGCAAAGGTGCCGCCGATGCGGATCAGCGACCGGACGGCATCGCTGTTGCCGCTCCGCAAACGTTCCACGCGTTCGTCCCACGCATTGACCGGAGCGGGCGCGTGCGAATCGAGGACGGGGTGAGACTGTCCGTTCTGGTTGCTCATCACATATCCTCCTTCACTGCTGTACCGCCCTTGTCAATCAGAGCGGGCCGACCTCCATTGTCGCCAAGCGCCGGGTAACCGGCCATAATCCGTATTTCATCGCCAATTTGACGATACCGTCAGACAACGCATCACGCGTATTTCGGCAGCGTCATCGATGATGACCGCTATGCCAAATGATAAAGATATGAGCGATACGGTGCTTTGGCAAGCCGCGCCTTAACCACGATCCCGCCGGCCGCGCAAAAGCCGAATGGACGCGAACACCGCAGCACATGCGCCCCCAATCACGCTGACGGCGACGAGCAAAGCCCATGCGCCGGCCGCAATCAGCCCCGACAGGAAGTCGACGATTATGAGGGTCAGGTGAATCAGAAGGCGTTACTGCCCAAGTTCCTTGGCTTCCTGATATTTCAGTTCAAGGAAGCGGTTGTGCGTCGCGAGCTTGTCCAGGTCGCCGCTGGCGAGTTGTTCCGTCATGCGGGCGATCTCACCATCGATAACGGTAAGGCCCTCAATCAGCTGCTTTTCCGGTACGCGACCGTTGCGTTCTTCCCGACGGAGTGGTTCCGGTATGCTTTGGTAACCGGTGACGAGTTCGGGCAGATGGTCGCTAAGCAGGCGGCGCACTTCGAGTGCGGCCGGCTCCTGCGGATTGAGGTGGGCGAGTTGCGGTGCGAGCTGTTCGAGCCTTGTGCCGATGCCGTCGACGAGTGTGATCGCCGGCGCGGGAAGGGCCTTCCGCTGGCTTTCCAGCCAGATCTCGGTTTGCAGCGGCAGCGCCTTCAGGTCCGTATCCGCCAGCTTTTCGGCGCGGACGATCCGCTCGCCCGGGAGCAGTGCAAACAGCAGCGTCGCGGCCAGCAGCAGGGCGAGCACGATCATCACCCCGCTCGTGCCCAGCGGCAGAAACCAGCCGGTCACCATGGCGCCGACAATGATAGCGAAGACGGCTGCAGCGATGCGGCCGAGCCGCCGCATGATCGAGGCGTCGCGTCGCTGGCGCGCACGCGCGGACAAGCTGCGGCCACGCTCGCTGTGGCGGCGCAGCACCTGCTCGGCTTCGGCCAGTACGCGGTCGGATCGGCCCGCCATCAGGCCTCGATCGCGCTCAGCAGCGGATTGTCGGCGCGTGCTTCGGATTGGGCGCGTGCCTGCCCCTCGGCGCGGGCGATATAGCCCTTGGACTTTTCAACTTCGCTGGAAAGGGTGGCGACGGTGCCTTTCATCGTTTCCAGTGCCTTCATCTTGAACGTATCGATGCTGTCCATCGTGTCGTAGATGTTCTGGAACGCGCGCTGCAGCGTTTCGACGGGAATCGTGCTGGACGCTGCCTGCTCGTGGATTTGCGCCGTCTGGGTCTTCAGCATCTCGCCCGTGGAATCGATGATGTTGGCGGTGGTGGTGTTGAGCGCGGTGATCTGCTCCAGCACCAGCTTTTGTCCCGTCAGTGCCTGCGCCACGGTAACGGCGGTGCGCAGGGCGGAAACCGTGGTGGTGGATGCGCGGTCGACGCCCTTCACCAACTCGACATTGTTCTTCTTCACGAGATCGAGCGCGAGGTAGCCCTGCACCGTCACAGCCATCTGTGTCAGCAAGTCCTGCGTGCGCTGGCGGACGTAGAAGAGCGCGGATTCGCGGACGGCCTTCGCCTTTTCCGGATCGGTCGAATCCAGCTCCAGCGCTTTCGCCTCCAGCCGCGTGTCGAGCGTCTTGGAGATGTGGATCATCTGTTCGAGCCGGCCCATGCTGGCCCACATATTCTGCCGCTCCACATCAATGGCGGCATTGTCCTTGATCAGCGTGTCCTTGCCGCTGGCGAGGCTGCCGAGAATCGAATTGATGTGCGTCTGACTGCTTTTGTAGCTGTCGAAATAATTGCGCATCTTGTTGCCGAACGGAATGATGCCGAACAGCTTGCGCGGTGCGGTCAGGTCGCCGCGGCTGCCGGGATCAAGATCCTCGATCGTACGGCGCAGTTCGGCGAGGTCGGCGCCGACGCTGCTGTCTGCGTCCATCGCGCGCACGGGGCGGTCGAGGAAGCGGTTGGAGTGGCCGGCGGCGTCGGCAATCTCCCTGCGGCCCATATTGGTGAGCTGATCGACGCGTGCGCCGAATTCCGGGCTGTTCGTATCCTGTGCGACGAGATCGTCGACAAAGGCGTCGACCTTCTCATCCAGCTTGCTGCGCTTGTCGTCCTCCAACGGCACCAGACCGGCGGCCTTTTCGGGCGCAACGGTGGGAAGCGGGCCGGGGGCGGTAAGCGTCAATTCCTCTGCAGTGGTCGTCGGCGCGGTCGATGCCATCAAAATCTCCTCCGCTGTTATATCGGTATAGTACACCGCAGCATCAAGTAGTCGTGTCGCAGGCGTTATACAGGGGGTTCGCGCAGGACGGAAGGCGGGGACGACACGGATCGCCGTTCGCGCGATGCGGGCCGTTGCATTCCCCCGCAACCCGTTCCATCATCGGTTAACGGAGGATGCCTATGGTCTGGTGCCCGCATATGCGGGCGTGGGGGGACAGCCATGGAGCCATATGATCTTGTCGTGATTGGCAGCGGACCCGCGGGCAAGCGCGCGGCCGTGCAGGCGGCAAAGCTGGGGAAGTCGGTGCTGGTGGTCGAAGGCCGCAAGCGCGTGGGTGGCGTGTCCGTCCACACCGGCACCATACCGTCAAAGACGTTGCGCGAGACCGTTCTGAATTTGTCCGGTTGGCGCGAGCGCGGTTTCTATGGCCGGTCCTATCGGGTGAAGAAGGAAATCGATCGGAGCGACCTTGGTAGTCGGCTGACAAAGACGCTGGAGCATGAAGTGGATGTGCTGGAGCATCAGCTTCAGCGCAATGGCGTGCGCACGATGTCGGGTTTCGCGCGTTTCGTGGATCCCCATCGCCTAGCCGTCACTGCACCGGACGAAAGCGAGACCATCGTTTCGGGCGAGCGGATCGTGATCGCCGTCGGCACCGTGCCCTACCGGCCGGAAAATGTCGATTTCAACGATGCGGACATCATGGACAGCGACGAAGTGGTGGACACGCCGCGCATCCCGCGCAGCCTGACGGTGGTAGGGGCAGGTGTGATCGGCATCGAATATGCCACGATCTTCAGCGCCCTCGACGTGGCGGTGACGGTGGTTGAACCGCGCCCGACGTTCCTTGACTTCATCGACCGTGAGATCATCGACGAGTTCATGCACCAGTTGCGCGACCGGGGGGTGACGTTCCGGCTGGGGTCGCCGGTCGTGTCGGTAGCCAAGGAAGCGGAGCATCGCGTCCTGACCACCACGGCCGACGGACGAACGGTGCGGACCGAGATGCTGCTGTACTGCGCCGGACGGATGGGTGCGACAGCCGACCTTGGCCTCATCAACTGTGGCCTGACCACGGACAATCGTGGGCGGCTGGCCGTCAACCCGGAGACGTTCCAGACGGACGTACCGCATATCTATGCGGCCGGCGACGTGATCGGCTTTCCCAGCCTTGCCTCCACATCGATGGAGCAGGGGCGTATTGCGGCCTGCCACGCCTTTGAACTGCCCATGCCGCCGGCGCCGAAATACTTCCCCTATGGTATCTACGCCGTGCCCGAAATCTCGACCGTGGGCATGACCGAGCAGGAAGTGCGCGACAAGGGCATCAATTATGAATGCGGCATCGCGCGTTTTCGTGAGACGTCGCGCGGGCATATCATGGGGCTGGATCAGGGCCTGATGAAGATGATCTTTTCGCTGAAGACACGTCGCCTGCTGGGCGTCCACATTATCGGCGAAGGCGCGACCGAATTGATCCATATAGGTCAGGCGGTGCTGAACCTGAAAGGCACGATCGACTACTTCATCGAGAACACGTTCAACTATCCGACGCTGGCGGAAGCCTACAAGATCGCTGCGCTCGATGCCTGGAACCGGATGCCGCGTGCGTGATAGTGTCGCAATGTGGAACATTACCCCATGATGACGGCTGTCGAGCCGCGATAGGGGCTGGCGCGGGCTGGATGGATTTGGATATGCGTGGCAGGAAAGAGGGGATGACGGACGCCATGTCGACAATGCAACTGCGCAGGATGTGGAAAGCGGGCGTGGACCTGCGCGATGCCTGGCTGCATTTCGCGGCCGACCCGATCCGTAACGACCTGAAAGACAAGCCGGGCTTTGCCGACGCCTTCGCGCATCTGAAAAGTGTGGTGCAGAGCACGCGCGACGGCAAGCTGGTGCTTGTGGCGTTGCAAACGGCGGGCAAGGCCCATCTGGAGGAACTGGCGACCCGCAGGCCCTTGCAGGAAGCATTGCTGGAGACGCTGGCGAGCGAGCGGCTGATGGCCGTCGGTTACAGCGATACGGCAGCGCCGGTGGTGATCGATGCGGAGGCCATAGGCGAGGCTAACCCGGATTGGGAAAATTCGCGGCTGCGCGTTAACGGCACGCTCTACGAAAAGGTGCGCGTGGCTGATCCCGCTGCGGTGGACACGCTGTTGAACGACGCCCAGGCGGCGCGAAATGCAGCGCGCGCGGAAATATTGGCGACGCTGGAAGAGCTTTTGGTGGAGGATGCCGACTTCGGATCGCGCGTGCGCAAGGAAGCGGCGCAACGGATACGCGACCGGATGGGCAAGGACTATGAGAGAGGTAACGGGCTGAGCGATCCGAACCTTGCGCGCTACATCCGTCGCACCTGTGGCCCGAAGGTTACCAGGCAGCAGGAGGCCTGAGGCCACTTTTCGCTCAAGCTCTACATGGCGTTCAGGCTGCTGTCGGCAGCGATGACGCCCCATATGACGTCACCGTCTGCGTTCTGCATGGCAAAGTTGAAGACCACGCCGGTATTGCCGGTGAAAGCTCCGGCGATCGATCCTGTGAAGCCGTTGTCGCTCGTGATGGAGGCCGGCGTCAGGCTATGAGGCTGTTGAACCAGTGTCGCGGTCATATGGATCAGCGGATCGGATGGCTGGCCGCGGACGTCGCCAAACGGTCCGGATACCGGGTCTGTCACGCTCTGCAGGTCCATGGCGATTGTCGCGGCATGGCTTGCAAAGTCGATTTCCAGATTGCCGATACTGCCCAGTAATCGACGTGTGGTCCCGTCCGCCCTTTGCACAAGGCCTTCGGCAAATGCGCGATAGGACCGCGATCCCGATGCTGGCACCTCTGCAGGCGCGGATCCGCCTGCAAAGAAGCACAGGTTCGTATCCGCCAGCAGGCCCAGTGTCGTGGATTCTGCCGGAAATATCTCGGCCAGGATGATTTCCAGCTGATTGTCGTTGCTGTCCAGGAACCTGACGGCAGTGGAAGACGGCGCAAGCAGCATTTCGGGTGTGAATGTCGCTCCGCCAAAGCCGTTGACGTCGGCGGCGAATGTGTTTGCGGCATTATAGTGCAGCCACATCGCGTTTTCATGCGCGCGCGGGATTGGCATTGTGCTGACAAGGCCTGTGAGCAGGCCGTCGCTGTTGCGAACGAGCGGGCTGGGAGAACAGGACAGCAGGGTCTGTACCGACGATCCGATGCGCGTTCCGCCCAGAGCCGCCAGCTCCGGTTCGGAAGGCGGCGACGGAGGAGGGACAGACGGGGGCGTTGGCGTGGGCGTGGATGGTGCTTCGGCAACAGCGCCGCCGCCTTCATCACCGCAGGAGGACAGCGCCAGCAGCATCGCCAGTGCCGCACTGTGGCCCATTGTCTGTCTGTAGAACATGACGACTCCCCATCATCGATCGCTTTCGCATTCGGCGTAACGCGGCGGAGGGGCGGGCGCGTCGGACGTTCGTTCTAGATCGATGTTGTAAAGTGCATTATTCTTGCGCCCATACTCGAAAGGGGGAGCCTTCATGGTCACCGTCGAGAAATATGATCGCCTTGTCCGTATGATTTACGATGCCGCCCTGAATGATGGCGGCTGGGACGACGTGGTCGTCGCCATGAGCGACCTGCTGGGCTGTATCCAGGGCACAATCGAGTTGCATGACGTTAATGCCCGCATTTCCGAATATGCGGTGCCCTTGTGCGACCAAAGCTTTCACACTCCGTTCCAGGAATATTATCGGCATTTGTTTTCGCTGTCCGGTCGGTCCCAGCGGTTCGGTGTCGGGCAGATCTACACCAGTGCCGATCTGGGCGCTGATGATGCATTCCGGCGCGGCGCTTATTGGAATGAGTGGTGGCTGCCGCAAGGGACTGGGGGCGCGACGCTGATGGCCAATGTCGCAAGGCAAGGGTCGGCAACCGCGAGCGTTACGGTTTACAAGCCATTTGGCGCCAACAGCTTTCATGATGACGAGCGGGCAGCGTTCGGCGGCATTGTCGATCACCTCATCCGCGGGGTCGCCATTCACAGGCAACTGCGCCTGTCTGCAC